>CXWL01000675.1_pt2 | contig 29304 bp, 25 predicted proteins | sample 590931 | NCBI WGS metagenome assembly CXWL01 (sample SAMEA3498368, study PRJEB10139) | groundwater metagenome | biome: water well; material: biofilm material | place: Germany | collected 2015-04-27 | reverse complement strand
CGCCAGACCAATGAGACCACCGGCGAGGCTGAGCACGGTGATGATCTTGCCGCCCGATCCTTCAAGAAAGTCGGTGAACTTGGTCAGCGCGGGCGCAAAGGTGGTATCGGCGCCGGCATAGGCGGCGCTGGCGGCGAGAACCGCGATCGCTGCCGGAAGGGCTATGCCGGAGAGGCGGCGTGTCATTGCCGAGCGGGTGAAGTCTGTCATCGAATGGGTCTCCATCAGGGTTGAACACAGCAACCATGCGTTCGCTGTCTGTTCAGATGGTACCTGCATTGATGTGTAGGAAAGGAGGAAATTAATTTTGACCGCCTGGATCGGTGAAAATTCCTGCACTGACCGGCTTGCAGGCGTCGGATGGATGCGATTTACGCATATTAGAGACGGAAAATGGGCCGAAGCGACGCAAATTTCGCCGAGCTACGACCGGAATATGCGCCGGTGCGCGATCCGGCTGGTAATAGGAATTCCTACAAGTTCGATAATTGTTCTTTTTGCTTTCCTACAGGCTTCGCATCGATTTACTGGATGGTACGCACCACGAAATCGAAGGAGTAGCCATGACCGAGTCCTCTCCACTTGTTGATCAAGGCCGCTCGGCTCCCCTCGCGCGCGTCCTGACCGAAGCGGTCAACGGCTCAGGACGGGCGCGCCGCGACATCGCGCGCGCCTCGGGCCTGCACAAGGATGCCTTCCTGCGCGCACTGCGCGGGACACGCGGTGTGACGCCTGAAGAAGCGATGCTCATTCTCGATGCGACAGGCGTGCCTTCAAAGGCGATCCTTGTCCTGGCGTTGACCGGGAGCGAGGAGCTCGCTGTGAGCTGGATGCATCACGATATGGGTATCTTCTTCGACGAACTGATTTCGCGCCTGCCCGAAGCTCTGAGTTTAGCGCTTGGCGACAATCTCTCGGAAATCAAGCCGCGCTGGGCAGGGGGAACCGCCAAGCTCGTGGCAAGGCTGCTTGCAGACCATGTCGCCGAGGCTTCGAGCCGCGATGCCGAGATTTCCGAACTGCGGCGCAGTCACTGATCGGGCCTGACTCTCCTTCATGGGCTTCCAACAACAAGAACTGCAAAGGACATTTTGATGCCACAGGTTCAATCACGGACAAGTCCCGTACCAGTGATGCCTCCATTATCGGGGGATCAACAAGCGATCGGCGGCAAGCCGTCGCGGTTGATCCGTTTGCCCGAAGTCAAGTTACGCGTGGGACTTGCCCGTTCGACGATCTATCGAAAGATGGAGGAAGGCACATTTCCGAGGTCGCGGTCGATCAGCGCAAAATGTGCGGTTTGGGTGGAGGTTGAGGTTCAGGCGTGGATCGATGATATTGTGACTAGAGCGGGATGACATTACGTTGACGCATATCCGGAGTTAACGAAGTAGTTGGCACACTCTTGCGGGCCGAATGCATCGAGCAATGATCCGATGCGTCGCCATGTGTTTTCAGCGGTTCGTTCGGATGCCTTTCGCAGCAGGTGCTTGAGCTTCGAGAACATCTGCTCGATCGGGTTCAAGTCGGGCGAGTATGCCGGCAGGTAGAGCAGCTTGGCCTTGGCGGTGCGGATGGCCTGGCGGATAGCTGGGTGTTTGTGGCTGGAGAGGTTGTCCATGATCACGACGTCGCCCGGCGAGAGCGTGGGCACGAGGAACTGCTCGACCCATTCGGCAAAGCTGGCCCCGTTGATCGGCTGATCGAGGACGCACGGTGCATCGATCCGGTCACAGCGCAGCGCGGCGATGAAGGTCATGGTGCGCCAATGGCCATAGGGCACCTTGGCGTGCAGCCGCTGGCCCTTGGGTGCCCAGCCCCTGAGCGGGGCCATGTTGGTCTTGGCCTAGGTCTCGTCGATGAAGACGAGATGCCGGGGATCAGGACTGTCAGTAATTTCGTGTGTGGGCGGGCATAATGAGCAAGAAGGAGTCTCACTATGTCACGACGCAAGGAACCCTCGATACCTGATTCTGTGCTGGATCAACTTTTGGCGGGCAGTGATGCCAGTGCTGCTTTTGAGCAGGGCGGCATACTCGACGCGCTGAAGAAGGCGTTCGCGGAACGGGCGCTGAATGCCGAGATGGATCATCATCTGGCGAGTGATGGCGGTGCCGGCAACAACCGCAACGGCTATGGCAAAAAGACCGTTTTGACCGACAGCGGTAAGATTGAGATTACGGTGCCGCGTGACCGCGAAGCGAGCTTTGATCCGCAGATTATCGCCAAATATCAACGTCGGTTCCCGGGCTTTGATGAGAAGATTATCTCGATTTACGCGCGCGGCATGAGCACGCGTGAGAGTGTGAGCCATTTGCAGGAGATTTACGGCATCGAGGTCTCACCAGACCTGATCAGCACGGTGACAGACGCCGTGCTCGATGACGTTGCCCTTTGGCAGAAGAGGCCGCTTGATGCGATCTATCCGCTGGTTTTCTTCGACGCGATCCGCGTCAAAATGCGCGACGAGGGCATGGTCAAAAACAAGGCTATCCACATCGCCCTAGGCGTCCGCGCCGATGGCCAGAAGGAAGTGCTCGGCATGTGGATCGAGCAGAATGAAGGCGCAAAGTTCTGGCTCAATGTCATGAATGAGCTCAAAAATCGCGGCGTTGAAGACATTCTGCTGGCCGTCGTTGATGGCCTCAAGGGCTTTCCAGATGCGATAAATGCTGCATTCCCGGATACCGTCGTGCAGACCTGTATCGTCCATTTGCTGCGCAACTCCATGGATTTTGTCTCATGGAAGAACCGCAAAAGCCTCGCTGCTGCGCTCAAGGAGATTTACCGAGCGATCAACGCTGATGCTGCCGAGCAAGCGCTGACCAGCTTTGAGCAAGGCCCCTGGGGACAGCGTTATCCCGCCATCGGTCAGATCTGGCGCAGGGCATGGACCGAGGTCATTCCGTTCTTCGCCTTTCCCGATGACGTACGCAAAATCATCTACACCACAAATGCCATTGAGGCCCTCAACTCCAAGCTGAGGCGGGCCGTTCGCGCCAGAGGACACTTTCCGTCCGAAGAGGCCGCGACAAAGCTACTCTATCTGATCTTGCACAGATCAGAAAAAGAGTGGACTATGCCACCTCGTGAATGGATCATGGCCAAGGCCCAGTTCGCCGTCATCTTCGGCGAGCGATTCATCAAAGCCATGGCGGCCTAAATGTTAATCCGCCCGCCCACACACGAAATTACTGACAGTCCCGGCGCAGGGCATCGATATTGATCGCTCGACGCTAGCCGGGTGGTCTGGACAGGCATCGGCATTGCTCGATCCCATCATCAGCCGCATCCGTGAGCAGGGGCTGAAGGCTACCAAGATCCACGCCGATGATACACCGGTTCCGGTGCTTGATCCGGGGCGCGGCAAGACTGCCACGGGCAGACTGTGGACTTACGTGGTTGATGATCGAGCATCGGGGTCTACCACACCGCCGCTGGCCTGGTATCGCTTCACCCCTGATCGCACCGGCGCGCATCCGCAAAAGGAGCTGGCCGGGTTTGCCGGCCATTTTCAGGCCGACGCCTATGCCGGATATGACAAGCTCTACCAGAGCGGTCGTGTCACCGAAGTCGCCTGCTGGGCGGAGTAGCCCAAGGTTCCGGCGATGCGCAGCATCGTTGGAAAGGCTACGGAGGGGCATTTCCGGCGCAAAATATTCGATATCCATAAACCCAAGCCGACCGCGCTCACCACCGATGTCCTCGCACGGATCGCGGCACTCTATGCTATCGACGCTGAGGTGCGTGGGCAGCCGCCGGATCAAAGACGCCGTGCCCGTCAGGAACGGACCAAGCCGTTGATCGTCGAGCTTCACGCCGTTCTCGATGACGCGCACCGTCGCCTCTCACCCAAGTCGGTGATGGCTGTCGCTATTGCTTACGGCACCAAGCGCTGGACAGCACTCACCCGCTTCCTCGACAATGGCAATCTCGAGATCGACAATAATATCGCCGAGCGATCCCTGCGCAGCATCGCCATCGGCCGCAAAAACTGGCTGTTCGCCGGGTCAAAGGTTGGTGGCGAACGCGCCGCCGCCATCTATACCGTCATCGAGACCTGCAAAATGAACGGCGTCGAACCACAGGCATACATCGCCGACGTCATCGCCAAAATCGCAGCCGACTGGCCAGCGTCGCGCTGGGATGAACTCATGCCATGGAACTGGAAAGCGTCCGAAGAGCGTGCCAGACTGGCAGCATGACCGAGACTATCGCCCGCCTGCGCATCACCCTGTCCGACATCGAGCCCGAGATATGGCGGGTCGTCGATGTCCCCGTCGAGGCCAGCCTCAAGATGGTGCACGACATCATCCAGGCGGCGATGGGCTGGCAGGATTACCATCTCTGGGAGTTTGAGGCCGACGAACGGCGCTACGGCCTTCCTGATTGCGAATGGCCCGATGACACGCTGACGGCTGCGAAGAACACCAAGCTCATGACGCTGATCGATCGCGGCATCCGCCAGTTCGATTACACCTATGACATGGGCGACGACTGGCATCACACCATCGTCATCGAAGCCGTCGGGCCGGGCCAATCCGACACCAAATACCCACGCTACATCGACGGCGCCCGGCGCTGTCCGCCCGAAGACTGCGGCGGCACGCCCGGGTTCGAGAACTTCCTCGACGCCATCGCCAATCCCAAACATGAAGATCATGCCGAACTGATCGAGTGGTATGATGCCTGTTACGGCGGCTCGTATAACCCCGAGACCATCGACGAACTCGTCACCAAACGCCGCGTCGGCGCTATCGCTATCCGCCGCGCCGCGGGAAAAGCCGCCTACGCAAAACGGCTGAACTCATAAACCCGCGGCCTTCAGGCCACGCTTACCAATCAGGTCGGATTGTAGCTGCAGCTACACGAGTAGCGCCCACCACACGACGCGCCCCCGGTCGAAGCCGCACCCTCGGCGACCCCTGCCGAATTCGAAACCTCAATGGTCTCTATTTCCAATGCGTCAAGACCGTCCAGATCAATATCACTAAAATCGAGCGTGTTAATATCATTCATTGCAGATCTCCCAGGATTAAATATAGTACCGCGACTGAGATACCATCGTTCTGTATCCCAAATTTTTAGCTCTGGAAAGCTAAATCAGCAGCCATCAACCAAGACTCTGAAAGCGGCCCAGCAACTCCGCTCCTCGTATACGAGCACGGTCAACAATCAACGGCGCATGCTCATCGAGTATATCCGATATCAGCCGACACGCAAGCAGCCTATGGGAGATCGTATGGCCTGTTACAGGAAATAGCGCGTATAGCATGTTCATAAATGCTCGATATGCATGATATTCTCGGCTTGCCATAAGAATCGCGCTTTCCTGCACAGTTAATCCCAACTCGTTGGGCGATTCTGCGTATAGCGCTGCTTTTGCCAAACGGATGAAATAATCGTCGTCAAGCTCAGAAACGCGCGCTCGAATCCGTCTGTTGAGTTCGCAAAGCTTCGCGACCCAAGTCCCATCAGCTGTGCAAAGGGGCTTGGAAATATCGAGAACGCCTCGGCATCGCACGTGCTCCACAAGCCTTGGGATGATGCGCTTGGTCAGGTTACCGTACGCCTCTCGCGCAGACGGGATGAAGCGTGAGGTAGCAGATACTTGCCCCTTCGGCGACACTGGCCAGAAATCTAGGTTGCCTTCCGACGACACGTGCTCCACCATCAATATTCGGAGCACAAGAGCCACCACGCTGGCTGCGGAGGATTTCGATCGCGCTCCGGTTATTTCGAATATGTCATCTAGCGCCTCCGCCATGAACCAGTCACGGATCTTAGATAACCCTCCGTCTCCAAGGAATAGCGGAACCTTGTAGTCAGCGTCGCTCACTGTATTATTCGATCGGAGCGGCAAGAGTTTCTCATCAATCGCCTCCATTTCCGCCAGTTGTTTACTACGCACCTTATAAGCAGAGGCGTCGATCCTCGACTGAGATGGGTTCGCGCTAATCCAAGAATTGATCTGCCCGATAAAACAAATAGCAAGTTGTCCGTGTTGAGTTACTGCATCATCGAATGCTATGAGTAAGTGCTGACCTCTGAGCCAATGGTTTCTGAAGCCAATTTTTACACCGCTTAACTGGTCACGGGCAATAGTAACAGCAGGCATCAAGCCGTTAAGTACGAGCTTCGCCATGTCATCTTCGTGATAGTTAATTCTTACAAGGTAATTCATTGCTACAAAATTCCACCGGGCATCCCTCATCGATGCGCAGATTTTTCTCTATATTTCATCTTACTTGAGCGTAGTTACCCAACCCTGATTCAGTTCTTTATTGGCTGCGTCGCCATCATAATCGTTCGGAATTTGTCCGCCAAATGGTCTGTCAAGGCGATTTTGGTTATAGTCTCGGATCAACTATTCGAATCTTGCCACTGGTATCTGCCATATACAAGGAAACAGTGCTTGTTAAGCCACCAGTCGCATAGGCGTTCATTGGCAATTGCGCAAACGCCTTGCCCGCAGGCCGTAAGGGCCAGCTGAGGTCGCGCACCAATCCATTAGTACAGGTTCAACGGCCGATAACCCTCAGGATAAGCTCGGTACGGTTTAATTCTCTACCCATTCAATCAAACACAACCCGGTTCTATGCCCAAAAAAATGACTGGCGCGCCGATCAATATATGTGTAACATTATAATTGAGTCGATTGGTTCGGAGATTTGCTATGAGTGACATGAAAGCACTTGATTTTGGAGACATTGATTTTGGGGATATTGACGTGCTTGAAATAGAAACTGTCGAGTTTTCGAATTCTCTTGGAGTTCCAGAGGGTGCTACGTCTTTGCACGCTGCGTGCAGCTGTCGTGCCTGCGGAGGTTCATGCAGTTGCAGCTGGGATCCAACTTGATAGTTCAACAAGCTATCAATGCATAGTGTGGAGTATGTGCGCCGCGCTTATTTGTGACCGCTATCGACTCAATCCGCTGGTGGGATTTGTTCTGCTGGGCTCTGGTGCTCGTATATATGGCCACTGACAGTACTTAAGCTTTCCCGCTATTCAGTTCTCGACATCGGTGGCGATATTATAACGGATGCGATTGGAGGAAAGTTTGACGCAAGTCCATGAACAGCGTTGGGGCGTGCGGTACGTTGAGAATCCAATTTCGGTTCTGCGGCTTGCCGGGATTCCAGTCAGCGATAGCATGCTTCCTGCCGGCCAGACGATAGACGCAATCGCCCAGCTTGCAGCAGCCCGTGTCCACTACAACGCGAGCAAGCAGGTGGCATGCGATGCTATTGCCGCGCTTGTTCCGAAAGCTCATAACACCGACAAGGCGCTCGCACGCAATCTGCTTGAGATAAAGCGCGACCTTTTCAATGGGCGTCCGCCGCGCGCCTCCGCGTTGGATTCGCTCGGGGGAGCTGTGCCTGCGGACCTACTCGGCGCGCTGACCCGCCTTGCGCGCGACGCTGGAACCATCCGCGACGCCGTGTTGACCATCCCTTGTATTCATGCGGCCGAGATCTCGCGTGGAATCGAACAGTCGATCAGAACCGTGGCCGTGCCCGAAATTCTTCGTGCGATCGAAGTAACCAATTCCGGCATCCATCGCCGCATCGTTGCGATGAGTAGGGATCCGGAGTCCTTGTCGGCCAAAGTGAGGGGACAGACTGGCATTGGCGCGGCGCGGTACGTGTTGCGGGCTGGGCAGAAGACCAGCCCACTTTCGTCGTTCGGCGTGGTTGCGCTCGGCGACAATAGCGTACGAAGTGACCACGTTGGCGATGTCGCACGTGAAATCGTTCGCCGCGCAGAGCCCAACTATGGCGCTCTCGACTTTGTTACGGAGTTGGCGATCGCCGAGATCGTGAACATTGCGGACGACGCACAGGTTTGCATCAACAGCAGCGCGGTCACTCAAGATGGAAAGCACGAGTGGCAGCGGGTTGGCGCGTCGCCAGCCGACCAGCGAGTCAGGCATACTAACATAGCTACAATACAGAGCCGGTCGAAGCTGCTTACAGCAGTCGCTCGGATCATTGCATTCGAGAACGACATGACCACACTCCCGGAGCTGCGCAACAAGCTCTTAACCCTCCTGCCGAGGAATGCTCCGGACAAGATCGATGCGGCTCTCGCCGAAGCCTGGCGCAAGGGCTTTTTGGTGCTCGCTATTTCGCAGGACCAACATCCGGTTGATATCGCGCGCGGTCGGGTCAAGGCGCTCGTGCAGCCGCTCAGGGCTCGCCTCTCTACCGCGCAGGAACGGTTCATCACTGCCGCCCGGGATCCCGCTGCCCCATACGTTGACGTGCAAGCGGCGCTCCGAAACTATATGGGGGCTGTCGGTCAGGATCGACTTGCCGATGATGTCAAGCCAATCTTGTTTGAGGATTGCACGGTCGTCGGCGACACGCCAGCTGCCAAGCCGCTCCTATCGGACGATGTTGAGCGTTCTCTTAGGATGTTGTTGCGTCTAAGTCCGATGCTGACAGCCGATTCGGTTATAACGAGACTTCGATGTATAGCCGTAAAGGAATTCAAGGCGATCTATGGCGAGGCGGGAAAATGCAGCAACGTCGAACTTTTCCTCAAGATCTGCTCGGCGAGGGTCTCTGCACTCGTCATCGCCGAAGCTGCTGAGCGCGAGAACATGATCAGGGAGGCGCGTGAGGCCAGCGCCATGCATGCAACCCTCTATCAACTAAGGGAACAATGGCTCAACGACATCGCCGAGCGTAGCCGATCCGGGCTAGACATCGTTCTGTTGGATGGCGACATAGAGAAACTGGTAGCCGCGATGCCGATCGGCGCCGGCGCGCCTACCGTCTCGCACGTGTTCTTCATACAGGCGACGCCGGGGGAAAGAGGTGCTGATTATGTCCTCAACAACACTTATCCGGGCGCATCTGGTACATTCTCGCGCTTCATCTCAGAAGACCATTCGGCGATCGGGCGAATTGGCGCGTACCTCGAGGAGATCAGCGGCGAGGCCCGCTACCTCGAATTGACAGGCACGTTCGCCTTCAACGCTGCGGTGCATCCGCGCTTTACCCGTGACACGGTCTCCATTCCGCCATTTCTGTCGCCGATCGACAAAACGACCAACGTGACGCACCTAAAATTGCGTCACCGCCCACAACATGATGACCTCCTGTTCATCGACGCCGATGGCAGGGACGTCGCCATCTACTTCACCTCAATCCTCAACCCGCTAACGATGCCGCTGCAACACCAAATTACACGGGCTATCGGCTCGTGGGTGGATGTAGTTGAGGACATCGGTCGGTCGGTAGCTGACCGCGTTGAGCCCGATTCGCAGGGTATACGCCATATTCCGCGCATCACCTACCGCCGCCTTGTCATCGCTCGGGCGCGCCATGTAGTGCCCCGCACTGCAATCCCCGACGCAAAGCTGGCATCTGACGCGTTCTTCGTCGCGTTCAACGAATGGGCCGACCGTAGGGGAATGCCGCGGCACCTGTTCGCCGGTCGGCACCTGTCCCAGGTCGATGCGATGCAGCCTATGCCAGAGACCAGCGATAGGGGTTCGGCGCGCCGTATCGTCAAACCGATGCCGCTTGACCGATGGTCGCCGCTCGCAGTCGTCGTCCTGCAAAGGGAGGTCGCAGCGAATGACGGCTCGATCGTATTCGTCGAGGCGCTCCCCAACGTCGACCAGACGGTCGTCACGCGCGGCGGGCGGCAGGTCGTGTCCGAGTACGCGGTGGAGTTGACGATGATGCTCGACAATCAACCCACCGGCGCGGGGACGGCAAGATGACCGATTCCATCGAGGCGACGGCGGTTGCCCGACCGATGCTAAAGCCCGGCGTGCGCCACACCTCAGTTCGCGAGGGCAGCTACATCTCGTTGGGCGAACGCGGGTTCCTCTTCAAGGACAAGCGACTCCAGCCTGTGATTGACAGGGTGCTTTCGGCACTTGATGGTGCGCGAAGCCCGAACGAGATACGTAACGCCCTGCCTGAGCAGGCCAGGTCGGTGTTTGATCTCGTCGTGGCTCGACTGGCTTCCAGCGCGATGCTGACTGAAGCGCCGACGCGAACATACCCAAAAGGCGTTGAACACTCCCTGATCCAAATGTTGCAGGATCAGATGACGCGATGGGAGCCGTGCCTCGAGGCGTGGTCGACCCGACGCATCACCTTGTGGGTTGAACAGAACCTTTTACCGCTGGTGGCCAGCCCCCTTCTCGCGCAGGGCGCGCGCAACATCGTCGTCATCGACCATGACAACACGGCGAGGGATTCGCTGGAGCGGTTGAATATCCTGGCAGACGTCCGCCTAATCGTACCGACCATGATCTCCGGCGAAGAACCGGGCGGTATTGTGCTCTTGCTTACCACCAACACCCTTAGCAACGAAGTTGCCGAGATCGTCGGACGGCACGATCGCACCATCCCGGCGATGATTGCGCCAGGCGGCGTTATTATTGGTCCCGAGATCGAAGACGGGATTCAGCGGTGGCGTCATGAAACGCCTTACATGACCGGATTAGGCGGCAACCTCCCTCGACATGCCCTCCATGTCGCCGCCGCGATCCTCGCATTCGAAGCGTTCAGGAGCATAACAGCTGAATTTGCAGACGATCCAGACCGTGCAGAGAGACGGAAAACAGACGTACGCGTCGTGCGCGCGGACGGCACGGTTACAACGCATGATAAGCGAGTGGCGCAAGCCTCGGGACGCACGCCTGCCCCAATTGTAGTGTCAAAGGAGATAGTTGGAACGACGGATCGCTGGCACCACCCCGACGTCGGTGCGTTTGCCGATGCTGACCCGGGAGGACGTGCTTTCCCGCTACCACACGCCGCGCTGCGGGTGCGATATCGCAGCAAGGATGGACGACCGCAACAGGAGACAATCACTGCTTGGGGAACTTCCCCGGCGGAAGCGGTCGGCCGATGCAGATTACAAGCTTTTGAGCTCCTTGCACACGACCGGGAGGGCATTGTTGTTGCGGCTGGCAGCGAGGAGGAGTTGCGCATTGCGGCCCAGGTGATAAGCAGTGCTCAGATGCTCGAGCCTCATGAAATTTGTGCGGCCTGTATCGACCTCGATGGTGACTGGTCGGATGAAACACGCATGCTCGCGCGGCTCGTTAGGCTGTATTGGGGAGGCAACCCTGCAATCCTTCTCCATCGAGACGAAGGCATCTGCGTCGCTTGGGCGAATGTCGCCGACGCCCACGCCGTCGGCATCGCGCGAGAGGCAGACGGCGCCGTCCTGGAAGCGCTTGGCGAGGCGATCAGCACTGCGCAAACAGGTCATCCCACGCATCTACAGACGCACCAGCCACGCAGGCGGCTTGCGACACTGAACCAAGATCTATTGGGTCTGCAGTTGTCTGGCTTTCGGCCGGCCAATACGCTGGATCCCGTCCGCATGCTGCACTTGCCCGGTCTACCGGACGATATCGCCCTCGGACTCATCGGGGCCAACGCATGATGGCTCTGAACGACGCCTGCGATGGCTCGCAGGCGTCACCATCGGTCGCGACTTATCTGGATGGCACGTCGGCATGGCTGCTCGACACACGGTCAGGCGTAGTGTGCCTAAAATGTTTGCGCCTTTGGCGCCTCAACGACTGGACGAGGGCGCTAGAGAAGCGGAATGAAGAAACGGGGCGACTGCCGACGCCGACACCGATGATAGCTTTACTCATCGAGAGACAGATCGCATCGCTCCTGGCTGGGGAACTAATCGAGAGCTTGGACACCGCCGTGCTGCGGGAGATCAAGCTAGGCACAGGGGAGGTGATCGACCACGTTCTAATGTGCCATCCGCAGTGTCGCGACTGCGCGCCTTTCCAACGTCTCGACCTCTCGTATGAGTTGCGTCGTCAACACCAGGCACCGCTGCGCTCAATGACGCTCCGAGACATCGCGAAGGGCCCTTTGGCGATCGCCGTCGATGAAGCCGTCGGTCTCGTTCGGCAAATCATCCGCCATGACGGCAGTCCGATCGCCTCCGGGGCAACAGCGACGCTCCACGGCATTAGTAGCCCACTGATCGCCGAACACGGTTACGGACGTTCTGGAAGGCCGGGGGATGATCCCGTGATTGCGGCGATCGAAGCGATTGAGCGCTATGCCGGGACTGCCCCCCATGGCCGCGAGGACGACGTGGTGGCGAGCTTCGAGGAGCTCGGCGACAAGGCGATCGATCCGACCGCCTTCATTCTCCACGACTCAGCCCAGGCAGACGAACCTGAATACCGCCTTCAGCAATACCATCCGTCTCTGCGGTACGGGTGGACACGGGCCTACTCGTTCCGCCGCGACGCAACTGTTCTCATCCCGACGCAGCTGGCCTACTATTCCACAAATAACAGTGTTGCCGGGACCGGCGGCCATTTCGTCTACGAGGTTTCCAACGGGTGCGCCGCCGGTAGTACCATCGCAGAGGCGGCGCTGTTCGGGTTGCTTGAGGCCATCGAGCGGGATGCCTTTCTCGTCTCTTGGCACTCCGGCAGAAAGCTGTGGGCCTATGAGGCCTCAGAATGTGGAGACGATTCCGCGCGCGCCATTTGCGCGCGGCTCGTCGCGGAGGGGCTGGTAGTCGAGGCATTCGATATCGGTTGTGGGCTGCCTGGAGCTTCGATGGCTGTAGCCGTCCACGACCCCGAACGCCGTTTCGACGCATCTTTAGCCTGCGCAGCGGCAACCCACATCGATCCCAACCGGGCCCTCCGCGCGGCGCTTAACGAGGTTGCAACGATGAAGCAGCGCTTAACGCCGCCGGAACGCCACGAGCGCGACGGCAGAGCTCGCGAGTTGCTCGCCAACCCCTTCTTGATCCGGGGCATGGACGATCACATCATCCAGGGATGGCCACCGGAGGGGAGGGTGGCAAAATCATTTCCGAGGCATGAGGCACTGCGCTCCTGGCACTACCTGCCCCTTGTGAGGAGCGACATGGAATCGATGCCACACATTCTCGCGGAATACGTCGCCAAGACGCTAGAGCACGCCGTCGACGTCTTGATCGTGGACCAGAGCGTCGCCCCGCTGGCCGCGCGTGGGTTGTATTGCGTCAAGGTGCTAGTTCCCGGGCTGCTACCAATGACCTTTGGGCATTCGCATCGCCGCCTTGACTGGTCGCGCATTGCCCGCTTCGCTGATAACCTGGCACATATGCGCGACGACCCGCACATTTTTCCCTAGAGTGGAGCGAATGGAGCAGAGCGATAACATCCGTGATTTTGCGACACTCATATCGGACCGTCGACTGGAGATCGATGGACAGCGCTGGCGTTCGATTGTGGAAGCTAAGGCGGATAGAAGTGACGCCCCGAACCGTTCTCGTCCGATGGGCATAGATCAGCCGGTGATCGTACCAGCGCGCAGCGTCGAGCAATGGATCACGACGCGCGGGCGGGCGCTGGAGATCCAGGAGCGTCTGCCCGCAGACTATCTCGAGGCTGGGAACGCTGCGCAACTTTCCTTCGGCGCCAGATTTTCCCAGTTGCTCCGCTATTCGGTGCTGCCGCTTCGCCTACAGCCGCTGAGCTCTACGCATGAGCACCGCTGCATTCCAAGCGGTGGGAACTCTCACGCCGTCGAGCTTCGGGTGGCTACTCAGGTCAACGGCGAGGCGGTCGTCCACCGGCTCAATCCACATGACATGCGCCTTGTCGAGGAACAGCGTGTACAGCGATCGCTGCTGATCGGTGATTCCAGTCATTTCGAGATCATCCTCGTCGGCTGTCTCGGTCGCGTCGTGAAGACATACGGCGAATTCGGCTTGGGCCTCGTTTTAGTCGAGGCGGGGCTCCTGCAGGCACAGCTTGCGATGCTCGGCGGGCATCTTGGCATGGAGCCGCGCGCCATGACGAAGCACGAGGTATCTACTGCCGCCTCGCTGCTTTCGGCGATCCATTGGAGCGAGGTACCTCTAGCAGGGCTGCTGATCTCGGCCGACGACGACGGCACGCGCCTACGAGAGCTAGAGGTGACCAACCATATACCCGTCGAAACACACAAAGATCTTAAAGGGCGCAAACGCCTACGTGCCGTGGTCGATGCAATACACTGGGCCTATGCCAAGAACGGCCAGCATGAATTGGTAAGCTTCGACGCTAACTATCACGATATGCCCCATACGACGCCCTTCACAGCGACCATGACGAGAAGTTCCGGCAGTTCCGATTGGGACGATACATCCAGGCCCTTGACCGTGGCCGAGATAGAGGGAATTGTCCGACCGGCCCTGTTCGTAGCGAGTGGTATGAGACAGTGTGGAGAAGCAAATGACCTCGCGACGCTGGTCGTCAGCAGGAACCGAGAGGGGGAGGTTCGGTCACACTGCGTGACGGCCCGTGGCCGGATGGAGCCGTGCGCACTCCGTCCTGGCGGCATAGCCGCTGCAAATGCGTTGATGCCGCGCGGTGTGTCGGCGACGGTCACGATCCACGCTGACGATCGGTTCGCATCGTGTGGAGACGCCGCAAGGTTCGCGGACGCCTTCATTCAAGCCGGGCGGTTAACACAGTCGATCGGACTTTGGGCAGCCAGGATCGGCGCCTATGCTAGGCCGCAGAAGGCCTTCCCAGACTCGCTCGTGAACGCCCAGCTCGCAATCGACCGGCGATCGCTGCTCCAGATTCAGATTGGCTTCGCCAGCCATCACAACCCCGCATATCCTCTTCAATAGGAGACAACCAAAATGGAGAACTGGCGGGCTGTTTACCTGTTCGTCGCCGATGCCCAAGACCTTGACACGCTTGCGCTTGAGGCAGCCGACGCCGTCGCCGAAGAGACGGTTTACAGGAACGATTGGTTTTTCATCCGCTACACTGAGGGTGGTGTCCACTTGCGCCTGCGTATTGGGCACTGCGCGAGCATTGGCTTCCACCGAATTCGCTTGCGCATGGCCAGCACTTGTCGTCGTATAGCCCTAGGTCGCCAGCCAAGCCTCTGGGCGCAAGCCTCAGCGTATCAGGACGGTGAGGGCAGAATATTCGAACCCGGTGAAGCCGTCTACACACCCTATGAGCCCGAGACCGTTCGTTATGCAGGGCCAGCCGGGCTTGTCATCAACGAGCGGCTCTTCCGAGAATCTACGGCTATCGCAACCGCGCTCATCAGAGCGACACTCAATGATCTGGCCCGGCGCAGTGCCTTTGCGATGGATCTAATGCTCATGACCGTCGCCGCGATGCTCGGAAAAGAGGCTGATCCCCAGGAATTCCTTTCGTACTACGCCGCATCATGGCGCGAGATGTGGATTGGTGCCGACGTCGCGCCGCAGCCGGACGAAGGACGATATGTGGATCTGCGCCCGAGGTTTGCGCGGCATGCACGCGTTGCTGCTGGTGTAGAGGGTGGGGCAAACGCCGTCGATGCGTGGGGCCTTAAGGTTGTACGAGCTCGCGGCGAATTTGAGCGGCTGCATCGAGAGGGCAGCCTGATATCTCCATCGACGGGTCTTACGACGGCGGACGATGACGACCTGCACAACGCGCTGATCAGCCTCGCACACTCACAGATTCATATGCTAAACAATCGTCTCGGCCTCTGGCCGGGAACGGAAATTGTACTCGCCGACCGCCTCGTCCGTCGCTTGGGGGCATGCCCCGGCACTGCTTGTCATCCCATCAACCATCAGCCAAACATGACCCTGTCCCGGAAAATGTGTCCATTCATAATGAGAGATTTCTGGCAAGACTGAAGCTGATTGAAGCGGAGGATTTTGCTGATGAAGAAGTCGAAATTTACGGGCGAACAGATCGCCTTTGCGTTGCGTCAGGCGGAGGTTGGCACGCCGGTCGCCGAGGTGTGCCGGAAGATGGGTGTATCGGAGGCGACCTATTATCGGTGGAAGCAGCTTTACGGCGGGATGGGGCCGTCAGAGCTGCGTAAGCTGCGGCAGCTTGAAGATGAGAACCAGAAGCTGAAGCGACTGGTCGCTGACTTGTCTCTCGACAAGGCCATGCTCCAGGAGGTGCTATCAAAAAAAGTCTAGCGCCTGATCGGCGGCGGGAGATCGTTCACTGGGTCCAGGACCGGTATCGGGTGAGTGAGCGGCGCGGATGTGCGGCGCTGAGATTCGACCGCCGGACGCATCGTTACAAATCGGTGCGGCCCGATCAGGCGCCACTGCGACAACGCATCAGGGAGATAGCCGAGACGCGGGTGCGATACGGTTATCGCCGTATCCATGTGCTGCTGCGTCGGGAGGGCTGGCCAGTGAATGTGAAGCGAGTGCACCGGCTTTATCGCGTGGATGGCCTTAATCTGCGAGCAAAACGGCCTCGCAGGCATGTCATGGCGGCCCGGCGCGTGGAACGACCTCTGGCAACGCGTCCAAACGACATCTGGGCAATGGATTTCGTCTCTGACGCGCTGTTCAACGGCAAGCGGTTCCGGTCATTGACCGTGGTTGATGCTTACACGCGCGAATGCCTAGCGATCCATGTTGATCAGGGTATCAAGGGTGAGCAGGTTGTCGATGTCATGGATCGGCTGCTGTTCCAACGTGGAATGCCGCCTGCCAAGATCAGGGTTGATAACGGCCCCGAGTTCATCTCGAAGGCGCTGGATCATTGGGCCTACATCAACCGGGTGACACTGGACTTCAGCCGCCCCGGCAAGCCGACGGACAATGCGTTCGTCGAATCGTTCAACGGTCGGTTCCGCGACGAGTGCCTCAACACACATTGGTTCTTGAATTTGGACGACGCCAAGGGCAAGATCGAGGCGTGGCGAAGGGACTTTAACGAGATCCGGCCTCACACATCTCTGGGGTTCATGACACCTGCCGAATTTGCTTCATCGGCTGGGGTTAACCCCAGCCGATGAAGTGCCGGAATCCTCATTCTGGCTGGATGCAAATCCGGGACAGGGTCAAACAATGGAAGGACTCTACCTCTGAATGGTAACAAGTTGGGGTGCACGTCACCTCGGATACCTCCATCCCGCCGAACTTCGACTTCCACTTGTAAAAGGTCGCAGGGCTGACCCCGTGGCGGCGGCATACCTCCACCGTCGGCATGCCCGCCTCCTGCTCCTTCAAGACCCCGATAATTTGCTCTTCGCTGAACCTGCTGCGCTTCATCCGTCCGAGTCCTTGCGTGCCGGACTCTACTCATTTCTGGCCACATTTCAGGGGAGCACGTCACTGTTCCAACACCCACCGCTCCTAACCAAAAGGCGGCAATCATCGCGGATACGCCCTCAAGCGCAAGGCGGCCTGAAGACCGCGCTTACCCTGATTGCTGCGACAGCGATTTTTGATTGAAGGAAGGGCGGTGTGTAGGCACCGCTCTTTTTTGCCTGGAATTGGGTCGTCATTCCGCTGGAGTGAGCTGCGGTCGTGAGTCACGGCCAAATGGAATGAAGGCCGACCTCAGCTTTCTTCCCAGCCAGCGCTCGGATTCGAGCGCTATACTAAAAGTCGCTGGGACGAGGAGAAGCGTTAGGAAGGTCGATACTATCAGGCCACCTATCACAGTGATTCCCATCGGCGCGCGCCACGACCCGTCTCCATTAAGCGAAAGTGCCGTCGGCAACATGCCAGCAACCATAGCTACAGTGGTCATAACGATAGGTTGCGCACGCTTGTGCGCAGCATCTATGATCGCAACGGTGCTGTCGATTCCCTTTGACATCTCATCGATCGCGAAATCAATTAGGAGGATCGAGTTCTTGCCGACGATACCCAGAAGCATGAGAAGCCCGATGAATACAAACAGCGACAGCGGGTTGCCTGTAACTAGCAGAGCAATTGCACCGCCGAGGGGAGCCAATAGCAGCGAGCCCATGTTAACGAACGGTGCGACGACGCGCCGGTAAAGGAGGATCAGAACCATCAGCACGAGCGCGACGCCAGACACTACCGCAATCGCGAAATTTACCAGCATCTCCTGCTGCCATTTTGCCTGGCCGAGGACAATGCGTGTAACTCCCTGTGGAAGATTCCGCATCGTGGACAGAGAATCGATGTGTTTGGTAGCCTCACTTGTGACAATGCCGGGCGCGAGATCAGCGCCAATAGTCACACGGCGGACTTGATTAACGCGTTCGATCTGGACCGGTCCAGATGCAAATTGAATGTCGGTAACGACGGACAGCGGCACACTCCCGCCGCTTTGGGTGGGCACGGGCAGATTACGCAACGTCTCAAGACGACGACGTGCGTATTGGTCGACCGCAACCCGGATCGGGATCTGGCGATCCGATAGCGAGAATTTAGCACTATTCTGGTCAATCTCTCCGAGGGTCGCAATGCGAATTGCTTGGCTTAGTGCAGCGGCAGTAACTCCTAGATTAGCAGCAAGCGCGAGCCTTGGCTTGATGACTATTTCGGGTCGCTGAAGATTCCCTTCGATGCGCGGCGTTCGGATTTCCTCAACCGCCCCCATCTCGGCGACCAACTTGCGCGCCGTCGCCATCAGTTTCTGGGGATCGTCTCCGCCAAGCGTGATCGACAGGTCTCTATTGCTACCGCCGCCCCCTCCTTGAAGCGACTCGAAATTAACACGCGCGTCAGCAATCCGCTGCAGCGCGGGCTGTCGGTCGCGCTCGAACTCGCTACTCGTGAAAGGGCGGTCTTTTCGCAAGCGAACGTAGACGGTCGCGCTTCCGACATTGATCCGCGAAAACACACTCTCGACTAGATGATCGCGCTCCATCAACTCAGCCACTTGATCCGTTGTGGCCTCCATTTGCTTCAGCGTCGTACCAGGGGGCATCACAATGCTGATCCGACTGGTGTCGCTGTCAGGTGGCGGGAAGAACGTCATGGGTAGCTGCGCAAAACAGAGTATAGTCAGAACGAATGAAGTGGCGCCCAACCCCATAACCCATATGCGTCGGTCGCGAAGTCGACCGCGAAGACGCCCGAGGACGCCACGGTGCAATGGTGAATCTGGATCATTTCTATCGAGCGTCCATCGCAAGACTTTGAGGTAACGATCCATCAGCTTGCCTCCGCCATGTTCACGCTCTCCGCTGTCAACGAGAAAATAGGCGGCCAGCATTGGCGTGATCATGCGGGCAACAGCGAGGCTGATCAAAACCGCAACAACAACGGTCATCGAAAAGTTCTTAAAATACTGTCCTGCGACTCCGGGCATCAAGCCAACGGGCAAGAACACCGCGACGATTGTCATCGTTGTAGCGACAACCGCGAGTCCGATCTCGTCCGCAGCGTCAATTGCGGCTTGATAGGCCGTCTTGCCCATCCTGATGTGTCGTACGATATTCTCTATTTCGACAATTGCGTCGTCCACCAGAACGCCGGCAACAAGGCTAAGACCAAGGAGCGTCATGCTATTCAACGTGAAGCCCATCAAATTCATGAACCAGAAGGCCGGAATTGCAGACAGCGGAATTGCGAGCGCAGAAATGAAAGTCGCGCGGCCATCGCGAAGAAACAGGAAAACGACAAGGACGGCCAAAATCGCACCCTCAATCATGGCGCTTATAGCAGAGCTATATTGCTCCTCCGTGTAGTGAACTTCGGTGAATTGCTCCGAAAATTTGACTTTGGGGTTCACCTTTTCAAGCTGGCGGAGCGCCTTGACTGCTTCGTCATACACGGTAACATCTGAAACGCCCTTTGCGCGTTCGAAGCCGAAGCTGAGGACCTGCTTGCCACCACTTTTTGAGATCGTTCGCTGCTCTGCATAGAGGTCGCGAACATCTGCTATGTCCGCGAGCTTGACCGTTCTCCCTCCCCCCGCTGCAATGTCGGTTTGGCTCAGTTGAAAGGCGCTTGTCGCATTGCCTAGGACACGTACCGACTGTTCGTTACCAGCGACTTCGAGGCGGCCCCCAGCGGCATTTATATTAATCTGGCGAATTTGTGCGTTTACTGCAGATGCCGTTAGGCCGTACGACTCCGCGCGGACAGGGTCGAGCGTGACCCTAATTTCGCGGCTGACGCCGCCCCGACGATACACATCGCCCATCCCGGGGATCGAGAGAAGCTTTTTCGCTACCGTGTTGTCGACATACCAACTCAAATTCTCAAGCGTCATGTCGGTCGCTTGGACCGAGAAATAGGCGAGAGTGCTGCCCGACGTGGAAAGGCGATTAACTTGCGGCTCTAGAATTCCCTCCGGCAGGTTGCCGCGAATTTGTGCCAGTTTGTCACGAACATCATTCACTGCGCGATCGATTGGCGTACCAATCGCGAATTGGACAAAGGTTTGTGACTGACCGTCGGTCACTGTCGAGTTGACTTCGTCAATGCCTTCGATGGTGCGCACAGCGGCTTCCACGCGTTGCGTCACTTGAGTCTCAAGCTCCGTAGGTGCGGCGCCGGGTTGCGAGATCACGATGATCGCGCCAGGAAAATCGATATCAGGATCGTTCTGGACGTCCATCCTAACGAAAGAAACGATACCAGCCACGGTTAGCGCAAGAAAGATGACGAGAGGCGGGATTGGGTTCCTAATGCTCCAAGCGGATATATTACGGAAGTTCATTTCAATCTCGTCCCATACCAGCGAACCACGCTACTGCCGTGGGCCGCTCCAGCAGCGCAATATGTCCGCCAAAATTAGCGCAAGGCCGCCTATGTCGTCTTAACACGAATAGTGTCAAGATCCGCACAACAAACCTTCGTCCGGCATTCACCGATTATCATAAGCGCGACGGCCAGCGCCACGCAGAAAGCGGCGATATAACGCGACGCACGCCTACTCACCCGCCCTTTCGAATCATACATACCATTGGCCCTTGCGGTTAGGATATTGAAAGGCGTTTCAAAGCCTGAAAAGATCAGAACTTCAACCCGCAAACTTCCGGTCGACGTTTGGTTGGTCAGCGTGTATTAGACTAATAATACACGCTGATGTCAAGGGGTCTGAGGCGTCCCGGGTTTTCCGGAGCCTCCTATCTGTGAGAAGTAGCTGTTATGACCAAGACAAGAAAGCGCCAGCGGCCCAAACCGCTCTTATTTTGAATCCGGCTTGCGGCAATTTCGGCGTGCGTCACGCCGCAGCATATTCGTAATCAGCTAGCCACCCCATATCGGCAAAGGCGGTATCGAGCAACTCGCGCAACGGCTGTGCCCAAATAGCTGGATCCTCCCATTTTGCCTCGATGTCTTCGTCAAAATGCGCCTCGGCAATCATTTCGCCGTCTTTGCCCAGAAGGTTGAAAATCGGATGGATGAAAACGAATGGGTTTTCGCCACAGGCCGCACTGATTGCGCCCTTAGGATAGTGATGGCCAAAACGCAGCGTGATGAATGATTGACCGGCATATTTACCGTCCTCAAAAACCAGTGACTGCGGCACATCCCGCAGATGCCGCACGGCGTCGGTCAGTTTGTCGAGTATGAAAACGTCACATAGGCTGTTCCAAAGATGCCAAAGCGACGCAGACGTGTGGATCCGCTTCAAAATATGGTCGTGCAAGCCATCGGGCCGGATTGCTTCGCACGGCCAATCCACGCCTGCAACCCGCTCACCGATCAGATTTGCGAGGCTGCACGAATTGTGCCGGATACCTTTTATGAAGGGAGTGGATGATTTTTGGAAATCATTTCCCTGCATAAGCGTTCCCGCAAAATACAGATTATCGATGTTAGAACTTTCCCAATTCGCGCTTAACCTTGGAAGTCCGGTCGAGTCATCGATGTCGGGTTTGCAGGTTTGCGTAAATACGCTGTCATCAAATCGGAACCCCGTGCAACAAATTGCCTCATCATAGCGGATCACCGCGCGCTCCTCATTTTCTGAGTAGGTAAGGTCAACCTCCAGCACTCCATCGACCTTATGGATGCTATTGATCGTTGCATTGAGCAAGGCGTTTTGCTGTTTGAAAAACGCAGTGTCATAAAACGAATAATTGACGCTGCGGGTATCGCCAACAAAATGGGTCATTGCCGCCATTCGATCGGGTTCGGGGCTCACCATATGGATGTTGCTCGCGTATGGCAGAAGCCAATCTGCGGATTCGAAGGCCGAATTGCCCTTGCCAATGATCAAGATTCGCTTGTTGGTGAAGGCCTGTGGATCGTTCGGAATATCCCTGTATTGCCACGCCAAGTCTATTCCTTCAATCTCGGGAACGTAGGGCTTAAACAATCCCGTTGCGATCACAACTGTTTCGCAGTGAAAGACTCTACAATCGGCAGCTGTCAGCATAAAGCCGCCAGTGATTTGCTTTTCCACTTTTTCGATGGCGCAATCGGTTACGATCCCTAGATCGTGGTTTGCCGCAAAATCCCGGAAATATCGGACGAGCGAATCCGCATTCGGGTGATAGTCTTTGTCGTACTCACTGAACCGCCGCGTTTTGTCACTGATCAGAGAGTTCCAATCCCAGCGCAGCCTGGTTTCCGATGGCACGTCACCCACATGAACCTTGTTCAGTGAAATGAGGCGTCGTTTACGAGGCATCGCGTTAAAGAAATTTCCCGCGCCGTCTCCCCGCTCGAACAGCAGATGATCAATGCGCATCTCCTTGAGACATGCACTCAGTTGTAGTCCGCCCGGGCCCGCACCAACAATCCCAACACTTGTTGTCAAAGCCGTCATTTCGGATTCTCCTTATTCGAGGATGTCTTGTTCCAGCAGCTATGTGAACGTCCTAGTCGCTAACATTCCCCAGCAAAGCGCTGCGTGGCATTCGCCAAATCGACCCACAGTGACCGGGCGAAACTCTGAATGCGGCGCATGTCGGCGGGACTGGGGTGTTCCTGCGGAAAATACTGCGCGACAGTTTCAAGGGCTGCTCGCTTGTTCGCGGTGCAATCCGTATTGCCGTGGTTCCAGATCAGATTTCTTATCGCAGCGAAGCCCGCATCCAAATCGACTCTCGCACCTGCGGCGCGAACTGTACCCGGCCTTGATGGATCCTGCGGCTGTTCCGCATTGCCTGACGATGGCTTGCAGAGGGCGATCAGGCGGACGGCATCCGCGTTCAGAGAGCTAAAAATCAGGACCAGCCAAGGAGACTGGGTGGGAACCGCACTATCTTCCGGAAAAGCCGCCTCGACACCGCCTTCGGATGGTAGTTCAGAGGTAACTAGGGTCGCTGCCATCCTGAGTGTTTCAGACGCTTCAGTCCAGTACAACGATCGAAACATTGAAAATGCTTTGTCCACGTCTTCCAGCGCAATAGACGCCGCTGCCAGTCCGTGAATTACAAAGGGCAGGGTGTAATTTACGTGGCGGACTTCATCATCGCGAATCTTGCCAATTGCCGCATACATGCGCGCGCGCATCGACTTGTCGTCAATCGCGCCGATCTCATCCAGGTAAACATCAAGCAGGAGGCGGTTGCGGATCTCCGCAACGTGCAGCGACATGAAGAATCGGACCATCGAGCCATTAAATGCTTCGCGGCTCTCGTCCCTTCTGCCTTCGTTGCCGCAGAAATCCGACAAGAGCCAGACCTCCTTCGCGCGCTCGCTAAGCGCGGTGTAAATCCTGCCATGCTTAGCTTCGTCCATCGCGTGATCGTGCAGTTGGGATCGCAGTTGTGGATTTCTAGCGAGGTTCGCCACTTCGAGCAGGAACTCCGAACCATCTGTTTCGCTGCGGCTGTGGGTCGTCAGTTGATACTGCAGGAGCCTGGGGTTGCGAAACGTCGCAGCGACCAGCAGCCTCGAGAATTCCGAGGTCATGTCTTGCGCCAGAGCGCAAGCCCCTGGAAGTACAGCCAAGATCTGATCGGTGCCGATAGTCATCTGTGTACCTTCGGTGAAAGGCTCCCGTTGCCGCAGCAACGGGAGCCGATTCAAATCCTACTGCCTCCAGGTCCAGACCCAGCGGGTAGGCAGGCCGACATCATGCCGATCGATCACGTGATCATCTTCACTCAGCCAATCGGCGGCCAGATTATTGGTTTTGAGGAACTCCGCTAATCCTTGCGATTCACGGGGTCTATCAAGCACTTCACTCATGACTCACACTCCTTAGTTTAGTTGCTGCTTGCCAATTGCAGGACAGCGGGGTTGGGCTCGGTCCAAGTCGACCTGTCGCCGCATTCGTTTGACCATATGTCATCAAGCAGACCACCCAGCCCGCAACACCCCCGGTCGTAATTTGGATCAAACCGGCGCGCGGCTATCCGGTCATGCGGGCATCCGCCGCGGCACAGTGAATGCCACCTGCACCCTTGCAGGCTGGCAAGATCACCGGCTTCCCCGGCGTGTTGACGTAGCTTCGCATGCGCGGCGAGGATCATACCGAAATCCTCTTGATGTATAGTCCCATAATTCGACGCCGGACCGCCGATGAATTTATCACATGGCGCGATCGAGCCATCGACATCGATGGTAAAGATGCGTTCTTCGCAATCGCCGCTAAAATAACAATTGTTGGCCTCTGTCCGGCTCCGCAAGGAGCCGGACAGATCATCAAGAAACCGTATGCCGAGGGTTGACCGGTATCGACTGTCCCAGATGCTATACACGGCCCGCAACCATTCGGAAAAATCCGCGAAACTCACATATTCGGAAGGCTTCAGGTCGCCTTCCATCTTGGCATTACCGGGTACGTAGTTCAAGAAATCAATGTGCTTGATCCCGCTAGACGCAAAATAACCCAGCAGACTATCAATCGGTAGAGCAATCATTTCGGCGTCGATAACGATCAATATGCCATGATTTATGCCAGCTTCGCGAAGCTGGCGCACGGCATCAATTACTTGGGCCGAGCTGCCTTGGCCGGCTGCTGTTGGGCGCCTTAAATCGTGAACTTCGGGGGGGCCATCCATGCTGATGCCTACATCGAGCTCTAACACAGAGATCAGGCCAAGCCATTCGGTGGTCAATTTCGTAGCATTGGTTTGAATTGAGTTCGAGATGACTTGCCCACGTTGCCGATATCGCTCTTGCAGGGCAACAAGTTTGCGAAAGAACTTAGGCTTCAGTAGCGTGATCTCACCACCATGCCACACGAAATCGACCTGCCTGATACCCGGCGTGAGTAACGCCTGCCGGACAGCTTTGGCCATTGTTCCGAATGACATGACCTGCCCGGGTCCGTCGGTCCAGACGTTACAATAGATACAGCGCAGGTTGCACAACCTGGTCGCCTTGAGGACCAATACTATGCGCGAACTCGGCGATTTTGCATTTGATATTGGCATTTCGTCGATCCCCCGCAATTGATCGCGTTCGACATCGCTGAACTGGCTCTCATGCTTCAGCAAATTGAACCAGCGCGCTTTCAGCTTCTGATGCAACTCGTCAACATCATCTTTGAATGCAGCCGTCACAGGAGCAAAAGACTCATCGAAATGACGACGCGCTGCCTTGGCGAATTTAAGCGCATATTTTTCAATGGACACAACGCTTTTCAAATCGTCTAGCTTATGCATGCAACCTCACTTTCCCTGCGAAATGCAAGAGAGTTAAACGGTTTTAACAACAGCGATCGCAGGGGCAAAATAACCAACTAGATCGGCTCATATTTTTCTTTCGACTCGACATGTAAACGCTATGTTGATAGCACGGTTGTGTCGACTCTCTTAACATCGGAAACTAAGTCTACGTTTGACTGTATGAGACAAATAGTGCTTTAAATCCGTTAGATGGTGCTGAAGCGTGCCGTGTGGAATATGCATGATATCTGGCGGTTGCCATATTGGAAAAATGCGGTCTGAATTAAAATTTGAATTGTCTGGAAGCTTTGATTTGCGCGCGATCAGTCTGGGTGGCCCATTGTTGCCAGAGGACGGGTTCGACTGGCACTCATACTCGAACGGAGATTTGCGATGAACAAGGCGGATGATTTTCTGGTTGCGACGAATCTCATCGTGCGAAACAGATTGGGCCAGATGGGCAGTGATTTCTCAATTCGATACTTTGAGCTGCTGGAAGCATTTCTCAGCCTTAGCTTGCCTAGCGCGCCCCGATTGATCGATGGGTATAGACGCTTGCTAGCACATCCGGAAGCTGCCCGTGAAAAGTTGCTGTTCATGGCCGCTGAGGAAGCCTGCGGGGCAAGCATATTGAGGTTCTTCCTGAAATGGGCGGAAGCGCCTCTTCAGGCTGATCTTGAGCTGCACGCCAATGATGAAGATCGTCATGCCAAGATGCTTTCACGGGCCGCGCACCACTTTGCACCCGAGGAGCAGCGCTACCGGACCATTTCAGTCGATCCAGCAAATGAGCTGGTGGGCGCTACCTGGGGTGATTTCCCGAACTGCCTCTGGAATGTCCACTTGAATGAAATCTCGGCGTTTAGTTCATATTATGCCATGCAGGCGTTGGCAAATGACATCGATAGCGAGGCAGCACGTCGGCTGTCCCATGTATTAAGCTCGTTGATGACTGATGAGCTGGGCCATATTGCCTATACCGCCCGATATCTTGAGATTTGGATCAACCAAGGCGTACTTAGTTGGGGTGATCTGGCGGCAGGCATGACAGGCTATGAGCAAATCATCGAAGAGGGAATCGGGCGGATTGAGCGCAGCCTCAACGAGCCCTGCGGCTATCCCTTCGACGAGCGGTTGGTTCTGGTTGCTGACTAGGACGGCGGCCAGATTGGGAAAATCGATCCGATGAAACAGGAGCTACTTGACCGTCTTGCGGTGCTGCAGGACTCGCTGACGGCACCTGTTACTCGGGCACGATCTATAAGTCCGGATTGCTATACCAGCGACGAGATATTCGCAGCGGAAATTGACGCACTGGTCAGGCCTGGCTGGATCAGCGTTGCCCGAAGTTCGGAAGTGGCTAAGCCCGGGGACTGGAAAGTAATCGAATCAAGCGGAGAAAAGATTCTGCTGTCGCGGGACCGTGACGGTTCCATAAAGGCATTGTCGCCCGTTTGCCGGCATAAATGGGTGCAACTGGCGCAAGGAAGCGGGCATTCGACGGCCTTTGTTTGTCCATATCACCGATGGACCTACGACCTTGATGGTCGCTTGCGTGGAGCACCATTTGTCGATCTGAAATGCCTTGCCCCAGAGCAGCGGCAATTGGGCCAATTTGCAGTAGAAGAATGGCAAGGATGGATTTTCGTGAATTTTGATGGCCGTGCCGATAGTTTGGCGGAGCGCCTATACGAAATTGATGAAATAGTAAGGCCGTGGCGCATGGCCGAGCTGGTTCCGCTCTTTCCGCCGCTGCATTTTGGGGGCGGCTATAATTGGAAGACCCTGTGCGACAACGTGGGGGAGAGTTACCACGTAATCGGCACTCACCCGGAATCGATTTTGCCATATGCCGATCTTGAAGGGTCGAGGTGGCACACCGATGGAAAAACGTGGTGTCGTTCCGACGTGCCAAGCGGCGTCCGGCGCTTGGTGGGGTTGGCAGGCCCGACATTGGCCTGTTCCGTAGAGGAGTTCATCGGAACGTGGACTTACAATATTTACCCGTTCCATATTTTCGGCTTGGTGGAGGACTTCGTCGTTTGGCAGCGGCTTGACCTTCGCGCTGCGGGCGAGATTTCGATGGAACTTAATGTACTTGTCGCACCTGAGGTTTTGGAAGCCCCTGGAATAGAGGAATTCAGAAGCCAAATTGAAGAGTCTGTTAGGGATATAGAAAATGAAGATCAGGAGGCTTTCAGGCTGTCATATCAAGGTCAGAAATTGCGTGGGGCTTTGCGGGGATCATTCTCACGTTTCGAGGAGGGGACGCTTCATTTTCAACGATGGTGGGTGAAGGCTATGATGTCGCATTATGCGGAAAGTTGAGTTATTTCAAAGCGATTAGCCTTAACAGTCTGAAGCGTCCCGGGTGTTCGTGGGTGCTATTGTTGGCCATCCGACGTCAGATCCTATGAACTCCTCATTACTCTAGCCTTGGGCATGCCGCAGCCAACGCCGGCTAATGCCGCGAAATTGACGAGTGTGTGGGGAATTGTGTGGGGAAGCTCATCCAATCGCAACCAAATATCATTTATTATCAGTAGTATAGATTCGATACCGGTAAGACTGCCTCTCCGCCAACTGGTCCTTTGAATTGTCTCTGTTTTTCCGAGATGGAGATCGGGATTCGAACCCTGGGTACCAAACTGTGCCCAAATCATGGAAATTCAAAAAATGGCTTATTTGAGCCATTTCTTCTCTCGCCTATTTGTGGTCCGAAATTGTCCCCACATTTCCGAGGGTTGTTTGGGCAAAACAGTACCCGGGGTTCGAATCCTTGCCTGTCCCCTTTTTGGTCGATGCGGCCACTGGACACAGATCGAACACGCAGAGTCATTTGCCGCGCTCATCCTGAGCTTTCTGGAACCCAAGCGCGAAGTGCCAAGCCATTGAACAGCCAGTATAACGCTCGGCCCAGTCGAGCGTAGCATACAGCAATCCTGGCAATTCCCGGAACTGATGCACCTTGACACCATGTCAGGGTCAAGGGGAGAATTGTCGCCGCGCCGAACGGCTGGCGCAGGCCTTGACCTTGGCCGGTCAGGCCTGCGCCGTCCCGATCATTTGAAACGCCAGCTCAATGCAACACCGCCAACAAGATCGGCGCTGTTCGTTGTGAAGCCGGTCCCGCCATAGACCTGCATCCTGACGGCAGGCCCGATCCGGAAGCTGGCCCAGCCGGTAACTTCGCTGCTCGATCCGCTGCCTTGAAAGGCCGATTGCTGCCAATCATAATCAACACCGATGGAAAGCGATTTACTCGCGCGATAGCTTGCGCCTCCGCCTGCACCCCAGGTGTCGCGGATCGCCGATCCAGCTGGCCGCCCGGCAAAGCGGCGCCGCCCGCCGATATAAAGGCTCGCATCGCCAATATCCTTGACTAGGTCCATGCCGGCGGTGACATCGACTTTGCCCGTCCCGAGGCGCTTGGCCTGTGACGCGGTTGGCAGTTTCACCTTGCCCGTCAGGTCAACGAACACATCCGCGCCCAGCCCGACCGAATAGGTCATCGCAATATTGACGTCGCCAAACCCGCTGCGCCGAAGCGAACCAGGCACGACAGGCCCCGGTGCGATATTGCCTCCCGAATTGGAACCGCCGGAGCCGGACCCACCCGAGCCGGATCCGCTGGAGCCGGATCCACCCGAACCCGAACTGCCCGATCCGGAGTTGCTGCTTCCCGGTCCGCTATTGCTGCTGCCCGATCCGGCATCGCGGCCTTCGGGCGTCTGGATCAGCGATCCGGGGCCGTCGATATGGACGAACGGAACCGAAATGCGGAAGCTAAGCGGGCCCTTTGCATATTTCAGGCTGAGCGGAGCCGCGACAACCTTCGTGTCGCGCGGGTCGCCATAATCGCCCCGCGAATAGCTTACGCCCGTGCCAATTCTCCATGTTGATGGAGCGGATTTCTTCTCATCCTTGTCGCGGCCAGTTTCGGCGCGCAATGGCGATGAGGCAATAATGGCGAAGACAGCCGTTGCCACCCCGCAGGCTTTGAATGTCTGTTTCATCGATTTTCCCCGGTAATTCCCGCCG
>CXWL01000029.1_pt1 | contig 29317 bp, 31 predicted proteins | sample 590931 | NCBI WGS metagenome assembly CXWL01 (sample SAMEA3498368, study PRJEB10139) | groundwater metagenome | biome: water well; material: biofilm material | place: Germany | collected 2015-04-27 | reverse complement strand
CTCCAGCAAGCGACGGCCGATCTCAACGCTCCGCTTCTGCTCTTCGAGCTTGATCCAATGTTTGATTTTGGTCTTCGCGCGCGAAGTGCGGACAAACTTCAGCCAGTCCTTGTGCGGCGTTTGCGTCGGTGACGTCAGAATCTCGACCATATCTCCGCTGGCCAGTTCATGCTTGAGGGGCACGATCTTTCCGTCCACCTTGGCGCCGACACAATGGTCTCCGACTTCGGTGTGAATCGCGAACGCAAAATCGACAGGCGTCGATCCTNNCTGCCCCTGTTCCTTATATTTCCAATGTGCGGCGATGCCATGTTCGGCGATACGATGCATGTCTTCCGTGCGGATCTGGAATTCGACGTGCTCTCCCTTCGGACCGACCACCGTCGTATGCAGGGACTGATAGAGGTTGGACTTCGGAATCGCGATGTAGTCTTTGAAACGCCCCGGCACAGGCCGCCAGAGCGAGTGGATCACCCCGAGGACGGCATAGCAGTTCATCTTGAGATCCGTCACGATCCGCAGCGCCGTCAAGTCGTAGACCTCTTCGAACGTAATCGACTGTTTACTCATCTTTTGGTAGATGCCGTACAGATGTTTGGGACGGCCATAGACCTGTCCGGCTAATCCATTCTCTTGCAACGCCTGTTGCATCAGGTGGCCGACTTCCTCAATGTATTGCTGCCGATCCTCGTCCCGTTTCGCCACACGAATACGTAACGTCTCGTACACTTCCGGCTTCAGATGCTTGAGGCAGAGATCCTCCAGCTCGTTCTTGATCCACCCGATCCCAAGGCGGTTCGCCAGCGGCGCATAGATCTCCAACGTCTCCTGAGCGATCTCCTTCCGCTTGGGTGGGCTGAGATGTTCCAAGGTGCGCATGTTGTGGAGCCGGTCGGCGAGCTTGATCAGGACGACCCGGATGTCGTCCGCCATCGAGAGCAGCATTTTGCGGAAATTTTCCGCCTGCTTTTCTTCATAGCTCCGAAACGTGATCTTGCCGATCTTGGTCACCCCGTCGACCAGATGCACCACGTCCTTCCCGAACTCCCGTTCGAGCTCGTCGGCCGTGGCGACGGTATCTTCGAGGGTATCGTGCAGCAGTCCCGCGACGATGGCGACCACATCCGTTTTGAGGGAAGAGAGCACACCGGCGACGGCGATGGGATGTTGCAGGTAGGGTTCTCCGGACCGCCGGAGCTGCCCTTCATGCGCTTTGGCAGAAAAGTCGTAGGCCTTGCGGACTAGGCTGAGGTCGGCATCGGCAGAATAACTTCTGATCCGAGCCAGCAACTGGTCGAGGTCTGTGACGGTTTCGTACACCATGGTTCACTCACTCCATCACACTCGGCCGAACATCGCGAATGCGGAGCTGAATCCGGTCACGGCCGTTCCAATGGTTCAGCTCAGGCGTGAAGGCCAGATCGACCGGAGTCCGAGACGGAATGCCCCGCTCCAGCAACGACTTCATCCCGAAGGCAATACTGTCGAACGGCAGTGAGGTGCCTTGCCGCACCGTCATTTTCAAATGTTTCTCACCGACCGTGCGCGCATCCAACACTTCAAGACGGGTCACGGCAAACGTGGGTTCTGGATTACCCGCCCCGAACGGATGCAGGGAGCCGATTTCCTGGAGCAACTGCAGATTCACATCGTTCAACCGCACCTCGGCATCGACGTTCAAGGTCGGAACCTTGGCGCCTTCATGNNGGACTCCTGAATCGTCACCCCCGCAGCGCTGGGATGCCCGCCGAACGCCTCCAACATCTCCCGGCAGGAAGCCAATCCTTGATACAGATCGAACCCGCCGGTCGTCCGCGCCGAGCCCTTGGCAATGCCCTGCTCATTGATCGCCATCACAATCGCCGGGCGCTGAAACCGATCGACCAAACGCGCAGCGACAATGCCGACCACCCCGAGATGCCAATGGCGAGAGGCCACGATCAATGCAGGCGGCAGTTCTTGATCCTTCAGCGAGGCCAGCGCCTCCGCCATGATATCCACTTCGATGCGTTGACGTTCCCGATTCAATTGCTCAAGCCGATCTGCCAACTGCTGCGCCTCGGCCGGATTGTCGGTCGTCAACAACCGCACACCCAACATGGCATCATCCAATCGTCCCGCGGCATTGATGCGTGGCGCCAACTTGAAGGCGATCGTTTCCGCCGTACATTCCCGCGTCACCCCCGCCACCTGCTTCAACGCCCGAACCCCGCAGCGCGCGCCACGCGACAACTGGACCAGCCCTTCGCGCACAAAATTTCGATTCTCATCGTGCAACGGGACGACGTCAGCGACCGTCGCCAGCGCCACGAGATCGAGTAATGACTCCAACGGTACTCCGGCAACCCCATAACGCATCTGATAGGCCTGCGCCACCTTGTAAGCCAGCGCTGCGGAACAGAGACCGCGAAACGGATAGAGGGCACCGGCTCGATGGGGATTCAACACCGCCACAGCCGGCGGCATCTGCTCATCGCTCTGGTGATGGTCGGTCACCACCACATCCATACCAAGCTGCGCCGCCAACGCGATTTCTTTATGTGAAGTCGTGCCGCAATCGGACGTCACCAAGAGCGAGATGCCTTCGTCATGCAAGCGCTGCACGGCACCGATGTTGAGTCCGTACCCTTCGCGGAGCCGATGCGGAACATAGGCGCGAACCTTGGCACCCAATCCGCCAAAGAACGACATGTAGACACTGGTTGCCGTAATCCCATCGACATCGTAGTCGCCGTAAAAGCAGATCGGCTCCTGAGTCGTCACCGCGCGATGCAACCGTTCAACCGCCTGCTCCATGTCGGGAATCAAAAACGGATCGTGCGGCGACTGCAGCGACATCCATGACGTGGCTTCATCCGGTGTCGTCACGCCACGAGCCAGAAACAGCGAGGCCGTGGCAGGAGAAATGGAGAGGGCCTGGACTAACGAGGCCCGCTGCAACAGATTGATATCACGGAAGACCCAGAGCTTGGACTTCATGAGGACCCCTTACACGATTCAGAGGCGAAAGAGAGGCTAACTATCTGAGAATTAAAGGGATACTAGCCTCTCAGCTCTCTGTTGTCAAACGCAGGAATGTGAGGTTTGCGGATGAGGGACGAAGAAACGCCTGAATCGAAATGCGATGCAGGGGAATAAAAAAAGATGGAGCAGCCTGCCAGAATCCTGGCGCTACTCCCCCCCTTTTTGCACGTAGTTCTTGACGAACTCTTCCGCGTTCTTTTCTAGCACGTCGTCGATTTCATCGACCAGCTTGTCGATGTCTTCTTTCATCTTCTTGCCGGCTTCGACGACCTTAGGATTGGCCTTAACGTCGTCTTTCCCCTGCGGCTCACGCCTGGGTTCCTGCTTGCGCTCCTGTTTCTCCATCCGAGCACCTCCCGTGTTTCTGGGAAACTCTCGTGGATCAGCACCAAGGTGATCCCTGCGATCACCTTACTCCAGGGTCATTTCAGCCGTCAAGCCGAGCGAAGAAACGTGAAGCGGCGTCAGTCTTGAGCTATCAGCCGTCAGCATTCAGTTCTCAGCTCCGTGCTGATGGCTGAATGCTGACGGCTTCCATATTCAGACTTCACGAACTACACGACACGCGCGCAGGATGCTCAAAAATTCCGTCCAGCAAGGCCGCAGGCGAATCGAAACCGGAGGCGTACCCTCAGGGGCGCACGGTGCGACGAATAAGGAGCACCACGTTTGTGCGCGCCGCCGAGTGGTGAGGCGGCCGGGTCCCCGTTGAGGATTTCGATGAGCCGAGAACGACGCTGGCGGACTTTTCCAGCATCCTGCTAGACAATCAAGGATACAATTAGAAGTGCGACGATATTAATGACCTTGATCATCGGATTGATCGCCGGTCCAGCCGTATCCTTGTAGGGATCGCCGACCGTATCGCCCGTCACTGCTGCCTTGTGTGTATCCGTCCCCTTCAGGCCCTGTTCTTCAATATACTTCTTGGCATTGTCCCAAGCACCGCCGCCGCTCGTCATCGAGATCGCGACGAAGAGACCGGTCACAATACTGCCGACGAGCATGCCACCCAAGGCCTGCGGCCCCAGGATCATGCCGACGAGAATCGGCGAGACGACCGGGATCAATCCCGGCACCATCATCTTCTTGATCGCCGCCTGCGTCACGATATCCACGCAGGTCCCATATTCCGGCTTGCCGGTGCCTTCCATAATCCCTTTGATCGTCCGGAACTGCCGCCGCACTTCTTCCACCACCAGACCGGCTGCCTCTCCCACAGCTTTCATGCAAAGCGCCCCGAAGATAAAGGGCAGCATCCCGCCCAGAAAAAGCCCGACCAGGACGGAAGGATTAGAGAGATCGAAGGTACTCGCCCCACTCCCCTTTGCCACCTCACGCGCATATTCGGCGAACAACACGACCGCCGCGAGGCCGGCCGATCCAATCGCATAACCCTTGGTCACGGCTTTGGTCGTGTTGCCGACCGCATCCAATGGATCGGTGATGTCGCGGACCTCTTTGCCGAGGTGGGCCATCTCCGCGATACCGCCCGCATTGTCCGTGATCGGACCGAACGCATCGATCGCCACCACGATACCGGCCATCGACAACATCGACACCGCCGCAGTGGCCACGCCGTACAAACCGCCCGAAGCCGCGCCACCGCAAATCCAGTAGCTCGTGAGAATCGCCGCGCCGATCACCACCACCGGGAGGGCCGTCGCCTCCATCCCAACTGCAAGCCCGGCGATGATGTTGGTCGCATGGCCCGTTTCACTCGCCTTGGCAATGGCCTTCACCGGCGCATAACTCTTGGAGGTGTAGTAGTCGGTGATAAAGACGAGAGCGAGCGTCACGGCCAAGCCGATCAATGAGGCGAGGTAGTAACTCATCCCGCTCACGCCCCCCACGCCAGACATGATCGTCGTCGTCACGGGATAGAAGGCCACCGCCGCAATGCCGCCCGCCACAAACAGGCCCTTATAGAGCGCCGGCATGATCCCGCCGCCCGGACTCACCTTCACGAAGAAGATCCCGATGATCGTCGCAAAAATCGTCACGCCGCCCAACGCCAGCGGATACAGAATCGGCGCACTCACTCCCTTGAAGAGCGTATAGGCCAACACCATCGCCGCCACCGTCGTCACCGCGTAGGTCTCGAAGAGGTCCGCCGCCATACCGGCACAGTCGCCGACATTGTCGCCGACGTTGTCCGCGATGACCGCCGGATTGCGCGGGTCGTCTTCCGGAATCCCCGCTTCGACTTTTCCGACCAGGTCTGCACCGACGTCCGCCGCCTTCGTATAGATACCGCCGCCCACCCGGGCAAACACCGAAATCAAACTTCCGCCGAACCCGAGGCTCAGCAAGGCATGAATCGCCTTCTCCTGCCCTGAAATCTGCGAGGCCACCACATAGAAGAGCGTAATCGCCAGCAGGCCTAAGCCGATCAGCAAGAGCCCCGTCACCGCGCCGCCACGAAACGCCACGGTCAGCGCCGCATTCATGCCCTTATGGGCCGCCTGCGCCGTCCGCACGTTGGCACGCACGGCGATGACCATGCCCACATACCCCGCCAGCGACGACGCGCCGGCGCCGATCAAAAATCCCACCGCGGTCAGCAGGCCGAATTTATCGGAAATCGCTCCTGCGCCCCACAACATGGCAAAGAGCACGGCTGCAACCACACCGACGGTCCGATATTGGCGATTCAAATAAGCGCTCGCGCCTTCCTGAATCGCCTTCGCGATTTCCTGCATCTTCGGATTGCCGGCGTCCAGCTTGAACACCCACATGGCCAGATAGAGGCCGTAGGCAATGCCGGTCACTGCCGCTACTAACGCAAACGTGATGATGGATGAGTCGCTCACTGTGGTCTCCTCCTGTTATGGGGTGTTGGGGGACACCCATTTCCTCTGGCTTCCATCCATCACGATCACATGTTCGATGGGAAACCTCGAAGTATTACAGAATCGATCCGTACAGCTAACTACCTGAAAAGTTGGGTCATTCTATACAGGTGGGAGAGGGGGATCAAGGACGAAAAAAGATGGGGATGGAGGCTGATTGATCTTCTGTGCTCGCGCAACGCGCGGTCTCAGAAGACCCTCGTTGGACGCGCGCAGTGGAAGATCAATCAGCCCCCATCCCTGAAGAGAGAACAAGCGAGCGTGGAGGGAGGAAGAGGACGCCTGCATCGGTTCTTTGCTCCCGGAACGCGCGCCCTCAGAAGGGCCTCGTTCGACGGCCGCAGTAGAACCGACAGCAGGCATCCGCCTAAGGAAATGTGGAAAGGGAATCTGAGAAAGATGTTCGATGATCTTCTGGGTGAATTTCCGGTCCGACCAATCAGACAAACAAGTCAGACGAGAGAGACCCGAGAAACCCTCCAGCTGGGTCTCAGCCGCCAATCTTAAGCCAGACATAGGGCGTCAGATAAAAGGCCGCGATGGACAGCAGCAGACCGAGCACCGCCCCGAGCAACCCGGTCACATAGAGCCCGGCGAAGGGAAAGAGGAGGACGACGAGAATCATCAGCATCGCAAGGAACCGACGGCGCTCATAGAAGATCTGGCGTCGCTCACTGGTGAGCGACTCGGCGAAGGATAGATCGGAAGGTTGCGGCATAGAGGGAGTATAGAAGAAGCAGCGAGTGGAGAACAACGCGATGGAATGGAAGGATGAAGAGGGCGCGGCCAGGTGCCCCTCTTGCTCGCAGAACGCGCACGATCGGAATGTGCTCGTTTGATGCGCGCAGTTGCTCACAACGGAATTTCTGAGCGCAAGCGGGTGAGAAAATGTTCCTCCTCCCCGCGTGAACGCCAGCCCTTACTTGTTGTCGCTGGAGGCCGTACGTAACGAGTGGGCCAGGCCGAGGAGCGAGAGCGTGAAGATCAGCCATTTCGACGGATCGAAGTTGTACCAGCGTGGGCCATTGCGGTAATCGCTTTGATAGCTATGGTGATAGTTATGGTAGCCTTCGCCAAATGTCACAAGCGAGACCAACCAGCTATCCCGGCTGGAATCAGCCTGACCATGTGGTTGGCTTCCCCAGAGATGGCAGACCGAATTAATGCAAAATGTCGAATTGAGCACGGCAAAGGTTCGTCCGACCCCGGCAAGCAGAAAACAGCCCAGCCCCCCGATCCAGCCGTTGTACAGAAATCCCACCACGAACGGGAGCGCCAAACCTGAGAGGACGATGGGCAGGTAGTAGCGGTGCTGCCACATCACGAGGGGGTCTTGCCGCAAACGCGACGCGTATTTGTCATCCGCATAGGTATCCTTGATGAACAGCCATCCGCAATGGCTGTACCAGAATCCCCGCTGGGCGTTGTACGGATCGGCCTCTTGATCGCAATTCGCATGGTGGCGGATATGGTCCGCGGCCCACTTCAGCGCCGAGTTTTCAAGCGCCCATCCCCCGGCGATGAGCAATCCTGTCTTCACCCAAGGAAGGCAATCGAAACTGCGGTGCGCCAGCAGACGGTGGTAGCCAACGGTAATACCCAAACCGGTCACGACATACAGCACGGCGAACATGGTCCAGTCCAGCCAGGTGAATCCATACGAGTAGGCAAAGGCTGGAACTCCGATCAGCGCACCACACGCGACGAGACCAAACAGGAACGTGGTCAGATAATTCGGGGTGGCCTCTGTACGCGGCGATGCTGATTGCTGTGACTGTGGCATGGGTGTGATCCTCTGGGTGAAGGTGGGGCGCCTCGGATGAGACGCCCCGCTCGTTCCGTCGCGGAGTGCTTAGAACCGGCTGCGACCGCCGAAATCGTTGCCGCCACGTCCGCCGCCACCACCACCGCCGGTGCGGGGTTCTTGTGGCTTGGCTTCGTTCACAGTCAACGGGCGTCCGTCCATCTGTGTGCCGTTCAAGGCGGAAATCGCCGCCTGACCTTCTTGCTGCGTGGCCATTTCGACGAAGCCGAAGCCTCGCGACTGTCCGGTAAACTTGTCGGTGATCACACGCGCGGACTCGACGGTCCCGTGTGCTGCGAACAAGGTGGTGAGCTGCGATTCAGTTGCCGCATAGGGCAACCCGCCAACATAAAGTTTGGAACCCATGGGGGTCCTCCTTCTGAAAATTGATATTGTAAGGAACTCGAGAACAACTTCACGAGGGGAAGGAGAGGGCCGAAGGCGCAAACAACAAGGCGACCTAGGTCAGACTTCCGATCAGATTCTCGGGAACAACAACATCCGAAATGGGCCGTTTGATATGATGTTTCACGCGAGGCCCGCCGCCATGAGACAGCTACACTCTACCATGCCTGCGCAGGAATAGCCATTCACAGTCATTGAGGCAGGTTGAGGAGCATCCAGGCCGCCCCCTTCGCTTCCCTCATACGGTCGGTGTGCTCCGGTCTCAACAGAAGCTGAAGCGGCTCGATAGGCGCTTGCGTGAGCTGGTCGAACTCGCTATCCTTCTGAAGTGAATCTGCACGGTGAGCACATATCATTGTCGAACAGCCTGCTTGGGATTGTCCTCTGTTTGCTTCTCAGTGCCTGCAGCGCGTCACCCAAGACACCCACCACTGAAGATCCGACCCTACGCCAGGGTTCTGCAGAAGTTGAGAACAATGGCGCGGGACCTCTCGCAGGGACAACCGAGGGGCAAGCAGCCGCAACTCGACCAGGCGCGAGATGCACCACGCAGCTGAAGCAGGGCTATGCACTGAGAGAACGCATTGATACGGAGTACTGGCAGAGCAGACGGGCCGGAACCTTTCGAGATCAGAGAGATGCATTCATAGCGAGATGGGAAAAAGAAGCAGGAAAATGGGCAGCAGAGACAAAAACCGTTCTTCTGCAAATCGGCGGACCGACCGCGAGGGACCGCTTCCACAATGCACAAACACCGATCGGCATGGTCAGTGGCGATGTGCAGTGGAACAATATCAGAAATTATCTTCGAACGAGATTGGCCGCCCTCGATTCGATCTGCAAAATGCCCTAGCCTCCCCGACAGGAAAAGACTCCCAGGACCTGTTCCTGCTTCAAAGCCCCCCGCCCCCGTATTGCGGCCCTACCGAGAAAGGTCCTCACCCGACAAAAGACGTTGCGCCTGGGTGATCGCATCCAGGAGCGCATCCCGTTCTTCTTGGCTCTTCTTCGATGCAGGCACAATCGCCACAAACCGTTTCGCGGCGGCCGTCAGAGCCCGCAGCGTCTCCGCCATGTCACCATGCGTCGGGACTTGCGACGTCGACGCCGCACGGGCGAGCCTCCGCCGTGGTCCGACATACATTTGCGGCGCAACCGGATTATCCTTTATCAACTCGGGTCGTCGAAATACTCCCATGACTCCTCCTCACCAACCGACAAAGACAAATGATCTCTACACTCTACTCGATTCGCGGCGGAAATTGCATCGGGATGTCAACGCGGGGGGGGGAAGAATGAGAACAGGGAACACTCCAAGACGGCTTCCTGCACGAGTAGCAGACCTCGCTATCGTCGATGGAGGATCGGCCATGCCCCATGGCGAAACACATGAAGGAACCATCCGCGGCGAGGTGGGGATGAAACGTCAGATGCGGGAGAAGCGATGAGACATGGCGAATGACCCGGCTTGTTATTCCCATCCGTCCATTGTGTTAGCCTGTGTGGGAAAGGGATCGATCCCACCAGCGTGTTTGCCTCCGGCTTTGGCCAAGGGCCTCGCCCGACAAGAGAGGTAGAGGGATCGGGATATTATGGTACGTCTCGTCTTACTGTTGATCCTAGTCGCGGTTGTCATTTTGGGTCCGCAGCTGTGGACCAGGCGGGTGTTTGCCCAGCATAGTGCGCCCCGTTCGGACTATCCTGGAACGGGAGGAGAGTTGGCCCGGCATCTGCTCAATCGGTTCAACATGCAGCACATCACGGTGGAACCGACCGAGCTGGGGGACCACTACGATCCTGTGACCAAAGCCGTCCGCCTGACGCCCGATATTTTCGGTGGGAAATCTCTCACGGCCATTACCGTGGCCGCCCACGAGGTCGGACATGCCATGCAAGACCACATGGGCTACCAACCGCTCGCGGAGCGCACCAGGCTCGTACGGATCGCGCAGGGAGCGGAAAAAGTCGGCGTGGTCATCATGATGGGCATTCCGATCGCGGCGGCAGTCGCTCGAACCCCGGTTGCGGGTGTCGTCGTCATGGTGGCCGGATTGGCGACCATGGGGATCTCCACGCTAGTCCACCTCGTCACGCTCCCGGTCGAGTGGGACGCCAGCTTCAGGCGTGCCCTTCCCCTACTCCGACAAGGCAGTTACCTGTCGCTTGAAGACGAGCAAGGGGCTCGCCACATCCTCACCGCAGCCGCGCTCACCTATGTAGCGGCCTCCCTTGCCAGTCTGCTCAACCTCTGGCGCTGGCTCGCCTTCCTCCGGCGATAGGCTCGGCCCCTTCACGCACCATCGCAAAGTCGCCGGGATTGTGTGTGGCGAGAAAAGACTGCCGACCCCTTTGTGTTGTCCCTATATCTAATAGGGTATAGCAGGCTCGATTATGTGGGAGGTCTACGAACACCGTCGAGCCTCGAAGCAACTCGATCGCCTTCCGATTGAGTTGCTGAAACGCTACGAGAAGTGGAAAGATATCGTGCGAATCTCCGGCCCTGCAGGCCTACGCCTGATCAAGGGGTTCCACGATGAAGGCCATCAAGGGGGATGGGAAGGGCATCGCTCGTCAAGGCCGAATACGCAGTATCGAGTGATCTACAAGGTTGAGGAACAGCGCATACTGGTACTGGTCATGGACGTAACCGCCCACGATGATCGGAGGCAATGATGAAAACCAAGGACGTTCGTCCGGCGAAAGCTCGAGTTGTCGTATCGGTGGGAGAATCCGTTCGGATCGTTCGAGAACTGCAAGGGCTCACGCAGAGCGAGTTGGCTCGCAGGACCAAGATTCCACAGTCCACGATCTCTGCCATTGAAAATGGCACCATCAATCTGGGTATTGAACGGGCCAAAACCCTGGCACGTGCACTGCGGTGCCATCCAGCAGTCCTTGTCTTCCCCGGCTGGGAAGTGACCAAGCCGTCCGCAGCCTAACCACTGTTCGGCAATAGTCGGCTTCATCCACCAGCCACTCATCACTCTATCCTCGTACACGTAGTGAGAGGGAGACACGCCCTTCTATTCACGATAGGCACGACAAGTCCTTCGCAAGCAGGACTCTGCTTCGCCACCAGCAGCGTGGTAGGGACGGACAGTCAGAGGAGAGTCGGTTGATGGTGAAATCCGCGCCTCATCGCGCGAGCTTCTTTTTGATGACGGTCAGGTTCTCGGGGGTCGATCGCACCCGTATCGTGAGTCCCTCGGCATCATAGGCTTCGGACAAGATACGCATCCGGGCGCGGATCTCTGCCACGACCCCTTGAGCCGTAAACGGAATATGTAATTCCTCGTCGACCATATCGCTCTCAAAGTACCGCATAATGCGCTCACGGAGCGCCTGCAGATCGTCCTTGCTTCTCGTGGACAGAAAAAAGGCGTCGGGATATTCCGCCTTCAGTGTCGCGAGCTCGTCCGGTCCGAGACGATCTTGTTTATTCAACACCAAGAGGCTGGGAATGTCCGTGGCGCCAACTTCGGCTAACACCGTCCGCGTGACGTCGAGTTGGGATCGAAAAGAGGGATCTGAGGCATCGACGACAAATAGCAACAGCGAGGCACAGGCCGCTTCATCCAGCGTCGACTTGAACGACGCCACCAGATCATGTGGGAGCTTTTTGATGAATCCCACCGTATCGCTCATGAGCACTTTGGGACGCGTGTCAGGATACAGTGGCCGGATCGTGGTATCGAGTGTGGCGAACAGCTTGTCGGCCACGAGCACATCGATTCCCGTCATCGCGCGCATCAGCGAGGATTTGCCGGCATTGGTGTACCCGACGAGCGCGACCGTCAATTCGTGTTCCCGTCTCGCGCGGCGCGTCTGATGCTCGTCCCCGATCGACGCCAATTCTGCCCTGAGTTCTTTCATGCGATCGCGAATCCTGCGCTTATCGAGCTCAAGGCTCGTCTCTCCCGCCCCTTTGCCTCCGACCCCCCCGCCTTGCCGCTCGCTGCCACCACCGGTTTCACGCAACCGTGGCGCAAGATAATTGAGCCTCGCGATCTCCACCTGGAGTCGGGCCGCTCGTGTACGAGCGTGTCGACTGAAAATCTCAATGATGACGCCGGTACGGTCGAGCACAGGAACGCCGGCGGCACTTTCAAGATTTTTCAACTGGGACGGCGACAGATCACAGTCCACGATGACGATCTGCGCCTGTTCGCGAGGGCCGGGTGCGGCCTCGAGGGTGTCATCCGAATCGTCTTCTTCAGAAGCCTCCGTGACGTCCGAGGCCGCAGCCTCGCGCTTCGAAGCCGCTTTGTGCATCGGCCGTTCAAACGCAACCGCTACTTTCCCGGAACCACCGGTCCACTGTGCCAATTCGGCGAGCTTTCCCTGACCAAGGACCGCCGCATATTTATCGGAACTACGTTTTTGCGTCACGTGGCCCACGACATGGTACCCGAGTGTTTTCACAAGACGGGTGAGCTCTTGTAGAGAACTCTCCAGCTCCTCCCCGGTCACACGAGGGGTGCGGATCGCCACAAGTACGGCATTCGATTGTGAGGGCGTCGACATCGATGGATTGTCCTTGGCTACATGTTGGTGAGGAGTTTTCATTTTAACAGGGACGTTCGTGGTAAGGCGAGCGCGCATCGCAGGATCTCTACAACACTACCAACCATCATCACCGTGGCATGATCCAGAAAAGACACGTCAGGCAGAGGCCGTTGCAGGCGATGTGTGAACAGGCGCGATTGGCGGGAAGCCATCCGATTTGGGATTCGCCATCGGCGGCGCGGTGGGGACATGAAATCAGCTCTTAGTGAGACATGAGGTGGCGTGCCGGATGGAATTCTTGGATCACATTGGCAGCGTCTCTGCTCTGTCCGCTTATCTAACCAAACAGCTGTTCAAGTAGCTGTTCACGGGTGATATCGAAATGTGCGGCCACATCGGCAAGAATGGCCGAGAGGGTCCCGATGCGAAGCGGAGTATGTTGGGGGATCGTGAGATGATGCTCGCCATGCTCATAGGTAGTCAGTCGAAGGTGACTACCGGCTTGACGGGTAATCGAGTAACCGAGCTTGCGAAGGGCCTGAGCGAGATCACTTCCGGACAGATCGCGGGGAAGCCTCATACGGCGATAACTTCCTCGCGGACGTGGTGCAGGCGGACGACCTTCGGTGCTTGCCCCTCCTCAAAGTGACAGCGAACCGCTTCACGGACTTTCCCCGGCAATTCAGCCAGCGTGTCCGCTTCTGTGAAGATCGACTCCCCGAGTGCGCGCGCAATGTACCCGCCCTCAGGAGCCTCTTCCACGACAAAAATCAATTCACTCATGGCCATCTCTCATCAAGTGGTGTTATTCGCATATGGTAGTCCCGCGCACCTTCAATGTCCAGCCTGCAACGGCTTAGCGCAGAAGCGCTACGAGTCTCATATTGCCCTTACTCAGGACACAACGCACAGCACGGTCGACTTCAAGTCATGGCGGCCCGGTCAAGTCCCCTCTTCCCACATCTTAAAGTCCTTCAGTTCTTCGGCAATGCTTTTCAGGACCCAGGCAATCACCGCCGCATCATCCACATAGCCGACGACAGGAATGAAGTCCGGAATCACATCCAGCGGGCTGATGAGATACAGAATCGCCGCAACGATGGTCACGAGCTTATGGACCGAGAGGCCTGTATAGACACCGCTCACTGACGCTTTCAGGAGCCGCACCAATAATTGAAGGTCTCTCAACAGCCTTCCACCGCGACCTTGTGCGATCGAAACCGCCGCGGCCAACAGATACCGAAGCCGCTCTTGGTCTCTGAGATACTCCGCCGCCGTCTGAGTGAACCCTCGAAACATCTTCAACGCCTTCAGGAGCATCGCTGGAGTCATGGTCTTCATTCCGTCCTCCCTGAAGTGTGAGCACTGCCCCAGTCCGCAATCAGGCTTGAGAATAACAGGCAGTCCGCAAAGGATCAATTTGGACCGATGGCAAAACACAGGAACAAACCATCAGCGGCGTAGTGGGGACGGAAACTCAGATGTGGGCAATGCGTGAGGCGGCGTGACTGGCGACGAAAGAGGAGAAGGCGACCGAGCTGTGGGATTCACGGAAAGGCAAGACTCCCTCGGTTTGCTTTGTTTGGTTCATCTGGTTTGTTTCGTTTGTTTGGTTTGTCTAGTTGGTTTCGTTACGTGAACAAGAGTAACAAGATCAACCAGAAGAACCAGACAAACCAGATAGACGAGCAAGGGGCTCGCCGCATCCTCCCCGCAGCACGCTCACCTATGTGGCGGCCTCCCTTGCGAGTCTGCTCAACCTGTGGCGCTGGATCGCCTTCCTCCGGCGATAGGCTCAACTCCTTTCACGCACCCTCGCACATCATCGAACCTGGTCCAAAGCAGCGTCGAGGTCGTCGGTGATGGCGTGCGGCGAGAAAAGATTCCCGAGCCCTTTGTTTTGACCTAGCGCCGAAGCTCATTCAGAAGCACCCATTCGTGGGGGCCACGTTCGAACCGCCAGAAAGTCCAGCCGTTACAAGTTGGTCGATTGCAAGCTGCTGCTGCTGCGAGTGATGGTGAATTGAAACGCTTTCGCTCAAACAGAATCACGCCGCTCTTTAACACACGCGCATGCAGATACTTGCCTTTAAATTTGGCACGCAGACGCAAACCCGTCTTTGCAAAAGCGGCCAGAACGGGCAGACTCTTATCCTTGATAGCCTTGCGAGTACTCTTTCCTGTATTGGCGGGTAATCCAAGGAGCTCCTGACGTTCCAGGAACTGATGTTGATGTATATCTCCTCTAAACTTCGAACGAAGGTTCTCCGCCTTCTTCAGATTACCTTTGACCTTATTTCCGCGCGGCCGAGCAATCCTCAGAAAAAGACTTTCCAACTCCCGCATATGCGAATTGCCAATGGTGAGATATACACTAAAGGAATTCCAAGACTGACCGTGTCTATCTCGGAGATGTGCCTTTAGACGATCTCCTAAGTCGGTCGCCAAACCGACATAGTAAAGCCGATCGTCCTGGTACAGAGCATAGAGCCCATTTAGCCCACTGACATACGTCCGGAGGATATGCTGGTACTCCTCCAACGCCTTTCGGGAAACTTTTTCTAAGTACCGACAAACGAGGATGGTTGGTTTGGTCATATACTCTCACTCACTTGGGATTGAGTTGCCTAAATCATTCGCAATCAGCCGGAACTGCTCAAGCGCCGCTTCTAAATCGTCAACGATTTCTTGGGCGATGATGTCTGGGTTAGGAAGATTGGCGGAGTCCTCTAGGGAGTCGTCTTTGAGCCAGAAGATGTCGAGGCTGGCTTTGTCGCGGGCGATGAGTTCGTCGTAGTCATAGGCGCGCCAGCGGCCGTCTGGCTTCTTGTCGGACCAGGTGGCTTTGCGGGTGTGGCGGTTGCCTCCGGCCTGCTTGTCGGGCCGGTCGAGATTGCCGTTGTAGCATTTGACGAATTCGTCGAGGTCTTCGCGCTTGAGCGGATCAGTCTTGAGCGTGAAGTGTTGGTTGGTGCGGAGGTCGTAGATCCAGAGCTTCTTGGTCCAGGGGGTCTCGCTCGCGGGCTTCTTGTCGAAGAAGAGCACGTTGGCTTTGACGCCCTGCGCATAGAAGAGGCCGGTCGGTAGACGCAGGAGTGTGTGCACATCGCACTCGTGCAGGAGCTTGCGACGAACGGTTTCGCCTGCCCCACCTTCGAAGAGGACGTTGTCAGGCACCACGACGGCGGCGCGGCCGTTCTGCTTCAGCAAGGTTTTGACGTGCTGGACGAAGTTGAGTTGTTTGTTGGAGGTCGTCGCCCAAAAGTCGTCCCGTTCGACGATGTCCCGCTCCTTGGAGACTTGGCCCTCTTCGCCTACGATGGTCGTGCTGCTCTTCTTCCCGAACGGCGGATTGGTCATCACGATGTCGAACCGATCCCCAGGATCAGCGGCCAAGGAGTCGGATACGACGATAGGCAGGTCTTTGTCGCTTCCAATCCCGTGAAGCATCAGGTTCATCGCGCAGAGCCGGGCTGTGCTTTGGACCAACTCCCATCCCTTAAACGTGCCTTGCTTGAGCTGTCGCTTTTCGTCCTTGGTGAGGTTGGGATAGTGCTTCACGATATAGTCGTGCGCAGCCAGGAAGAATCCGCCGGTCCCGCAGGCCGGATCGCAGATGGTTTCGCTGGACTTCGGAGCAATGGCCTCCACCATCGCGACAATCAGCGGTCTTGGAGTGAAGTACTGGCCCGCGCCGGACTTGGTGTCTTGTGCGTTCTTCTCCAGCAGGCCCTCGTAAGCATCTCCTTTTACATCGGCGCTCATCGTGGACCAGTCTTCTTTGTCGATCAGATCCACAATCAGCCGCCGAAGCTTGACGGGGTCCTGGAACTTGTTCTGAGCCTTCGTGAAAATCAGGCCGAGCAGGCCCTTCCCTTTGCCGAGCTCTTCAAGGAGATGCCGATAGTGGTCGAACAGGTCGTCGCCGTCTCTTTTGAGCAGGCTGGGCCAACTGTACTTGTCAGGAATCTGGCTCGGCTGGTTGTACGGTGGCTTCGTGCGCTCGTCGGCCATCTTGAGGAAGAGCAAATACGTCAACTGCTCGACGTAGTCGCCGTAACTCATCCCGTCGTCGCGGAGGACGTTGCAGTAGTTCCAGAGTTTCTGAACAATCATTGAGGTGGTCATTACCGTTTCAGCTTCCTGCGTGATGACATTTTATTAGAGTGACCAACCAGCGGTCTTGAGCAACAGAGGCCATGAGCAGTAATATCCAACCAAGGTTCGGATGTTCTGCTGATACCATCTCTCACGACGCTCTTGAGAGATATTCGCTTCCTTGTCGCGTATCCACCTGTTCTCATCAAGTGCGCTTACATAGCCAGCGATAAACTTATCAATGAATACGAATTCTGTTGGCGCTTGTGGGGCCTCATTCCAGATCTGATCAACCGCGTGAAGCGCGGCTACTAGCCTCACATCCCACGGAACCGCACTCTTGGTCTCCGTTACATCTCGAAGTAATATTTCGGTTATGCCATCGAGCAGTGGCCCAACTTTTCCAATGCAGCAGACAAATTCTGGGACCGTAGCTGTTTTCTGCGCGAGATACCTTCTGGATTCATCATTGTCATGGCCTGGTCGCACACGAAAAGGCGCCCATTCAAACACTTCTTTAACAGCTACGAGCCCGCGTTGCTCAGTGTCGACCCAATCGACATGCGCGATGGCCATGTTGTGCTGGTGATCTCTCAGCGATCGGTAAATGTGAAATATGACATTAACCGGCTTTTCGATGTACGCATATTTTTCCTTCGCTCGTTTAGTGAGCTCTCGAAACATGGCGGAGAAGAACTGCGGGCGACGAGGCGATTTCCATAGAACGGACCACCCGACAAGAACTGCTCTTTCGTAAACGGTTGGGGCATGTTCCTTGAGTATTTCAAAATGGTTGGCGTCGATCTCTTCTTTGCTGAGGCTTTCAAAGTCAGGAACTAGTGTCCGAGTAAACTCTTCAATCGCCAAGGACATGGTTTTGACTAATGTAGGAGCTAGCCTAAGTCCGACGGTAACCATTTCCTGCTCGCATAATGTCGGATCGCGACCCTGGAGCACATCCGTTAGCACTTCATCAAGCGACATTATGAATAGCGATGGAGTGTCTCGTCCGCACACACCCACGATAAACACAGGTAACGGTTGCGCAGACCAGCGAATGATGGCCTTGAGCGGTATTGGCACCTTCATGAGATTGGAGTCTGAACAGATGGATTTTGTTTTGACTTGGATTAGTGCCCTGCGAGGGTAGAGCCCTTCAGCAACAGCTTTTCGGCCTTCGATTTCAACGAGAAACTCTTCACCAAGATCGGGTTTTAGCTCGATTACGGAGTATTTCTCACGAGCCAGCTCGGCCTTAACGAAGGCTTCACCCCAATCACCAGTCTCTTGATTCTCCCATCCCGTCATCTTTTTTCGAACGGCCCGTCAAAAAGCTGGTTGATCACGTCGGCGCATATCGCAAACAGGTCTAAGCCTCCTGGATAAATCATCGAATTGCCGTGCGCTAATTCGTTCCGGAGATACGGAAACGAATCCAAGAGGATTTTGCAGTATGCCTGAACATCCTTAGCGTCAGGACTGCTAGCAGGCGGCGCATCCTCCCCGAGCATGTCATGCCGTACGTTTATGTTGTAGTAGCAAAAGTCGCTATCCTTGATCCACTGTTCCTTGATTGCCAACTCCAGCCCAGCCCTTAGCATCAACGGCTTTCCGCTCTTAATTCGAATGGCATACTCCACGGATGAGAAGGCGTGCAGTTGCGCAATAGGGATAAAGCTACAAACAAACCACGAGTAAAGAAAAAGATTTCGTGCGGCATCAAATTGCTCTCGGACTGATTCTGGAACTGATTGCATGAGCGTGATGGATTCGATCCCTGAATAATGATCTCTCAACGTGCGATCTCGGCTTGTACCGATCTCACGGTTATAGAGGACAAACCCTCTCCATATGGAGTCAGCTTCCAGGATTTGGTCAAAAGGCTTCAGCATGTCAGGCATCTTCGCTTACCGCCTCGCATGGTCGCCTTTTCTATACGTCGCTTGGCTTTCGGCAGCTACGGAGAATGTTGGCAGGATGTCTGGAATATGCTTTGTATCTTGCCCTAGCAAGCGACCAGAAAAAGCTTGCCTTAAAATCGACTGCCTCAAGCGGTCAGCGCGGGTGAGGTTGGCTTCGACAGCGGCTTCGAGTTCCTCGATGACGGACAGGCGGCGCTCGACTTCGGCGACGATAGCGTGCTGCTCCTCAAGGCCTGGAAGCACAAAGGCTATCTGGCGAATTCTCTCCTGCCCAATGTTGCGCATCGACTCTTGGTTGCCCGTAGAGAGACGCTCAATCTCCTTGCGGCCAATGTCAGATTGAAGCCAGTACAGAACCCAGTGAGGTACCACCGTATCGGTAAAGTGAAACCGGAGAATCTTGTCACTTAGCATGACTTTTCGAGTCACCTTCTGTGCAATGACACATCTACCAACAAGCTGAATTGTATTAGCTCGGCTGAAAAGAAAATCTCCCGGCTTGATGAAGTAGCGAGTCTCTATACGGTCTGGATCAAGGCACGTCTTGCTCTCTTCTTCGTCGTATGTGCCCCATGTCACCGCGCTTACTTTCACCACGCCAATTTCACGGATGCTTGGCAAGCGCTCCTCACACTTAAAGCTCCTACCTGCGTCGATGGTCTTCAGGACAGCCCCAAGATTGGTGCGAGCCCAACCGCTAGGATCAATTGAAAAAAACTTTCCTTCGACGGCGGCTTTGAGGACGGCGGCTTTGTAGCGTTTGAGGTTGGCCTTGACGCGCTTGAGATTGGCGATTGCTTCGTCAAGGCGGGAGAACTGTTTTTCGATCTCCGCGACGATGTGCTTCTGCTGTTCATATGGCGCAACTGGGAATGGGTACGGTGTCAGTTGTTCAAAATCAACGCGAGGGCGATCACCTGAGTTCAAGTGTGAGGCGAAGGAAGCGAATGAAGAGGAGTTCAGGAAATACTGGAGATAACGGCTACTGATACCTTCCGTCTTGGGAAACACAATGAATTCAGCAGAACATAGCCCCTCGAAGTCCGGACGATAGACCTTGTTCAAGTATGGCCGTAATCTGCCGTAGAGCACGTCATCCGGCTGGAAGTGGACTGCCGAACTCTTCATGGTTCCGGCAGGCACAGTGCCGAGAAGTTTCATCGTATGAGCTTCAATATTCTCCATTCCGATGAATGGTAAGCTTGGCTTCTCCGAGGGCTTTATCCTTGGTCGCGTCGGCTGCACTACTTCACCGAGAGGTCTGACATCCCAACTTGTAGGAGGGGCGATATTCTTTTCCGCTTTGCCCGTACTCACGCTGCCAACGCCCCGTTCAGTTCTTCAATGATCTTGTTCAGCTCGCTACCAAAAATCTGATGCACTTTCCCAAGCCCACCCTCTTGAGCAAACGGCGCATACTCGAAGTCGTCTCGCTCAACCGCAAGGTTCGCGGCGACATGATCGCGGATCATCTCCAGCCAATGGCGCTGTTCGTCGGTGAACTTCCGGCCTCTACTCTCTTGCTCCCCTAGCCACACCTTGAAGTTGGCGTTGACCTTCTCAGGAAATGGCACCAGCTCGTTGTCCTGATGGGTGGCAAAGCGAACGAGGGACACGAGATCTGTGAGAATGCGCTTGCCACTGGCTCCTTTGACTTTCGACTTCTCCAGCGCGGCGTAGGCTTGCCAGAGTTGGGATTCGTTCCAGAGGTAGGGCGGCTTCTCGATGGCGTTGGCCAGATCCTTGATGTCCTCAAACTTCAGCCGCTGTTTGTAGGGCTTGCTGTAGAGGACTTGCAGGGCGGTGATCTCATCTTTGTGCTGTGTGATGAACTGTTCGAACGACTGCACGATGGTCCTGGCGCGCGCTAACGCGTCGGCACTGAAGCCTGCTTCGATGACTTGGTCCTGGCTAACGTGGTCAATGGTGAGTTCGTTCTTCTTTTTGATCTCGATGAGCAACTCGCGCAGCTTCGGATCGTGGAGCGGCTTGGCTGCCTGTTGAATCAATGCGGTGGCCACCTGCTGAATCTGCTGCTCAGTCGGTTTGCTTGTCCCGAATTGTTGCGTGGCTCGCTCTTCTTGCCGATCTGGATTGACCGCTTCCACGAGACCCCGGCTCAGGTCCTTGAGTGTGAGGCCGCCGCTAGCTTTGCTGATAGCCTGTTCATCTTCCTTCGTGATGCGGTGCTCCATACGGGCCAGCCGTCCGGCGATGCTGGTGAGCACGTCTTCTTCCGTGTTCCCGAGGGCCACGGCTTGAAGCAGCTTCTCAAACGCGACGCTGGGTTTTTTCTCCATCGGACGCGCGTCGGTCTTGTCTTGTTCGCAGACGCCGACGGCATCGACGATGACGAAGTGGTCCTTGGTTGTGGCATCGGGCGTGACGGCTTTGAGATCGTCCGGCTTGATGACGCGAACGCCCCGGCCCTTCATCTGCTCGAAGAAGGTGCGGGATTTGACCGCGCGCATGAAGACGACGATCTCGACGGGCTTGATGTCGGTGCCGGTTGCGATCATGTCCACGGTGACGGCGATGCGGGGATGGTAGCTGTTACGAAAGGCCTTGATGAGCTCCTTGGGAGTCACTCCGGTGGTGCGATAGGTGATCTTCTGAGCGAATTCGTTGCCCTTGCCGAACTCCTCGCGGAGGATTTCGACGATGTTCTCCGCGTGGGCGTCGTCCTTGGCGAAGATGAGGGTCTTGGGCACCTCGGTGCGGCCGGGAAAGATCTCGGTGAAGAGTTTGTCCTTGAACGCTTTGACGATGGTGCGGATCTGGTCCGGGGCGACCACGTCGCGGTCGAGCTGGTCGGGATCGTAGGCGAATTCGTCGTCGAGCCGCTCCCAACGTTTTGCGCGCGTTTCCCGATTCATCACCTGCACGCTGTAACCGGCATCGACGGTCGAGCCCGCCTGCGTGATGGCGGTGCGGATGCGGTACACGTCGTAGTTGACGTTGACACCGTCGGCTACGGCCTGCTCGTGGTTGTATTCCATGACGAGGTTCTGATTGAAGAAGCCGAAGGTCTGCTTGTTGGGCGTGGCGGTGAGGCCGATGAGGTGGGCATCGAAGTATTCCAGCACCTGCGCCCAGAGATTATAGATGGACCGGTGGCATTCGTCGGTGACGATAACGTCGAAGGTCTCGATGGGGATAGCCGGGTTGTAGTCGATGGGCTCTGGTTGTTTGAAGAGCCGTTGGAGCCCGGAGACGGAGGCTTCTTCATCCTCGTCCGACAGTTCCCGCCCCTTGAGCATGGAGTACATACGCTGGATGGTGCTGATGCAGACGCGCGCGGTGGTATCAAGGGTATTGCCCGCCAGCCGCTGGACGATGAACTCTTCGGTGAACTTGAAGTTGTTGTAGGGCGAGACGTACTGCTGGAATTCCTTGAGTGTCTGATCGCCGAGGTTGCCGCGATCGACCAGGAAAAGCACGCGGCGCGCACCGCCGAACTTGATGAGCCGGTAGATGAAGTTGATGGCGGTGAAGGTTTTGCCGCTGCCGGTAGCCATTTGAATCAAGGCGCGAGGACGATCCTGGGCCAGCGACTTTTCGAGATTGTTGATGGCGGTGATTTGCGCGGGCCAGAGGCCGGTGGTGCTCAGGGGTGGCAGCGTCCTCAGACGACCACGGAGGGTGGTTTCCTTATATGCCGCCAAAGACGCGCCCTGCAGATCCTTTGGAGCTTCATTAGGCTCTGGGATTAAAGCGGCCAATGTCTCGGGTCGGTGGAAGCTGAACACAGGGCGACTGCGAGGTTGGGGATCGAGGCCGTTCGTGAATCGAGTTTCTACTCCGGTGCTCTGATACAGAAACGGCAAAGGTCGGATATGGGCTGGCAAATCAGTGGGGAGGCCCTTGCTGTACTTCTCGGCCTGGACTTCCACACCGACTAAGGGGAACCCTTCTTTCTTCGCCTCAATGACTCCTGCAGCTTTTCCGTCCAGGTACAGCAGATAGTCCGCAAAGCCATGTCCACTTGCCAGGGGAAAGGTTCTGAGGACCACTCCCCTCCCGGCATGAAGATTGGCGCTCTTGTAGTCTTGAACTTTCCAGCCAGCCTGTTCAAGCGCTTGGTCGATGTGTTCGCGCGCTTGGTCTTCTGGAGTCGGCATGGGCCGCAGAATACCTGTATTCCATCGAGAAATCACGCCCCCCAAAGGGATGCCTCATCGGAAGTGCTGAGTAAGGAGAGCGAGAAGGGCGGGACGAGCGGGAAAGACGCGAAATGCGCGACGGGGGGGCTGGTCTATCTGGTTGTGAGACGGAAAGCGCGACAAGCGGGAAAGGCGAGATGGGGGGAGGGTCTATCTGGTTGGTCTGGTTTCTCTGGTTTGTCTGGTTGGCCGGACAGAGGGCAGGACGAGATACGGGGCTGGTCTATAGAGCCTGCGAGAAGCGCGGGACGAGCGGGAAAGGCGAGAAGTGCAGCATGGGATGAGCCGGGCTGGTTGGCCGGATCGGGAAGCCTCACCAGAGACCGGATAGACCAGACGAACAGGGAGCCCGGGCGTAGGCTTATCGTGATCGCGACTTCCAGTACCCTGGCTCTCGCCGCAGGTGCATGATCGCGAGGATCTCAATCGCGTCTAACTTGGTCCGATAGATAATCCCATAGGGGAAGCGGGGGAGCTTGCACTTATGAACCTCGTCCACAACCTTCGGATATAGCTGGGGGCGACGACGAATTCTGTGGAGGGCATCGTCGAGAATGTCGAGGAACCGCTGCTCAAGACCTGGCTGCCTTTCCCTGTAAAATCTGGCAGCCTCGGCTGCCTCTGATTGAGCTTCCGGATGCCACCGGATGTGCATCAGGCCTGTTTCTTCCGTAGCTCGGCCATGACAGTATCGGAATCAATCAGTTTGGCATTTCCACGATCGATGTCATCGCAGCGGCGCTGAATCTCTGCCCGCCATGATTGGGAGACGTCAAAGTCTTGCTCAAAGTCGAGTCCTTCCAGGAGCGCCTCGGCGATAAACGCTCGGGTTGCGGGCTCCAACAGCATGGCCTCGTCCAGGATCTTCTTCGCGTCAGCTTTCATGGCTGCATTCCTCCTTCAGGCCAGACATCGGCACGGCATTCCAGACCTCGTCGTCCTGATTGTCCCATACGTGGCGCATGACCGGCTCCTGCGCCTGCTTTAATTCTTCGGTGAGGCGATCTCTCAATCCATGTTTGATTTCAATGTACTCGATGAAATCCAACACTTCCTGCGCGAGTGTGTCTGGGAGCTTTTGCGCTTCCTTGAAGATTCGTTCGGCTGTCGACATATCGCCCATCCTCTCTTCGGCCGCCAAGGCCATGCTCATCTTTTTATTATGGTCCGAGGGCCCTTCGGAAACAACCGATGCCCGTTGCCTCGCTCACGCTCTCGCGCAAACGGCGCATACTCGACGGACGATCCTAAGCCGAGATTCGCAAGGGATATGAGGCTCTCTGGCCGTTTGAGTATGAGTACATCTGCGATGCCCATTCGGCACTCCTCTCAACAGCCACTCGCCTTTGAAGGATACCGATTTACCCATATCCTGACAAGCTGTACTCGCGAAGTGCTGAGTCCTGTGGGCTCGGTCCTGAGTGCTGAGTGCTGAGCGAGGAGGGCGGGACAAGGGCTGGTTCATCTGGTCTATAGCGCCACGCGAGAATGGCGAGGTGAGCGGGAAAGGCGAGACACATGGGACAGGGCTGAATCAGGTGAGTTTGTATTGGCCTGATTTCTGAGTGCCGCTTCGCTGGACCAGCCCTGCTTCCAGGAGCGGATTCAACAGATCCATAGCTCCCTGTTTAGAGACCCGTAGGCTCTCGCGAATCTCTTTGGGCGTCATCGACCGGCGGTCCTTGAGCAGCCGCAGTAACTGCTCTTGTCGCGGACGCAGCATCACCTTCTTCGGTGCGGCGCTTGCCCCAAGATGCTGAATACGCGTCCAGACTCGATCGAGCGTCACCCGTAGGGCACGCGCAGAATACTCGATCCATTCCGTGAGGTCGTCCCCCTGTTTCCGTACGTTTGCCAATGCCGCATAATAGGCGGGGCGATCCTCCCCGTACACTTCGTCGACCGAAAAGATATGGTGCGTATCGAATCCCCGGCGATAGAGCTCCCATAGTGCGAGGGCTCGCCCTGTTCGTCCGTTGCCGTCAGCGAACGGATGGATGTCTTCAAATTGGTAGTGGAGAATGGCTGAGGAGATCACCGGCGACCACTCCCGCGCAGGCTCATTCCACCACGCCAGAAGTTCTGCCATGAATCCACTCACTAACTGCGGCGCAGGCGGCGTATACCGGCCCACATAGACCTGAATGTCGCGATACCGGCCCGCATCACCTTGGTCCATCACTCCAGCGGCCAGTATCTTGTGGAGCGTGAACACATCCCGATGGATGATGCGTTTCTTCTTGGCATGACGCTCAATATACCGAAGCCCTGCGAGACAATTCAGGACTTCACGTTGTGCGCGAGGCGGTTCGGCAGGCAGTTCATGCCCGTCCTCGATGAGCCGGACCTGCTCCAGCGTCAAGGGATTGCCTTCTATCGCCGTTGAACTATGGGTGTTTCTCACGCGCGCATCGCGTTGAAGGCTCGGCATCCACGGAACCTGGACGGTCGCGGCGAGAATTCTCTCCCGCAACACGGCAATCGTTTCCAGTTCGCCGACCACCTGAGCCGACACGGTAAACTGCGGCTGATACGACATGTCTTACAGGGTAACTAATAGGTCAAGTATGAGTCAAGTTATGAGTCAACCACACACCAGTCCAAGCATCTTCATTCATGAAGATTACCGATTGCCCCACGTCCTGACAAGCTGTGCGCGCAATGCTGGAGGCTCGGTGCTGAGGCCTGAGTGCTGAGTGCTGAGCGATGAGGCGGGACGAGGGCTGGTTCATCTGGTCTATAGAGCCTGCGAGACGCGCGGGACTGGTGCGCCTGGCTGAGGCGTATGGCCGATAGCGGCGGAACAACTCGCCGCCCCCTAGCCTAGACCCATTCGGTTCTTCTCTCTCGTTGGATTAGCCATCAATCGCCGCTGTCATGGCCTGACGACAAGATGGCCTCGCCGGTTCTGCTGATAACAGGTCTCGGAGCGGTCTCGACAAAACGGGCGTTCTTTGCCGTAGGACACGACGATGAAGCGCTCAGGCTTAATCCCGAGTTCCATCAGATAATTGCGGACTGACTTGGCCCGCTTCTCCGCCAGCACGAAATTATAGGTGGTGCTGCCCCGGTCATCGCAGTGCCCTTCCACTTTCAGCTGGACGGCCGGATGCGTGCGCAGCCACTCGGCATCCCGGCTGAGCGCCTGTCGCCCCTCATCATCAATGTTCCAGCTATCGTAGCCAAAAAAGACATCACGCAGGCCGGCTGTCGCCGTCGCGGTTTGTTCTGCTCGCATTTGGTCCATCTGCCGTTTCGCGGTAGCCGGGTCCACCTTGGTGATGGCCATGCCAGGGCCGGGCCGTTCTGTGCCGGGAAGATCGGCCATGGACGTGCTGGGCATACTGTCGATCGGTGCAGGATAGGCGGTGCTCCCGTCCGATCGGCCAGCTTTGCTTGAGCAGCCCGCGCTCCACAGCACCAGACAACTGATGGCCAGTAGGCTGATCATCCGAACATCACGATTCATGCGAACCTCCTTGGTGAAAACACAATAAGGTTCCGCTCTTCTGCTCGTCGGAATGTTGCTTCTCCTGGCAGGTAGTGTAACTGGGTGACCGGACCAGGGCAATACGCGAGGTGAGGAGGGCTATGCTGTCGTGCTATCGAACGAGAAGCGCGCGACGAGCGGGATGCGCGAGACAATAGAAAACACTAGACGTGAGACGTGAGTGGTACTGGAGGGGAAGTGCTGGGTCCTGAGTGCTGAGCGAGGAAGGCGGGACGTGGGGGATAGTCTATCTGGTCTGTCTTGTTGGTCTGGTTAGATAACACGGCTCATTTCTTTGAAGGACGCGTCATCGGAGGCTTGAACAGGCGGCTGACTTGTTTCTTGAGGGTCGGCAGATCTCGCTCTACCACGGCCCAGACTTCTGCCAGATCAATGCCGAGATAATCATGGACCAACACATGACGCATTTTGATGATCTGAGGCCAAGGGACTTGCTGATGGGTCTTGCGAAACGCCGGGCTGAGCTGGCTAGCTGCTTCACCGATAATCTGGATATGGTGAATCATCCAGGTGTGGACGAGCTCGTCTTCCTCGAAAACCCGCCGACCGCGCTTCGCATACCGTTCGATCCGCTTGACGGCATCGAGAATATCCTGCAGGCGTCCGCGATCATCCCTCATAAGGCGATCGCGTCTCTAAGGACTTCTTTCCGTAGCGGCTGACGCAGCCCACGTTCTGAGGCCACATCAACCGGGCATTTGAGCAAGCGCTCCAAATCAAGAACCAAGGCGGCATGATCGAGGAGACTGCGGCCCTCCTCCATCTCGACCAGGAAATCTACGTCGCTTCCTCGCCGGGCCGTTCCTCTCGCCACCGATCCAAATACGCGCACCTTATGCGCACCGTGGCGAGCTGCGATCTGCAGAATTTTCTTTCGCTTGGACTGGAGCAGTTCGCGGATACTCATCACTCGTCTCCTGCGCGTAGTCTAGCCAATTCATGACTGGAACACCAGCAACCTCCCCGTCTCAGGCCTGTAGGTCGACCATGGGCACCAGAAATGGTTGGGATGGATACCGAATCGGAAGTGCTGAGTCCTGGGTGCTGAGTCCTGAGCTAGACACGGGGGGGCGAAGACGGTTTATCTAGCCTGTCTCGTTTGTCTGGTTGGCCGGATCGAGAAATCAATAAGAAGAACCCAAAAGACCAAACAAACCTGAGAGGTCGAACCGCTAGCGGCGACCGAAGGAGCGAGTAATCCGCCGGTCCTGAGCCGGGAAGGAAAGCTGGAACTGACCGACGCTTCACGGTGGACACCACCGTGACGGAGGGAATTCCAGAAGGCTTCCACCCGGCGACGCCCGAGCGTCCAGAGGCTCCCTCCAAGCTTGCTCGTTTCCTCTTAGGGATGGAGGCTGATTGATCTTCCACTGCGCGCGTCCAACGAGGGCCTTCGGAGGCCGCGCGTTGCGCGAGCACAGAAGTTCATCAGCCCCCATCGCGCCCTCTGTGCGGGAGCGAAGCCCGAAGGCATCCTTCCCCTCTATATTTTTGGAATACGCAGCGTTTTACTGATCATCAAGGTCCCGGAGAGGACAAACAGGAGGGATAGGGGATGGAGGTCGCAGGGTCCGAGGGTCCAGGATCCCCAATAGAGGTGTGCGCCCAACCGGTTCTGCCAGGCGGCCCAGACGAGGACGCCGATCAATAGTACCGTGGTGGGAATGGGAGTGCCTTCGAAGTAGACGACCTTGTCCGCTCCCTCGGAGAGGCGCTCGGCGGTGACGTTGTACCGGGCCAGACGGCTGACCCCGCAGCAGACGAAATAGGTGAGCATGACCCAGTCCCACCCTCCCCGCAGGCCCGCGGCGAATCCGATGGCCGCCGGCGCGACCCCGAACGAGATGATGTCCGCCAGTGAGTCCAACTCGCGTCCCAGCGCCGAATGCATGTGCCGCCAGCGGGCGACCCGGCCATCGAGCCAGTCGAAGAGGAGGGCTGCCGGCGCCATGGCCGAGGCGGCGAAGAAGTCGGTCAGGGCCTGGCTGCCCATGTATCGCATGCTAAAGAACACCGCGGCCAGTCCACAGGCGGCGTTGGCCAGGGTGAGAAAGTCGGCTAAGTGAAACTCGCGGATCATCGAGAAATGTTTGGAAGGAGCCATTGCCACGGCGGAAATCTACGCTGGATACCTACGAATGTCCAGACGTCGCGTCTCAGGGGAATGTCTCGTCTATCTGGTTTATCTGGTCTGTCTGGTTGCTCTGGTTGATCTTGTCTGTTTGATTGATTTCGTTCTTTGAATCAGAACAACAAAACAAACCAAATAAACCAGATCAACCACATGAACCAGAGAGTCGACTGTGCGATTGGCTGTCAGCCCGTTGCGTAGCCCCTGGGAAAGGAGTATTTTCCCCTTACATGGCAACCAGAAAGGAGGCTCCCATGACACCGTTGCGGCTCTTCTCCTTGACCTGTGTGCTGCTTCTCTCCACCACGTCTCTGGCGTCGGCGGAAATTCTTGCCCTCCTCAACTATGAGAGTAAGCCGGGCCAGCCGGTGAGACGTGAAGCGATCGCGATCATGGACATCGATCCCGAGTCTGCGGACTTCGGGAAGATCTTGATGGAGGTTCCCCTTCCCTCCGACCTCGTGGCGCACCACATCTTTTTCAACCGTGATCGGACGAAGGCCTACATTACGGCGCTGGGCAAACCCCTGCTGCACGTCGTCGATCTCACCCGCTTCCCCTATCGCCTGCGTGCGATTGCCGTGCCGGACTGCCAGGTCGGCGAGGATCTCGTCGTCTCGGAGGATAACCGGACCTGGTATCTCACCTGTATGGGCTCCAGCAACGTGATCATGGGTGATGCGGTGAACGATGTGCCCATCAAAACGGTGAGTGCGGCTGAACCGGCAGCCGCCTTTATCCTGTATCCGCACGGGATTGCGATTCACAACGGCATCGATCGGGTTCTCGTCACCAGCTCCGTCAAGCCGGATATGTCCGACGTGGGTGAGTCGGTCACGGTGCTGGAAGCCAGTACCGGGAACGTGCTCTCGACGCACAAAATCTCGATGAAACCTTCTCC
>CXWL01005278.1_pt1 | contig 29322 bp, 29 predicted proteins | sample 590931 | NCBI WGS metagenome assembly CXWL01 (sample SAMEA3498368, study PRJEB10139) | groundwater metagenome | biome: water well; material: biofilm material | place: Germany | collected 2015-04-27 | reverse complement strand
CGAGAAAACGTCGGCCCAGATCTTGAACTTGCACGTCCGTTAGGCGGCGGGGACGAGGGGGCGGGCGCGGCCGGCAGTGACGGGGCTGGTGGCGGTCGCGGGGGTGGTGGCGCCGCTGATCGGCAGCCTGATCTCGGCGGGAACCGAGTTGCGGCCCAGCCGCACTCCGGAAACGAGTGCCACGGCGGTGAGTGCGGCGGTGACGGTGAAAAGCGCCGGAGCGCCGCCGGCCGCGTACAGCGGTGCCGCCAAGGCCGCAACGACAGCCGCGGCCAGCGTGCCGACCGCTTCGCCGATCCCCTGAGCGGTTGCCGCCCGGCGCCCGGGCACGGCCCAGCCCATCGCCGCCGCACCCGCGGCGCCGACCAACGTCTGTCCGCCCGATTCGAACAGACCGATCGCGACCACCACGAACGGCGCGCGGACCACTCCGTACGACACGATGACGGCGATGTTCGCGGCGCCACCGCTGGCGGCGGCGGAGAACGGGCCAACCCGGTCGACGTGGCGACCCGCCCAGCCGGCCAGGAGCACGGCGGGCACAGCGAAGGCCATCAGGGCCATGCCGAGCAGCCAGTCGGGCGCGCCGAGGTCGGTGAGGTAGCGGGGGAACAGGGCGTCGTAGGAACCCATCGGAATCATGAACGCAGTGACGACCAAGGCCGAGGCGGCCACGGATCGGTGCCGCAGGAGGAGTGCGCCGCGAAGCAGTGACTCGTGGGGCCGGACAACGTCGGAAGCGGGCGACGGCTGCGGACTCCACCGCGTGGTCAGCACTGGGAAGCCGAAGGCGATCGTGAGGATCGACGCGGCCACGAGGGTGAGCTCGACGCCGACGGCCATCTTTCCCATGACGGCGAACAGTGGTCCCACCGCCATGCCGGCGAGCTCGAGCGATTGCAGGCGACCGATGCGCTGGCCGCGACCTTCGTGCACGTGGCGAACGATCAGGCCGATCGCGGCCGGCACGAAGGCGCCGTAGGCCAGGCCGGCGCCGAGTCGGCCGGCGATGAACCAGGCAACCGAGTTGCCGAAGGCGTACACCAGCGTGGACAGCGCCATCGTGACGATCGCACCACCGATCACCAGCCGCTCGCGCCCTCGGTCGGCGTGAGGTGCGATCAGCAGTTGGGCGACGAGCGCGGCGACGAAGCCGGCGGCTGCCACCCAACCGAGCTGCGAGGTGCTGATGTGGGCGCGTTCTTGCAGATCGGGCAGAAGTGGGAACACGACCATGAACGAACCGGAGAGGGCGAAGGCGCCGAAGTTGAGCGACGTTGTTGACCGCATGGCCAATACTGTATTGGCCGCATGGCCAATACTCAACCGAAAAGGCTACGCTGTGCCGAGTGACACGCATGCAGCCCGAGCAGCGCCGGGCAGCCATCCTCGACGCGGCCGTGGCCGAGATCACCGAGCGCGGCTTCGCGCGCACCGCTTCGCGTCACGTCGCCGCACGTGCCGGCGTCACCCACGGCCTTCTCCATCACTACTTCCCGGACCACGACTCGTTGCTCGCGGCCGCGTTCGAGCGGGTCGCCCTCGAGGAGATGGATGAGGTGCGCGACACCTTGGCGTCCGATCGCGACCCGCTCGCCCAGCTCCGCGAGCTCACCGAGCCCTACGGGCCGGGCGGCGGCGAGTCGGCCTACCGGTTCTGGTTCGAGGCATGGTCGGAGGCCGCCCACTCCCCGGTGCTGCGGCGCACCTCGGAGCGCGTGGCCAAGGCCTGGCACGAGCTCGTCGTCGGGGTCATCGAACGCGGCAACGCCACCGGTGTCTTCCGGTGTGCGGCCCCTCACGAAGCGGCATGGATCGTGGTTGCCCTGTGCGACGCCTATGCCCTGCACTCCCAGACCGGAGCAGGCGTCGCCCTCCACGAGATGGCCAGCGTCACCAGGCGGATCACCGAGCGCGAGCTCGGGCTGGAACCCGGCAGCCTCGCCTGAACCACCGGCGGCGGGTTTTCCCCGCCGTGCAATCCGGACGTCGGACGGGAGAGAGATCAGCAAGACTCGCGCCCATGTCGGCGATCGAGGTGGACGGCCTGCGCAAAACCTTCGATGTGCCGGTGCGTGAGGCAGGCCTGCGGGCCTCGCTGCGCAGCCTGGTGCACCGCGAGACCAAGGAGGTCGTTGCCGTCGATCGCGTTTCGTTCTCGATCGGGGCCGGCGACGTCGTCGGCTTCCTCGGCCCGAACGGCGCCGGCAAGACCACCACCTTGAAGATGCTGTCGGGCCTGCTCTACCCGTCCAGCGGGAGCTGCCGGGTGCTCGGCCTCGATCCGCGGAATCGACCGGCGGCGCTGCTGCGCCAGATCGCACTCGTGATGGGCAACCGCAACCAGTTGCAGTGGGACCTACCGGCGATGGACTCGTTCGAACTCAACCGGACGATCTACCGGATCCCGAAGGCGGATTTCGTGGAGCTCCGCGATGAGCTGATCGAGTTGCTCGACCTAGGTGGTCTCGTCACCAAGCCGGTGCGCAACCTGTCGCTCGGCGAACGGATGAAGGTCGAGATCGCCGGGGCCTTGCTGCACCGGCCGCAGGTGCTCTTCCTCGACGAGCCCACCATCGGGCTCGACATCACCATGCAGAAGCGGATCAGGTCGTTCGTCGCCGAATACAACGTGCGGTTCGGCGCAACGGTGATGTTGACGAGTCACTACATGGCCGACGTGCAAGCGCTGTGCAAGCGGGTGATCGTCATCCACCACGGCTCCGTGCTGTACGACGGCGACCTGGCGGTGCTGGCCGAACAGGTGGGCGTGGGCAAGACCATCACGGCGCGGCTCGCGACCGGCGAGGAGGTGGTGGTGCGTGCTCCCCGCGCCGAGGTGGCAGGTGCCACCTCGCGCCTGCTCGCCGACCACGACGTCGTCGATCTCACCGTGGAGGACCCACCGATCGACGACGTGATCGAGCAGGTCTTCGCGTCAGGGAACGACCCTTCGTGATCGCGACGTATGCCGCCTACGCCCGCGTGTCGGCACAGCAGCAGTTCCAGTACCGCGCCGCGAACTACTTCTTCATGATCGGCATGGTGGTGGAACCGGTCATCTACCTCGTGGTGTGGAGCACCATCGCCCGGTCGCACGGCGGCCAGATCGAGGGCTTCACGCCCGGCACGTTCGCCGCGTACTACATCGTCTGGACCCTCGTCAGGAACATGAACATCGTGCTCACGCCATTCGCGTGGGAGTGGCGGATCAAGGAGGGCCAGTTCTCGGGCCAGCTGCTGCGCCCGGTCCACCCGATCCACGAGGACCTCGCTTCGTTCATCGGATGGAAGTTCGTGGTGATCCTGCTCTGGCTGCCGATCGCCGGGGTGTTGAGCCTGGTGTTCCGGCCCGAGCTGAGCCCGTCGTTGCTGCAATGTGTGGTGTTCGGGATCGCCATCTGGGGTGCCTATCTGATCAGGGCGATCATGCAGTGGTCGCTCGGTCTGATCACGTTCTGGACCACCCGTGTCGGCGCCATCTTCGACGCCTGGTACCTCAGCGAGATGCTGCTCTCGGGTCGCCTGTTCCCGCTGCAGTTGATGCCCGACTGGATGCAGCGGGTGAGCTGGTTCCTGCCCTTCCGGTGGACCTTCGGGTTCCCGATCACCGCGCTCACCGGGCCGGTGACCGATCGTGAGCTGTTCGTCGGTCTGGCTTTGCAGTGCTTCTGGATCGCCGTGGCGATCGCCGTGATGAAGCTCGTTTGGCCGCGTGCGGTGCGCCAGTTCAGCTCGGTGGGCGGCTAGCCGATGAGTCGCGATCCGCACCGGGCCGGGGCCGGCCGACTGACGCGCACGTACCTGCGCGTCGGGATCATGAACGAGATGCAGTACCGCGTCAACTTCTTGATGGAGATGGTGCAATCGCTGCTCCAGATCGGCACGGCACTCGCCGTGCTGGGAATCGTGTTCTCGCACACCGACACCCTGGCTGGGTGGAACCGATCCGAACTGCTTGCCGTCATCGGCGTCTACACGCTCGTGCGCGGCCTGGTGAACATGTTCGTGCAACCGAACATGGAGCGCGTCGTCACCGAGATCCGCGAGGGCAAGCTCGACTACGCGCTCACCAAGCCCGCCGATTCGCAAGTGCTGGTGAGCATCCGCGACGTGCGCTTCTGGCAGATCACCGATGTCGTCGTGGGGATCGTCGTGGTCGTGGTGGCACTGGTGCAACTGCGGGCCACGTTGCAGCCGAGCCACGTGGCGAGCTTCGTCGTGATGCTGGCGGTGGGCACCGTGTCGATCTACAGCTTCTGGCTGATCCTCGCCGCGGCGGCCTTCTGGTTGATCCGCATCAACGAGGTGCAGGAGCTGTTCAACGGGTTGTACCGAGCCGGCCAGTATCCCGTCGGCATCTATCCGAGCTGGTTGAAGTTCGGACTCACGTTCCTCGTGCCACTGGCGTTCGCGGTCACCGTGCCGGCCGAAGCCGCAACCGGACGACTCAGTTGGTCGGCCGCAGGCATCGCAGTGGCCGCCACATGCGTGCTCGTCGGGTTCTCGCGATGGTTCTGGCTCCGCGGCTTGCGCCGCTACAACGGGGCCTCGGCCTGACCGAGGGGCGAATCTGAGGCCCCCTGTTCAGGAGGCCTTTCACGCGAATACGCACACCACATCACCCGGTGAAGTCGGTGGATCCGGGTTTGAGTGGTGGGGTTTGGAGCAGCCCTGACCTGACGTGATGCCGATCCCGGTCGGCATCGCCGATGAGCGCCAGAAATCCACTCGTTCCTCCAGCGACGAGCGTGATTGAGATGCCGGCGACAGCCCACCAGGCGTTGGTGGACATCGCGTGGTCGGCTGGGCCGACGACCTTCTCGTACGCTTGGCTGACTACGACGGAGGCCAATGCTGCTGTGGTGGTGCCGGCCACGCCGCCGATCAAGATGAGTGATGCAGCGACACCGGCACGCCACCGAGGGGAGCTGCCCAGCCGGGTGAGCGGTCGGAGAGACGCCGTCTGTGCCAGCGAGCCCGCGATCAGCTCGGCGATCAGGCTTGCGAGTAGCAGTCCGACAAGAACCACGACGCCGAGACCGCCCCACACCTGCGGTGCCACCTCGCTGCCGGAAACATTGGTTCGAGGCGAGTTCAGACCGAACGTCCATTGACTGGCGAGAGCCAAGTCTCGAACCTCGGAGTCGAAAGACTCCGGCGGCACTCCGTCCGCAAAGACATACAGCGCATCGACGATGGCTGTATTGGCGTCATCGTCGGTTGCTGGGTGTAACTCGTAGCGGCTGAGGTCGATAGTGCTGCTTGGCGTTCGTTTCGAAAGCTCAGTGGCTGAGGTGCCGAGACGAGCAAGATCCTCGGGGAAATAGAGTAGCGTCGTTCCACCATCCTCGGCTGAGAGGTAGAGAGAAAGATAGGTATCCGGAACCGCAAGCCGCGCTTCGCTCAGGCGGGCACCGTCGGCAAAAATCACCTCTGCTTCCGAACGCGGATCTTCTATCGGTTCCTCGGACTGGTCGAACGTCTGGACGTGCACGGACGCCGTGGCTGCCAAGAAGAGCGCTGCGGTCATCACCCCGGTCACGTGGCTCTGCCTGGAAGATGGCTCCGCCGTCTGACGCAACGACACGAGCAGCGTCGCGCTGCGAGGCATGCCATCGGCGATCCGCGCCGCCCCGTAACGGATCAACGCCGGCGTGCCGAGCGCGAGTCCTACGGAAAGGGCGATTGTCCCGCCGACAAGGACAAGGTACCCTGCATCGTCACCCAGGTTGACAGCGAGCAGCGTCGCCGCTGCGCCCCCCACCGCGAAGACGACCCCTGCCGACACCTTCCATGGTCCCGAATCCGATCCCCGGGTGTCCGCGAGCGGGCTCCGAGGCATCGCGACAATAGTCGCTAGCGCAAGAAGGCCGATCGTCACTAGAGCTAGCAGGGCTATCTTGACAAAACCCAGTTGTACATCCGAGAAGGGAATTGGATAGTCAACTACTGGTAGGCGACCCATCGTTCGCGACGCGACCATTGCGAGTAGTACCCCTATGAGGGCTCCGGCTGTGGTTGCAATGATCTGCTCGCGGAGTGCCCCAAGAATCGCCGTGCTGCGCGCTGCGCCGAGAGATTGATACAGACCAAGTCGACTATCTCTCCTGCCACTCAAGAACCGCGCCGCCGTTACTGCAAGCAACAGCAACGGGCAGAAGACAAAAAGCATCAAGGACACGATCCACGTAGATGCCGGCGGCTCGCTTCGGAGGTACAGAAGACCGGGCGCCATGTCCGTCGAGACGCCAAGTTCCGAGAAACGAAGCGCATGGTTGTCACTGGCCCAAATGTCCCATCGATCGGACAACGTGATCGCCAGCAATTCGTCGCTATTGAGAAGCGCGCTCAAGGCGATCGTGTCCGTTCCGACGATGCCGTAGCGTTTGATCGCCGCTTCATGTTGACTATCGAGTTGACGGTTCAAAGCTGGTGACAGATAGGTCGTTCCCTGCTCTGCGTTGCTCGGCAAACCGAGCCCCGCAAGCACCACTGGGTTGTCACTGAGAACGATGTTCCAGTCGTACGGTGCAGGACCCAAGAAGTCGTACCGACCGATGAGAACGGACTGGCCGCGCTGATCGGGAACCGGCGCTCTGGCGGCCACGCGCGCGTGTTCGCCACCCAGTGCCAGAAAGAGCATCAAGACCGCAGCCAGAATGAACGCGATAACAGCAGACGCGAGAAGGACAAATGCCGTTCGGCGATGATCTGTCGGTATGGGTGGAATCATCGTGCCTTCACGAGGTCGCCGTCCACCAAGTGGTACTCGCTGGTCGCAAGTTCGGCGATCAATGGGTCGTGGGTAGCGACCAGCACCGTCGCGCCTACATCGTTCGCGAGGGCGAGCAACTCCGCGCCGACCATGAGCGAACTGGACCGATCAAGTGCTCCTGTCGGCTCGTCGGCCAGCACGACCCTGGGGCGCGCAATCACCGCACGTGCGAAGGCACACCGCATCCACTCGCCGCCTGATAGCGAGGCTGCCCTCGAGTCAGCGAGGGAGGACAGGCCAACCCGCTCGAGCGCGGCGAGCGCTTGCGCCCGGCTGTCGGCCACCGCCACGCCGGCGAAGCGGAGCGGAAGCGCTACGTTCTCCCACACGTGGAGCTCTGGAACAAGATCGCCGCGCTGCGAGACGAAACCCAGATCGTGCAACCGAATGGCCCGCCATGCCGACGAACCCACCTTCGGTACGTCGAGCCCGCCGATGGCAATCCGCCCGGCGCGAAGAGGCACGAATCCCATGATGGCCGACAGGAGCGTCGACTTGCCCGAACCCGACGCCCCCGTCACCGCGGCCACTTCACCAGACTCGAGTTCCAGTGAAACCGAACGCAGGATCTCCCGGTCCCGTCGCCAAACATCCACACCGTCGACGACAAGCACCCGAGGACTCCTAGGCGAGCCTGTAGAGGCTGCACTCGTCGGGGTTGAATGCCTGGTCCTCGCACACCTTGTACTTGTACATTGGGGTGATGACGCTGGAGACGCACGAGATCGCGCCACTGGTGTTGCGAAGCTCGTATTGAGTCCCGCCGGATACCTTGTAGTAGCGGGAGTACACGGCGTTGCTGTCCGTCTCTTGATCACAGACGTTGTGCGTTGAGCCGACGGTGTTGTAACTCGCGTAGTCCGCACCCTGAGAGATGCTCGTGTAGCCAGCCGATGCAGCAACCGGAGTTGCACACAACAGGATCCCGCAGGCGGCGACGATGAGTCGTGGCGAAAATCCATTGGTCGGTGGGGGTGTCCCGGGGTAGGCTGCGGGCTGCGTTGGGCTATTCTTCATGGCTAGATCCCCTTCAGTTGGTTGCCCACTGCGGTCGTCTGACCACCCGGCGTTGAAGTTACCACCGGCCGAATGGTGTCGTCAAGGCGCGACCGACGATGAGTGGAGATTCGCCGTCTTCATCGAAATCTCCGTCGAGTGCGAACGCATCGTCAACCGAACGGCCGCGCCGAACGACGAACATCACTTGCCGTGGCTCAGGTCTTGGGGTGCGCGAACAGGAAGTCGACGACGTTGGAGAAGAACGTCGACGAGATTGCCGGCGAGTGGACACCGCCGTCGATCGTCCACAGCTCGACGCCGACGCCCGGCGCGCAATCGGCGAAAGCGGCGACCGATGTCTCGGAACCGTCGATGGTGGGCTCGAGGTCGAGCACGGTGGCCGCGTCGGCAGGGGCGGACCCGCACCCGTCGTACCCCGCCCACGTGGCGGCAGTGGACTCGGCCCCCGGATAGGCGTGGCCGAGGATGTCGCCGCCGTCGTAGTCGATCACTGCGTCGGCTGTGCCGTGGATCTGCAGCACGCTCACCGGCTCACTGGGACTGCAGGTCGATGCATCGGCAAAGGTCGCACCGGCGACGCTCGCGATGGCAGCGATCGTGCCGGCGTGGTCGCACGCCATCCGGTACGACATGAATCCCCCGTTGGAGTGGCCGATGAGATAGATGCGCTGCGGATCGACCTGGTACTTCGCCTCGACCTGGGCGATGACCGTGCTGAGGTAGGCGGAGTCGTCGACAGCGGTGGCGCCCAGATCGCAGCAGGCGTCGGTGGCGTTCCAGAACTGGTTGCCCCGGCTGTCGATCGTGCCGTCGGGGTGCACGTACAGGAAGCCGCGCTCCTGGGCGAGCGGTTGCAAATGGAAGTAGGCCTCTTGGAGCAAGCCCGAGGCGGTGTAGCCGTGCAGGAGCACCACGAGGGGCACGGCCGCGGAGCCGTCGTAGCTCGTCGGCACGAACACCTCGAACGGCCGGTCGACCGCGGGAGCGACGGTCGGAGTGACGGTCGGAACGACCACTTTCGCGGTGGTCGCGGTGGTCGCGGTGGTCGCGGTGGTCGCCGGCGTCGTGGGGGCCGCTGTCGCTTGGGCCCCGCCGCCGGAGGAACAGCCGGCGAGAACGATGGCGGTGGCGACGAGCACGTCACGTGGATGCATCGGAGCACTGTACGGGGCCGTGGCTCGTGAGGCCCCCTCTCCGGCTCGACGCAAGGTCGTCCCAGAACATGAGTCGCTACGACTCATGTTTTCTGACTGATTGGTTGTTGACCCGGTGAGCCGGCCTCTAGGCTGGCCGTCAGATCCGCTCACCCCCTCATCTCCAGGAGCACCACCCCATGGCAAAAGCAGTCGGAATCGACCTCGGTACGACCAACTCGGTCGTCGCCGTCCTCGAGGCGGGCGAGCCCGTCGTAATCCCCAACTCCGAAGGCGCACGCACCACCCCCTCGGTGGTTGCCTTCAGCAAGGCCGGTGAAGTGCTCGTCGGCGAAGTGGCCAAGCGCCAGGCCATCACCAACCCCGACCGCACCTTCCGCAGCATCAAGTCGCGCATGGGTGAGTCGTGGAAGAGCGACGATGTCGACGGCAAGCGCTACACGCCGCAAGAGATCAGCGCCCGCACCCTGATGAAGCTGAAGCGCGACGCCGAGGCGTACCTGGGCGACACGGTCACCCAGGCCGTCATCACCGTGCCCGCCTACTTCGACGACGCCCAGCGCACTGCAACCAAGGAAGCCGGCCAGATCGCCGGTCTCGAGGTGCTGCGAATCATCAACGAGCCCACCGCGGCCGCGCTCGCGTACGGTCTCGACAAGGGGGCCGAGGACGAGACGGTGCTGGTGTTCGACCTCGGTGGCGGCACCTTCGACGTGTCGGTGCTCGAGATCGGCGACGGCGTGTTCGAGGTCAAGAGCACCCACGGCGATACCAAGCTCGGCGGCGACGACTGGGACCAACGCATCATCGACTGGCTCGTGAAGCAGTTCAAAGGTGCCCACGGGGTCGACCTCAGTGCCGACCGCATGGCCGCGCAGCGCCTCAAGGAGGCCGCCGAGAAGGCCAAGATCGAACTCAGCCAGGTGCAACAGACCCAGATCAACCTGCCGTTCATCACCGCCACCCCTGAGGGTCCGTTGCACCTCGACGAGAACCTCACCCGGGCCAAGTTCCAAGAGCTCACCGCCGACCTCATCGAGCGCTGCCGGGTGCCGTTCGAACAGGCCATCAAGGACGCCGGCCTGCACAAGGGCCAACTCCATCACGTGCTGCTCGTCGGAGGTTCCACGCGCATGCCGGCCGTTCAGGATCTGGTGCAGACGCTCACCGGCAAGGAACCCAACCGCACGGTCAACCCCGACGAGGTGGTTGCCGTCGGCGCAGCCGTGCAGGCCGGCGTGTTGCGCGGCGACGTGAAGGACGTGCTGCTGCTCGACGTCACGCCGCTGAGCCTCGGCATCGAGACCAAGGGCGGCGTGATGACCAAGCTCATCGAACGCAACACCACCATCCCCACCAAGCGCACCGAGGTGTTCACCACCGCCGACGACATGCAGCCGAGCGTCGAGATCCACGTGCTGCAGGGCGAGCGCGAAATGGCCGGGTACAACAAGACGCTCGGGAAGTTCCAGCTCGTCGACCTGCCGCCGGCGCCGCGAGGCGTGCCCCAGATCGAGGTCACCTTCGACATCGACGCCAACGGCATCGTCCACGTTTCGGCCAAGGACCGGGCGACCAGCAAGGAGCAGAGCATGACCATCACCGGTCAGAGCACGCTCGACAAGAAAGACATCGACCAGATGGTGCGCGATGCCGAGGCGCACGCCGAGGAAGATCGCCAGCGCCGCGACGAGGCCGAGACTCGCAACAACGCCGACTCGCTCGTGTACCAGACCGAGAAGGTGCTGCGCGAGCAAGGCGAGAAGGTGTCGGCCGACGACAAGTCCGCCGTCGAGGGTCCGCTCGCCGAGTTGAAGACCGCTCTCGGTGGCAACGACATCGCCGCGATCAAGACCGCCCACGAGGCACTCATGGGAGCCAGCCAGGCGTTCAGTCAGAAGCTCTACGAGGCTGCCGCTCGCGACGATGCCAGTGCCGCGGGCACCTCGGCCAGCGGGCAGAGCGGTGCCGGTTCGGTGGATGACGACGAGATCATCGACGCCGAGATCGTCGAGGAGATCGCCGACGAGATCGTCGACGAGAAGTGAGCGTCGGATCATGAGTGATCCGCACCTCGCTGCCGACCCTGCCGAGGGCGAGTTGGATGACACGCCCGAGGGCGACGTCGACGCGGCGCGCACCGCCGCCGACGCTGTCGAGGAGGCCGAGGAGCTCGTCGAGCACGACGTCGAGGCGCTGCTCGCCGAGCGCGATTCGTTCAAGGACATCGCCCTGCGCCTGCAGGCCGATTTCGAGAACTACCGCAAGCGAGTGGCTGCCCAGCAAGCCGACGAGGTCGATCGGGCGACCGGCAAGATCACCGAATCCATCCTGCCCGTGCTCGACGCATGCGAGGCGGCATTCGCGCATGGCGTCGAGGGGGTCGAACCGATCTGGTCCTCGCTCATCGGGGTGCTGCAGAAGCATGGCCTCGAGGCACTCGACATCGCCGACCAACCGTTCGATCCCGGGGTGGCCGAGGCGGTCCTGCACGAACCCGGCGATGGTGGCGAGGCCGTCGTCGCCGAGGTGCTGCGTACCGGCTACCGCTGGAAGGGCAGGGTGTTGCGCCCGGCCATGGTGAAGGTGCGCGGATAGCGATGGCTGCCCAGCGCGAGTGGTACGAGAAGGACTACTACCAGGTGCTCGGCGTGTCCGAAACGGCAACCGCCAAGGAGATCACCAAGGCCTATCGCAAGCTCGCCCGCGACAGTCACCCCGACACCCACCCCGGCGATGCCAAGGCCGAGGACCGATTCAAGGATGTCAGCACCGCCTACGACGTCCTCGGTGACGACGTCAAGCGCAAGGAGTACGACGAGGTGCGACGCCTCGGCCCGATGGCCGGGTATGCGCCGGGCGGCCGCGCCGGAGGCACTTCGTTCAACGTCGGCTCCGACGGTCTCGGCGACGTGCTCGGTCAGATGTTCGGCCGGGGCCGCCGCGGTGGCGGCGCGTCGGCAGCAGGTGGCCCGCAGCGAGGGGCCGACCTCACGGCCACGCTCACCCTCGACTTCGCCGACGCCGTGAGGGGCCTCACCACCACGCTGTACCTCACGACCGACGCGCAATGCGGCACGTGCAGCGGCTCGGGGGCCAAGCCGGGAACCGTTCCGAAGGTCTGCTCGCGTTGTGGCGGGCGCGGGGTGGTCGACGACAACCAGGGCTTCTTCTCGTTCTCGTCGCCATGCACCGCCTGCGGTGGTCGCGGCGTGGTCATCGAGGCGCCGTGCACCACCTGCTACGGCTCGGGCGTCGAGAAGCGGCAGCGCGAGGTACAGGCGCGCATCGCCGCCGGCGTCAGCGACGGGCAGAAGATCCGGCTCAAGGGACGCGGTGCACCAGGCCGCAACGGCGGTCCCGCTGGCGATCTGTTCGTCGAGTGCAAGGTGATGCCCCATCACCAGTTCGGGCGCGACGGCAACAACCTCACCGTCCGCGTACCGGTCGCGTTCCCACAGGCGGCACTTGGTGGCGACATCCAGGTCCCCACCCTCGACGGCCCCACCGTCACGCTCCGGTTGCGACCAGGCACACCCTCTGGATCGCGGCATCGGGTGAAGGGCAAGGGAGTGATCACCCCGACCAAGGAGGGCGACCTCATCGTCACGGTCGACGTGCAGGTGCCGACCTCGTTGACGGCTGGTCAACGGGCGGCGATCGAGGCACTTGCGGCCGCGAGTACCGTGACCGACAGGCCGTCAACCGTGAGGTCGTCAGCCCGGAAGTCGTCAGCTGGAAAGCCGGGGGCCGCAGAGCCCGCGGCCGGAGACCCCGCGGCCGGGGAATCGGCCGGGGAAAGGGTCTGATCATGCGCTCGCGTACTCATGCCGTGTACGTCATCTCGGTGGCGGCCGAACTGGCAGGCATGCATCCGCAGACGCTGCGCATCTACGAGCGCCGCGGCCTCGTGCAGCCCGCCCGCACCCAGGGCGGCAACCGCCGCTACAGCGACGTCGACATCGACCGGCTACGGCGAATCCAAGACCTCGCCGCCGACGGGATGAACCTCGAAGGGATCCGGCGGGTGATGGAGCTCGAGGCCGAGGTGGAACGACTTCACGCCGAGATCGAAGAGCTCCGTGAGATCGCCGCGGCGGCCTCCGCCGATGCCGAGCGCCGCAGCCCGCGACGCGATCTCGTGCCGCTGCGCCAGAGCGTCGCCGTGTTCGGGGCGCCCCGGCTCGGCGATCGGCGGTGAGCGCGATGAGTCGTTAGCTCGATCAGTCGTGCTCGATCAGCTCGACCAGCCGGCGCCGCCACTCCACGGAACACTTGTCGGCCTGGACGCTGACGAGGGTGGTCTGGTCGAGCGGCAGCACCCCATCGAGCTGTTCGAGCATCCGCTTGTCCTCGGCGCCGATCGCCAGATCGAACCGGATGATCTCCTCGGCCGAAACCGAGAAGTCGTCGTTGCGCCACACCACGAACGTGAAGTACGCGGTGGTGTCGTCGATCGGGGTCGACAGCAGCAACAAGACGTGCTCGAGACCGGTGTGGTACGTGATCGTGCTACGGACATCGAAGGGGAGATGGAAGCCGGAGCTCATCGCTCGTTCCACCACGGGCACCGACTGGCCGCTGGCCAGCGCGCCCAGCGCCGAGTTGTTGGCGCGCACCTCGTAGCGGTAGCCGAACCAACCGTTGTCGAGTGATTCGAGCTCGACCTTCGGCGCCTGGGTCTCCTGTGCCCGCCCGAACGTGGCGACGTGCACGAACGGGAAGTGGGTGATGTCCAGGAAGTTGTCGGTCATGCGGGTGGCCGAAGTTCGCCACACCTCGACCGGCGTGTTGATCCGCCGGAAGCCCGGGTCGTGCTCCTGGGCGATCGCCGGGAGATCGCCCGATGGGGTGCCGACGCACAACCAGACGAGTCCGTACTTCTCCGCGCAGGAGTACGTCACGAGGTGGGCACGGGGTGGGGGTGGGACGTCGGCGGACGCCGAAGGCACGCGCCGGCAGCGACCGTCGTCACCAAAGGCCCATCCGTGGTACGGACAGACCAGGCATCCGTCGTCGGCGAGGTGGCCGGCCGACAGCGGGGCCTCACGGTGGGGGCAGCGGTCGGGCGCGGCCACGACGCCACCGGGGCTGCGGTACAGCACGGCCTTGGTGCCGAGCAACGTGACCGCGACCGGCGCCACGCCCAAGTCGACGCTGCGGGCGACCGCGTACCACGAGTTGCGCAGAGCGGTGTTGGAACAGAGGATGCTGGTGGACATGGTGGACAACCTTCGGATGATCGGCGCGGCAGCCGAAGCCTAGATCACCAACGCCGCCGTCTTGGTCAGACCATCAGTCCATGTTTGCTACTGTGGCGATGTGCAACCGAACACGTTGATCTTCGTCGATTTCCCGTCGGATGATGTCGAGGCCTGTGCGAGCTTCTACGGAGATGTGTTCGGTTGGGAGGTGCAGGGGCGCCCCGCCGGCGTGTTCCACCGCGGCGTGCCTGGCGGCTTCTTCCCGCTCGAGGACGGGTCGCCGTCGACCGTCGGCAACCTCCACGTCGGCTTCAACGATGTGCGGAACTGCCGCCCGCATCCCGACCCGATGGGGGTCGAGCCGCGCCACCTCGCCCGTGACGGACGCGGCGTGCGGGTGTGGATCCTCGTCAGCGACGACGACAGCGAGGATGCCATCTTGGGTCGCGCCGAGCAGCACGGGGCGACCATCCTGTGGCGGCGTCACTACTGGGCCGAGTTCAACGGCTTCAACGGCGCCTTCGAGGATCCATGGGGTACGACCGTCGTGCTGTGGACCAAGGCCGGGACCGATCCGGTCATCCCGGAGGAGTACACGAGTGAGTGAGACCGAACGCCACCACCTGCGCCCGGCGTCCGTGCGCTGGACCCACATCGCCTTGCCGGCGACCGACATGGACCGCTCGATCGAGTGGTACCAGAGCTACACGCCGCTGAGACTGCTCGAGCGTCGCGAGGACGCCGACGGCTACGGTGCTTGGCTCGGTCACCCCGACCAGGGTGACAAGCCGTTCATCTTGGTGCTGGTCAGCTTCTTCAGGGACCAAGACAAGGGCCGCCAGCCGATCATGGCCCCGTTCGCCCACATCGGCATCGAGATGCCCACCAAGCAGGAGGTCGACGCGGTGGCCGAGAAGGGTCGTGCCGATGGCTGCCTGGTGTGGGAGCCGCAATGGATGCCGGATCCGATCGGCTACATCTGCGCGTGCACCGATCCCGACGGCAACATGATCGAGTTCTCGTTCGACCAGGGCGTGTACGAAAAGGCCCAACTGGTCTGGGGTCCGTGACCCCCTCGGCGGTGTGTGCGGCGTACCTGGCCGCGTTTGCCACGGGTGACCCCGACGCCGTCACCTCGCTCGTGACCGACGACTTCGTCAACGAGCACACGGCTGCGCTGGGCACCGGTTGCACGGGCAAGCAAGAGTACGCGCGGCGCGTGCCGGGGTTCCTCGCGGCGATGCCGGGCCTGCGCTACGAGGTCGAGGAGATCATCGCCGACGGTGACAGGGTGGCGGCGGCGTACACGCTCCACACGCGCATCAACGACCGCGATGTGGCCGTGCGCGGCATGATGCGCTTCCGCGTGACCGGAGATCGCATCGCCCATCGCACCGACTACTGGGACAGCCTCGTGTTCAAGGAGCAGGCCGGTTTGGAATGAGCACCGCCACCCGTTTCCTCGGTCACAGCGGCATCGAGGTGTCTTCGCTCGCGTTCGGGGCGATGATGTTCGGCCGCTGGGGGAACACCGACGTCGACGAGTGTCAGCGCATGGTGGTGCGTGCTCTCGATGCCGGTGTCACCCTGTTCGACACGGCCGACATGTACGACGACGGCGCGTCCGAGACGATCCTGGGTGAGGCGCTGCGCGGCCATCGCGACACTGTGGTGCTGGCCACCAAGGTCGGCAACCCGATGGGCGGCGACCCCGCGCGCAGCGGCCTGTCGCGGCGCTGGATCGTGCGGGCCTGCGAGGACAGCCTGCGCCGGCTGCAGGTCGAGCACATCGATCTGTACCAGATGCACCGCCCAGACCCCGACACACCGATCGACGAGACGCTGGCCGCGTTCGACGAGTTGGTGTTGGCCGGAAAGGTGCGCGCCATCGGCACCTCCACGTTCTCGCCTGCTCAGATCGACGAAGTTGCCGAGCGCGCCACCGACCTGGGCGTGGCGCGGCCGACGAGCGAGCAGCCGCCGTATTCGGCTCTGGCCCGCGGGATCGAGCGTGAGGTGTTGCCGGCATGTGCGCGCCATGCGCTCGGGGTGATCGTATGGGCGCCGTTGAACGGCGGATGGCTGACCGGCAAGTACCAGGGCGTGGTGGTCGACACCGATTCACGCGCTCAGCGCTTCCCCGATCACTTCGATCATGCTCAGCAAGCGATCCGGAGCGAGAAGCGCGCCACGGTCGGCGCGTTGGCCCGCATCGCCGCCGCCGCCGGGATGTCGTTGAAGCAGCTCGCGCTCGCATTCGTGCTCGACGACCCCACGATCACCGCGGCGATCATCGGGCCGCGCACACTCGCCCAGCTCGACGAGCTGCTCACCCTCGGCCCACTCGTGCTGCCCGGCGGCGTGCGCGCCGCGATCGACTTCGTCATCGAACCCGGTCGCAACGTGAACCCCGCCGACGAGGGCTGATCGACAGCCAGCCTGTCGTCGGGCCTGTCGTCGGCCCTGTCTTCGGCCCTGTCAGATGGTGGGGAACTTGGCTCTGTCGGGGAGCCCTGAACGGGCCGTGATCGACTCACCCATCCGCTGGGCGTCTGCCCACAGCTTCTCCTCGTCGATCGTCGTGCAACGACCGCCCTCCACCACCACCTTGCCGTCGACCAGCACGGTGTGCACACCGCGCCCGTCGGCCGACCACACCAGTTGGTTCATCACGTTCAGAAGCGGCCGCCACTCGGGGCGGTCGGTGTCGTGGAGCACGATGTCGGCCTTGCGGCCCGGCGCCAGCGCGCCGATCTCTTCGTCCATCAGCATCGTGCGTGCCCCGCCCAGGGTGGCCATCTCGTAGGCCTGTTCGGCGGGGAACATCTGTGGGTCGACCCGGGCGTCCTTGAACAGCCCGGCCACGAGGTAGGTGGCGCGCATCAGGTCGCTGTAGTTCGAGGCGTTGTTGCCGTCGGTGCCGATGGAGACGTTGATCCCGCGCTGGACCATCTCGGGCATCTTGCCGAACTGAGTGATGCCATAGCTCACCTTCAGCGCCGTGGTGGGGCAGTGGGCAACGCTCGCGCCGGATTCGGCGATGAGCGCGAGCTCGGCATCGTCGACGCGCACCACATGGGTCATCGCCACGTTGCGGTCCAGGACGCCGATCTCGGCCAGGTGGATCATCGGGCGTTGGCCGAACTCGGCGATGAACGTGTCGGGGTCGAGTTGGCTCGGTGACATGTGGAACGACATGCCGACTCCGTGCTGATCGGCGAGCGCCTTCGCCGCCTTCCACAGCGGATCGCTGCACGTCGTGTGCCCAACCAGGATGCTCCACGCGGCGATCCGGCCACCGGCGTGGGAGCGGTGCTCGTGCAGTTGGCGGTCGAGGTGGCCGATCGCCGCGTCGGTGGTCTGGCGGTAGACCGAAGGCTCCGGCGGCAGGTCCCACACCCAGCGCCCGACCCTGCCGCGGATGCCCACCTCGATCAGCCCGTCGACCACCTCGTCGAGAAACCGGATAGTGCCGGCCTCGAGGAAGCAGGTGGTTCCCGAGCGGAGCATCTCCACCGCGGCGAGCTGTCCCGAGGTGCGCTCCTCGGCGGCGTCGAACAACGAGTACAGCGGGCACAGCCACTCGAACACGTTCTCGACGAACGGGGTGTCGTCGGGGACGTAACCGCGGGTGAGCGGTTCGCCGGTGATGTGGATGTGGGTGTTCACCATGCCGGGGGTGACCACGAAGCGGTCGCCGCCGATCGTGCGGGCCGGTGCGTACTTGGCCAGCAGTTCGCTCGACCTGCCCACGTCGACGATGGTGGTGCCGCGCACCGCGACCGCGCCGTTGCGGATGATGTCGCGGTGGGCGTTCATGGTCACGACCTGGCAACCGTGGATCAGCAGATCGATCGGTCGTGGTGCGGAGTCATCGGTCATGGCGGTCCTCCATGGGTCGGCCGTGGGGTCCGGAGGCTGGCCGGGCGGCGGGCCGGGCGGCAACGTAGACCTGGTTGAAGCCGATCGGTTCGAGCAGGCGGATGGCGTGGAACCCGGCCTCGTCAAGCCACCGGCACACCTGCGCGTTGGTGAGCGTCTCTCCCCGTTCGGTGTTGGCCACCATGGTGAGCCCCATCTGCACGCCGAACGGGTTGTGCTTGCGACCGTTGTCGGCGAAGTAGTCGGCGAGCAGCAGTTGGCCCTCCGGCTTGAGCGCCTGGAAGGCCCGCGCAACGAGCGCCCGGGCGCGCGCGTGGCCCTCGGTGCGACAGACGTGGCCGAGCACCACCACATCGAACGAGCCGGGTTCGAGCTCGATGTGGTGGAAGTCGCCGGGCTGGAACTCGACGCGGTGAGCCAGCCCGCGGTCATCGACGGTGCGCACGGCGAGCTCGATCACCCCCGGCAGGTCGTTGACCACGGCGGTGCTGCCGGGTGATTGTTCGAGGATCGCGATCGCCCACGGGGCACGGCCGGCGCCGAGATCGAGCACGCGCAGGTCCGGGCGGCGCGACCATCCGAGCCGCAGCCCGAGCCGTGAGGCGGCGCGCAGCTGGGTGGGGAACGTGGCCTGAACGAGCGGGCGGTAGAACGCGGCCGGGTCGTCGTCGATCGGCTGGGCCACATGCCCCGTGCGCACCGTGTCGGCCAGCTGCTCCCAGTTCGCGAGTGGGCCCGGGGCCACGCGCACGAGGGCCGCCATCGAGGCGGGACCATCGGTGCAGAGATACCGTTCGGCTGTCTCGGTCAGCTCGTACACATCGTCGACCTGGTCGAGGAACCCGAAGGTGACGAGGGCGTCGCACACGTGCTGTAGGTGCCGAGCCGAGACCGACATGCGATCGGCGAGCGGACCGGCCGACGTGGGGCCCAGGAGCGCGATCGCGTCGAACACGCCGAGCTCGATGGCCGCCACCAGCGTCCAGTACGAGCCGAACCCCTGAACGATCGCCCAGACCGGACCGGAGGGAGGAGGTTTCCGGTCGCGCCACGGCCGCCCGACGCGGGCCATCGTGTGGCCCTTCTTCATCTCCGGGTACGGCGAGTCGACGGTCACGGCCGGCCTCAGCGGGCGTCGATCTGTGGCCAGCGATGGGGGACCACGATGCCGGCCCGGTCGAGCAACGACTGCTGCATCGCCCCGGCCTCTCGCCACAGGGCCTCGGTGTCCACGGTGACGCACCGGCCGCCGCGCACCACCTCGCGGCCGGCCACGAACACGTCGCGCACGGACCGACCGTCGGTGCCCCACACGAGTTGCAGGCCGACGTCACCGCGCGGCGTCCAACCCCAACCGCTGGCGCTGTGAATCACGACGTCGGCCTGCTTGCCGGGTTCGAGCGAGCCGATGCGGTCGGCCATCCCGATGGCCTCGGCCCCGGCGATGGTGGCTAGTTCGAACGCCTCGTGAGCGCCGAAGCGCGTCGGATCGATCCGGCTGTCGCGGGCGATGCCGGCGGCGGCAGCAGCAGCGCGCAAGATGTCGGCCACGTCGCCGGCGTTCGACGCGTCGCACCCGAGCGCGACCCGCCCGCCGCGTTCGACGATGTCGGCATGGCGGCCGGCGCGAGTGACACCCTGGCCGAGGCGCAGGTACGCCCACGGGCAATATGCGATCGCCGTCCGCGAAGCCAGCACCAGCTCGATCTCGGCTTCGTCGAACCACACGCCGTGGGCGAGCAGCAGGTGCGGCCCGAGCACGCCGAGGTGGTCGAGGTGCACGACCGGGCGGCGGCCCGTGCGGGCCAGGTAGCGCTCGGGGTCTGACGATGTCGGCGAGAGGTGCATCGTCATGTTCACGCCCGACGCCTTCGCCAGGTCGGTTGCGCCCACCAGCAGCTCATCGGATGCCAGATCGTGGCCGACAAGGGTGACCCAGCCCTCGACCAGCCCGCCGCGGGGGTACTTCGCCACGACGGCCCGCTGCCGATCCAGCACCTCGTCGACCGTGCCCACGAACGGGCCGACGTCGATGTCCCACCCCCAGGTGCCGATCGTGCCCCGGATGCCTACGGCCTCCATCGCCTTCACGACCCGATCTGGGTGGGCCACGGTTCCTGCCTCGACCACGGTCGTCACGCCGTTCTGGGCGGACTCGACGGCGCACAGCAGCGCCGACATCTCGTCGTCGTCCGGTGTGTGGACGCTGTGCAACGGCACTGACCAACCGAAGATCGACACGCCCGGGGCCAGCAGATCAGGAATGCAGCTACGTACGAGCGGATCCCCGGTGAGGTGCTGGTGGGCATTGACCATTCCAGGGGTGACCACGCACCCGGTGGCTTCGACCACCGTCGCATTCGGATGGGTGGCGAGCAGCGACGAGGTCGACCCGACAGCGGCGATGGTGGACCCGTCGATCAGCACCGCGCCGCCGAGCAGCACCTCCCGCGACGGGTTCATCGTGACCACGTCGCCGTTGGCGATGATCAGTTCCATTGCCTGCCCCCTCGCCGGCCGCTTCGTTGGCCCATTCGCCTGTACCTCCGGAATATGGTGCGATCATGGCCGACCGTGTGAACCCAGTGATCTTCATCGACTTCCCATCGACCGACCCCGAGGCGATGTCCAACTTCTACGCAACCCTGTTCGGTTGGGCGTTCAACCGCCGGCCAGCGGGTGAGTTCCACGAGATCCTCCCCGGCGTGAAGCCGAACCTCGGCATCCATCGCGCCGACTCCCCGATGAGCGGACCGGTCCCGCGGGTCTACGTGATGGTGGACGAGCCTTCGGTCTTTCTCGCCACGGCGGTGTCGATGGGTGCCACTGTGCTGTGGGAGGAGAAGGAGTGGCCTGAGTTCGGTGCCCGGTACGCGGCGTTCCGCGACCCGTGGGGCGCCGAGATCTGCCTGTGGCGCGACAAGGGCACGTACACGCCCGGCGGCAAGTCCTGAGCCGCGATCGGCTGTCGCCACGACGGGGCGCGGTGATCCCGCAGATCGTGAGCTTTGGTCTGATGGTCTGACCTTAGTGCATCTAGTATTCGGTCATGCCCGCCGCCACCGTTCCGCCGAGCCTGCTCACTCACATCGCCCTGCCGGTCCGCGACCTCGAGGCCACCCTCGCGTTCTACGAGAAGTACACGACGCTCGTGAAGATCCACGAGCGCCACGATGACGACACCGACCTGCGTTCGGTCTGGTTGGCCAATGAGCGAGACGTCACCACAGCAGGTGCCGCTCGTTTCGTGATCGTGCTCATCTGCGGCCATCTGCCCAAGAAGATCACCGGCGACATCAAAGAGGAGTACGGCTTCTTGCGTTCCATCGCTCACCTCGGGATCTCGCTGAACACCCGCGACGAGGTTGACCAGATCGCGGCGATGGCCAAGGTGGAGGGCTGCCTGCTGCTCGGTCCGATGTACCGGAACGAAGTCGTCGGCTACATCTGCGTGATCACCGACCCCGATGGCAACAACGTCGAGTTCTCCGTCGAGCAGGTCCTCGGCTGATCAGGCGCGTCGTACAGCGTGTGTGCACAGATGCACCGGATGCGGTGCATTCGCGCACAAACGCGGCCGACGAGGTCGGGTCAGGCGGTGAACTCGTCGGGGGCCAGCGGGGTGGCGACGTCGGCGCGGATCGTCTGCATCACGTGGGCGGCGCGGGCTTCCCAGGTGGAAGGCGGACCGACGCGATAGAACGGTGAACGCAGGTTCCCCATCAATACGGTGACCATGTCGGTGTCTTCCTGGTTGGTGAGCTCGAGGTTCACCAGATCGGCTTCCTGCTCCTCAGGCGTCTTGTCGAGCCCGTAGATCCGCGAGACCAGGCGGGTCCGGTCCGGCGCGATGGGGTCGGCCCGAACGAGGATCAACATGGTGGCGTACGGCAGTGGCGTGAGGTTCGGGTAGATGAAGTCGGCGTAGTGTCCCTTCAGATCCTCCTCGGCCATGTCGGTACGACCGCCGGCGGTGTCGAACGAGTCGGGGTGCGGCTTGTAGCCGCTGCACGTCCGTCCGTCGACGCGCACCACGGTGTCCATCTGCCTGCGCTGGTCGTTGATCCGGCGGTGCACGAAACGGACGTGGTAGTCGTCGTTGGAGTTCTCGACGAACGCCTTCCAGTTGATCGGGTACACCTGATCCAGCTCGCGGGGGTAGCGCTGGAAGGTGTCGAACCGGTAGCGGTCGTAGCGGTCGGCGATCGGGGCGATCCACTCGCGGAACGACGGCGCCCTGCGTGACAGGCAGCCGAAGACCAGCTTGTTCCAGGCCACATCGACGCGGATCGGCACCAGGCCGTAGTCCTCGGTCGGCAGGCCATCCGGATACATCCGCAGGCGATCGGGGATGCCGATCAGACGGCCGTCGAGGTTGTAGGTCCAGTTGTGGTAGGGGCACACCATCGATGAACCGCAGTTGCCGACGGGCGCCGGCACCACGCTCGAGGCCCGGTGGCGGCAGTTGTTGAGGTACCCCTTGATCTCCCCGGTCGCCGTGCGGACGATCACGACTGGCTGATGGCCGATGGCGCCGGTGATGTAGTCGCCGGGCTGCTGGAGGTCGTCGGTGTCGCCGAGCCACACCCACGACCGAGCGAACACCCGCAGCATCTCGAGGTCGAACAGATCCTGGTCGTACACTTCCCAAGGCTGCAGCATCGGGGTGGGCAGCGGGGACACGACCAGGCCCTCCGTCTCGGCGTGGCGGCCACCGCGGCGCCCAGTCAATCGATCCGCCAGGGACTCGTCACCGGCCGGCGGCATGAGCTGAACCTCCTGACGGGCGGAGAACGATCTTTCCGAAGACGTCGTTGCGAGCCAGCTTGTCCTGGGCGGCGGCGGCGTCGGCCAGGGCGAACTCCGAGTCGACCAACGTGGGGAAGTCGCCCTCGCAGAACGCCTTCCACGCCGGGGCGAACTCGTCGGGGCGGTACGGGTCGGAGCCGATTATCGAGATGCCGGAGTGGAAGACGTAGCCGAGCGAGGGGATGGTCGCGTGGTCGCCCGACGAGTTGCCGCACGCCACGAGCCGACCCTTGACCCCGAGCGCGAACAGCGAGGCACCGAACAGGGCTGTACCGACGTGATCGAACACGAGATTCACGCCCGCGCCCCCCGTGATGCCACGCGCCCACCCGGCGACGTCGCCGGTGCGGTTGTTGAGCACGTGGTCGGCGCCGATCCCGAGCGCCCGCTCACACTTCGCGTCGGTGCCGGCGGTGGCCAGCACGATCGCCCCCGCCCGCTTCGCCAGATGGATGCCGGCCACCGACACACCTGCACCGGCAGCGTGGATGAGCACGGTCTCGCCGGCCTGGAGGCGGCCGACCTCGAACAACGCGTGCGACGCCGTGAGCCAACACGTCGGGAACTGCGCGGCGTGCTCGATCGGCATCTCGTCCGGTACGTGGTGGATGTGGCTGGCGGGTGCTGCACACAGCTCGGCGTAGCCGCCGTCCTCGGTGGCGCCGATCACGGCCAACTCGCCGAACAGGTCGCCCTTGCCGGCGAAGTTCGAACCCTCCGGTACGCCCGACAGCGAGGGGTCGATCACCACCCGGTCGCCCACNNACCCGCACGAGCACGTCCAGCCGGCCCGGCGACGGGTCGGGAACGGTGCAGTACTCGAGAACCTCGGAGCCGCCGGCGCAGTGGTAGCGGACGGCCTTCACCGCAGGCCCCTCGTGAACGGCCGGGCGAGCGCGGCCGGCTGACGGACCCGTTTGGCGTACATGGTCATGGCGACGATCGTCACGACGTTCGGGGCCATCGCCAAGAACGCCGGGTCGATGCCCTGGTAGCCGAGGGAAGGGATGGTGAGCACGAACGACCCGACCAGCCCGAACGCCACGCACCCGGCGACCGAACCCTTCAGCGTCCAGCCCCCGAAGATCACGGCGGCGATGGCGATGTATCCGCGCCCGCCGATGAGCGAGTCCTCGAACCGTCCGGATCTCGCGTAGAGGAAGTACCCACCACCGATGCCGGCAAGCATCCCCGTGAGGTAGATCGTCTGGCGGCGCAACGCGTTGACGCGCAGCCCCGACACGTCGGCGGCGTTGGGATCCTCACCGACGGCCCTGACGGCGAGGCCCCAACGGGTGCGGTAGAGCATGAACCACACGGCCGGGACCACCGGGTAGACGAGGTACAGCACCCACGGTTGGTCGAACAGCGCAGGCCCGACGAGTGGCACCTCGGACAGGCCGGGGATCTTGAACCGGCGCACGACGTGCGACTCCGGTTCGTTGGACCCGACGAGGAAGCCGACGACGCCGAGCACGAGGACGTTGAGCACCAGCCCGACGACGAACTGGTCGGCCGAGAGCCGGTGACTCATGTTGGCCTGGACGGCCGAGACGACGAGTCCGGCGAACGCCGCCAGGAGCAACCCTCCCCAGACGCCCACGCTGTCCTGGCCGACGGCCGCGGCGTAGGCGCCGGCCAGCATCATCGCTTCGACGGAGATGTTGATGGTGCCGGCCTTCTCGGCCACGAGCTCGCCCGAGGCGGCGAACAGCAGCACGACGGCAGCGATCATTGCGTTGCGGTACGCGCTCTCGTTGGTGAAGATGTCGGCGAGGGTGGACATGAAGTTGCCCATGTCAGGTCCGCGCGCTCGTTGCGGCGAGGGCCCGCCGGCGAGCCCGGAGGTACAAGATCGCCGGTGGCAGCAGCATCGCCAGAACGAGCATGCCCTGAACGACGTCGGCGATTCGCGCCGATACGCCGGTGGAACGCAGGAAGCCCGAGCCGGTGCGCAGCCCGCCGAACAGGAACGCCACGAAGATCAGCACGATCGCTCGCTGGCGGGCGACGAGCGCGGCGAGCAGACCGGCGAACCCGATGCCGGCCCCGAAGTTGGCAACGAGCTGGTAGTTGCCGAAGTCGCCACCGGTCAACATCACGCCACCGGCCAACCCGGCGAACCCGCCGGACGCGAGCATCGCACCGACCCCGTACCGCTTCTGGGAGACGCCGGCTCGCTGCGCGGTACGGGCGTTGCGGCCCAGCATTCGCAACCGGAAGCCGACGACGGTGCGACCCAGCACCAGCCACACCACGACGGCCAGCGCTACGGCGGCCAGGGCGCTGATCGGGAACTCGTTGCCGAACAGCGTGATCCGAGGGATGCGCCGATCGGCGGCGAACGGTTCGCTGACCTGGTTGCGGTTGGCCCGTCCCTCGGCGGGGGCGAGCAGCAGGAATCGGTTGCGCAGTCCGAACCCCATGAGGTTGGCGGCGACGGTGCCCATGAGCAGCGTGGTCAACACCTCCGGTACGTTCCGCCAGTACTTCAGCGCACCGGCGATCCCGGCCCAGATGGCGCCACCCACCACACCACATGCCAGCGACACGAGCAGGGCGAGCGGCCCGGGACCTCCGATCCGTACGCCGACGTACGCGGCGAAGCCGGCACCGATCACGAGCTGCCCCTCCTGGCCGATGTTGACCAGCCCGGCCCGCCCGCTGATCGTCGTGCCGAGGGCGACGAGCAGGATCGGTGCCGAGACGCCGAGCGTGAGGCCCCACCGGCCCGGCTGGCGGACAGCACCGTCGAGGATCACGGTGTACACGCTGGTCCACGACCCCTTGTCCGACGCGAGCTCCAACAAGATCGCGGCCAGGGCCAGAGCTACGAACAAGCAGAAGGCGTAGACAACGATCACCTCCGCGGCACCCGACCACCGGGGTCGCCGGCCGACCGGCGCGGTCGTCGGGGACCCGGCCTGCCCGGATGTGGACGGGTCGAGTTCGGCGACGTCAGTCATCGCTCGCTCCAGCAGCAGCACCAGCGCCGCCCATCAGCATCCCCAGCCGGGCCACGTCCACCTCGGCCCGGTCCATCTCGCCGACGATCCGACCGTTGGCGATCACGACGATGCGGTCCGACAGGTCGAGGATCTCCTCGAGCTCCGTCGAGATCAACAGCACGCCGACGCCACCGGCAGCAACGTCACGCAACTGCGCGGACATGTACTCGATGGCACCGACGTCGAGCCCGCGTGTGGGTTGGGCGGCGACCAACACCTTCGGGTCATGCGACAGCTCGCGGGCCAGCACGACGCGCTGCTGGTTGCCGCCCGACAACGACCACAACGGTGCATTGGGTCCGGTGCAACTGATCGAGAAGCGATCGATCAGCGCCTCTGCCTTGGTGCGCATAATCGCCATGTTGATCAGCCCTCGGCGGGAGATGCGGTCGGGATCGGCGATGAAGAGGTTCTCGGCCACGGTGAAGTCGAGCACGCATCCGGAGTCGTGGCGGTCCTCGGGGATCACCGCGATGCCGGCCCGCGCCATCGCCCCGGCCTTGCCAGTGGTGATCTCGCGCCCGTTCACCTCGACCCGCCCGGATTCCGCGACGCGCAGGCTGGAGAGCACCTCACCCAATGCCCGCTGACCGTTGTCCTCGACCCCGGCGACGCCGACGATCTCGCCGGGATGCACCTCCAACGTGAGGCCGTCGAGNNCGGCTTCGGGAACGGCAACCACTGGGACGGCGTCGTCGCTGTCTGCATCGACCACCCCGAACGCGGCGTGCTCACTGCGCAGCACGACGTCGCGTCCCACCATCGCTCGGGCCAGCGCACTGGCCTCGGTGCCGGCGGTTGGGCCGGATTGCACCACCCGGCCGTCGCGCATGATGGTGACCTCATCGGTCACCGACAGGATCTCCGGCAGCTTGTGACTGACCAGTGCGACCGCCTTGCCCTCGTCCTCCACGACCCGGCGGAGCGCGGCGAAAAGGAACTCCGACTCCGCTGGGGACAGCACCGATGTCGGCTCGTCGAACACCAGCACCTCCGGATCCCGCCGCAGGCACTTGATGATCTCCACCCGTTGGCGCATGCCCGCCGAGAGATCCGAGATGCGGTCGTCGGGGTCGATGTCCAAGCCGTACTGCTCGCTGATGTGGCCGACCCGCTGGCGGACACGAGCGGGGTCGAGCCGACCGATGTCGCCGAGGGCCACGTTCTCCCAGACCGTGAGGGCCTCGATGAGGCTGAAGTGCTGGTGCACCATGGCGATGCCGTGGGCTCCGGCATCGACCGGGTCCACGATCTGTACCTGCCGACCGTCGAGCCGGATCTGCCCGGCGTCGGGGAGCACGAGACCGATGAGCACCTTCATCAGCGTGGACTTGCCGGCGCCGTTCTCGCCGAGGATGCCGTGGATCTTCCCCCTGTGCAGCGTGAGGCTCACCCGGTCGCAGGCGACGATCCGGCCGAAGTGCTTGGTGATGTCGATGAGCTCCACAGCGGGCGGGGAGCTGTGCCCCCCACCCGCGTGGTCTTCGAAGGTTGACGTCATGGACGAGCGGTCACCCCTCTGCGAAGGCCTGGCCCGCGATCTCGCCGAAGATTGCTTCGAACTCGCCTGCCGCGATCTGCGCGTATACGTCGTCCATCGCCGCCTGCTGCTCTGGCGTCGCGTTGCAGATGATGGCGCCCGGCTCGGGATCGACGCCGACCTTGAAGTCCTTGGTGTCGCCTTCCTGGAAGCTGCCGTCGATGATGCCGGCCATCACGGCCCGCACGTAGTCACCGCCGTCGAACTTCACCGCGATGTCGTACTTCAGCTCCTCGTCGGCCTCGCAGACCTTCGACGAGCCGGCGCTCATCACGATCAACCCGGCCTCGTTGGCGGCCTGGACAACCGGACGATGGGCGCCGCCGAGATACGGGTACACGGCATCGGAGCCTTCGTCGATGGCGGTCTGCAGGGCGGCGGTGGCGTTGGCGATGTTGTCGAAGTCGAACGGGAAGTCGCCCGACTGCACGTAGGTCATCGTGTACGCCGGGTCAACGGCCTGCAGGCCGACTTCGAAGGCGAGGTACGACTGCTTCTCGAACCCGAGGTCGCAGCACCCGATGAACGTCGTCGCGTCACCACCGTTGGCCTGCAACAGCAAGCCGGTCGCATAGCCGGCCGTGTAGGCGATCTCGGCGCCGTTGTCGCGGCTCTGGGCCAGGCCGGGATCCTCCGGGAAGCCAGCACCGCAGTTGCAGTACCAGAAGATGTCCGGGTACTGCTCGATGAGGGCCGGGAGTGGCTCGGCGATCTCCGAGGCGCCGACGATGATCACGTCGACATCCTGCTGGGCGAGGTCACCCATGAGCGTTGCTGCGTCGGCGGCCTCGATCTTGTCGACCACGATCGGCTCCTCGAAGCCGTTCTCGGCCGACAGCTCGCGGGCTGCATCGACGACCGCCTGGTAGTAGGCGCCGTCGTCGGCTGGGCCGGCGGCGGCGATGCCGAACACGACCTTGCCATCGCCGTTGAGGTCGAGGGCGAGCGCTGCCGGCGGCTCGGTTGACGGCGCCTCGGTCGACGGTGCCTCCGTCGACGGTGCTTCCGTGCTCGGTGCCTCGGTTGACGGTGCCTCGGTGCCTGGTGGAACGGTGGTTGTGGTCTCCTCGTCGTCACCGCATGCGGCGGCAACGAGGCTCAGGGCAGCGAATGCTGCCACGAACAGTTTCGATGATCTCATGATGCTCTCCCCCCGGAGTTCTCCGGTGTCTGTGTGCTGGCTGGCGCGACGCAGTGCGTCGCTCGTTGCTGGGCGTGCCTCCCGCTGCCCCCTCGTCACCTCCTCAACTCGTCGACGATGGACTTCTTGTGGCGGTACGCCCGGGCGAGGGGTTCGCCCTCGGCGAGCGACCGGGCCACGAGATCTTCTGCGGTGGAGTAACGCCTCGCCGCGTGGAGCACGGCGTCGGCGGTCGCGGCCCGCAGCCGGACGCACCCGCCGGCGTCGACGACGATCACGTCGTCGGCTGCCACACTCACCTCGTTCACCGTGACGGTGGTGTCGATGTGGGTGAGCTGCGCCTGGCCGTTGGGCCCGACCACATGCTCACCGATCGCGTACACGGGGAACCCGATGGCGGTCATGTCCGGCCGGTCGCGCACCCATCCGTCGACCAGCACCCCGCTCGCCCCTCGTTGTCGCGCGGCACGGGTGAGGAGCTCGCCCCACACCGCACCCGGCACTGCGGCGGCGCCGGCGAGCACCAGCATGCGACCTGTGAGATCGCCGGACAGCAGCTCGAAGATCGGCTCGAGTCCTGGGCCGGTCGGGGCGAAGGTGATGGTGATGGTGAGGGCGCGACCGATGGTGGGAACTCGCGCGCCGACGACTGGGTGCAACGGAGGCGTGAGCCATCCGTCGTCGCCCCACAGGGCGAGCACGTCGGCGATCGCCGACACCGGGGGCACCCCTGAGCAGGTCACGGCCTCGGCCAGTTCCTGCGATACCGCTCGACGAGCCACCTGT
>CXWL01003902.1_pt1 | contig 29328 bp, 27 predicted proteins | sample 590931 | NCBI WGS metagenome assembly CXWL01 (sample SAMEA3498368, study PRJEB10139) | groundwater metagenome | biome: water well; material: biofilm material | place: Germany | collected 2015-04-27 | reverse complement strand
CTGTCTAATACGGCATGCTGCACCCAATAGATGTGCCCCAGCCAGAGATCGCGAAAAGTTTGCTTCAGCTCCGCCACACTGGCAGGATTCGCATTCCCGGCTGCATGCGATTCGTAGTCGGAGCCTGCTACGCCAGCAAGCGCGAGCACCAAGACTGCCATAGGCTGAAACGTCTTGCTTCTATAGCTTTTCATCACGTCGTGTTCCAAGGTGATGCTGAATTCCGTTCATTCAAAATCACTGAAAATGAATTCGATCTCTCGCAGGATCCTTTACATTACACAATCCACATTCGTATATGAAGTGTTTGGAACGGATGCTGAAAGGATTTTCCTCATCCTGAATCAGATTAGCCCGTATTAACTCGCATAATTCATGAACACTTCTGTTGCAATCGCGGATTCGCTGCTATGACAAGCTTTCGGTCGGCGGGCTCGCGCCTCGAACCCTCACGTACTGTTGCGGACTGGCGCCCTTCTTTTAAGCGCCTGTCCCCGTTGTGGGAGCGGGACAGGCACCGCCAAAGACGGTGGAGCCTGTCCCCTTGGGCTCCGCGCGGCGCGCATAGGCGGCAGGCCCCCCCGCAGCGTATGGCCTTCGCAGCCGAGATAGCCGTCTGAGCATCTATGATTACGAAAGAATCGCACCGGCATAAAGTTGATGGACAGTTTGCTAGGGACTTTTCACTGGAATCTGAATACTGATCGCACCGGCAAGATCGCCTTCCTGGGCGCCTTCCCGTGGATAGCCCGAAATATCTAAGATGCCTTTGGGGTTGCCATGACAGTCCAGGCAATCTTTCGAATAATATATCGGAGTTAAGGCTCTCAGGGTCGTTTCATTGTCAATCCAGTCGGTGACGGAGGTGTTCGAGGCCGGTTGCGTGGCCAGCCGTTTCAACACAGTTTCTTCATACGCATCAGGCGTGTTTTTCAAATTCCTTGGATTGAGTGCGGTTTGCTTTATTTTCACGTGAGAGCGATTGGAGAACTTTCGAGCGGCTTGGCTGCCAAAAGTGGCGGGAATGAAATTCTTATACCCAATGCCTCGTTGATTAATCACGAATTGCGCATCAGCCACCACCTCCTTGCTCGACTGAAGCAATAGCGGCAATACTTCTTTCGCAAGAGAGGGAAGATGCGAGGGGAGATGCTTCAGATCCATGTGTGTCTGCCGGATAAACTCATTGACAACCTCATACTCAAATACCTCCGGAGTAAATCCCTTATCGCCTTTCCGGGGATCATTAATAAGCGTTTGATTGCGTTCGACGATGAGACGTCCGGCATTGAGCAGCGTGGCTAAATGTTGGGCGGTCGTTTCAGCTTCCTCACGAGGCGCCTGCGACCAACCAATACTTGACCAGGCAAGAAAAAACACAAGACTCAGGAATATGAACAGCAGCACGGGAGACTTCATTAGTATGTCTTTCTTGCTCACCTTCCGGTTGCGAAACGACACTGACCTTGATCGTAATGTTCCGGCACTTTCGAAACTTCAAACGGCAAGCCTTCCGTGGCTGCCCGTCGAGTAGGCGCATAGTCCTCTTCCAGCCAACGCCTGCGCATATGCTCCAACCGCCCGGATTCTTCTAATCGGTACAGCAGGTTGTTGAGGAACCACTGCAGACGCCTGTGTTCTTCAACCGTCACAATGGAGAAAGATTCCTGCGTCAGGACCAAGGGCGTTCCATCATTCCGTGTGAGGAGGCGCCAGTCCGGCCACACGCGCTTCGTCACATAATCGAGGATGGAATGTTTGGACAAAATCACATCGATACGTGGATCCTTCGTCTCTACAGCAGCTGGAAGCGAATCGCATATGAGTAAGCGGATATTCTTCAGATTGGCTTCTGCGTAGAGGTGAGAGGTTCTCTCCCTCTGCGCGGCAACGGTCAAGCCGGAAAGCCCTGCTTGGATCGCCGCAAGCGTGTCAGGATTCCCAGCTTGTTTTTGAAACTGCGCCCGCACTTTCTCAGCTACTTCAGGTATTTGGATCATGGCCCCGATGCCGCCGTTATGAAAATACGGAATTGAGTACCACAGGCCTGCAGGTCTTGCACCCGGCACATTCCCACCGATGGATGAGACAAAAAGGTCGAGGTGCCCTTCATTCATCTCGATGAAGAGATCACGGAACCGGGTGAGATGCAATGTAGGAACGATGGGTTTCTGTCCACCACAATATGTGGTCAGCGCGTCGGCCACCTCACGAATCAGCTCCACATCGAGGCCGGTGACACGAACCCCTTCATCGGTGTACACGGCTGGAAATACAAAGGGACGAAAAGGTTCAACGGAAATTCCGACACGCAACTGCCCTCGCGAGCAGATCGCAGACATCTCATCGCGCGCAAGAGGCTGCACCAGTTCCACAGCATCGAAGACAAGTCCACATCCTTGCAGAAAGAATCCAAGCACGACTAGGAACACGAGTATGCCGTGTGAGCCATATTCCTTCAGGCCGTACCATACCCCCCGTATCATCGATCCAACGTTTATGATGGGTCCACCAATAATCATACTGTTTAGAATCGAACTCCGGTTGTAAAGAGCCATTGCTCCGACAGCTCGGACTTACCTTTGAAGTCAATTTCAAGTCGTATGTACTGCAGCCCCATATCGACCGAAAATCCTCGAGCCACAGGGAATCGCACTCCCACCTGGCCGCCATAAAGATAGCCTGGGGAATTGGCATCTCGGCCCGGGATCGTGCCTCCAATCAGTGCCCCAAGATATGGCACGGCCCGNNAAATCCAAGATATCAATGAAATTATTCCAGCGGGGATTCAGATATAAAGAATTTTGGTCTGTAGTAAATGTTGGGGTATGTTGACTATAGTATTGATAGACAGTTCTCACCTCGAGGTTGCCGTAGCGAAAGGCAGTAAGTCCGGCCTGGGCAGCAATGACTCTGGTCTGTGGCGCAAATGTCCGCTGATTAAACGAGACGTCAAAATTAAGTGGACGAATTGGAAAAAATTCAGGAATCGACTCTGCGGCTACCGCGCAAGATGGAATCGCCGTTGCGAACATGACACTGGCGAATACCCATATGGCTTGGAATGGAAATCGGGGGATATGTCACCAGCCATTCAGGGTCGAGACTACGACAGGAAGGAAGCATACCCGAAACACTATGTTGATGCATTCATGAATAATGCGGAATAGATATTCTTCTCTCGGAATCAACGCAGGCGACGACGCCTCTCCCAAATTATGAAAACTTGTCAGGGAACTGTTTCGACAAAGCCGTTGTCAGCGTATCTGCAATGATATAGACGTGCTGTCGCATCATCGGCCAGGTTTCCTCGAGATGCGCATAGTCCTTTTTCTTGTACTGATTGATTTGGAGCACATGGTGGGCTCCATGGGCCGCGATCAAACCTCGAATGGTGTCTTTCGGCAGGTGTTGGGGATTGACTCCATTGAAGAAGGCATCGATGTCATCGGCATTCGACGCCAAATGAGCCAGCGCGGCATCCTGTTGGCGCGTGTTCCCCCCGATGGTAGCCTCGGAGTAACCTTTCACCGCGGCATAATGACCACTCAGCAGAGCAAAGAGCCTCTCAGACCTCGCTTCGCCATAAAACGGTGCAAAGGTGTCCGCTATTTGTTTGGCGTTCGCCAGAACCTGCAGATCGGCGATATGCCGCTCAGCCGGGTTGTTCGTCGTGTTGTACAAGACGACATGCTGAATCATGAAGATGTGCCCGAGCCAGAGATCACGAAGGGTCTTCTGCATCTCCGCCACACGGACGAGATTTGTCTCTCCAACAGCTCGTGACTCATATCCCACCAAGCTCAGGAGTGCAAAGGCCAATACCGCCATCGCCGGATATATCTTGCCCATACAGCCCCTCCCTCGCTTGTAGACTGACCGCCCGCTCCCCGACATCTCCCCACATTGATCATGATACCTGTCAAAGATGAACGAATCATGAACGGATCATGAAGAATTCTTCATGATCGGAAGCGGCTTGGCGCTGCCAAGCCATGAATAACGGGAGCTAAGCAGAAGTTGGCTGTAGAGCCGGAAGCGGCAACCGCAGGGTAAAGATCGATCCCTTATCGACTTGGCTTGTGACTGAAATTGTTCCTCCGTGGGCCTCCACGATTTCCTTCACAATAGGCAGCCCAAGTCCGGTACCACCTGCATCCTTCGCTCGTGCCCAATCGGTTCGATAAAACCGCTCGAAGAGATGAGGCAGATGCTCCGGCTCGATTCCATGGCCCGTATCTTCAACAGCTACAGCCACCCCATTTCCAGCCGTCTGTAAGCGGATGGTCACGGCTCCACCGGACGGCGTGTAGTGAAGGGCGTTATCGAGCAGATTGATCAGCGCTTGTTTGAGCCATTGGGCATCGCCGAGGACTGATGGAACCGAGTGGGACTCAAACGACAAGGTAATTCGGCGGTCATCGGCAAGCAGGGTCAGTTCATCCACCAGATCCTGAATCATGGGTTCCAGGGCAAGCGGCACAAGGTGAACTGGAGGTTTGCCGCTCGTGAATTTCGCAAGGGTCAGGAGAGAACGAGTCAGGGCGATGAGCCGTCCCACCTGCTCAAGATTATTGATGAGGGCTTCGCGATATTCTTCCGTCGTCCTCGCTTTCATGAGCGCGACATCAAGATTGCCCTGTAAGATGGTCAAGGGGGTTTTCATTTCGTGAGCGGCAATGTCGCAAAATCTCTGCTGCGTTTCACCACTTCGTTGGAACCGGTCCATCACGGAGTTGAACGCCTGGGTGAACCGGCGGAATTCCGGATAGGGCGAATCCAGCGTGAGTCGTTGCCCCAGATCGGCTTCGAACATCGTTTCGGCGCCGGTGCTTAATGCCTCGATCGGGGTCAACACTTTCTTTGCCAGCCACCCGCTGCCTACCCAGGCAACAAGCAAGATGGTTCCCGACCCAAGAGACAAGAGAATCACAAGACCCTTACGTGTCTCCCGGTAGAGAAGCAGGGATGTCTCGGCCTGCAACACGTATCGCACCGGACCTTGCCGTGGGATTGCCAGAAATACATGTCGAACCGGCTTGCCGTCGCTCGTATCGACCGTTTCAAACACCGTGTTCCTGAGACGAACTTGTTCGAGCACATGATTGGGAATCGGCGCCTGCGCCACAGCGTTGGGGCCCCTCCAGATAAGCCGGCCGTCCGGTGAGAAGACCCGCAGAGAATGAGTGGCCTCATGCAGTTCGTTCTGTTCCTTTCTGCCTCGCTTCGCCTCGGCAGCGCGCGCAAAATCCTCCCCTGAACTCTCGATGATGTTTGGATGGAGCTCCACGATTTCTGACAGCGTTTCCGCTAAGGCAAATAACCGGCCATCCACAAAGCGGTGGAATAGGGCATCGCCCCCGACATATACCAGCACAGAAAAGACAAGGAGCAAGCCTGCCATCAGGGTAAGCGCGGACTGACGGATCAAGCTTCGCAAGGACTTCATACAGCCGACTCCGCCTCCTCGATCATATACCCGGCGCCACGCACCGTGGCAATCAATTGGGGTGAAAAGTCCCGATCGATCTTCGATCGCAATGCCCGAATATGCGCGTCCACAATGTTGGTCATGGGGTCGTAACTGATGTCCCACACATGCTCGATGATGGCCGTTCGCGTCAGCACCCGATTCTTGTTTCGCAACAGAAACTCTAGCAGGGCATATTCTTTATTCGTCAGTGGAATTTCCTGCCCCGCCCGCGATACGCGGTGAGAAGCCGGGTCCAGCTCCAAGTCTGCCGCTTTGAGCCGAATCATTTGTTGCGGGCCTCCGCGGCGCAGCAAAGCCCGGACTCGAGCCAGCAGTTCGACGAACGCAAAGGGTTTCGGCAGAAATTGGTCTGCGCCTGTATCGAAACCGGAGACCTTGGTCTCCAACGTATTGCGAGCCGTCAACAACAAGACCGGAGTCGCGTTTCCAGTGGCCCGAACCCGTCGGCAAAGCGTCAAGCCGTCGAGCTTAGGCAGCATAATGTCGAGGATCAAAAGATCGTAGGGGTTTGCTAAGGCCAACGCTAAACCTTCTTCGCCATCGGCGGCAAAGTCCACTGCGTACTGCTCTTCCTTCAATCCTTTTCGGATGAACTGCGCGAGGTTCAAATCGTCTTCAACCAGCAGTATTCTCATGGGTTTCCTTATTCCAAGCTTCTGAGTAGCCTTAATGAGCTATACAACGCGCACCGCTTGTGCATCGCCATTATGACAGCTCCCGGCGGGCCGGTCACTCAGGCGCGAGTCACACCCGAATCAGGCATGCGAGCCCACTGCCCCTCCCTTCTTCCCTCCAAGTTCTCCCATGGGCTCTTCAGGGAATGCTGCCTGATTGATCTCCCACTGCGCGCGTCCAACGAGGGCCTTCTCAGGCCGCGCGTTGCGCGAGCACAGAAGATCATCAGCCTCCATCCCCTCCCGTTTGACTTCCCCTTCCCTGCCCTCCTAAAATCCTGCCATGGCTTCGTCTTTCGTTCATCTCCATCTCCACACCCAGTTCAGTCTCCTGGACGGAGCAAATCAAATCGAGCCGCTCATCCAGCAGATCAAATCATTTAACCAACCGGCTGTGGCCATGACCGACCATGGCAACATGTTCGGGGCCATCGAGTTTTATCGCAAAGCTAAAGATGCGGGCATCAAGCCCATCATCGGTTGCGAAGCCTACATGGCGCCAGGCAGCCGCCTCGCTGCCAAAGACAGCGGCCTTGCCAACAACGACTACTATCACCTGATCCTCCTGGCGAGAAATCTGACCGGTTATCAGAATCTGATCAAGCTCGTCAGTAAAGCCTACCTTGAAGGATTCTACTATAAGCCACGAATGGATAAGGAAATATTGAAAGAGCATCATGAAGGACTGATTGCCCTTTCCGGCTGCTTGAGCGGAGAAATTCCATACCTCATTGGCCAGAAAGATATGGCCGGCGCCATGGCTGTGGCTGGAGAATTTCAGGAAATTTTTGGGAAGGAACACTTCTATCTTGAAGTGCAGGCGAACGGGTTGGACCACCAGCGAGTCGCAAATAGCGGCCTGCTCGAGATAGCCAAGAAAATGGACATCCCGTTGGCAGGCACGAACGATTGCCACTACCTGAAGAAAGAAGACTTCCGCCCGCATGAACTGATGCTCTGCCTGCAAACCGGCAAGACCATCAGCGACCCGAATCGCATGAAGTTCGATACGGATCAGCTCTACGTCAAATCGACGGAGGAAGTCTCTGCGGCGTTTATCGAGTTCCCCAATGCCGTCGCGAATACCTGTCGGATTGCCGACAACTGCGACCTGCAATTACCGCTAAACGAGACACACCTGCCGCAATACAAGGCCCCGGAGGGATTCACGCGGGAAACCTATCTGGAGCGTCTGGCGCTGGAAGGATTGGCTGCCAGGCTCAAAGAGCGGCCCAGCCAGATATTGCCGGCTGCCTATGAACTGCGTCTGCGTGAAGAACTCACGATTATCTGCTCGATGGGGTTTGCCGGCTATTTCCTCATCGTGTGGGACATCATCAAGTTTGCCCGCTCGCGCGCTATTCCGGTCGGGCCTGGCCGAGGCTCCGCTGCGGGAAGTCTCGTCGCCTATGCGCTACGCATCACGGACCTCGATCCTCTCGTCTACGCCCTGTTGTTCGAACGGTTCCTGAATCCTGAGCGTGTGTCTCTCCCCGATATCGACATGGACTTCTGCATGGAACGCCGGGGCGAGGTCATCAACTACGTGGTTGACAAGTACGGCAAGGACCATGTGGCCCAGATCATAACGTTCGGCACGCTGGGGGCAAAAGCGGCGATCCGGGACGTAGGGCGAGTCTTGGAAATTCCCTATGCCGAAGTCGATCGTGTGGCCAAGCTCGTGCCGAATCAGCTCAACGTCACGCTCCAACAGGCCATCGACCAGGAGCCGAAGTTGCGCGACCTGATTGAAACCGATACGAGGGTGAAAGAGCTGATGGGCATTGCCCGTTCCCTTGAGGGACTGGCCCGCCATGCCTCGACCCACGCAGCCGGCGTGGTGATTTCGGAAGGGCCTCTTACGGACCATGTGCCGCTCTACAAAGGAGCCAACGACGAAATCGTCACCCAATACTCGATGGGAGACGTCGAAAAGATCGGACTGGTCAAATTCGACTTCCTGGGCCTCAAGACTCTGACCATGATCAAGCGCGCCGAGGATTTGATCAATGAGCGGCATCCCGGCAATGCCCCTTTGGTGATGGAACAGGTGCCCTTCGACGACCCCAAAACATTTGACCTCCTGGCCTCAGGAAAGACCATCGGCCTCTTTCAGTTGGAAAGCTCCGGGATGCGCGATCTCCTGACCGGTCTGAAACCGGACCGCTTCGAAGACATCATCGCCATCATCGCGCTCTATCGTCCCGGCCCGATGGATCTGATTCCAGACTTCATCAAACGCAAGCAAGGCAAGGTTCCGATCACCTACGAAGTCCCTGAACTCGAACCGATCCTGAAGGACACCTACGGGGTCATCGTCTATCAGGAACAGGTAATGGCCATTGCCAACAAGGTGGCGGGCTTCTCGCTCGGCCAAGCGGACATCCTCCGTCGTGCCATGGGTAAAAAGAAACCGGAGGAGATGGAGAAGTTGCGCGCGCAGTTTCTGGCCGGCGCCAAGACGAACAAGATTCCTGACAAGAAGGCGGAAAAACTCTACGAGCTGATCCAGAAATTTGCCGGCTACGGATTCAATAAGTCGCATGCTGCGGCATACGCCGTTGTCTGCTACCAGACCGGCTATTTGAAGACCCACTACCCGACTGAGTTCATGGCAGCCCTGATGACCACCGACATGGGCAATGCCGACAAGATCGTCGGCTACTTCACGGAATGCCGCGACCTCAACATCAAGGTATTGCCTCCGGACGTGAACGAGAGCCATAAGAACTTTACCGTGGTGGACCATGCGATCCGATTCGGCCTGGCTGCCATCAAGAATGTCGGCGCTGGCGCCGTCGAATCGATCATCGACATCCGGAATCAATCAGGCCCCTTCAACTCCTTCTTTGAATTCTGCCGCCGAGTCGATCTCCACAAGGTCAACAAACGCATGCTCGAAGGGCTCATCAAAACTGGCGCTTTCGACTCGACCGGCGCAAAACGATCCCAATTGGCTGCGGTTCTAGATCAAGCGGTCGAGGATGGGGCGGCAGCGCAGCGGGAGCGGGATCTGGGCCAAACCAATATTTTCGGGGACGAGTTACAGGGGCGAGACCGCGCGGAACATCCGGCCATGCCGCTGCCCAACATTCCGGAATGGGATCAAAGCGAGAGGCTCAAACACGAACGGGAACTGACTGGCTTCTATATATCCTCGCATCCCTTAGCTCGCTATGAGGCCACCATCCAGGCGCTTGCCACCGCCACAACCATCGGCCTGTCGGAATTGTCGGACGGACGAGAAGTCAAACTCTGCGGGATCGTTACGACGGTTAAGAGCATGCTGACCAAGAAGGGTGACCGGATGGCCTATCTCACCCTGGAAGACCTCCATGGCGTGGTTGAAGTCATCGTCTTTCCGGATCTCTATAAACAGGCCGGCGAATTAGTTGTGCCGGAACGCCTCGTCCGTATTACAGGAACCGTAGATCGTGGCGATAAAGGCACAAAGATTCGAGGGGGCAAGATCGAGGAGCTGGCTGAAGTGCAAGCGCAGGCAATCAAACGGGTCCACATTCGGCTGACAGATCACCCAGGGGTGACGGAACAGTTGCCCCGCCTTCGTGAGGTCTTTCTGCGTTACCCAGGAAGCACAACTATCTCCCTCACAATGCAAATGGGTTCCACTCTGGAAGCCGAGACCGCCCCCCTCCCCCACCTGACCGTGACACCCAGTGAACGATTTGTGGCAGATGTTGAAGAATTACTAGGCAGAAGGGCCGTTTTTCTGTTATCCTGACCACTAGTTTAAGACTGTTATTTGACTAGTTTTGTTCGTTTAGTTTTTTTATTGAACGAAACTAAACAGATGAACCAAATCAACCACATAAACTAAACAAACCAGATCACGATGCGCGATTATCTTGAGTTTGAAAAACCGATCCGAGAGATTGAAGAAAAGATCGAAAAACTCGCGGCCGCGTCCGCCGGCAAATCGGCCCCCCAGGACGAAATCCGCAAGCTGCGGATGAAGCTGGCTCAGGTCGAAGATACCCTCTACCACAAACTGACTCCCTGGCAGCGTACGCAGCTCGCCCGGCATCCTCAACGGCCCAGCACCCTCGACTACATCGGTTATCTCTTCAGGGACTTCCTCGAATTCCACGGCGATCGCGCATTCGGCGACGATCGCGCCATCGTCGGAGGCTTTGCCAGATTCAACGACCGATCGATCATGGTCATCGGCCACCAAAAAGGGAAAACCCTCAAAGAGCGTATGCAGCGGAACTTCGGCATGCCGAATCCGGAAGGCTACAGAAAAGCCCTGCGCCTCATGAGGATGGCCGAAAAATTTGGGCGACCGATCGTGACCTTCATCGACACTCCAGGCGCCTACCCAGGCATCGGCGCGGAGGAGCGCGGCCAGGCAGAAGCCATTGCCCGTAATTTGTTTGTGATGTCCCGTCTGGCCGTACCGATTATTTCCATCGTGATCGGCGAAGGAGGCAGCGGAGGGGCGCTCGCGTTAGGCGTCTGCGACCGCGTCCTCATGTTGGAACATGCGGTCTATTCCGTGATATCGCCGGAAGGCTGCGCTGCCATCCTGTGGGACGATCAGACTAAGATCTCCGATGCCGCTGCGGCTTTGAAGATGACGGCGACAGACCTGGTCAACCTCCGTATCGCAGACGAAATCATTCCCGAACCGCTCGGCGGCGCCCATCGAGATGTCAATGCCATCACCGATCGCGTTGCCAAATCCCTCAGCAACCAACTTTCTCAGCTTTCCGACCTCCCCCTCCCTCAGCTGTTGACTCAGCGGGATCAGCGATACCGTTCCATCGGCGCTATCGACGGACTGGTCGTTTCTCCTCAATAGACTTTCCCTTGTGTGTGAAGCGTCGTTCGTGAAGCGTGAAACGCACGGTACCCTTCCGTCTCTAAATGTCAAGCGTTGAGTGTGAAACGTTGAACGAACACGATTCGCCGATCTGCAAGGCGCAGCCAGTTGCTGCCTGTTCCGATTCCGAGAATTCATCATTCATCATTTCGCATTCAACATTCCCAAAGCGCTTCACCCCTTTGTTGCTTTCCACATTAAAGTTGTACCGAAAAATCTGTTTTGATAGACTTCCTCACGATATCTGCTTCACGGCTTTCGACTCCACCGTTCGATGGCCGGCTTCGCATTAGTCTATGAAGGTCATGTTGTGATCTCCAGACGAAAACCGGCAAAAAAATCAGCCTCTTCTTCAAAGACCGACACCAGACCTGCCGGCTCAACCGCGACCCGTCGAAGAAAAGCGCCATCCCCACTGCCAACCATGTTGCGCAACTCTGCCACTCCCCCTGAGCGAGAAGCCCAATGGAAGTATCAAGCAATGCGCGACTGCTATGCGGCCCTCTACGATTATTCCCAGGCCGGATTTCTCAAACTGGATGGACTGGGCAAGATTGTGGAAGCCAATTTGACGGCCGCGACGATGCTCGGCGCCAGCCGAAAGGTACTGATCGGGCAACTACTCGCGCGCTTCATCGGACAGGACGATCAGGAGAGCTTCGAACTGCATTGTCGAAATGTCTTGAAGAAAGACAAGCGGCATAGTTGCGAAGTGCGGCTCCGGGAAGAGACCGGCGCTGTGCGCATGGTCTCGATCGAAAGCCGCGCGGTGCAGGATGGATCAGGGCGTATCATCCATTGGTGGGCGATGCTGCTGGACATTACCGACCGCAAACGGATTTCGGACGCGCTCAAGAAGACCAAGGAACAACTGCACCAAGTATTGGTCGCTTCGAATGCCGGTCTATGGGATTGGAATACCGGCTCGAACGCGATGTATTTCTCCAGGGAATGGATGTCCCTGCTCGGCTATGAGGAAGAGGAACTGGCGAACGATTTCGAGACCTGGACAACGCTTCTGCATGCGGACGATCGGGACCGGGTCTTAGCCTATCTCCGAGGCTACCAGAGAAATCCTGTCGGCAACTATCAGCAGGAATTCCGTGTGAAGCACAAGGATGGATCCTACCGATGGATTGCTTCAACCGCCTTGTTTGTTGCAGAACCTGACGGCCGACAAATCCGTCTGTTGGGATCCCACACAGACATCACCGAGCGCAAACAGCTGGAGGCGCAATTCTATCAGGCGCAAAAGATGGAGGCAGTTGGCCGTTTCTCAGCTTCGGTGGCGCACGACTTCAATAATCTGCTCACGATTATCAATGGGTACAGTGCGCTGCTCATCGATCAGCTCCCGCCTGAAGACCCTCGGCATAAGATGGTCGCAGAAACCTTAGGCGCGGGCGAACGGGCCGCCACCTTGACGAAGCAATTGCTCGCCTTCAGTCGTCGGCAAGTCCTCAAGTTAGAGCCGATCAACCTCAACGATTCGATCCGATCGATCAGCTCGATGCTCAGCCGGCTGCTGGGCAAAGACGTCTCGCTGGCGCTGGACCTTGCGCCGGACCTCTGGCCGGTCGGCGCCGACAAAGGACAATTCGATCAGGTCGTCATGAATTTAGCGGTCAACTCGCGCGATGCCATGCCGCATGGAGGGGAACTGACGATCGCGACACGCAGTGTCGAATGGACAGAGGAAACGCCAGACCCACATGGAATCATGCCCTCAGGACACTATGTGGAACTGAGTATCCGCGATACAGGCCAGGGAATGAGCCCCGAAACAATGGCCCATATTTTCCAACCATTTTTCACAACCAAAGAGCTGGGTAAAGGAACTGGCCTGGGACTGGCAACTGTCTACGGAATCGTTAAGCAATGCCACGGGTATATCTTTGTCGTCAGCAAACCCTATCAAGGGACCACATTCCATCTCTATTACCCGCGCGTCGCGGCGGTCCCAGCTGTGAAGGGAACTGCGCCTATTCGCCACGCAGGGGGCTACGACACACTACTTGTTGTCGAGGATCAGGATTCGGTCCGCTCCCTCATCGTTGCAGCCTTGATGCAGGAGGGCTACCGTGTGATAGAAGCATCAAATGGAGAAGATGCCTTGCGAGTAGCGGCATCGCTGTCTGTGCCGATCCAGGCACTGGTGGCCGACATCATCATGCCGCACATGACCGGCCTTGTTCTTGCCGATCGGCTGAGACAGGTCTGGCCTGGTCTCCGGGTGCTCTTCATGTCCGGCTATAGCGGGATCGAAATGTCGGCCCTTCTTGATAAGCCGGGAAACGCTCTCATTCAAAAACCGTTCTTACCCAAGGATCTGGTCGAGCGGTTGCGAAAATTCTTAGACGCATCGCCTGAATCCTGCGTGGCGGAACATCAACCGCCGGTTTAGCAGGCTGCGGAAAAACGCGGTTTATGCACGAACCGTGAAATGAAGTTCCCCGCAGCAGCCTACTCCGCCGAATCAGCCGCTTCGGCTTCGAAGGCTGGAAGCTACGGGGTATTCGGCGAGTGGGAATAAATATTGCTTATGTCGCCAATGCCAAAACAGTTTCTGGATGCTCAAAAAAACTGTTCAGCAAGGCCGTAGCGAACGAACAGACGAGGAGGTACAGACCGCACTTCGTGTGGGCCGTTCGCCCATACAATGGATCTTGGCGAACGAGAAATACCCTCCAGCGCTTCCGATATCTGCGGCATTCCTTCTCAATGTTGAACCTCTGAACGATGCGAGCGGGATTTTTCATCATCCTGTTAGAGTCGTTCTGAATGTTCCGCCGGCTAGGGGAACGGTGCAGGTCGAAGACAGAGTCTAAACTGAAGACTACGGCTTATGCTGAAGGATGAAGGTCGGACTTCATAGTTCCAAACACTTCAGCCTTACCCCCTTCAGCCTTCCTAGCTTTGTTGAGCCACATAACCGCTCCAGTGCCAGCCGTTTGGCCAGTGGCGAAGCAAGCCGTGAGCAGATAGCCTCCGGTCGGCGCTTCCCAGTCCAACATTTCTCCCGTGCAAAATACGCCTGGGACTGTACGGATCATCAACCGTTCGTCGAGCGCTTCGAAGGACACTCCACCAGCCGTGCTGATCGCTTCCTCCAGCGGGCGGGGCGCAACGAGTTTCAACGGCAACGATTTGATCGCAGCGGCCAATCGAGCCGGGTCCGCAAAGTCTTCTTTCGAGAGCACTTCACGAAGCAACCCGGCCTTGACACCTTCAATATGAGCCTGCCGCTGAAGATGCGTCGCCATGGTGCGCTTGCCGCGCGAACGCGATAAGTCGTGAGTCAGGCGCGGTACGTCGCGGTCAGGGGCTAGGTCGAGCCTTAACGTGGCCGAACCCTTTGCCAGAATCTCGTCGCGGAGAGGGGCAGAGACTGTGTAGACCACGCCGCCTTCTACGCCGGTCTCCGTGATGACACATTCTCCCGGATGCCAGGATTCGGTACCTGCATTGCTCCGCATCACAACAGCCACTGATTTGACCGGATGCCCGGCGAATTTCATCCGGAAATGCTCACTCCAACCCACATCGAAGCCGCAGTTCGCCGGCTGCAATGGCGCAACCTGAATACCACGATCTGCCAACAGAGACACCCACGAGGCATCGGAACCGAGCTTCGGCCAACTGCCGCCGCCAAGCGCCAGCACCACCGCATCGGCCCGGACAGTGCGTTGCCCATCCGGCGTAGAAAATAGTAGGGAGCCCTGCTCGCCCCAGCCAATCCACCGATGGCGAACATGGAATTGAACGCCGCTCTTTCGTAACCGGCGGAGCCACGAACGCAACATCGGCGCAGCCTTGAGGTCTTTAGGAAAAATCCTCCCAGAAGACCCGACAAAGGTCTCGATCCCGAGTTCCCTAGCCCAGGCCCTGAGCGCATCTGGCCCGAACGATGTGAGCATCGGGGCGATTTGTGCGCGCCTTGCCCCATAACGTGAGAGAAACTTATCAGATGGTTCTGAGTGAGTGAGATTCAGGCCGCCCTTTCCTGCCAAGAGAAACTTGCGACCTGCCGACGGCATCGCGTCATAGAGATCGACCTGCGCGCCTGCGGCACAAGCCGCCTCTGCAGCCATAAGCCCTGCCGGTCCTCCACCGATAATGGCGATCTTCATTGGTTTCTCATTCCGTGAAGCGTTGTGCGTGAAGTGCATCTCGTCCAAAGAAAAGAGCCTATAGCGTATGGCTTATGGCATGGGACTGGAGAATCAATCGAGAATGGCACATGGCTCTGATCCGATTACGTGCTATACACCATAAGCTATACGCTCTTCCCCACAATAATAAGAACACACATCACGAGCAAAGCGCTTCGATGCCATTTTCCCACAGACTACCATGAATAATATGGTTAAACAGGCTATACTCCGGCGCTAGGATGGATGAGCAAGGCACATCACAGACAGTCGAGCTTCGAATCAGCTACCGCTATGCGACCCAACACCCTTGGGTTGTCCAGGCGATCAAAGGATTCTTGTCTGCCTATTTCATGGAGTACCCAGGGTTTCGCGTACAGCGATACCTCGAAGAGCTGGAGTCCGGCACCCATCTATGGATATGCGAGGTGCCGGCCAATATGAAGTTTCTCAGGCTCCTGAGGCGATTGAAGGAAGATATCCCCCCCTGTGTCGCTCAGCAGATCATTACCGACCCGGCAGCGCGACCCCGTTATCTGATCGATTGTGCCGAATGAACTCGACGCGCGACAGGCGGGACAAGCGAGACTTGCGAGAAGAGCAGGACCGTGGGCTAGACGACGGTTCAAAGTCAAAACTTTGAGGTTTTCTGAACTTCGAACCCGGAACTATGAACGTTCTGTCGCGCTTTTCTCGCCACTCTCGCTCGTCTCGCTTGAGTCACACACCGGCAATTGCAACGCAAACATTCATGACTGATGTGGGCCATACCCGTTGGGATTACTGCTTTGCCAGCGCCAGGCATCGGCGCACATGGCACTGAGCCCGCGCTCCGCGCGCCAACCCAGGAACTCAAATGCCCGTTGCGGATCGGCATAGCAAGAGGCAATGTCGCCGGGCCGCCGGGGGCCTATCTTGTAGGGCACCGATCGGCCGCTCGCCTGTTCAAACGCCTTGACGATATCCAAGACGCTGTACCCAGTGCCCGTGCCAAGATTCACGGTCAGGCAGCCGCCTCGATCTTGTGGCTGCTCCAGCGCCTTCAGTGCCTTGAGATGGCCCAGAGCAAGATCCACGACATGAATATAGTCCCGCACCCCAGTCCCATCGGGAGTGGGATAATCGTTGCCCCAGACATTGAGACTCTTTAGCCGCCCCACAGCTACCTGAGTGACGAAGGGCATCAAATTATTGGGGATGCCTTGAGGATCTTCCCCGATTAAGCCGCTGGCATGTGCCCCAACCGGGTTGAAATAGCGAAGAATGCCGAGCCGCCATGAGGAATCGCTACGATGCAGATCGCGCAAGATTTCCTCTATCATCAGTTTCGTGCGGCCATAGGGATTGGTGGCGGAGAGGGGATGGTCTTCAGTGAGCGGTAGCCGTTGCGGATCTCCATAGACGGTGGCAGAGGAGCTAAACACCAGACGGTTCACCCCGCACTCTCCCATTGCTTCCAACAGGCGCACCGTGCCGACCACATTGTTGTCATAGTAGGCCAGGGGCTGAGTAACCGACTCCCCCACCGCCTTGAGACCGGCAAAATGGATCACCGCGCTGGCCCCACTCTCGCGCAAGGCTGCGACCAAGGCTATACGGTCGCGAATATCGCCTCGCACCACTCGAAGTTTTTTCCCCGTAATCCGCTCCACCCGCGACACTGCCTCAGGATGGCTATTGCAGAAGTTGTCTAATACCGTGACATCATAGCCCGCGTCGAGCAGTTCCACGCAGGTATGCGATCCGATATAACCTGCCCCGCCGGTCACGAAAATCATGGACGTCTACCTCAGTTGGAAGATGGCGGCACTCTATACAGGCGATAGTGTAAGGTCAAGAAATGACCGCATCGTGCTCATCCTCGCTCGCGATGACCCACCGCCACCAAAAATAACTATTGCGTCTGCGTCATAATACCGCGCGAGAAACAGAAGAAGGATGAGATCATACCAGAGGTGCCTTGGGCGCGGATGACCGATCCCAGCGGTAGAAGCGGACCTCCACCTGCTCCGTCGTCGCCAGCAGCCCCGAGTGAATGTTCTGCTCGACAAATGAGAGGAAGGCTTCGATTTTGTCCGCTGCATCCACCAGTTCAATGATGATCGGGAGATCTTCCGACAACCGTTCGATCTTGAAGGTGTGAATGACACGAGTATTGGCGCCAAATCCCATCAGGCCGCGGAGGACCGTGGCTCCTGCCAGCCCCTTTGCTTTGGCTTGGATGATGATCCATTCATAGAGCGGTTGCTTCTCATATTTGTCGCTCTCGCCAATGTAAATCCGAAGACGAGAGCCGTCCGCAGAAAGCATGGGTCACCTCCAGATCACATAGGCCAGTGTATAGCCGAGCCAGACTGCTCCAAGACCCAGCAACACTTGCGCGCCGACATTCATCAGTGCGAGAGTCGCTTCTCCTTCTCTGATCAGATTCATCGTTTCATTGCCGAAGGCGGAGAAAGTCGTAAACCCGCCGAGAATACCGACAACCAGAAAGGCTCGCGTATCAGTGCCGATGAGCGTACGTGCATCAAAAAGTTCCGACAGGAATCCGATACAGAAGCAGCCAAGAATATTCACGGCCAACGTGCCGTAGGGAAATGCGATACTCTGGCTGAGCGTTTGTATAAAGCCACTAACCAAATAACGAAGAACAGAACCAATGAACCCACCGGCTCCGATTAATAAGAAATTGATCATCGTGTGGTTGTGCAACTGAGATTTAATGAGATCTACGTGTATAACGCCCCTGCAAGATCGCATCATTGGCAAGAAGCCGGCTTAAATCTCCACTCAACGAACAATCGCGCTGAACATCGGCACAAACAAGCTACGCTGTCATGCAACGATTCCCCTGCGCGCGTCTTTCGTTCCGACCTCAAGCCTGAGGTTTTTCAGTGGCAGATGATATCGATCCGCCGGAAAATTTCTTGTGGAGAAGTTTTCGCCCTAAGATCGTAATCCCCATTGAGATGCCGAGTGCGAGCGGAACAAACATTGCGGCGGCAATATCCGCGTTGCGCAGCCACCCCATCTCATGAAGCCCTTTGAAGATATAGGCCATGAGTCCGCTAAGATAGTAGGCAATCACAATCACCGACAAGCCTTCCACCGTGTACTGAAGGATGGCCTGGCTTTTCGTCGTCTTGTCGACGCTGGCTAGGAGCGTCAGATTCTGGGACTGGAGCATGAGATCGACGCGGGCGCGGATAATCGAAATCGTCCCTTCAAAACCGCGGCCCAGGGTATCCATCCGCTTCAGAAGTTGTTGATAGCCCTCTGCCACGCCGGTGATCCCGCTGAGGACATACTCCGACATCGGGCGGTACAGGGGAAGCGCTCGCTCGTTGAGCGACGCCAGGGTACGGTGGACGATCTTGTCGTAGGGAACGGAAGCGGATAGCTCGAAATGTAGCCGACCGGCCAGCCTGGTGGTTTTCAACAGGTCTTGCGTCAAACCGTTGAGCCAACGTTGTAGCGTCTGGGCGTCGGCGTGGCCGATATGTCCGCTAATGATTTCCCGCTGCTTCAAGTGTACCTGCTCGAACTTGTAGGCCTGATCGATCGCAGCTGAGAACAACGGCTTCTGCATGAGTATCAAATGGTAGTAGGTTTCGATCCGGACAATAGCATCGACGATATCTTTTAAGTGAGACCTACTCGACTTACCCGAGCCTACAGTGACCCAATAGCGTTCGCGCCCATACTCGTCCGGGGTAAAGCTGGTAACCAGCGAGGTCTCCTCATCGAGAATTCGACTGCCATAGAGGGCCGGCCCAGGAAATTGTGGGCGCAAGGCCTCACTGCCAGGCAAGGGCTCAACCATGAGCACGATATCCAGGTGGCATACTTCAGCGCCGAGCGGCGTGATTGGAAATCGATAGTCAGGGAAGGCCATCGGACCAAAGACCACTCCTCCACTCTGATCAGTGGGAATATGCCAGATTTGATAACTGTAGTATTCCGTATGGGTTTGCCAGATGACGATCAGGCGATCGCCGTTCTTCGCCGACTTCATGCCATAACCAAAGGCGTCTTGAATGACCATCTCATCCGCTGAGACCTTGAAGGCATCGAGGACCAATTTAAACTCGTCACGACTCGCCGATCGCTGTGCCGGTGGATCGTTCATGCGAAACGTTTTGTAATATACGTGCGCAGGGGCCTGCAGCCACTTGGCCCAGAGCATCTGTGGCCGCTCGTGTAGCTTCCGAATAAGCTCGACTGCATCAGGGTCGGTATGTTCCGGCTCATCCATATAATGCCCCAGCTCGGTAAAGATAGACACGGGAAACGATGCCAGGCTACTGATATGGCAACAACCCTGTCAACTAACCGTTCGTCGTATAAGCAGTAGAACAAAGGCCAGGCGAGAGGAGCTGTGACCAATGTCGGCCAGCCATTGGTACAGGCCGATTTGCCAATTTCCGTCCTTCAGACAGACCATTTTCCGTACTTCTGCCGCTCGGGTCTGAACAGCTTCCCGCTAATTCCTGGCATTAAAAAGACAAGGGGCTGGTATGTCGTGGGTTATAGCCGCACCGGTTTTCATTGCACGATGGCATGGCGATTGCGCATTGGCAGGGGTAAAAGATGGGAACTGACGCAGTACGGAAATGTACAGAGGACACCTTGCTATGATGGTCCTTAGGCTCACAAGTCCAGGCATGATTGCAGGTCTGTTGTCTTTCAGTCTTGCTGGACTATCGGGCTGTGGCCCTGCCGCGCCAGACTACTCACAGGGCCTGGACTCGCGTGCTGACCTCAGCGCGTCATCCAAATCACAATCCGTTACGCAGCACCCTTTGGCGCCAATCAAAAGCTCAGTGGCTCCAGCCGTCGGGAGACCCGCCGAATGGAGTAATACGCCGACTCCAACGCAAGTAGAGGCACCCCCGCAGCCGGAGCATCTGGCCGTTCCAGTCTGGATTGCACAGGCGTTGGATGCCCCGGAAGTCTCTCTGAGAATCCAGGCGCTCGATACCTGGGCACAACAGGGGCCCCAAGCTCCACTAGGTCCACTGGTCGTTGCACTGGATGACGAAAACGACGACGTCAGGATAAAGGCGATGGAGATCATCGAGCGGCACTGGGCGATTGAGCAAGAAGCAGAGGATCAGTCAGTCGTGTACTCATCACATCACCAAGGAGGACCAAGATGATGCGAAGCAAACGAAGCAAATGGCTGAGTGGGGTCGGTGGAGTAGCCCTTATCGGCAGTCTTGCTTTGGCCGGTTACGGCGGAGGGATTGCGCCTGCAGAGGCTCACGATAATAACAAACATCAGAACCACCATCTGAACCCATTCAAACAGATTTTGCTCAAACTCGACGAGGTTCTATTGAATCTCAATGGCGCTAGAGGGGGTGGCGAGGAAGGGAATTACACGTCGCGATGGGATACCAACAAGGCATCCGCGTCGCGCTTTACCGTCTTGGCAGAGTTTAACGGCACAGCTGTGAGGGACATTAACACCGGACTGGTGTGGGAACAAACGCCCAGCCTGACGATGGATTGGGCTAGTGCGCGCTTTCACTGTCTCAATAAACCGGTCGGAGGCACGCGAGGTTGGCGGCTACCCTCCGTGGCGGAATTGACAAGCCTGATCGATCCATCACTTCCTGCCCCATATGTACCAGCTGTGTTCACTGGAGTGCAGGGGGTTAACTATTGGTCGGCCACGACCATTGCTGATGGCGGTACCTTCAATAAGTTTAGTGTGGATTTAGGGGCTGGAACCGTGGGCAGCACCAATAAGGGCAATAGCAACTACGTCTGGTGTGTGCGTGGCTCTATGAGCGAGTCCACCTATTGAGAGTTTGACGATTGAAGTGCTGCCGCTTGGAGGCAGGGGGCGTACGCCCCCTGCCGTAGCAGAAAGACTTCAGACCTATCGTTTCCTTACCCCACCAAGCCCAAAACATCGGACTCGCGGACGAGAACCAGTTCCTTACCGTCCAGTTCGACTTCCGTGGTTCCATATTTCTCGTAGAGGATCTGATCGCCCGGTTTGAGGACCGTGGCCGTGAAGACTTTTTCCTCTTTTTCCTTCGTCTTTTTAGGTGTACGCCCCGACTTCTCTTCTGGTGTTTCCCAGCGCCCCTTCCCCACTGCAAGGACCTTTCCTTCGACAGGCTTCTCTTTGGCCGTGTCTGGAATGAACAACCCCCCGGTGGTTGTCCCCTTGGCCTCCGATGGTTCGATCAGCGCCCAATCCTGTAACGGTTGCAGTCCCATGGTAATTCCTCCTCCTGTGGTTCAAAAGCTAGCAACAAGCTACGTCGTTCTACAGATGGCGTCAACTCGCCAAGAAGTCATACTCCAAATGAGGGGACAGTGCTTACTCTCCTCCGGCGACCCTGTCCCTTCCTTTCCTTCGCCGCTCGCCTTTCCCATCGATAGGGAGTAGCCATGCCGTCGCCTGTGCGCATCGAGCGACCACAGTTTCATCGTGGGGGCTCTGGAACACCAAGGGCACCTGACCGCTCCCTCCCGCTCTTCTGCGACCGCGTGTTGCGCGAGCACTGGAGACCAACAGGCTACCCATAGTTTTCTCCTCTAGCAGATGTTAAAACATTCCCTATGCCTGAACAGTGTGTTGAATAGAAAAGGAATGCCTATGTCTTTGCCGATTGAAAAGTCGTCGTCCGATGAACTGGCGCGAGAAGTGGCCCGGCGGCGCACCTTTGCCATTATTTCACACCCGGACGCAGGGAAAACCACGCTGACCGAGAAGCTCCTCCTGTACGCTGGGGCCGTCCACCTTGCCGGGGCCGTACATGCGCGCTCGAATCAACGGGCGTCGAAGTCGGACTGGATGGAATTAGAGCAAGCGCGCGGCATTTCCATCACCTCCACCGCCTTGCAGTTCGACTATCAAGGCGTGCGAGTAAACCTGCTCGATACGCCTGGCCACCAGGACTTCAGCGAAGACACCTACCGCACCCTCATGGCCGTGGACAGCGCCGTCATGGTGCTCGACTGTGCCAAGGGCATCGAACCTCAGACCAAGAAACTCTTCGCTGTCTGCCGCAAACGCAACATCCCGATCATGACCTTCATCAATAAGATGGATCTGCCTGGACGTCATCCGTACGAACTTCTTGAGGAAATCGAGCAGACCTTGGGTATGACGGCGGTTCCATTCAATTGGCCCATCGGTGAAGGGTCGGGATTTCTGGGTCTGTACGATCTTCAAGAACCTCAAGTCCTGTTTTTTCAACGGACACTACATAACCAACGCCGGGCTCCGATGAGGGTGGAGACCTTTCCCCACCCAAGCTTGGCTGAGACGCTCGGAGAGGCCTATGGCCCGCTGCAAGAAGAAATCGCCTTGCTGACCGGCGCAGGCACCACGTTCGATCGGCATCGATTTCTCGCCGGCCAGCTCACACCGGTCTTCTTTGGGAGCGCCCTGACCAACTTCGGTGTCGAGCCATTCTTGAACGGGTTCCTCCGGCTCGCGCCTCCGCCGGGGCCGCGACTCAGTTCGGAAGGGCTGGTGCAGCCGACTGACGAGCAGTTCTCCGGCTTCGTATTTAAGATTCAGGCGAATATGGACCCACAACATCGTGACCGGATGGCATTTCTCCGCATCGTATCCGGTCGTTTTGAGAAGGACATGATGGTTCATCATGCGCGTCTTGACCGAAAGATCAGAATGACGCGGCCACACCGGCTCTTTGGCCGTGACCGGGAGACCATTGAGGAGGCCTACCCGGGCGATGTCGTTGGGTTCGTCAACCCTGGCCTCTTCGCCATCGGCGATACCCTCTGCTCCGGCAGTCCCCGCTCCTTCGATGCCATTCCATTATTTCCCCCGGAGTGTTTTGGTGTGCTGCGAAGCCAAGATCTCACAAAACAGAAGCAGTTCCAGAAAGGACTCCAGCAGCTCGAAGAAGAAGGGGTCATGCAGGTGTTCTACTCACCGGACCATGTGCGCCGCGAGCCGGTCTTGGCAGCCGTAGGAGAATTGCAATTCGATGTCGTTGCCTCGCGTCTCGATTCCGAATATGGGGTCAAGACTCTTGTCGAGCGGATGCCCTTTGTCCTAGCCCGCTGGGTAAGCGGCGATCCGGAGGCGATTGCCAGAATCTATTGGCCGCAGGATACACGCAGGCTCGTGGATAAGGACGGTAGGATGGTGATGCTTTTCGGTTCTGAACGGCTGCTCGCCTACTGTATGAAGGAATATCCTTCTCTCAAGTTTCAGTTACGGGAGGAAGTCGTACCAGCACGCACGTAGTTGGATGCAAACGAATGCAGCGTCTATCCTCTGGAAAAGCTTGTCTTTAGCTCATCGATTTTCTTTCCTCTCCTACAGTCCTCCCACATGTGATCAATAGCATCTTGTCTCACGCTTAATTTTCAAGCTGTTTGGGCAGAGCATCCTTTTCATGCAACGGCACAGGCCTTGCTTTAGCCTTCAATCAAGGGACGAATGAGCGCCCCTTTCCAATTCTCCTCGGATGTAAGAGTCGGTTCTGCAATCCGATAGAGATACAGTCAGAAAAAGATTTGCTTCTCGGCAAAGTCCTGCCCATGTCGCTGAGAAAATGTGGAGGCCGTATGAACTGGTTCAGAACTATTGCCTGTATGCTTGTCTTGTGGTCGGCTCCCTCATGGGCTGCCACCTTGACCTGGAACGCCAACAGCGAACCGGACCTGGCAGGATATCGCATCTACCAATGCAGTCAGCTTCCTTGTTCACGAGCATCCGGCAACGCCTCTTCTCTTGCCACTCTGGGTACCGTGACGACCTTTAATATTGGAACCCCGACCGCCACCCAGCACTACTTTGTTACTGCCTATGACTTTGCCAATAATGAATCGACCGAGAGCAACCTCGCGACCTTCACACTAGCCGGATCGCCTCCGCCTGTTGTGCCCCCGGTAATCGGAGCAAGCCCGACGAGCCTCTCCTTCACTGCGACGCTGGGTGGCGCCAATCCCCCGACTCAGGCCGTGAGCATCAGCAATGTTGGGGGCGGCACGCTCGGCTGGAGCGCCAACGACAATATCCCCTGGTTGACGGTCGGTCCAGCCTCAGGTACCGGAAATGGATCCATCACCGTGACTGTGAACATTAACGGATTAACCGCCGGCAACCATAGCGGTGCCATAACATTGAGTGGTTCCGGTGCTGCACCAATCACTGTGCCAGTGACGCTCACCATCGCGATAGCTCCTGTACCGCCTTCTATCGGCACGAGTCCGACCAGCCTCTCCTTTACTGCAACACAGGGCGGCGCCAACCCCTCTCCTCAATCTCTGAGCATTAGTAATACAGGAGGCGGGACACTCAGCTGGACCACCGATGAGAATGTCCCTTGGTTGACGCTGACTCCGACTTCCGGCACAGCCAATGGCCGTGTGACGATAAATGTAGTCACTGGCATCGCAACCGCCGGAACCTACAATGCCACCATCACACTTAATGCCACGGGAGCCTCCCCAGTCACAGTGCCGGTTCTGTTCACCATCACCGCCTCACCGCCGCCGCCGCCCCCACCGCCCCCGGCTGCACCGCCGACTCCCAGGGGGTTACGCATAACTCCCGTGCAGTTAGACTAGTCTGGTATTAAGGCAGGAACTGGTTGATCTGGTTCATCTGGTTTGTTTTGTTCATTTGGTATTTCTCATTCAACCAAACAAACCAAACAGACCAGATAAACAAGAGAGACCACCCGGCTATCGCGCTTCATGCGCCGCCGGTGATGCGCGCAGCTAGATTCGCCCGCCGTCAAAGCCTGTATCACGCCACTTTTCCAGCAACGCAATACGCCGCGCCAGTTGCGCGACGGTCGCCTGATCGACCCGCCCACCGGTTCGCTTGATGAGTTCGGCATTGAGCCGGCGATGATCGATGCCGACCTTTCTCGCCACTGCGCCGACAAGAGTCCGGTGCTGATCCCGCAGCTCGTTCTTCTTGTCATGGAGGGCCACAATCGGCTCTGTACCGCCCTCGCCTTGGCTATCTGATTCCGCCTCATCGCCCCCGATCAGAGCATCCATCCTGGCCACTCCATGCAACGGAAGGTACTCTTTCAGAGAAGTCGCAGCCGTGCCGAAAAGGGTACGCTGCACGGAAGGCATGATCTCTTCCAGCACATGGTCACGTTCAGCCTTGATGCTTGTGGCGTAGTGCACGAGAGTCGCATCCTTCGGAAGATAGAGCCAAGCCCGCTGAGGTTTTGGCAGCCCCTCCTGCATCCGAACGAATCGCCCGACCACTTGACGGAAATACATCTCAGTCAAGACGTTGGTCGCGTAAACACCGACACGGAGCCGCGGAATATCGACTCCCTCGCTCACCATATTCACCGCAACGAGCCATTGTTGTGTCTTATGGTGCGCGAACGCAGCAATCGTTTTCGACGCAGAGGGATCGTCCGATACGGCGATCTGTGCCCGGCTGCCTGTAATCCTTCCAACGAGCTCCGCTACCTGCCTGGCATGGTCTTGATTCATCGCGACGATGAGCCCGCCGGCATCCGGCTGTTCCTGCTTACGGAGCCTCCGCAACTCGGCATGCGCATCCGTAATCACAGGCCCGAGCCAGCTGTCTTGTAAAAGCGCCGTCTTGAGCCGCTCGCGTTGCAGATCGAAGGTGAGCCCATCCTCGAAGGTAGCCCGGTGCTCCCGACCCTCCGAGAGCCAGGCCAGCTCTCCCTCGTAGCTCGGAAAAAGAATAGGGCGGCAGACGTTCTCGCGGATCGCCTCGGCATAGCCATAGGTGAAATCAGCCTGGCTTTCGCCCTGCTCATACCGCACGTACGGAATCGGATTATTATCTGAGCGAAAAGGGGTGCCCGATAGAGCCAGGCGAAAGACCGCCTCCTCAAAGGCTTCCCGCAACGCGTTGCCCCAATCCTTCCCCTCTCCCGCATGGTGCAGCTCATCGAAAATGAGCAGCGTGGGCCGGCTCCGGCAAGCCCGTTGAAAGACCGCCGGCGCAAGACAGACTTGTTGATAGGTCACCACTGCGCCATGGTAGTCGCGCGCTTCAACGGCCTGCTCGTTCGTCAGCGCCGGATCCAACTGAATTCCAACCAGTCCCGCAGCGGTTGCCCATTGCGTGCGGAGATGATTGGTCGGACAGATGACCAGCACACGACTGGCCACACGATCGGCCAGGTATTGATGGGCGATCCGCAGAGCAAACCGTGTTTTTCCAGCGGCGGGAGTAGCCGTCGCGAGAAAATCAGGGCGCGTATGGGTTAGGACACCGGATACGGCGCGAGCCTGCCACTCGCGCAGCTTGGCCGTCCAGGGAGACAAGACCACTGCAGCCTCTTATTACTCGTCACTGTTGGATGGACATAAACACGACAACGAGGAACGATGGTTCACTGTGAGCCAAAGTCATCATTCATATGGATTGTTTTCGCACAGAAGAGGTGGTCGGGTCGATCCCCCTGTGGATAATTCCACCAGATGGCATAGATCCTGGCGCGCGAAAAGCGCGATGCAGGTGATGGGGAAACCGGTGGGAAAGACTGACGGACGAGATGGAGCGTTCTGCAGAAACACTGTCAAAACCGGTAGCTGACCTCGATCATATGAAAGTCTGCTCCATGGGCATCCTCTCCATAGAGGCCTGCATCAGACATGTGATGGAACCAATAACCCACACCGAGTCCCCCATAGACCTTCGCCCTGATCGCCATATCTGCAACCAATTGGAACAGGCCTCCCACGTTCTGGTTTGCGAAGTGTTGTTGGCTGAGAAGCGCGCCTCCTGCTCCGAATTCGAGCGAAAGCCAGCCGTCTATCTTTCCAAGCACAATTCCTGGGAGCACCGTGCTGATAAATGCTGTATCGCCGGAGGCGGTTATGGCACCGACAGACCCCATCAGCCTGGTGCCGACTCCCCACCCCGACTCGGAATACCACCCCCAGGGGAGCGACCAGTTCGCCATCAGGTCGTACTCCTTGAAATATTGAGTCTCAAGGTCTCCGATGGGAGAACCGCCTGTGGGCCCCCCTCGTACCCCTATGCTGTTCAAGCGGACTTCTTCTGCCTGACCAGGCCAGGGAGCAAGTAGGAACAGCGCGAGACCGACCATAGCCGCCTGAAAAGAAATTCGCAACTTCGATTCTCCCCTCGACTTCGCATGGAGAACGGAATCATCGCGTGACATTGAGCCTGCGCTTGTGCCCTCGATATTTCTCGTGAAATGAGCGATGACTGCGTAGGAGTTAGACGGTAAGACGGGAAAGGAGAGGATAGCGGAAATTGCCCAGTACTCCACCTAAATACGACTTTCCAACTGTATTCATATGATAGTTAGAAGATGCGCAAAGAAGGCACCGGATGACTTTGCTCTATGCCGAACAATCATCTCAGATCAAAATCGGTAGCTGACCTCAATCATATGTAGATCGAACCCATGAATATTGCTCCCATAGAGGTGAGCATCGGACATATGGTGAAACCAATAGCCTACGCCAATCCCCCTATAGACCTTGGCTCTAACCGCTGTGTCCCACACTAGCTGAAGCAAGCCGCCTATGTCCTGGATCTGGGAAGCGGTGCCGGCTGAGGAGCGCGGGATCCCCCTCCGACTTCCAGTGAAAGCCAGCCGTCTTTCTTCTCGAATACAACCCCGGGAATCACCGTGCTGATAAATGCTGCATCCCCCGATGCAGTCACGGCACCGACAGACCCCATCAGCCTGGTACCGACTCCCCATCCTGACGGGGAATACCACCCCCAGGGGAGCGACCAATTCGCCATCAGGTCATACTGATGGAAGTAATCCCCTCTTCCTTTTCTCCGATAGGAGAACTTCCGGTAACCCCGCTCCGTATTCCGATGCTGTTCACAGGGATCTCCTCCGCCTGGCTTGGCCAGGGAACACACAGGAGTAGCGTAAGACTGACCGTAGTCAGCCGCAAAGTTATTCCGAACATGTTTTGGTTTCCTTGTCGCGGAGGCGGGTCTCAGAGATTCACGAGAATCCTATCGATCGCATCCAGATAGGCAGGATCCATTCCGGCTTGTACTGTTCTCTCGACATAGAGCGCGGCCAGGCTGCCCTTGATTGCGCGTGTCGAACGATATAAGTGCTCCGTCCAAGCTCGCTTGTTATCTTTCAGGGATGGGGGCTGATGGATCTTCCACTGCGCGCGTCCAACGAGGGCCTTCTCAGGCCGCGCGTTGCGCGAGCACAGAAGATCATCAGCCTCCATCCCCTTCATCGTGCGCGTTCCGCGAGCAGGAGGACAACCAGGCTATCCTCTCCCCCCTCTTGGCTGCTCCAGAAACAACCTCACCGCAACCTTCTGTCCTTTGATCCTGGTTCGACTGAGGGTCTCGATGATCTCACGAGCCAACACTTCCGGCACTTCCACCAGCGAGAACCGATCCATCACTTCGACCGCGCCAATCACATTGGAATTGAGCCCGGCCTCGTTGGCAATCGCCCCGACAAGGTCGCCTGGCCGGATCCCCGCCTCCTTGCCTGCGCCGATATATACCTTGGCCATGCCCGCGGTTCGTCCGCCACGACCAGGCCCAGTGAATGGTCTGCTCTGTCCCTCCCGAGGCATCATGCCGCCGGGCCTGCCGCGAGGATCGCCCATTGGCCGCCGCGCCATCGATGGCCGCTCCGGCGGCCTGGACGACACAGCCGGGATATCGGATTCTTTCCGCTCGCCACCCTGCATGCGAAAGAGGAGCTTCATGGAGGCCGCCGCCACCTCCAGAGGATCTCCCTGGTCGGCGAGGGAGGCGGCCACAGCCCGAAATAGGTCCAAGTCGCCGGCTGCAAGCACTTCTTCAATCTCGCCCTTGATTCGTGCCAGCCGTTTCGTGCGAAGATCGGTGACGGTCGGTACTGGCGTCACGACAATTTTCGCTTTTGTGAGCTGCTCGATGTTCCACAGCAACCGCTGCTCGCGCGGATCGATGACGGTGATCGCCGACCCTTCACGCCCGGCCCGTCCAGTCCGCCCGATCCGATGGACATAACCTTCCGGCGACGTGGGTAAATCGTAATTCACCACATGCGACACGGAGGGAATATCCAAGCCCCGCGCTGCCACATCGGTGGCCACGAGGAGTTCGGTCTGCCCGGCACGAAACGAATTCATCACGCGATCGCGCTGGGGCTGATTCATCCCGCCATGGATCGCCTCGGCCCGGTGGCCACGGCTCGTCAACAT
>CXWL01001197.1_pt2 | contig 29333 bp, 34 predicted proteins | sample 590931 | NCBI WGS metagenome assembly CXWL01 (sample SAMEA3498368, study PRJEB10139) | groundwater metagenome | biome: water well; material: biofilm material | place: Germany | collected 2015-04-27 | reverse complement strand
CCACGCTACAACGTCGCCCTGACCAGCCTCATGCCCGTCATCACCCGGCGGGGCCGGCCCCGGTTGGAAATAATGCGCTTCGGACTCACGCTACCGGCCCGCACCGCGGGCGCAAAATCTCTGCTCGTCGCCAACGCCCGCACCGGGACATTGCTCGCCAAGCCCGCGTTTCGCGATGCGACCCGACACCGGCGCTGCCTGGTCCCGGCGAACGGTTTTTATGAGTGGGAAAAACAGGGCCGCACGCGTCTGCCTCATTGCTTCTTCCTGAAGACCGGCCGGCCGTTTTTCTTCGCCGGACTCTGGGAGCCGGAGCGCGCCGACACCCCGGCGGCCTTCGCCATCGTCACCACCGCGCCCAACGCCCTGCTTCAACCCATCCACGACCGCATGCCGGTCATGCTCGGACCCAACAGCGGCCCGGCCTGGCTCGGTGACGAACCCCTTGCCGCCGCCCAACTCGCCCGCCTGGGCCGCCCGCTGCGCGCCGACCTTATGACAAGTCATCGCGTCGACCCGCAGGTTAATAATGTCCGGTATGAGGCGCCGGACTGCACTACTCCGATCGACTGATTACCCGCAAAGGATATGAAGGGCCGCGAAGCCCGGCCAGCCGATCTCAAACGCCTGGAGTTTTGACCACGGATTGCACGGATTAACACGGATGGTTCGGCCCCACTAATCCACACCAATGGGGCACTAATGATTAGTGAGGTCTTAGTGTCCATTAGTGGTTAAACCTGCCTTGGGTATTATCCGTGTTAATCCGTGAAATCCGTGGCTAAAAATGCCTTGGTCTGACTTCGCGTCTCTTCGTGGCCTTCGTGGTTGAAAATCTTGGTCGGTTTTTCCGGTCTCAGACCGCTTAATCACCCCATTTGCGCCTTTGCGCTGGACGGCCCCCATGCCCGCCCTCAAAACCTTGGGCTCGTGGCCCCACCTCCGAAGCACGACGCCCAGACGATCGCCCAGGCGATCGCCCGCGTGGCTTCCGCCATCGCCCGGCGCCACGGGAAAACGCCCCGCCTGCTGCTCCTCGGCATCGCCAACGGCGGCCTCGTCCTCGCCTCGCGCCTCGCCACCCGGCTGAAGGAATCCGGCCTTACGCCCGGACTCGGCACCATCGACATCTCGTTTCACCGCGACGACATCGGCCGCAACCCCATCCCGAAGGAATCCTCGCCGACCGCCATCCCGCATGACGTCAACGGCGCGACCGTCATCCTCGTGGACGATGTCCTCCACTCCGGCCGCACGGTGAAGGCCGCGCTCGACGAACTTTTCGACCATGGCCGGCCGAGCAGCGTCGAACTCGCCGTCCTCGTGGACCGCGGCGGGCGCAAACTGCCGGTCGCCGCGACCTACACCGGGCTCACCCTCGTCGCCGGTGATGCGGAGAAGGTCAAAGTCCGGCTCGACGACGCCATCCCGGCCCGCGATACCATTCTCACCGAATCCGCCACCGGTGCTGGTTCCAAATCGAAAATCGAGTTCCGAGCGAAGCGACATCCTCATCGAAAATCCAAAATTTCCTCCCGTGTCCTGGCATCGTAAACATCTTCTGACCATCGAGGAGCTCAGCCGCGCCGAGATCGAGCAGCTGCTCGCCACCGCCGGCGCCTTCCGCCGCGTCCTCGACCGCAAGGTCAAGAAGGTCCCCGCCCTCCGCGGCAAGACCATCGTCAACCTCTTCCTCGAGCCCAGCACGCGCACCCGCCTCTCCTTCGAGATGGCCGCCAAGCTGCTCAGCGCCGATGTCATCTCCTTCGATGCCGCCGCCTCCAGCACGACCAAGGGCGAGAGCCTCCGCGACACCGCGCAGAACATCCAGGCGCTCAACGCCGACATGATCGTCCTCCGCCACTCGGCCAGCGGCTCCCCGCTCTATCTCAGCCGCGTCCTCGGCATTCCCGTCGTCAACGCCGGTGACGGCGCGCACGAACACCCGACGCAGGCGCTGCTCGACGTGTTCACCATGCGGGAAAAACTCGGCAACCTGAAGGGCCGCAAGGTCGTCATCCTCGGCGACATCCTCTTCAGCCGCGTCGCCCGCTCCAACATCCACGCCCTCACCAAGCTCGGCGCCGATGTCACCATCGTCGGCCCNNAAGCCCGACGCCATCATCATGCACCCCGGCCCGATCAACCGCGGCGTCGAGATCGACAGCGACATCGCCGACTCCCCGCGCAGCGTCATCCTGCAGCAGGTGACCAACGGCATCGCCGTCCGCATGGCCGCGCTCTACCTCTGCGCCGGCGGCCAGCCCGAGCACGTCCTTGCCCCGGTCGAATGACTTTTGGACAGAATGAACAAAATCATCAGAATGCCTCAACCCTACTTCTTACAGAATTCTGTCCATTCTGTTAATTCTGTCTAAGCCTTCCCATGTCTTCGCTCTGGATCAAAAACGGCCGCGTCATCGACCCCGCCACCAGGCGGGACAAGGTCGGCGACGTCTTCATCGCCGCTGGCAAGTTCGTCAAGTCGCTCACCGCCGCGCAGAAAAAGTCAGCGTCGGTTATCGACGCCCGCGGACTCGTCGTCTGCCCCGGTCTGGTGGACATCCACGTCCATTTCCGCGAGCCCGGCCAGACGCACAAGGAGACCATCCTCACCGGCTCACAAGCCGCCGCCGCGGGCGGTTTCACCACCGTGGTGTGCATGCCCAACACGGCGCCCGTCGTGGACAACGCCGGCACGGTCGCGCTCATCAAATCTGTCGCCGCCACCGCTCCGGTCCACGTCTACCCTACCGGCTGCATCACCGTCGGCATGAAGGGCCAGCAGCTCGCCCCGCACGGCTCGCTCCAGCAGGCCGGCGTCGTGGCCCTCACCGACGACGGTCTGTGCGTCCAGTCCAACGAGCTGATGCACCGTGCGGTCGAATACGCGAAGATGTTCGGCCTCACCATCCTCGACCACTGCCAGGACGATTCCATGACCGATAAGGCCGTCATGAACGAGGGTGTCATGTCCACCCGCCTCGGCCTCAAGGGCTGGCCCCACGCCGCCGAGGACATCATCGTCGCCCGCAACATCATCCTCTCGAAATACACCGGCGCGCACATCCACATGCAGCACATCACCTCGGCCCACTCGGTCGAGCTCGTGCGCCGGGCGAAGAAGGACGGCATCAACGTCACCGCCGAGGCCACGCCGCACCACATCGCGCTGACCGAGGAGGCGCTCGGCACCTACGACACCAANNGGCACGCTCGACTGCATCGGCACCGACCACGCCCCGCACGCCCCCGAGGAGAAGGACCGCGAATTCGACTACGCGCCCAACGGCATCATCGGCCTCGAGACCGCCCTGCCTGTGTGCCTCGACGTGCTCGTGAAGAAAAACAAGTTCAAGCTGCCCCACGTCATCGACCTGATGACCCGCAAGGCCGCCAACATTTTGAAGCTCCCCGCCGGCACGCTCGCCCCCGGCGCGGTGGCCGACGTGTGCATCTTCGACCCCGTCGAGACCTGGACCTACAAGACCTACGGCGGCTTCAGCAAATCCATCAACTCCCCCTGGGACAACCAGAAGCTGACCGGCCGCGTGAAGACCACGATTGTCTCCGGCAAGGTCGTCTACCAAAATGGCAAGATGCTGATCTAACCCTGTGGGCGGGGTGCCCTCACCCCGCGACTGTATTGATTCCATGCCTCGTAAAATCCGCCAGTTAATCACTGATCTGACCAGCGCCGGTTTCGTTTCAGTGCCAGGCGGCAAGGGTTCCCATCGAAAATTCCGCCATCCGCGATTGAGTGGCTCGGTAATTTTGAGTGGCAAAGAAGGCCAGGACGCGCATCACTATCAGGAGAAACAAGTCAGCAACGCCATCCGCGAAGCCACCCGATGAAACCCGAAGACCGTTATCTCAAATTTGTCCGCTGGAGCGACGAGGACAGCGCCTACGTCGGCTACTGTCCCGATCTCTTCCCGTGGGGCGGCGTTTGTCATGGTGCCACAGAGGAAGCTACCTATCGCAAACTCCGCATATTGGTTCGTGAAGAAGTGGCCCAGTTGGGTCGCAAACGTCAGCTTCTCCCTGCGCCCAGCACCCGCGCCATGCGCGATGCCGTGCTCGTCTGAGCCACCGAACCTCACCGGCCGCGTGAAGACCACGATCGTCTCCGGCAAGGTCGTCTACGCCAACGGCAAGATGGTGTGATGGTGTGCTTGCCTTTAATCCCCACTATGAAGTGGTGTGCCAGCAGAGGGAGGCTTGTATGGGTATCCGCCTTTTTTGTGCCAGCGCGAGTGAGATTGGTATATTAGACGTTGAGCTGAATTCGCTTCTATGCCCTTCTTCGCCAACGGGCCAAGACATTTGGAGGGTTTATGCATATTCAGAACGAACATTATTTGAGAAAGTAAGATGGCTGACGGCACCCCAAAGGACTTGACGCTGGCGCGGCGAGAGGGCTTGAAGCTCTTCTACGACGTCTTCAAGCATCTGACGACGCTGGCCTCAGGCTCTATCCTCGTATTAGTCACGTTCCTAGGCCGTGTAGGCGATCAGCCCGCGTTTAAACCGCTTGTGGCCGTATCTTTTATTGGGTTTCTGTCCTCATCGGTGGCATCCGTGGTGGTCATGTTATCGACAGCGCGAACCATCCGAAGAGAAGAAAAAACGGATCAGTTGCCAGATAAGACCGGTAATTTTGCCTACATAGTAGCTGTTGTTGGTTTCGCTGTGGGAGTTTTCTCTTTGAGCATTTTTGGTTACAGAAACCTCTGAGAGATGAAACCCTAGGGTTCAATCTGGTTTCCGCATCTCGCGGGCCACTAACAAAGAAATCCTGTTCCACATCAAACGACTCAAAACATTCTAAGGGAATACACATGAAAACCACGCCCCTAAGCATAGTATTCACCGTCTGCCTGCTACTCGCAATCGGCTGTTCATGGAGACCGCCGTCCGACGATGAGACCAAGAATGCCTTCACTACAAAAATCGAGAAGGAATCCGAAGGTCGCATAAAGCTTATCGAGTTCAGGAAGACGGCTGGCCAAATAAAGGATACGGCGGGGGTGAAGGTCTACCACCTCGAATATGAGTTCACGATTGAGTTTACCGCTGACTGCAAATGGCTGCATCAGGAGACCCTTGGCCTAAGTTTTCGCACAAACCTCCCGCCAGCCGCTGATGCGCAAGCACAGTTATCTGATCCCTCGGCACCTGTAAATCAGGGTGAAATGGTCTTAAAGCGTGACCGCCGAAAGTGCTCAGGTGGCCTGGATTTAGAACAGACTGAAAAAGGGTGGTCCATCGGCACTACCTCACCAGCGCCTGCCAGTATTGTGCAGCTCGAACGAAGGCAGCAAGATCCTTATGAAAAAGCATTGGAGGCAGCAAACGAAGTTGTTCGGGAAAAGACCCAAGCACTAGAGGCTGCCCGCAAAGCGACCAAAGCCGCCGAGCAAAAGCTTCGTGACCTCCAAAAAATGCCAGTGGTAAAGGAAATTCCCATCTTTGGCTCAGCTGCTGAAGCAGAAACATCGATTTTTAAGGAAGCCACTCAACAGGCCAGAGCAATCCTTGACCATGATTGGGTGGAGCATTCAGATTCTTGGTTTTCAACTTATAAACGTAACGACTCTAGCCATACCATATTGATCCAAGCGAAGGATCTCAAAGCCACGCTGGCTCTTGGTAGAGTCATAACCGCAGCAGATCGTCTCAACGGTCTTGAGTGGATCGGATGGCTAAAGATCGACGGCTCGCTATCGCGATCAACCGACAGCTACGATGACAAGCGTCAGAAAACTTGGGGGAAGTGGGAAGATGGCCTTGAATACACCGCCAAGGCGAATATCTACGCTTATTTTCTCCGAAAGATGGAAGGTAAGTGGACTGTAGAAAGGATCGAAGTCCAAAATGGTTACAGTGGTGGCTACATTACCTCTAAGCCATTGGTATCGGATATTCCCCCGTTGTAATAGCAGAGCCAAACTAATGGAGCTGGAGTAAATATTCAATCAACCGGTCCGCCGCTGCTTCAACTCCGACCGCCGCTGTGCCCAGGACTGCCGCCGCTCTTCTTTCCCGCGTTTTTCCTCCGCACGCTTGACCCGCCGGTCCGCCAGAAGAGCCGACCAATTCCAAGATTGCCCAGCCATCCGTATCGTGTGTCTTAACGGTCGCAGCCAAATGCTGAACTGCCCCATGAAACTGTCCGAGGACACCTCGATCCGTTACCACACCAAGATCGACGACCGGCTCGGCGGGCCGTATAGCGTCGAGGGGCTCGAATCGCTGGTCTACCTGAAGAGCCCGAATTAGGGTCATGCTTTACCATTAACCTCGGGCGACCCGAGTTTCTTCAACTCCGCTGCCGCTTCGCCCGGAACCGCCGCTGACGCTCCGCGTTGTTCCGCCGCTTCTCTTCCGCAGTTTTCGTCGGGCGGCCCGTCCGCAACCCGCAGCCCGGCTGTCAACCCAGCCCCAGGAACGCCCGCACCTTGCGCTGGATCTCCTGCCGCCGGTTGAAAGTCACGGTTCCGGCGTGGCGCAGGATGGCGCTCTTTCGAGCAACAAAGACCAGCGAACAATCCATCAGCGTCTGAAATTCAAGCCCATCGGCCCCGTTGAGGACAACATGGTGGGCTCCGACGCTTTGGGCTGGCTGCTTCTTGGTGCCGACCAGCACATTTATCCGGTCCTGCTTGGCGTCATCCAGAATACCTTCGTGCGAGAGGACTATGCCCGGATGCCCCGTGGCGTCGTTTGGTTCGACCCGCACAAACACTACATCCCAACGCCGCAGCTTCACAGGGTTTCCCCGAAAGTGTTGTGCAGTTTGATCTCCGCTGCCGTGAGCTTCAGGCTGCCCGCTGGAGCCGGCGGCACCTCCTCGTGCAGCTCATAGGGCGAAATTTGCACGGCCCCTTCACGTGTTTCGACGATCACCGGGTTCCTGGTCTTGAGCACCTTGCGGGTTACCCGGCCGAAACTCGCCCGGGCTTTGGCAGCAGTCAGCGTTTGCATGAATCCGAGCTAATTCCTGCCCGCTGATGGGTCAAGGGCAGGCTTGAAGTTCTTTTCCCGCCAAGGGTGCCAGAAAAGGTTTGGTTTTAAGTATTTCAGTCAGCCCGTCCGCAGTTGCTTCAGCTCCGCCTGACGCTTTGCCCGGAAACGACGCTGGCGCACCGCGTTGTTCCGCCGCTTCTCCTCCGCGCTCTTCGTCGGACGCCCCGCCCGCAAAGCCAGAGGCAAATCGACCGCCGGGGTGAACAAGTTGCGTTTCTTGAACGCACTCGGCGAATCCCTCAGCGCGATGAGCCGCAACCGGGGACTGTTGCCATCAGCGGCAAACCACGGCTCCGGCGACACGCGTCCACGCCGGTTTGCCCATGCCGGCACCGGCCGGCCGATCCGTGCGGCCAGATGTTCCGCATAGGCCGCCAGCCACGCATCGGCCACCGCGCCCTGCGCGAAGCGCGCAGCCAGCCGGGGCGGCTCCGCTTCCACGACAGCCACAAGCTGCGGACGGGACGAGTGTTTGCGGACCTCGTGCAGCCAATCGCGGAAATGCCGGCCGAAATCCTCGAGGGATTCCGCCCGTTCGGCGATCTCCGCCAGAGTGACAGGACGCAGGCTCATGGCTTCAATTCCTCCAGGGTTTCCGCGACGAGCGTCGTGGCGCGCTCACCCAAGGCGTCGCCGGGAAAGAACTTCCCGAAGGACGCCTCCACCGCCGCCAGCGACTTGGGCCGGATTTTCCGCAGCAGAAACCGGATATCCGCCTCGTCGCCGGCATAGCCCGGCAACGGCGGACGACAGGCGCGCAGTTTCAAAGCCAGCAGGTAGGCGGCGGTGGGCACCGACACGCGCAGCCCGGGACCGAATTCATGGCCGGCCAGCCGGCGCTTTTCCTCCTTGGGCGCCAGGAATTGCTTCACGCTGTCGTTGAGCCAGTCCTCCGGCAGCTTCTGCTCGGCCGCAACCAGCGCGGCGAGTTCCTGCGCCACGGCCGACGGTCGCACGACCGCGTCCACATCCTTCGTCGCCGGCCGCGAACCGTAGACGAGCGTGAACACCGCCCCGCCATAGAGCGATACCTCCAAGGTCAGCTTCCGGGCATGCGCCAGCTCGCCGAGGCGGCGAAGCGCCCCGGTGAGGCGCGCTTTGGAAAGTGGCTCGTATGGCATGGATAAAACGTTACGTAACGATTTATCTAAAAGCAAGCCTGCCTTCATCTCCCCAACGACGTGCCTCTGCCGCTCGCAGCCGATTGCCAGGATTGCCCCGCCGGACAGTCGGACGCCCGGAATAATCGCCAGCGGCCTCGATCACCTTGAGATTTATCCGTGTGTATCCGTGCCATCTGCGGTTAAAAAAACGACACCGCTCCTATCGATGCCCCTCGAACTCCGTCCCAACTGCGAAGGCCGCGACCTGCCCTGTGGGCCCAAAGGCTGACGCTGCCGCCGCGGGTCTTTCGGGTTGGTTTTTGCGGCGGAGCCCGCCAAGGATGGGAGCGCCTTCATGCCTACCGAGCCCGCCCAGCTAGCCCTCGCCATTTCTGAAATCTGCCTGCTGCTATCCGGAGCAGGACTGGGGCTCTGGCTGGTGTTCAACCCCGGTGCGCGCGTCCGTTGGCTCGGCACCAACCGTCTGCCGCCCGCGCCGATCACACTGGCTGATTTTATCCTCAGCGCGGTGCTCATCTTCCTGACTGGTTTCGCCGTCCAGGCCGTGGCCCAGCAGGGGTTGGGTCCGGTCATCGCCCGTTCCGCCGACCAACCAGGGCTCGCCCTCTTTGCCTACAGCGTGGCCAACTACTTCGGCGCACTTTTGGCGTGGCGCCTGATCCTGCCCTCCTTGCGCCGCAGTTTGCATTTCGAACCCGGTGCGACCCCGGCTCCAGCCGTCCTGCCGCCGCTGCCGTGGTCCCGGATCCTGCGCCATGCCGCCGGCACCCTGCTNNCGCGATTTTCCGGAACACCCACTCCCCGTTTGTCATTGCCGGCATGCTGCTCGTGGCCTGTGTTCTCGCCCCGGTCTACGAAGAGCTGCTCTTCCGCGCCGGGCTGTATCGCTTCTGCCGGCAAAGACTCGGTCGGGGCTGGGCGCTGGTCATCAGCGGAGTCTGCTTTGGTGCACTGCACGGCAACTGGGCTGGCTTCCTCCCCCTGGCCATGCTCGGCATGGGTCTTGCCCTCGCCTATGAGGCCACGGGTTCCATCCGCGTTCCGATCATCGCCCACGGCTTGTTCAACCTGAACACCGTGCTCATTCTGCTTTCCGGCCTGCCCGGCACTGTGCCATGACACCTTTCACCTCCAGTCGCGCCCAGTCCGTCACCGCCCACGGGGAACGGCGGTTGATCGCCGGTATCCGCCGGTGGCTGGGCCGGGCCTCACCCGCGTCACCGTTCGGCATCGGCGACGACTGTGCCGTCATCCCGCCAACCAGACACCACCAGCTGGTCACGACCGATCCGGTAATCTATGGCCGGCACTTTGACACGACCGTGCCGCCGCGCGCGGCCGGCGCCAAACTCCTCAAGCGCAACCTGAGCGACATCGCCGCGATGGGCGGCCGGCCGGCGGCCGCGGTCGTTTCCCTCGCGTTGGGGCCGGACACCAGTTTTCGCTGGTTGCGGGAATTTCATCTTGGTCTCGCCGTTTGCGCCCTTCAACACGGCGTCAAAATCGTCGGCGGCGACATCACCCAGGGACCGGTCGGTTTCTTCGGCGCCTTCCTCACCTTGCATGGCGAATCCGCCGGCCGCCGGGTCGTCACCCGCAGCGGGGCGAAACCCGGCGATCTCCTCTACGTGACCGGACGGCTTGGCGGCAGTTTGCTGGGGCATCATCACACCTTCCTCCCCCGGCTTGCCGAGGGCGCGTGGCTCGGCGGCCGCCCGGAAGTCCGAGCCATGATGGATGTGAGTGACGGCATCGCGAAGGATATCGACTCGCTCACACCCGACGGGTTGGCACCAGCGCTGCAAGCTTCGGCGATGCCAATCAGTGCCGCCGCCCGCCGGTTGGCCAAAGCCACGAAGCGGCCACCGCTCCACCACGCGCTTACTGATGGCGAGGATTACGAATTGCTGGTCGTCGTGCGGGCTCAGGCAGACACAGCGCGGTTCGAGACAGCGTGGCGCAAGCGATTCCCAAGACTGAAGCTATCCCGCCTCGGTCGTTTTGTCCGCAAAGGCCAATTGCCAGCCGGGGCCTTGTGCCTGGGCGACTATCAAGGTTATGAACACCTGCGATAGACTCCGGGGTGGCGTCACCACGGAATCCGCCGGGCAGACCCGCGCCCTCGCCGCGAAGCTGGCCGCCGCGCTACCCCCCGACACCGTGCTCGCGTTGCACGGCGACATGGGTGTGGGCAAAACGACCTTTGTGCAAGGGCTGGCCCACGGACTGGGGGTGCGTGAGCACGTAACCAGTCCGACTTTCGCCATCTATTCCGTCTACCAAGGCACGACCCGCAAACTGGTCCACCTCGACGCCTATCGTCTGGAAAGGGAAACCCAGATCGAAGCACTGCTCCTGGAGGAATATTTGGTCAGCCCGTGGTGCCTGGCCATCGAATGGCCGGAAAAAACCGGCACCTGGCTGCCCAAAGAGGCCTGGCATCTGACTCTGTCGATCATCGATGGCGATCGGCATCACGTGCAGCTGAAGTAAAGATCCTCGGGGCAAGCCCCGAGGCATTTGATCAAGCCACCCTGCTGCATTTTGTGGGAGCGACCTTGGTCGCGACAGTCGCGTGCAAGCACGCTCCCACAGGTTCAATCCAAGCCGAAGCAAGCTTCGGAGTATTGAACCCACAGGGAATAAAAAACCCGCTCCTGCGAGCGGGCTTGAATCTTCAGGCTGTGGCCTCGGGTTTGGACTCCTCCGCCGGGGCGGTCTCCTGGGTGGTGGCGGCCGGTTCCGGCGGTGCGGGCTCGGCCACCACCTCGGCCGGCTTGGCTTCGATCGCAGCAGGGGCCGGGGTCTCGGGGAAGTCGACCGGGTCGTGCTCTTCGTCGCCGGCCTCGGCTTTCTTCGCGGCCTGCGGGGCCATCGGCGGCGGGGCGAAGAGTTTGCCGTCGGAGAACTCGGTCACGTAGCCCTCCATGACAAGCCAGCGGAGGTCGTTGCTCATCTTGCGGAGCTTTTCGGCCTGTTCGGGTGCCAGAGCCGCAAACGGCGCCTGTGATGGCGTCGGGCCCTCGGCGGGCTTGCCAGCCGTAGGCTCGGCGGAGGCTGGAGCCACCGGGGCGGCAGGAGGAACCTCGATCCCGAGGAAACTCTTCGGGAGGTTTTTCACGTGCACCATCGGATTCTTCTCAATGAAATCGATGAGCGCGGAGATGGTCTCGGAGAACACCTGGCCCGGGACGCGGAAGCGGCGCTTGACGGCGCAGACGTAGGAGACACCGCGCGAACCCTTTTTGAAGATGGTGAAGCCCTCGCGGCGCAGGCGGCCGCGGAGCGCGTTGGCGGTGTCGAGCGGGAAACGACGCTGGCGCTCCACGTGGCCCTCGAGGGCGCGGCGGATTTCGCCGGGCGGCAGCTTCTCGATGAGTTTGCCGTGGAAGCGCACGGTGTCGACGGCGCGCACGACCTTGTCCCGCGCGTTGGCGAGCAGGTGCAAGCGGGCGTCCTCGATGTTGTCGAAGGTGAGCGGCGCGGGGGCGTCGGGAACCGGGACGGGCGTTTCCACTGCGGCTGCCTCCGCGACTGGCGCGGTCTCGGCAGAGGCGGCAGGCGCCGCAACCTCCGTTGGCGGATTGGTGGCCGGCTTGGCCACCGGGGGTTTCCAGGTGTAGCGCGTCGCTTTCTTCATCTTTTCCATCCACGCCGCGATGACCTCGGGCTCGCGGGCGGAGATGATGCTCTCGCGGAAACGCTCAAACGGCATGCGACCGAGCTTGGCGGCGTGATGCTGCTGCAGGATCTGCTGGTAGCGATGGTGATTCGGCGGCCCGAGCAGCTCACCCGTGATGCCACACTTGTTGATGATCGGGAAATTGCCCTTCGGGGCCTCGACCTCGACTTCCTGCATGTCGAAGAAAGCGCCGAGATTGTTGGCGAGTGAGTGCTGGATGGCGGCGTCCTCCGTGTCGAACGGGAGGTGGTCCGGCAGCGACATGAACATCAGGCTGGGCTTGTCGGGCGCGGGTTGTTTCGCCGGCGTGGCGCCCTCGGTGACCGGGGCCGGACGTTCGGGGCGTTCCGGGCGGGCCCGTTGGACCACGACGACAAAGCGGTCGTTCTTTTCCAACACGGCCTTGGTGATCTCAAACAACTGGTAGGTGCGGCACGAGGCGCGCACGGCTTTCACCATGGCGGCGAATCCGGTGTCCTCGGGGTAGCAGGTGGCGACAAAATACGGGCTGATGTAGGGCGCGCGGTCAAACTGCGGGCCGCCCTCGCGCCGGTCGTAACCTTCCCGACGCTCACCGCCTTGAGACTCGCGGCGCGGCCCGTCCTCGCGGCGCTCAAAACGCCGGCGCTCGCCACCAGGCGGCTGGCCTTCCCGGGCGGGAGCTCCGGGCGCGGCGCCCGGGCCGCCCGGCGCAGGGCCGGCGGGCTTGCGGAAGACCCGGCGATCGCGCGCCGGCGCCCCGTGCCCGCCGCCGTCGTCGCGGCGGGGCGGCCGGTCGCCACGGTCGTTGTCGCGATCGCGACGGCCGGGGGAGACCGGCTTCACCTCGGTCCATTGGGTGCCGAAGTTAAAGGTCTGCAACTGGCTGAGGTCGATTTTATTCAACCCCGGCTCGTTGGGTTCGTTCGCAGGCTGGGAGTCGTCCATGTAAGGGCGGAAAACGGGCGTGGTTACCCGGTAAGTCTCGGAGGATGGCTTGGTGTTCCGCTACGTCAGGTCGGACGCGCGGTAAAGTGGTAGTTTTCCCTGAGATGAAACCGCGAAGCAAGCGCATTTCGGGGCTTTACAAGCTCCGATCGATTTACCTAAGTCACCGCTCCTATCGTTGGAACGCTCGGGTGGTGGAATTGGTAGACACACACGTTTGAGGTGCGTGTGCCGTAAGGCGTGCAGGTTCGAGTCCTGTCCCGAGCACCATCCGCCTACGCTTTCGCTATGCGAAAGCTACGGCGAGATGTCTCGCCGTAGCTTATCAAGCGTAGGCGGACTGACCGGTACGTATTACACTTACATCATCGAAAGCAGTGAAGGGCCCAAACACTACTATCTATGTGGGTTCCACTGAGGATCTTCGCGTCCGGTTGGAAGACCACAACACCGGTCGCTCCCCGCACACGGCCAAGTATCGCCCCTGGAAGCTGGCTTGGTATTGCGTATTCCATCAGCGCACCAAGGCAGAGGGCTTCGAGCGCTACCTGAAGTCTGCATCCGGCCGGTCTTTTCAGAAAAAGCATCTCTGTTTCCGCCCCTATGACGGAAATCTTCCTCCCGGCATTTGACCGCAACTGTTTTTTGGGGAAGCTTCTCCCGCTGCCATGACCCCCGACGCCATCAAACAGGCCCTGCTACAATCCTATGCCCGTGACGGCGGCATCAACCATCTCGATGGCGTCAACCTGCCCTCGCAGGACAGTGTGGCCGAACTGGCCCGCGATTGCATGCACGTGCTTTTCCCGGGTTATTTTGAGAGCACGAGTCTCGCGAAGAGCGAGGTGCCCGCCTGGCTCGACGGCATGTTGGCCAAGATCGACGGGCGCCTCACCACCGAAATCGAGAAAAGCCTCCTGTTCGCCCAGGACACCGCACCCAGCGCCAATGCGCGCCGCGTCACCACCGCGCTGCTGACCAAGCTGCCGGACATCCGTCGCGTCGTGCAGACCGATGTCCAGGCCGCCTACACCGGAGATCCTGCGGCCCGCAGCGTCGAGGAGATCATCCTCGCCTACCCCTGCGTGCTGGCCATCTCGCTCCAGCGCATCGCGCACGTCCTCTACGGTCTCGGGGTGCCCCTGCTGCCGCGCATGTTGACGGAATACGGTCATGAGCGCACGGGCGTCGATCTCCACCCCGGCGCGAAGATCGGCACCCACTTCTTCATCGATCACTGCGTCGGGGTGGTCATCGGCGAGACCGCGACCATCGGCAATCACGTCAAGCTCTACCAAGGCGTCACCCTGGGCGCGAAGTCCTTCGAGGTCGACGGCGCCGGCAACCCCGTCAAGGGCGTCAAGCGCCACCCCGACATCGGCGACCACGTCACCATCTACGCCCACGCGACGATCCTCGGCGGCTCGACCCGCATTGGCGAGCACACGGTCATCGGTGGCAACGTCTGGCTGCTTGAATCCCTCCCCGCCCACAGTATTGTCTATTTCAAGGGCGAGGATCTCGTCATCCGCCCGCGCCTCGCCCAGGAATCGGCTTTCGGGGGCGACTGGATAATTTAGGCCGACGGCGCTCGCGATCCGTCGCACGGGCAACCTGGAGCAGCTTAAGTTGAAGCGTGGCCGCAACCGCCGTGTAGGTCGGGGTTTATCCCCGACACGTCGGGCATAAAGCCCGACCTACAAAAATGGCTACGAAATTATTGAAACCGTTCTAGACAGCTAGATGTGATACATCTCGGCTTCGCGATGCACGCAAAGCGACTCCAAGGTGTAACTGCCGGCACGCTCGGCCACAAGTTGGCGGAGTTCGGTCCAGACCTGGCGCATACGGCGGCCGGAGCGACCGCCGTGATTACCGCTCAGTTCGAGCAACTCGCCCTCGGTGGCCTTGATGATGTCGCGGAGGGTGATGCGGTCCGGGGCCCGGGCGAGCAGGAAGCCGCCTTGCACGCCGCGTTTGCTGATCACGAGCCCGCTGCTTTTCAACTCGCCGAGGAGCTGGGCGAGAAAGTTTGCCGGCACCTCCTCGATTTTAGCCAATTCCTCGATGCGGGCCAGTTCACCGCGGTTGTGCCGGCGCGCAAGCTCGCAGAGTATCCGGCAGGTGTATTCGAGTTTGACGGTGATCTTCAAGCCCGCGCAGTCAGGCAGCCGGACAGGCAGGCGGCAATGCTTTTGGCGCGCTGGCGCCTCAGGTCAGTGTCTGCCACAGGGTGCGCACACTTAGTGTGATCACCAGAACACCGACCAGGAACATGAACGGCCGGCGCGGCACCCGGCCGCAGAGCCAGGCCCCAAGAGGCGCGGCGAGCAGTCCACCGAGCCCCAGCGCCACCATTATTTTCCAGTATCCCAGGCCGAGGGTGGCCAGAAAGACCGCCGAGGAGGCCAGCGTCACGAAGAACTCCACGGCGTTCACACTGCCGATGGTCGCACGCACATCGTTGCCGCGGGCGAGCAAATTGGAGGTCACGATCGCGCCCCATCCGCCCCCGCCGATGGCGTCAAGCAGTGCGCCGCAGAAAGCGAGGGGCGTGAGGTGCGTGGTGACTTCCCGGGGAACGAAATCGCGAAATGCCTTGGCCATGATATAGAGGCCGAGCAACAGCAGATAGCCGGCAATCCAGGGTTTGATGGCTTCGCCGGAGATGGCGGTGAGGACGCAGGCGCCGATGAGGGCGCCCACCACACCCGGCAGGAGCAGCCGGCGAAACAGGGTCTTGCTGATGTTGCCGAAGGCGTGGTGCGACACCGCGGAGGCGCCGGTCGTGAAGCACTCGGCGGCATGCACGGTGGCGCTGGCGGCGGCGGGTGGCACGCCCACACTCATCAACAGGCTCGAGGCGGTGACGCCGAAGGCCATGCCCAGCGCGCCATCGACCAACTGCGCGAGGAACCCGGCGGCAAAATAATACAGCAATTCCGGTGTCATATGGTGTAGTCGGTGGGCGCGGGACAGAGCGTTTGGGTGGGCGGGTGCAGCATCCCGGCCCCGACGGTGGCGTTGGTGCCGGGCTCAATCAAGAGAAAGGAACCGGTCAGGCGGTTGGTGGCGTAGCCGTCAAAGAATACCGGATGGGCGGTGCGCAACCGGATTTCGCCGAGGTCGTTCAGACTGAGAGCGTCGGGCGCGGTCTTGGTCTCGAGTGTAGCGATGTCAAGCCGGTGCTCGATCTCGGTGACGACCGCCGGCACCGTATTGGTGGTATGTTTGAGCAGGAATTTGTGGCCGCGCCGCAGCGGGCGCGGATGCATCCAGCAGAGCCTGGCGTGCAGATCGGGGCTGCCACCGGGTAGATTCTCCAGACCCACAAGCATGCTGCCGCGACTGATGTCGATGTCGTGTTCCAACCGCAGGGTGACGGATTGGGGGCAGAACGCCTCCTCCACCGGCCCGTCGAAAGTATGGATCTCCTTGACCCGGGTCCGCAGTCCGCCCGGCAGGGCGACGACTATCTGACCCCGGCGCACAATGCCGCCCGCGATCTGCCCGCTAAATCCGCGGAAATCATGGTGCTGCGCGTCGCCCGGCCGGTTGGGGCGGTTGACCCATTGCACGGGCAGACGGAAATCGTGCAGGTTCCAATCGCTGCCGATGTGCACCTGCTCGAGGTGGCCCAAAAGCGTCGGCCCCGCATACCATGCCGCGTGGGTCGAGCGCTCGACGACATTGTCCCCGTTCAACGCACTGAGCGGAATGAACTGCACATCCTTCATGTCGAGCCGCGGCAGAAACTCCTCGAATTGTGCCCGGATCTCCCGGAAGCGCTCCTCGCTCCAGTCGACCAGGTCCATCTTGTTCACGGCCACCACAAGGTGCGGAATCCGCAGCAGCGAGGCGATGGCGGTGTGCCGCCGGCTTTGCTCGATCACCCCGGTGCGCGCGTCCACGAGGACAATGGAGAGGTTGGCCGAGCTCGCCCCCGTCACCATGTTGCGCGTGTATTGCACGTGCCCGGGAGTGTCGGCGATGATGAATTTCCGGCGGGGGGTGGCGAAGTAGCGGTAAGCGACATCAATCGTGATGCCCTGCTCGCGTTCGGCGCGCAGACCGTCGGTCAGATTGGCCAGATTGATGCGGCCGCCCCCGGACAAGTCGGCGGAGCGCTCGAGCGCCTCCAGTTGGTCCTCCATGAGCGACTTGGAGTCGTAGAGCAGCCGGCCAATGAGTGTGGACTTGCCGTCGTCCACGCTGCCGCAGGTGTTGAAACGCAGGATGTCGACCACCGGTTGGGCGGTGGGGGTCAGGATCATGGCGGGGTGCATCGGTGGTTTAGAAATAGCCCGATTTCTTGCGGTCCTCCATTGCCGCCTCGGAGGTGCGGTCGTCGGCGCGCGCGCCGCGCTCGGTGACCCGCGCGGCCGCGACTTCGGCAATGATGTCGTCCACGCTGGCGGCCGGCGACTCGATCATGCCGGTGCTGATGATGTCGCCGATCGTGCGGACCCGCACGACGAGTTCGCGCACTTCCTCGCCGGCCTTCGGCGGCGTGAGGTCGTTGACTGGCAGCCACTGGCCGCCGCGGCGCACGCACCGGCGCCGATGGGAGAAATAGATCGACGGCACCTCCAGACGCTCGCGGCGAATATATTTCCACACGTCCATCTCCGTCCAGTTGCTGAGCGGGAAGACGCGCATGTTTTCCCCGGGATTGAGCCGGGTGTTGTAGAGGTTCCAGATCTCCGGACGCTGATTCTTCGGGTCCCACTGGCCGAAACTGTCGCGAAAGCTGAAGAACCGCTCCTTCGCCCGCGCCTTTTCCTCATCCCGGCGCGCCCCCCCGATGCAGCAGTCGAAGCGAAATTCCTCAATGGCCGCGAGCAGCGTGGGGATCTGGAGGCGGTTGCGGCTGACCTCGCCGTTCACCGGGACGGCGATGCCGCGCGTGATCGCCTCCTCGACGCGCCGCACGATGAGGCGGCCGCCGATCTGCGCGGCCCGGCGGTCCCGGAATTCATTCAGCTCGGGAAAATGGTGGCCCGTATCCACATTGAGGAGCGGCAGCGGCAAAGCCGAGGGGTGGAATGCTTTCTCCGCCAGGCGCAGCAGGCAGATCGAGTCTTTGCCGCCGGAAAACAGCAGCGCCGGCCGCTCGAATTCCCCGGCGACCTCGCGCAGGATATGGATCGCCTCGGTCTCCAGATGGGCGAGGTGGTCGAGTTGATAGCCTCTCATGGTGATTGAACGGCCGCTTGTTCGGCGGCGGCGCGCCCCCAGGCGGCGTGCAGGCCGCATTCGCGTCGCTCGTCGGCTTTCGCCGGATCGAAGTAATCCCACTCGTCCGGCAGTTTGTGGCTGATCAGATAATCCTCCAGCTCCGCGTCGGTCCATTCGAGAACCGGGCTGACTTTCAGCACATTGAAATTCTTGTCGTGCACCACAAGGCTGAGGTCGGCGCGCTGGGGATTCTGCGCGCGCCGCAACGCCGTGATCCAAACGGTCGGCGCGAGCTCACGCAGGCCGCGTTGGAACGGCTCAAGCTTCATCGCCGCGCTGAACCGCTTGAGTCCCGCTTCGTCCTCCAGGCCGGGCACCGGTCCGTGCAGCGCGTCGCGGTGTGCGGGCGTGAGCTTCGGCAGGTAGGCCTTGAGGTTCAGGCCCAGCAGCGTGCGCAGTTGCTCGGCGTGGCGGTAGGTCGCCGGGCGATTGTAGCCGTGATCCACCCACAGGACGGGGATATCGGGCTGCGCCAGCGTGGCGAGATGGAGAACCACGGCTTCGTAGGGCCGGAAGTTCGTCGACACAATGGCGCGCCCCCGGGCTTGGGCCACGGCCCAGCGGGTGACCTCGAGCGGCGATTGCGGGCCCAGCTCTTTGTTCCAGCGGATGATATTTTCCGGTGTCATGCAGTTGACCCCATGACGGGGGCTGCGGCCAGCCCGGGCAGAATCAAGCGGATGGCAAAGTCGCCGAAGCGCTCGCCCATGTGGCGCTCCTCGCGCCAACGGATGAGCAATGGCCGGAGTTCGGCCTCAACGTCGTCCTCCTTGACCATTTCCTTGAAGACCCGGTTGAGTCGGGTGCCGGCCGCGTTGCCGCCCAGCCAAAGCTGGTAGCGCCCGGGCGCTTTGCCGACGAAGGCGATCTCGGCCATGTAGGGCCGGGCGCAACCGTTGGGGCAACCGGTGGAGCGGATGACGATCTCCTCCCCCGCCACGCCGACGTCCGTCGCCAGTTTCTCAATCCGGTCGATGAGCGCGGGCAACATGCGTTCGGACTCGGCCAGCGCAAGGCCGCAGGTCGGCAGCGCCGGGCAGGCCATCGAGGCGGCGTGCAGCACGGTGGCCTGATCGGCGGTCTTGACGCCGTGCGCCCGGAGCAGCGCGTCGATCCCGGGTCGGTCGTCATCCGCGACATCGGCGAGGATCACGTTCTGGTTGGCGGTGAGCCGGAACTCGATATGCGGGAATTTTTCCGCCACCGCGCGCAACGCCGCTTTCTGGCGGCGGCCCGCGACATCCTTGACGCGGCCCGCCTCGACAAAGAGCGTGAGGAACTGCGACCCGTCGTTCGCGTGCTGCCAGCCGAGCGTGTCCCCGGTGGTGGTGAAACGATAGGGCTGCGTCGGGGCGAGGGTAAAACCGGCGCGTTGATTCACCTCCGCGCGCATCCAGTCGACACCCCGTTCCTCGACGATGTATTTCAAGCGGGCGTGCTTGCGATTCGTCCGGTCGCCGAAATCCCGGTGCGTCGTCAGCACGGCCCGGGCGATGGCGACGAGCTTTTCGCGCGGGAAAAAGCCGAGCTCGCTGGCGAGGCGCGGGTAAGTGACCACGTTGCCGTGGCTCCGGCCCATGCCGCCGCCCACCGTGAGGTTGTAGCCGACGAGCTGACCGTCCGTCACGACGGCGATGAAGCCGAGATCGTTGGTGAAGACGTCCATGTCGTTCGACGGCGGAAGGACGAAGGCGATTTTGAATTTTCGCGGCAAATATGTCTGCCCGTAGAGTGGATCGGTGAAACCGGTGTTTGCCTCCTCACTGAGATTGAGCTGCACGCCGTCGACCCAGATCGCGTGATAGGCCTGCGTCACCGGTTTGAGGGCGTCGGCAACCCGCACACAGTCGGCGTAGAGCTGGGCCCGCGCCGGGGTGTCGCCGGGCGCTGGCGAGGCCATGACGTTGCGATTCACGTCGCCACAGGCCGCCAGCGTGGAGAGCAGCGATTCGTTGATCTTTTTCATCACCGGACCGAGCCCGGATTTCACGACACCGTGAAACTGGATGCTTTGGCGGGTGGTGAGGCGCAGGGTGTCATTGCCGTAACGGGTCGCCAGATCGTCGAACACGATCCACTGCGCTGCCGTCATCACCCCGCCGGGGATACGGCCCCGGATCATCATCTGGTATTTTTTGCCGGTTTTCCGCAGGTCCCTGTCATCCTGTTGGTAAATGCCGTGGAATTTGATGAACTGCTCATCGTCCTCGGAAAACCGGTCGGCGGCAGGGTCCGCGAGGGTCGCCGCTATGTTGCCCGCCAGAGTGGGGATAAGCTTTTTGAGGTGCTCGTTCTTGGTTGGCTGGGCCGGGATGCCTTGGGACATGACACAGAAATACAAGTGAGCACTTGACGAATATCAAGAGGTAAACATGTCATAGGTCATGTCCCTACTAGTGTTTAACCGCCCAAGCCTCCCCAAGGCCGGTTTTGTCTGGTTGGTCGGCGCCGGGCCGGGTGCCGTCGACCTCATCACGCTGCGGGGACGTGATGCGCTGGCCGCAGCCGAAGTGGTCATCCACGACGACCTCGCTGGACAGGGATTGCTGCGCATCTGCCCGGCTGAATGCGAGAGGATCTACGTCGGCAAACGGGCCGGACACCACAGTGCCACCCAGGAAGAGATCAACCGCCTGCTGGTGGCTCATGCCCGGGCGGGAAAACGCGTCGTGCGGCTGAAAGGCGGCGACCCTTCGGTCTTCGGGCGCCTCGGCGAGGAACTCCAGGCCCTGCGTTCCGCCGGTTTGCCCTTTGAGATCGTGCCGGGTGTCACGGCGGCCTGCGCGGCCGCCGCCGCGGCCGGCGTCAGTCTCACGCAACGCGGCCTGGCCTCGGCCGCGATTCTGGCGACGGGCCATGAATGTGCCGGAAAATCCGGCCCCGCCCTCAACTGGGTGGCACTCGTCCAACCAGGTGCCACCGTCTGTGTCTACATGGGCACCCGCAGCCTCGGCGCGCTCGCCGATCGCCTTTTGGCGAACGGCCACGATCCGGAAACTCCGCTCCTTGTTATCAGCAACGCGTCCCTCCCCGCCCAGATCGTCCGCTCGGGCACACTGGAGACCGCGCGAGAGCTGGCCCGCGAAGCCCAGGACACCCCCTCATTGATCCTGATCGGAGAAATCGCCGCGCAAAATCAGGATCGGTTTGCCGTCCAACATGCCCCGGAGGTCGCTTATGTTTGATACTCTGCTTAAGCGCTGGCATGCCGCTTGGGTTCGGATCATCGAGCGCCTGCCCCCCTCGGATCACGCCATCACCGCGGAACTGCCACCGGAAGCCTTTGGCGTGGAGTCAGCCCCAACCCGGCCCCTTACCTCTCCCCTGCCACCACACGCCAGCGATCAGCCAGTATGTCGATGAGCAGGGGATGGGCCCCGACCAAGGGCGTTAGCTGAGTGTGCAGTCCCGCTCGGGCCGCTGCGGCTTGCCGGCAAATCTGCACCACATCGCCATCCGGACCCGCATGCCGGCCCGGCAGGAGAAATTGCAGCGCTACCACCACCTCACCGCTCCACTGCGGCTGCCCCAGGAGGTTTTCCAGCAGCGGTTCGTTGAAATCGTATTCGGGACCCGGCCGCCGCTCCATGCTGCAAGCCGTCACGTGCGTCTCCGGCCCAAGTAGCACCTGCAGCTGTCCTGCCAGCGCGTCACGCACGGCCGTCACTTCGCGCACCGGGCTGCCGTGGTCAACCAACGCGACCCGCCGGGCAGGCGCCGCCACCGCCTGCACCTGATCGGCGAGAATTCGCGCCAGCCGGTCATCATTTTTTTGAAACAAAGGCGCGGCGACTCGCACCCGCAGAGCGGGATGCTGCCCGGCCCAGAATGCGATGCGCTCCGGCAAATAAGCCGTCAAGGCCCGGCTCGGCCCGAAGAAAAGCGGCAGCACAAAAAAATCCGATTGCCCACCCTTGAGTCTTTGGGCGAGCGCCGGTTCGAATATTTCCGCCGGCACCCCATCCAAGTGCCCCGCGGCGACGGCATTGGCATGAAAAAGCGATACCGGAACGACCACCTCGCCCAGACGGTCGGTCAAGGCCCGCGCGATCCCGCGCAAAGCCAGAGTGGCCGCTGGTTCGAGTGAACCGTTATCAACGAGGAAAGTGACTGTCCGGCCCATGGTCACACCCGCTGGCGCTGCGCCAGTGCCCGCGCCACCTCAGCGGCGAAAAATGGGCCGCGAAAGATCAATCCGGTATAGAGCTGCACCAGCGTGGCGCCCGCATCCAGTTTCTCGCCCGCCCCCGCCTCGTCCATGATGCCGCCCACCCCGATGATCGGCAGCCGGCCGCTGGTGGCCCGGGCAACGTAATTGATGATCTCCGTCGAACGCCACCGCAACGGCGCTCCGCTCAGGCCGCCGGGCTCGTTCACCGCGACCAATGATCCGGGCCGCTCCAGCGTGGTGTTGGTGGCGATGAGACCGTCGAGTTTGCAGTCGGCTATCACCTGCAGCACGGCATCGATCTGCGGAAAAGACAGGTCGGGCGCGATTTTCAGCAGCAGCGGCCGGCGCGGTTTGCCGGCCGCCACCCGCGCACTATTCTCCGCCCCCAGCGCCGTGAGCAACGGCGACAGCCCCGCGGCATCCTGCAATTCGCGCAGACCCGGTGTGTTCGGGCTGCTGACGTTGACCGCGACGTAGTCCGCATGATCCGCGAGCAGGCGGAAGCTGCCCAGATAGTCTTCCGTCGCCCGGTCAAGCGGTGTGACCTTGCTCTTGCCGAGGTTGATGCCGAGCGGGATCGAGCGCCGGGCCGGGCCGGGCAGCTGCGCCAGCCGGCCCGCGAGTGCGGCGGCTCCGTCGTTGTTGAAACCCATCCGGTTGATGACCGCCCCTTGCGCGGGATAACGGAAGGCGCGCGGCCGCGGGTTGCCCGGCTGGGCGTGAAAGGTGACCGTGCCGATCTCGACATGGCCGAAGCCGAGTGCGGCGGCGGCAGGCCAGGCCCGGCCGTTCTTGTCGAAGCCCGCGGCCAGGCCGACGGCGTTGGGAAACTTCAAGCCAAAGCACTCCACCGGCCGGTGCCGGGCCGGAGACAGCCGGTTGATTCGCTCCAACAGGGCGCACAACGGCCGCACCCGCCCGAGCAGCGCGAGGGCGCCGACGCCGAGCTCGTGGGCCCGCTCGGGTTCGAGCCGAAAGAGCGCCGGTTGGAGTGCGTTTTGATAGAGCCAACCCATGAGCGCGGACGATGCCCACCCGCCGTCAACTTACAAGCCCCCGCCGGGCCCGACCGGGCGCNNGTGAAGGGGAAAAGATTTTCCAACTTTTTGCGTTTCAAGATTTGACAAGGCCTCCACCGGGCCCATTTGGTGCAGCGAAATCAGCAACATCCTTATGGCGAAAGGTTCCCCTCAACTCGAATGGTGCATCGTGCGGCTCGGCGAAGACCACAACTGGTGGGTCGATGAGATCAGCGATCCCGTGCACTGGGACGTGGACGGCCTGAGCATCATCGATCCGCGCCAAGTGGACCACATCATCGAGCAGATCGACCCCCTGCGCGAATACGGCTTTGACTCCGACCTCTTTGAGCGCGCCTTCATCCCCTTCCGCATCACCAAGGATCTCGGCAAGGGCAAGGTCCGCCTCGCCCGCACCAAGCAGCCCCTCCTCGAATCCGAGGAAAAACTCTTCGCCCTGCCGGACGTGATCGACGAGGAGAACGGGCCTTACGCCGACTTTCTCGACCATATCACCCGCCTCCGGGTGAAGCTCATCAACGAACTGCTCGACCTGGAGGAGAAGCTGACCGTCGATGAGGTGGAAGACCAGCTGCGGGAGGCGCAGAACAGCGACTTTATCGAAGGCAAGGCCGTGCACCTGTTCTCCGAGATCACCGCCATCCTCGACTTCATGCCCGCCGGTCANNGGCGAAGCCAAGCCGGGCGCCAAGGGCAAGGATGGAGACGACGAAGACAGCGACGACGCCGAGGACGAGGACGAAAAGCCGACCCGCAAGCGCGGCCGCGGCTAAAAAGCCTTGTTGCCTGTCTGCCGACAATCACTCACGGGTAGTCGCATGACCTCCGCCCTCTTGCTGGCCCGGCCGAATCGCGGGTTTGGCCCGCAATGAGCCTCTTCCGGACCAAATCCATCAGCTCGCTTCAGGCGGAGGCCGCGGCCGAGCTTGGTTACAAACGCACGCTCGGCCCGCTCTCCCTGGTCAGCCTCGGCATCGGCTCCGTCGTCGGCGCAGGCATCTTTGTGCAGACCGGACAGGCGGCCGCGCTCTACGGCGGTCCCGCCATAGCCATCTCCTTCATTGTCTCCGGCATCGCCTGTCTCTTCGCCGGCCTCTGCTACGCCGAACTGGCCTCGATGATCCCGGTCTCGGGCAGCGCCTACACCTACACCTACGGCAGCCTCGGCGAGGTTCTGGCGTGGGTCGTCGGCTGGTGCCTCATCCTGGAATACCTGTTCTCCGGCGCCGCCGTGGCGGTGAGCTGGTCAGGGGCCTCCCGCGATATTCTTGCCGAATTCAACCTCGCCCTGCCCAAATACCTCGCCAGCGCCCCGCTTGATGTCGTGAACGGCCAGCTGGTCCGCACGGGCGCGCTGATCAACTTCCCGGCGGTCTTCATCTCGCTCCTGCTCACCTACATTCTCTACATCGGCATCAAGGAATCGGCCAATTTCAACAACCTGATGGTGATCATCAAGGTGGGCGTGCTCCTCGCCTTGATCGGCTACGGCATCAATTATTTCATCGGCCATCGGGAAATCGTGATGGCCAACTGGACGCCGTTTATCCCGCCCAACTCCGGCGACTTTGGTAATTTCGGCTGGAGCGGGGTCTTCCGCGGCGCCGGCGCCATCTTCTTCGCCTACGTCGGTTTCGACTGCGTCTCGGCTGCCGCCCAGGAGACCAAGAACCCGCAGCGCGACCTGCCCATCGGCCTGCTCGGGACGCTGGCCGCCGTCTCCTTCCTGTTTATCTCGGTGTCGCTGGTGCTCACCGGCTTGGTGCATTACACCAAGCTCAACGTCGACGCGCCCTTCATCTTCGCCCTGCAGCAAGTCCAGGCTCCCGCCCTGTTCCGCTATCTCATCGAGGCCGCGACCCTCGCCGGCCTGACCTCCGTCATCCTCGTTTCCCTGCTCGGCCAGCCGCGCATCTTTTTCGCCATGGCCAAGGACGGACTGCTGCCCGCCGCCTTCGCCAAGATCCATCCGAAACACGGCACGCCGCACGTCACCACCTGGATCACGGGCATCGGCTGCGCGCTTATCTCCGGCCTGTTCCCGCTCAACGTGCTCGGCGAGCTTGTCTCGATCGGCACGCTGCTGGCTTTTTCGCTGGTGTGCGCCGGCGTGCTGGTCCTGCGCCGCACGCAACCCGGCTTGCCCCGTCCCTTCCGCACGCCTTGGGTGCCCTTGGTGCCCGTTCTGGGCATCCTGATCTGCGTGCTGCAGATGTTCTCCCTGCCAAACATCACCTGGCTCAACCTCACGATCTGGCTGGCCCTCGGCTTCGCCGTCTATTTCGGCTACAGCCGGAAACACTCGAAGCTGAATCGGCCAAACGGCTAGGATTCGCGGGCTTGATTCCGGGTCAGCATTGATTTGGGTGCCTGCATGGACTTTCATCCCGCCAGCAACGGTTCGTTAGCCGCTTTTGCCGTCATTGTCGTGGCGGTAGTCACGGCCTTCCTGTGGGCCGTCCACCACAGCTACCGCAATGGCAAAGCCGTGGCGTTCGCCGCCCTCGCGCTTGCGGTCTGGCTCGGTGGTTTGTCGCTGCTCGTGGCCGGTGGCCGGATGCCGGGGCTGCCGCTCTCCGGCCTGCCGTTTTTCTTTTTCCCGATCCTCGTGGTGTGCATCGGTGCCGGTCTTTCGCCCTTCGGTGCGCGACTGGCCACCAGTGTGCCGCTGGCCGGCCTCATTGGTTTCCAGGCCTTCCGGCTTCCACTTGAACTGGTGCTGCATTCCTGGGCGGCGCAGGGCGTGATTCCCGGGACCATGACTTGGACCGGACAGAATCTGGACATTATCAGCGGTGTTTTGGCTTTGTCCTCCGCTCCGCTGGCCAACCGCTTCCCGCTGGCCGCACGGATCGCCAATGTATTCGGCTTCGCCCTGCTCGTGAATGTCATGCGCGTGGCCGTCATGTCGTCGCCCGTGCCGTTCGGCTGGGGCCAGCAACCGTCGCTGCTGCTGGCGATGCACCTGCCCTACGCCTTCATCGGCCCGGTCTGCGTCGGCGGCGCGCTGTTCGGGCACGTCGTGCTGACGCGGGCGCTGTGGAAAAGGTAGGGCGGCGAGTGCCCTAACTTGGAAATATAGGGTCGCCGCTTGTCGGCGGACCGTTTCGTGTGCGCTCCACGGCCCATCAGGACTTTTGTAGGTCGGGGTTTATCCCCGACATGGAGGGTTGCTTGTCGGGCATAAAACCTGACCTACACAAAGGCGCGGAACGCAGTCCGCGCTCTACCCTCTCAGCGCCCGCGCCACGTCCTTGGCGAAATAGGTCAGGATCATGTCGGCCCCGGCGCGCTTGATGGCCAGCAGCGACTCGTCGCGACAGCGCGTGAGATCAAGCCAGCCGAGCCGGGCGGCGGCGTGGATCTGGGCGTATTCCCCGGAAATCTGGTAGGCGGCCACGGGCGTTTTGGTGGCGTTGCGCACCTCGCGGATGATGTCGAGGTAAAGACCCGCCGGCTTGACCATCACGATGTCGGCGCCCTCGGCCACATCGAGCTGCACCTCGCGGAGCGCCTCGCGGCGGTTGGCCGGGCTCATCTGGTAGGTGGCCTTGCTGAGCAGTTTCGTGCCGGCCGCCTGCGCGCTGCCGACGGCCTCGCGGAACGGCCCGTAGTAGGCGGAGTTGTATTTCGCCGAGTAGGCCAGAATACCCGTGCCGGTGTGCCCGGCGGCGTCAAGCGCCTTGCGGATCGCGCCGACGCGGCCGTCCATCATGTCGGAGGGGGCCACAAAATCCACGCCCGCCTCGGCCTGGAGCACGGCCATCTGGCCGAGAATCGCCACCGTGCGGTCGTTGTCCACGTCGTCACCGGCCGGGGTCAGCACGCCGTCGTGCCCGTGGCTGGTGTAGGGATCCAAGGCGACATCGGTGATGACCGTCAGCTCCGGCACCGCCGCCTTCACGGCGCGGACCGCGCGAAGAACGAGGGTTTTCGGGTTCAACGCCTCGGTGCCCTCCCCGTCCTTCAACTTCGGGTCCAGCTTGGGAAAAAGGGCCACGGCGGGTACGCCGAGTTTGTGCAACTCGCGGCATTCCTTCACCAGATCGGTGATGGCAAAGCGGTTGACCCCCGGCATGGACGCGATCGGCTCGGGCCGGCCCTTGCCGTCCACGACGAACAACGGGGCGATCAGGTCTTCCACGCGCAGGACGGTCTCGGCGACCATGGCCCGGCGGCTGGGCTGACGCCGCAGCCGGCGCGGACGATGGATGAGGACGAGTTTCGGAGTCTTGGCCATGAGTTGTCTGGTTGGTGCATTAAACCGCTTATTGGCGTTAATTCACGCTAATCTTGAAAATAAATATGGAAAGTCTGTCTCTTATTAGCGCCAATTAGCGAAGATTAGCGGTTAAACCAGCCCATGCCCATCCAACTTTATGATTCGCTCACGCGAAAGCTGAAGCCCCTGGCTCCCAGCCAACCGGACGGCGTGTTTCGTTTCTACAATTGCGGCCCGACCGTCTATGCCCCGGCGCACATCGGTAATTTTCGCACCTTTGTCGTCAACGATGTCCTCCGCCGCCTGCTCGACCTCGAATTTCCCGGCAAGGTCAGGCACGTCCGCAACCTGACCGACGTGGACGACCGCACCATCGGCCAAACCCAGAAGGAGAAGCGCCCGCTCGCCGAAATCACTAAGAAGTGGACCGACATCTTCCACGCCGACTGCGACGCCCTCAACTGCCTGCGCCCGCACCACGAGCCCACCGCCACCGGCTACATCCGGGAGCAGGTGGACATGATCCAGGTGCTGATGGACAAGGGTAACGCCTACCGTGCGGCCGACGGTTCCGTCTATTTCAAGGTCTCGTCCTTTGCCGATTACGGCCGGCTCTCCCGCGTCAAGGAGCGCGAGCTGCTGGTCACCGACAGCGCCGCCGATTCCGACCACAAGAACTCCGTCTCCGACTTCGCGCTCTGGAAAGCCTGGAAGCCCGAGGAGGACGGCGACGTCAAGTGGCCCGGCCCGCGCGGGGCCAGCGCCGGCCGGCCCGGCTGGCACATCGAATGCAGCGCCATGAGCAAGGCGCTCCTCGGCGACACCATCGACCTCCACACCGGCGGCGAGGATCTCGAGTTTCCGCACCACGAGAACGAGATCGCCCAGAGCGAGTGCTGCAACGGCGTTCCCTTCGCCCGCCATTGGTATCACAGCAAACACCTGCTCGTGGACGGCACCACGATGAGCAAGAGCAAGGGGAACTACTACACCCTCGGCGACCTGCTCGCGAAGGGCTACTCCGCCATGGCTGTCCGTTACGCCCTGCTCATGGGCCATCCGCGCAAGCAGCTCAACTTCACGCTCGATTCACTGCACGCCGCTGAAAGCGCGATTAAATCGCTGGCCGCCTTCAGGGCTAAGCTCACACCGACCGGTGGGGACCAAAATGCGTTCGCGCCTGTTATCCAAGCCTTATGTGATGACTTAAATACGCCTAGTGCACTTGGCACACTATTCAGCATTATTAACAAAGGTACTAAAGGGATTGATAGCGGCGCATTTAATAGCGTTCTTATCGCTGTTGGCATTAGGCTTCCTGTCGAGCGAGTGCTTACGGCTTCACCGGGTGCGTTTAAGATGTTTGGTGGAAGCGCAACGCTAGTAAGAATTCGAGCAGGCGTCCCTGAGGAAGTTAAGCTACTTGCCGAAAAACGTTGGGCCGCAAAACAAGCAAAAGATTTCACCACTGCTGATGCATTGCGTAAGCAAATTACTGAGGCAGGATGCTCAATGCTTGATGATAAAGGCGGCTACACCCTAGAGCTACTCAAGAAGTAGCCCCTGCGTGTAATTCTAGGCAAAACAAGGAATCCAGAAACATAACCACTGCGTTTATCATACTGGATTCTTCGCTTCACTCAGGATTACGGCTGTCGGATGATTCTTGTGACCTTTCGCGCCTATTCGTGGCCAGTCCTGCCCGGGCCAACCCGGCATTGACACCCGCCGAAACTCCCCATCACCCTGCGCGTTCGGCCCTGCAATCGTAGGCAGGGCCACAACCAACACCCGCCATGATGTCTCCGCTCGAAGAACTCCGCCACTCTGCCTCGCACGTGCTGGCGACCGCCGTCCTCCGTCTGTTCCCCGACGCCAAACTCGACATCGGCCCGCCGAC
>CXWL01119699.1_pt1 | contig 29334 bp, 24 predicted proteins | sample 590931 | NCBI WGS metagenome assembly CXWL01 (sample SAMEA3498368, study PRJEB10139) | groundwater metagenome | biome: water well; material: biofilm material | place: Germany | collected 2015-04-27 | reverse complement strand
ATGGATTTTTGGGGCGGGTGCCGCAGCCCAGATCGAGATGTTTAAGACGCATAGTCTGTACTTAGAATGGTTGATTAGTATATTGCGATTAGCAGCACGCAATGATTAGTACACGGCGCACCTGGCACTATTGTTGATGACATGACGCAATTCCACAAAATCCTGAAAAAATCGACGATGTTTGATCTATCGCTGGAAAGCGGCATGGATACACTTTACTATGCCGGTTACCGCACGGTTTGTGGTGCAGGCGGGAAGATGCACATCGGTTTCGATTGCGCCTGGATTTGTACGGCATTATATGTCGTAACCCTGGTGTTTCGATGCTGTCCTGCCGCATCCTGTACGTTGAAATGCGCAGCAAGCGCCCAGAGCTGGAGAAAATGAATGACAGAGAACGTCCATGCAGTGAGCGACGCAGGAAATAACGATCGCGTCATCCTGTGCATGAAATGGGGCACCAAGTACGGGCCGGAATATGTGAATCGCCTGTATGCGATGGTGCGCCGCAATTTGAAGGGCGATTTCCGTTTTGTCTGCCTGACCGATGATGGCAGCGGCATACGCGCCGAAGTCGAGTGCTTCCCGATTCCTGATCTGAAGCTGCCGGACGGCTTGCCGGAACGCGGCTGGAAAAAACTCACGACCTTTGAAGCGGATTTGCATGGCTTGAAAGGCACTGCGCTGTTTCTCGACGTCGATGTCGTGATCACCGACAGCATCGATGCCTTCTTCGAGCAGTCGGGCGAATTCCTGATCATCCATGACTGGAAGCGCCCTTGGCGCGTGACCGGCAACTCGTCCGTGTACCGCTTCAAGCTGGGAGCGCATGCAGACGTATTGCAGCAATTCCGCACCACCGGAGCAGAGGCGCGCGATGCCTTCCGCAACGAGCAGGCGTTTCTATCGGATGTGCTGCACAAGCAGGGCAAGCTCAGTTACTGGCCTGCATCGTGGTGCTGCAGCTACAAATACCATTGCATACCGCCATGGCCGACCAATTACTGGCGCGAGCCTTCAGTTCCGGCCGGGACCAAGATAGTGATTTTCCATGGCGAAGTGAATCCGCCGGATGCGCTGGAGGGGCGGCGCAATCGCGCGCTGCGTTTCGTGCGCCGTGCGCCGTGGATCGCCGATTACTGGAAGGAATGAGCCAGCCAGGCGCATGCAGGCAGTGTGGTGGGTAAAAAGGCGTCCTGCAATAAAAAACGGAATCATGTGTATGCACATGATTCCGTTTTTTTTAGGCTATGCAGCAGTAGTGGCTTACATCAGGATCACGTCGTATGATTACGTTTAAATTTTAATTTGTATATAAATCAAATAGTTATTTTTGATAATCTGATTGAGGATGATTATAGCTACCCATCTAGCTACCCATTCCATTATCGCTTCAAATCACAATGAAACTCCTGCCATTACTTTTTGCATTTGTATTCGCCCCTTCATTTGCACATAAGGTAACGCTGAAGCATTCCGCAAACAAGTCCGCGTCTTCACAGATGCCTCGTAGTTTTAATCAACTAGCAAACTTGCCAATGTACTGGCAGGCATAAACACCTCTTCAGAAGTTTCTTGTCACCTTCCATGCCACTCCAACGGCATCGGGAGGTCGGCAATCCCTACCCCAAATAGACTATCCGGCTTCAACCGAGCCTTATGGAAAATATTGGCGCGCCGGCGGCTCACTCTACCAGCTTTTTTTCAAATAAAAGTACGCAAACTTCGCCTCCCTCAAATTGCACAGAATGCTTTGTGTATCTGGTTTTTAATTGCGCCTGTTCCGAGCACTTAGCTCGTGATGAAAGGTTTGCATGGGTCCAAAGGATTTCTACGATTTCGATAATTTGCCTAACTCGGCGCACGTCGACGTTCGCGTTGTCGCGCGGCTATTTGATTGCGAGGAGTGCACGGTCTGGTCACGTCTGCGGCGTGGGAAAGTTCCCGCGCCGCGGAAATTCGGGGCACACACCCGTTGGAATGTTGGCCAATTGCGGATGGCTTTGCAATTGACTGATTGATTTTTTTCAGGCACTGGTTTTTGCAGATTGACAGCTATCTCGACACAAGATTGGAGGGAAGAAACAACGCAGAAGATTAATGCGGGCTGCTAGCAGGTAACGCAAACCCATATTTTTAGTTTTACTTTTAATAAGGATTTTTAGAACCAGAACGCGCCAGACTTTAAATCGCAAGAAAGGGCAAGAAATTTCCGCCAACGCATTGGCTAGCGTCTAACAACATTAATACAGAATTTTTTTAACTCGAACTAAGAACTATGAAAAATCAAACTAAAACTGACTCTCGCCCGCTGGGTTCCTTGTCGCGCAATAGCGCCGCAGAGACTTCGCAAGTCTCGTTGCCCTTGGACGCCGTAATTTTGGCCGCGTCGGGCGAGCGCAAAACAACAATCGGCACCGCATTGTTTGCGGCGGTTCATGAACACCTGAAGGAGGTCGCGTAATGAACAATCCATTTCACAATCCACCACCAGTGGAGGATTGCACACCGGTGATGAAAAAAACGATCCTTGAGATCCATGCAGCTACGCAAGCACCTCTAGGCATGATTTTAGCCACCGTGCTTTTTGATATGACCCTCTCGGTGCAGAACTCCATTGATGTCCGCCGTCCTAATGGTTCGCAAGGGCCCGTGTCGACAATCGTGACCGTGCTGGCAGACTCTGGTGAACGCAAGTCTACAGTCGCAAATGAGGTTTTTTCGGCGGTTGAAGAAGTGGAAACAGAGGAAAACAAGAAAACTGATCAAGAAATGGAAGGCTGGAAGATTCAGAGCAAACTGCATGCCGAGAAATTGAAAGGCGTCTTGGCGGCAATCAGAAAGGCGATGACAAAGGGCAAGCCAACAGAAGAACTCGATGTTTTGTATTTGAAGTTGGTAATGGAGCAACCGGTCAAACCAAAACGTATCCGCGTCATGTTTGGCCCGGATATTACATTGGCTGCATTGAAATATGCGTTGTATGAAACCGGCAGTTCGGTAGCAATCGTCACGGATGAGGGCGGCGAGTTCTATAAGAGCAATGCGGCGATTGAGTATCCGTTCCTGAACTCGGCGTGGGGTGGCGTCGGTCCTAAGGTATCGCGTCGAACGTCAGAGAGTTTTTCTGTGCCGGACGTCCGCCTTTCATTGCTCCAAATGGTGCAAAACGCATTGTTTCAGGAACACGAGAATGGACGTGGGTCGATGGCGCGTGCCAGCGGTTATCATGCGCGTGGCCTGATTTGCCGGCCTGCAAGTACGCAAGGCTTTCGCTGGATTACGGCAGAGCAAATCCTGCGTGCGGCGACACCGGTGTTTACTGCACGTGTAAAGGCTCTTCTGCGTGAAAACATTGCGCATGTCAAAGCCGGCACGCTCGAACGCATTGTCATGGAATTCAGTCCAGAGGCCGCGATCCAGTTCAATCAAACTGGTAACCGAATCGAAGGCATGTTGCAGCCGGGGCAACCGCTGTGTGAGTTCAAAGATCACGCCTCGAAGCTGGGCGAAAATATCGCACGTGTCGCTGCGGTCTTGGAGTATTTCGAGTACGGCCCTGGCCCGATCTCGGCTGACACATTGCGTCGCGCAAGCGAGATCGTGCAATGGTTCAGCAGCGAATTTCAGCACATCTTTGGCCCTGGTGCGCAGGTTGATTCATTCATGTCTGATGTCAATAAATTCGGCATCTGGTTGAATAGTTGTACGCAACGTGAAGGCAAGGCAGTTTTCGAGAAAAGTTGGGTTCAACGTAACGTGACCTTCTCTTTGCGTGGCAAAGCACGTCTGGAACCGATCCTGGATCATTTTGTGACTACCGGTCAGATTCGCTACATTCAGGACNNAATTCAGGACAATAAAAAAACGATGATCGAAGTTAATCCGGCCTATTTTCAGATCGGTTTGTTCCCTCATTATCGTGTGTGATTGATTTTTGACAAGACCCCCCCCCCCGCACTATCTGCGAATTGCGAAAATTCGCGGAAAATCGCAGGGGGGAGGAAGCTTTCTTTGTTATTTGAGGGTGAGATGGATTGATGCAAACAATCGTCTTATCCTTGTAATGCCTCCGCCAATGTATCTTGCAGGATCATGTCGATCTGCTGGATTGAAACAAGTCGCGCAGTTTGTCCGATTAGACTTGTCAACGCTTGAGTATCGAGGTCCCATTGATGGGCAATAAAGTATTCGAGCGAACACCTGATACTGTTTTCACGTAATCCGCACAGTGTGGCTGGCTGCAACGTACCTAAGGTGCCGACCAGCGCTCTGGTTGGTGAGAGGGGCAGGAGCGCTGCGGCTAGTACTTGACCAGCATCAACGAAGGGTGTGCACGTATCTTGTCCGATTGTCTGCGATATCAATGGTGCATCACCTTGTACCAGCATCGTGGACGGATCATCGATTAACGCGAATGTCAGGCCGCTGAATTGCTCTTGCCGTCTAATAGGAGAGATGTCGTCTTTAAGTGTGCGTACATGCCCGCGCTTTACCGCAGTGCTAATTGTGTCGTAAATATCGATATTAGCCAGTACCAAGCCGAACGCTGATGCGAATTCAACGCACAACATACTGCTGTCAAGCGAGTATCAGGTTGCATGCATGGAGCCTACTGTTCATTTTCAAGATTTTTTATGCGTGCATAACTATGTATATGAGGAGCATTGCAAATTCACGAGCTTCCTTGAGTATTCAAAATTTAAATGCTGGACATGTCGAGTAATCAAGTCTGAGCCGGTTCTGCTTCTTATGGAATAAGAGGTCTAGGGCCAAGACATACCAGCATTCGGTATAAAAATTCATATCTAGAGATTAAGTCAACCTGGCATGTTGAAGGAATGCCAGTGACAGCATGTTGGATGGGCTGCCATTGATCCATGTTCATACCAGATGAACATGACACCAACTTTAACCATCATCGCTATTCATGCGATGACTACCTTATTAAACATCATGTACGAAATCAATGAAGACCGGGAAGCACCCGAGGTCATCGCTCGCCTTGACGAGCGTATGAATATTGAACAAACCGATATGGATGGCAAGAGGATGACCATCATTCACAAGGGATATGCATCCAGACATTTATTTGAGATCGAAAATTTCGTCACAAATATTGTTGATGAAGGGTGGAGAGGTGGACGCATTGAAGAATTTACGGATTATGAAGAGATGGTGAGGTTTCGTAAATTCAACCTTGGTAAAAAGTACGGCCATCAGGTAAATAACTGGCTTGATCAGTATTCGGAAGTCTATCGCTATTCAACACGAGTTGAGGCGTTCTACGATGTGTGCAAAACGATGGAATTGATTAGGCAGAAACCGTCATTTGAATTTTTCTTCTTCGATGAATCGGAAATCAGTAGCGGAATTAGCGACATAGACTTGTTCAATGCACTGATCGAGCAAGTGTATGCGCGTTGCCAAGCACGTGAATTCAAGGAACGTGAACGCTTGAGGAAGGCGAATGCTGAGCGAAATAAGAAAAATGTACTGGCACTAGAAGAAACGATGTTCTCGAAGGAGGCAGGTAAGTCTCGATGGCTCATCTTGTCACTGACGCTGCGCTATAAGCCGAGCTACCGTAGGCGGATTACGCCTGAAATTATCCAGCAACATCGAGATCGTTTCTTTGCTGCACGTCGCTTCAATGAGTTGATGTCTGGGATCAAAAATTATGTGTGGACGATCGAACAGGGTGAAGATACGGGGCTGCACTTGCATGTCATCTTGTTCTATTCAGCAGGCTCCAACCACGATGAGTACATCGCTATGCAGATTGGAGAATATTGGGAAAATATTGTGACGGAAGGAAAAGGTAATTACTGGAACAGCAATGGTGGAAAATTAAAAAAAGGATATGAGGAGAAGGGCCATGGCGTTGGTGTAGGGCAGATCAACTGGAACGACTTAGCTAAGCGTGACGCATTGCGCATCAATTTGATGTACTTGGCGAAGACCGAGCAGTACCTCATGATCAAAGTGGCTGACAGCATTCACACGTTCGGGACCGGGCAAGTGCCGAAGAAGGCGAAATCCGGACGACCGCGTGCCGGGGGGAGTTGCGGATAAATGGTTTCACATCTGACTGAACTGGCCCTAAGAAGTTAAGACTATGTCCTAACTTCTTAGGTTTTTTTTGATCTCGATTAAAAATTGCAGTTTCGTGAATCTTGAAATTCGAAATCAGAAAATTTGGCCCAGCCGACAATTTTTTCTTCAGAAGCATTCATCAATTGAACATATCCGTTTTTCTCAGCCTTGATTGTGAATGATGTCATTTTATTGAGTTGCTGCTTTGAATCTGCCGAATTTGGTCCACTAAAAATATAGACTGGATTTTTAAATTGTAAGTTGCCATTTGCGGCCGGTTTTGTTTTTGGAAATACGCATTGGCCAACTTTTTCAGCTGCATGTGAAGGTAACGTATGTAGCAAGGCAATTGCCAGCATAGCGATTAATTTTTTCATTTGATTTTTTCCTTTTAAAAGTTTGTGTAACCTAAAATATTTCTCATAAAACCTTGGAAAGCCATGTAACCGATGATCCAGCCAATGCATTGAGGCCCGACCATCCAGAAAATCTTTTTCATGAAGCTATCGACGGCTCCCGTTGTGAAATACACATCCGGGATAACGAATCTTCGAAACATGTCGCCTAGCGAAACACCTATTACGGTAAAGAATGTCCCAAATACCCATGTTGCTATGTGACCCCAGAATCCAATTCGAGCGGTGCTGAAAAATAGAAGTGCCATGGAGCAAAGAAACATGATCCCGAAACATATTGCAGCATGCCTTAGCAATCTTTCTTTGTAGCTCATTCTTAAGTGTGCCTTTCTGGTATGAAAGATCAGTTGAAATCACACGAGGTGATTGCAACCAACCCTGATTAAAAATACAATAAATGGGTCGTAAATACCGTGGTCGTTAACGCATCATAGCGAGACGATTGCAGTATGGCAAGAGTCTCTGCAAAACTTGATAAAGATAGCGACCTGATACGGTTCGGGGTGGTGGTGCGTGCACGACGTATAGCGTTGGGTCTGTCGCAAGAAGCCTTGGCTGATTACGCCGGGATAGACAGGTCGCATATGGGCAAGTTGGAGCGAGGAGAACGAAACGTCTCCTTTTTAAACATAGTCAGAATTGCGAATGCGCTCCAATGTAAGCCGTCCGATCTGTTTGGCGAAGCCGGTCTATGAAGCAGGTGAGGTCTACCCTTCAAGGCTGGCAGCTTTAGAGTCCAACTTTTCCAGAAGACTGGGCTTCAACTTATTGCCTGCCGTTGCGGCAACATCACCTCCCTCGTTATTCGTAGTTGAAAAGAATTCCTCAATAATTTCAGGTGTCTCCTCCTCACTATCTTCAAACGCCCCATTGCCGAATCCCTGCTTGCCAGCAGTATCTAGTGCAGCCTGATCATAGCCAGCCGCCTTGCGCTGCACATCGATATTCCGGGCATCGGCAATAGCACTCTCCAAGGTCGCTCCTTCTCGAACAGTCAGATCAGCGTAGTAGATGGCCGAACGGTGGCTGAGCGTGGTGCTTTTGCTCCGAAGTCGTAATTCCAGTGGCAGGCAGGCTAGTAAATTCCCAGAGACTGCCTGGTAATAACTGAGTCGTGCCGTCAGACTGCGAATGCTGTTGAAGCCAGTGGTTCTAAAGATGAATGTACCCAACTCATCGTCGTCCCCGATCTTGACGTTCAATCTGCCATAAGGCTTGCATAGGCCACCTTTCGCCAGTTCACAACTATCTGGCGATGGACAAGGCAAGGTCTGCATACCTGACTCCGTGTACCGTCTGCACGTCTCCCCGTTGCCAACACACAGCGGACGACCGTTCTGTCGGTCGAATAGACTGTATTCGGCACGTAAGTTCAAATCCGGGTCGTTGAACAAAAGCCGAATTGGTATCGAGCGGAGCTTGCCGTTGTCGGATGCCTTGCGCAGTTCTTCGTTGAGTGGATGGTTGACCCAACCGTCCCGCGTTTGTACCTGTGAGGTGATGGTGAATTTATCGTCCTTCTCTGGCAGGCGTTTGCCATTTCTTTCTACGATCTTGCCGATGGATATGCGTCCCAGTATGGGCGGTGTGATGGAAAGTCCTTTGATCATTGTGTTCTCCTAAAAATAGCCAAGCCCGCCCAAGTTTCCGCTAGAGGCAGGCAGCATAAACAGCCCCAGCGGAGGGGCAACTGACTTCGATTTAAATACGTGTGAGTTACGACTGAACTACGTGGTAGTGAGAAAGCGGCGACTGCCGGGTTTGGTGATGGCATAGCGTTGTTGCAGATCTGGGTGCTCTTGCAATAGCTTGGTTGTGTCGACGCCACTTCCATCCTTGGAGCGCTTCCAACTGACACTACCTGTCTCAAACTTGGCGCGACTGGCATCGCCCATGCGCTGCTGAATTTTCTGTTTCAGCTCTGCCTCGACTTTTTCACGAAGGGAGATTTCTTCACGAACAGAGATCAGATCGGCAAAAACGGATGACATGTCACGGTCATCGGTGAGATCAATAGAACTACCGGAATCCTGAGGATAGAGGCATCGCAGGGCAAGGTCTGCTGAATCGGAACCATCTGCTGGCGGTGGCGTATCGGTCTCGACGTAGTGCCAGAACTGTCGTTCCAACTCGATCAACTTAGCGATCAAGCCATCGTCCCGTTCTATCCGATGCACACGGATTTCCTGACCACAGATCAGTACGCACACATCAGCAGCGGCTTTGCCTGTAACTGCAAGCTGGTGTTGTACCTGACAGACGACGTATTCCGGCACGCCATCCCGCCATAAGCGTGAACCAAACTCGCCGGCAGTTTTACACTCCAAAATCTGCACATCATCCGCACCGATGACTTCACGATCGATGTTAGCCAGCATCCACGTTTTGTCTACGTCGGGATGCTGCAGTACTGCATTGATGCGCCTGACGCGATTGCCGGTGCGTTTTGTGTAATGTGCCGCCACAATCGATTCCAGCAATGTCCCCCAATACATCGGGCTGGTTTCATCGTTGGGATCAATTTTGGGCAAATCTGCGTCACGCCCCGTTTTGATCATCCACAGTTCCAACTGTGATTGATAGGGATTGAGGCCTACTGCTGCTCCTGCATCACTGCTACCAATACCTCCTTTGCGTACATCGAGCCATTCGTCCCGGCTCAATTCTTTCGTCGATACCAAACGCAATGCTGGCCGCTTGGTTCTTACTGCAATCGCTGCATTGTTCATTTTTAGGTCTCCGAAAAATAAAAGCCCGACTGAGCTAACTCAGGCGGGCTTTAGTTGAAGGCGAAACGGTGGTGTCAGGCAATCATCAGCAAAGCCTGATCTAACGCAATATTTTTGAGCCGAGCGCCTTGCCCGAACCAGGCAGAATCCAGTCGATGATCGATACTGCGCGCACGTCGTTCATGATCGATAAACTCTGTCACTGAATTCAGTAGGCCCAATGCCGTCCCTTTGGAAGAAGCCAGTTCTGCCCCTTTGCCATGCCCATCGAACATCGCCATGGCTTTCGTCATGGCGCGTTCGTTGGTTTGGCCGGAGGCAGTTTTACTTTGGTCGGTAAAGACCCGCAGGTAGTAGTTCTGTACTTCTTTTGATTTGACCTTTCGTTCACTCAAGCCCTTCATGCGGTACATGAAGGCATCCCAGGTCGATACGGAAATGCCGAGTTGCTGTTTGACTGCCTGTGGATCGAAGGCTGTGCTGTGTGGAACTTTGACTGCACCCTTACTATCGGATAGCGCTACTGCCAGCGTGTTGTTGCATACCACGCGAATTGATGTGAACTGCGCAGTGGTTGCTAGGGTGCCGTCGCAAGCGGTGGCTAGTAGGACATAGCCATTCGTCACATCGTTACCCTTGATGGTGGACGATTGTCCGGTACGAGCCAATGCCCAAATTTTGCGCCCATTTTTTAAAATTCCTGCGGTTTCCAGCTCAAATCCAGCGTTTTCAGTCAAGTCACGATAAAATTCCAAAATCGCACGGGGTTGCACGACCTGATAGCGTTGACCGACGACTGACAAAGGTTCGTTGGTGTCAGAGCGGAACAGAACCTTGTTCTCCGGGAAGGACATAATGGCACCGAGATTGCCAGCGCTTTCTGTCATGAAGCGCACGGGTGCCTCGCGTATATCCCAGTCCATGCCAGCTTCTTTTTGCCAAACTTCGATTGGTTGTTTGGCGGTGAGTTGATTGCCCAGACCATGCCAGGGTGTTGCGCCGCAGAAGGCCATTTTTTGTATTAGGTGTGCCATAAGTGTTGTTCCTTTTTTTGGTATGCACGTGCAAATGCCGCTGAGTGGCAGCAGGGTTAACGTGACGTAGGGAGTTGATTTAGAGGTACTTTGACAACTCAGCTGAGAGCTGAGGTAGGGGAGTTTGCTTACGAATTGGTAGGCGTATTGCTATCGCTTGGTGAGCGGGGAGGTAAGTCTTCAACCTGTTGGCCAAAAGTAGTCCCGCAAGATAGGCATTGGTAATTATCGAGTACGACGTCATCGACTACTTTTCCAAGTGTCGCACCTGCGGCACATCCAGCTGCACCACCAAAGAGCCCACCCAGTATTGCCCCTGCAATAGCGCCGATCGCTGAGCCTACAGGGCCAGCGATGATACCTACAGTAAAGCCAACTTCTGCTCCAGAAAAAGCACCCGTTGCACCTGCTGCGGCTCCAGCAACCATCCCTACAGTGCCACCAGTTTTCTTTCCATAATTGTTGGTGTTGATGTGTTCAGAATGGCATTTTGGGCATTTGAACGTCATTTGAATGTGCCCCCTTGTTCAATACACGCGTTTGCGCCGGTAGTAGTAGGGCGTATGAAAAGTTTGATCTTGTCCATTGGATTCCTCTGGTTGAATTGAAGCCTGTTGAAGGCTTTACAAGCGACTAAACAATAGATTTTGCTTAGTACCATGTAAGGAATATATGTCTGAGATTTTTTTCAATCGATGAGTAGTCGGCATATAGCCCGGATGTTGCATAAATCTTCCCTGATCTCAAATTGGCGGCTCGCTGGGATCTTTCGCCAACGCCGGGCAAAGCAGCCCCTACCTGGGTATTCCGGAGCAACGTGACCGACGATTCCGATTCAACATGACCGGCCATTCCGGTCGAACGTGACCGAATTTCCGGTGTTTCCGGAATCGGCGGTCACGATAGCGGAATGGCCGGTCACGATACCGGAACGATGTCGTAGTGCAGTGTGATGGTGTTGAAAGTGGAGCAGTAAGACAGGCGTGTGCGAAAACTCGGTAGCCAAACCAAAAACCTGCGACTTCCGCAGTGGTCGCATCATCCTGCAACAGGAAATTTTGCCTGAGAAAATGAGCAAACTGCTCAACGAAGGCAAGACAGATTTGTTGCCAGGATTCGTCTCGCAACGCACACAGTTCAAGGAAATCCAGAAAGAAGGTTTTACCGGCAGCTACTCGGGCGTCACCCGCTATATCCATAGCTGGCACGACCAGGCCGCCAAAGTCAGCGGCAAATCCGCCTTTGTACCGCTCAAATTTCAACTCGGCGAAGCCTTCCAGTTTGACTGGAGCGAAGAGCTGCTGCTGATCGGCGGCATCCACCGCAAACTGCTGGTGGCCCACACCAAGCTATGCGTATCCCGCGCCTTCTGGCTGGTGGCGTACCCGACGCAAAGCCACGAAATGCTGTTCGATGCTCATACCCGTGCCTTCGCCGCACTGGGCGGCATTGCTAGGCGCGGCATCTACGACAATATGAAGACCGCCGTGGACAAGGTCAAGAAGGGCAAAGGGCGCATCGTCAATGCGCGCTTCTTCGCCATGACCGCGCACTACCTGTTCGACCCGGATTTTTGCAATGTCGCCTCCGGTTGGGAGAAAGGCATCGTTGAGAAGAACGTGCAGGACAGTCGCCGCCGCATCTGGCATGACGCCAGGCAGGAACGCTTCGGCAGCTTTACCTAACTCAATGCCTGGCTGGCCGTGCGTTGCCGCGCCCTGTGGAGTCAATGCCGCCATCCGGAGTATCCCGATCTGACGGTTGCCGATGTGCTCGAACATGAGCAAGCGCACTTGATGCCCATGCCAGCGCCCTTTGATGGCTATGTCGAATTGGTGGCGCGCGTATCCAGTACCTGCTTGATCACCGTGCAGCGCAATCGCTATTCCGTACCCTGTCATCTGGCCAATCACCTGGTTAGCGTACACCTCTATCCGGAACAGATAGCCGTCTATGCTGAGAACGAACGCGTGGCGTGTCATCTGCGCCTGTTGGGTCGCGATCAGATTTGTTACGACTGGCAGCATTACATCCTGCTGGCAGAACGCAAGCCTGGCGTCTTGCGCAACGGCGCACCGTTTGCCGACATGCCGGTGTCGTTATTGAAGTTGCAGACGGCCTTGCTGCGTCGTGAGGGTGGCGACCGTGTCATGGCCAAGGTTCTGGCGGCCGTGCCCCATCATGGGGGTCTAAGCCGGAACCCCAGAAAATTCCGCCGGTCTTCATTTTCCCCAGCTGAGGCCCTGCGGCATCGGGCAGGCCAATCCTTTGCCCGTATGACCGGTGCGCGTCTATTGCAGCCGGTCGGACGCGCGGTCCAGTTGCGACAAATTTCGTTGGAAGACACCACACCTTAGCGCACGATTTTTCCGTTTTCTACAGCGACCACGACAGGCGCATCACGATGCGTATATTTGAGGATGGTGACCTGCCGCATGCACGACATCAATCCCTATGATTACTTCGTGGATGTATTGCAGCGCGTGGGGCAACATCCAGCGTCAAAGGTGCATGAGCTGACGCCCAGACTATGGAAGACATTGTTTGCGGCTAATCCGTTACGGTCAGATTTGTACGCGATTCCTTGACTTTGTAATATTTGTGCTCGATGATCGCTTACTTCTCAGCATAGGAAACCGTAGATAACGTACTGGTGCATGACGACGGAAAGTCCCAACCCTCACGGGGACCCCGATACGACGGTATCTCATCTTGTCGATGCCTTGCATGAGATGCGAGACGCGCTGGTGAAAGCCTCACTTTTTTAAAAGTCAGCCAATCATCCGTAACTATTCCCAAGAGTGACGCAGGAAGAACTCAATCTACATGAACTTGAATATCTTTCCGTGGCGCTCACTAAACACCAGAGTGACTCTCTTCACGTTGACTGTTTTTGTGGTCAGCATCTGGTCGCTGTCGTTCTACTCTGGCCGGTTGCTGCGCGAGGATATGGAGCGCATGTTGGGAGAGCAGCAGTTCTCGACGGTGTCTTTCATGGCCGCACAGGTCAATCAACAGATGAACGACCGGTTGATAGCGATGGAAACAGTTGCTGGAGCCATTAACCCCGACATGCTGGGCAATACGGCGATCTTGCAGGCACACCTGGAGCGGCACCCGGTTTTCCAGAGCCTGTTCAACGGCGGCAGCTTTGTCACCGGGCTTGATGGCACGGCGATTGCCTCTGTTCCGCTCTCGGCAGAACGCGTCGGCGTCAATTACATGGACAGAGACTTCTTGGCCTCTGCGCTCAAAGACGGCAAAGCGGCGATCGGCCAGCCGGTAATGGGCAAGCGATTGCAGGCTCCTGTATTCGGCATGGCCGTGCCCATCCGTGATCATCAGGGCAAGGTGCTCGGTGCCTTGATGGGGGTAACCAATCTGGGCCTGCCCAGTTTTCTGGACCAGATTTCGAAGAACCGCTACGGCAAGACGGGCGGCTATCTGCTGGTCGCGCCGCAGCAGCGCCTGATTGTTACGGCAACCGACAAACGCCTCGTCATGGAAAAGGTGACAGCCCCTGGCGTCAGCCCTTTGGTCGACCGTTTTGTTCAGGGTTACGAGGGCTCTGGTATTTTGGTCAATCCACTGGACGTACAGGTACTCGCTTCTGCCAAAGGCGTGCCAGTGGCGGGGTGGTACGTGACCCTTGCGCTGCCAACCGAGGAGGCTTTTTCCCCAATCCAGGCCATGCAGCAGCGCATATTGCTCGCTGCGACCTTCGTGACCCTGCTGGCTGGTGTTCTGACCTGGTTGATGATAAGACGCCAGCTATTACCGCTGCTTGCTGCCGCGAGAACCCTGACCACCCTGTCGGATACAAACCAGACCCCGCAGCCCTTGCCCGTCACCCGGCAAGACGAAATCGGACAACTGATAGGTGGTTTCAATCGCCTGCTGCAAATAGTGGCGCAACGGGAAGGAGCATTGAAGCAGGCGTCCGCAACCGTACGTGCCACACTCTATGAGAGGGACCGGCATCAGCAAGCCGTCAACGCTCACGCCATCGTCAGCGCGGCGGATTCTGCGGGCAATATCACCTACGTCAACGACAAGTTTTGCGAGGTGAGCGGCTACAGTCGGGATGAGCTGCAGGGCCAAAACCACCGCATGCTCAAGTCGGGGGAGCACCCGCCCGCGCTCTACGACGATATGTGGCACACCATCAGTCGCGGTGAAATCTGGTCCGGTGAAATCTGCAACCGGTGCAAAGATGGTCAGCATTACTGGGTTGAATCCACCATTGTCCCTTTTGTGGATACCAGCGGCCTGCCCTACCAGTACATTTCCATTCGCACCGACATTACCCAACGAAAGCAGCACGAGAAGGCTCTACGCACGAGTGAGGAACGCTTTCGGCATGGCCAAGCGTTTTCCGATATTGGAAGTTGGGACTGGAATATCGAAACTGGCGAACTGTTCTGGTCAGAACGCATTGCGCCACTCTTCGGTCACGCGCAAGGGGCACTAGAGAGCACTTACGAGAACTTCGTCAACGCAATTCATTCAGACGACCGTCAAGCTGTACTTGACGGTGTCAACGCCTGTGTTGAGCGCGATACACCCTACCAAATCGAGCACCGCGTGGTGTGGCCAGACGGCACGGTGCGCTGGCTTCTGGAGCGTGGCGGCGTAACACGCGACGCGTCCGGCAAGGCCAGTCATATGCTGGGCGTGGTGCAGGATATTCACAGTCGCAAGCAGGCAGAGTTGGCGCTGATCGAGAGTGAGAAGCGCTTGCAAGAGGCGCAGTCAATGGCGCGTCTGGGCCATTGGGAAGCGGTCATAGAAAGCGGTGCACTTTTCTGGTCACCAGAGATTTTTCATATCTTTGGCCGCGACCCGGCCACCTTCAAACCCAGCGTTGAAGCATTCCAGGCTGCGGTGCATCCAGACGACCGGATGCTGGTCAGCGACAGTGCGAAACGGGCCGAGCAGACGGGCATCCATGATGTGGTGCATCGCATCGTGCGGCCTGACGGCACGGTGCGCTATGTGCATGAACTGGCGCATGCTGAACGGAGCGCGGAGGGCCAAATTCTGCGCCTGTCGGGCACAGTCCAGGATACGACCGAATTCATGGAGGCCAAGGAGCAGCTCCGGCAAAGTGAGGAACGCTTTGCCTTTGCCGTAGAAGGCGCTGGCGACGGCATCTGGGACTGGAACCTGCAAACAGGCGAAATGCCGCTTTCCGGGAACTATGAGGCAATGCTGGGCTACGACAAGGGCGAGTTGATTCCCACCGTTGAAGCATGGATAGCCAGCGTTCACCCCGATGACATCGCTCGGGTACAGCAGAACTTGCAGGCTTACCTGGACGGTAAGCTCCCAGTCTATGTGGTTGAAATGCGCCTGCGCTGCAAGGACGACGGCTACAAGTGGATCCTTTGCCGAGGCACGGTGGTGGCTCGTGATGGCGAAGGCAAGCCTGAACGCATGATCGGCATCCACAGTGACATTGGTAAACAAAAGGAGGCGCAAGCCGAACTGGAGTTGGCTCGCGAGGCTGCTGAACGCGCCAACCAGGCCAAGTCTGGCTTCCTCTCCAGCATGAGTCACGAACTGCGCACGCCGATGAACGCCATCATCGGTTTTGCGCAGATGCTGGAATACGATTCCACCCTGAATCCGGATCAGCTGGAAAACGTGGATGAAATCCTCAAGGGGGGGCGGCATTTGCTGGAACTCATTAACGAAGTGCTCGATTTGTCCAAGATCGAAGCTGGCCATGTCGATCTGTCGCTCGAATCGGTGGACTTGACTGACTTGATCGAGGATTGTCGGCAAATGATCATGCCCTTGGCGACAGCTCGCCGGTTGGCATTTGACCTGGATATATCACAGGGTGCTGCGGTACGCGCCGATCGTTTTCGTTTGAAGCAGGCGTTGCTGAATTTATTGTCGAATGCCGTCAAATACAACCGTGAAGCGGGCAGCATTCGCTTGAGCGCGCAGCCTGTTGACGGCGGTCGACTGCGTATCGCGGTAGCAGACACCGGGGCGGGTATTCCTGCCGAACGAATGGCTGAACTGTTCCTGCCCTTCAATCGGTTGGATGCGCAGTACAGCGAGGTGGAAGGTACTGGCATTGGGCTGACCATTACCCGGCAACTGGTCGAATTGATGGGCGGGACGGTGGGCGTTGAGAGTCAAGTCGGCGCTGGCACCACATTCTGGATTGAGCTGCCTTCTGAAACTTTGACAGAAACAGACGCGAGGGCAGAGGCAACAAGCGCAAGCGGAACGCCATTGGCTGATCCCCCTACTCATGAACATCTGGTCCTGTGCATCGACGATAACCCAGTGAACCTCAAGCTCATCGCACAGATGCTGGGCACGCGTCGACATATTCACTTGCTTACTGCCCACACGCCGCAACTGGGCATCGAGTTGGCGCTGGCGCGCCGCCCCGAGTTGATCCTGCTGGACATCAATATGCCGGGCATGAATGGCTACCAGGTGCTGGAGATATTCAAGGCCAACGAAAGCCTGAAGGCTATTCCTGTCGTCGCCGTTACCGCCAATGCATTGGCTCGCGACATTGAACGCGGCCTTGCTGCCGGCTTCACCGACTACCTCACCAAGCCGCTGGATCTGGGTGGCTTCCTCAAAACCATCGATGCCTATCTGTCGCCCCGGCCGATCGCCACGAACCAGAAAACCTGAAATCATGACTGAACACGACTCTGCCCAGTCCCGTATCCTGATCGTCGACGACGAGCCTGCCAACCTCAAGCTGCTAAATAAGCTGCTTACCGGCCAGGGCTACCACCAGCTTGTGCTGGTGCAGGACTCGTGCGAGGTGCTTGACCGTTACCGCGAGGTTCGCCCCGATCTCATACTGGTCGACATCAACATGCCGCATCTGGATGGCTATCAGGTGATGGAGCAACTGAAGGCGTTGAGTGACCCTCTCATGCCACCTATTGTCATCCTCACTGCCCAGCATGGTCATGACCATATGCTGAAGGCACTAGCGTTGGGCGCGCGCGATTTCGTTGGCAAGCCCTTTGATCGCGTCGAATTGCTGATGCGTGTGCGCAACCTGCTGGATGCTCAGCTCGCCCATCGCCTGGTGCATGACCAAAAGTCGGTACTGGAGGACTTGGTTCGCATTCGCACCATGGAACTGAGGGAGACACGCCTTCAAGTGGTACGACAACTTGGTCGCGCAGCGGAATACCGTGACAATGAAACCGGGCTGCATATCGTCCGGATGAGCCAGGTGTCGGCACTGCTTTGCAGGAGCCTTGGTCATAGCGAGGAGATGTGCGAGCTGATGCTGCATGCCAGTCCCATGCACGACATTGGAAAGATCGGTATTCGCGATGACATATTGCTCAAGCCGGGTAAGCTGACACCGCAAGAGTTCGAGATCATGAAGACCCACGCGTCGATTGGTGCGGACATGCTGAGCGGGGATACCTCGGAGTTGCTCAAACTCGCGCGTACCATCGCTCTTACACATCATGAAAAGTGGGATGGCAGTGGCTACCCCAATGGTTTGGCTGGCGAGAGTATTCCGCTGGAGGGTCGTATCGTTGCCGTGGCTGATGTATTTGACGCGTTAACGTCCAGCCGTCCTTATAAGAAAGCCTGGCCGGTGGATGAAGCGACTGCATTCATCAGGGAAAATGCCGGCAAGCACTTTGATCCCGAGGTGGTCAAACATTTTCTACTCCGGTTGCCGGAGATCCTCGCCATCGTCGAGTTCCATGCCGAGCCGGCGGAGTCGGCAGGCTGAGCCAGTCTTACAAGTTCAAAATTCACCAGATGCATTTGCGGCGATGCAGCTGAGCAAGATATGTCCAGTACCCATACTCCCTGCATCACTCTGACCAAAGGCCTTGCCCCAGACCCTGAATTGCGCCAGAGATAGATCTGACAACAGGAGCTGCAATGGACAGGGACCGGATCCTGCAGAACTGGGGTGCAGGACCTAACCTGGCCCCAACTGAGAGGCGCACCGATCCGCTCGCAATGATGTCACTATTTCGCGCGCGATCATTGCCTTGGCCTGTTGGCGCGCTGGCGCAGTTGGCCGAGCGCTTCAACTGGCTGCTGCAAGCGCCCGGGGTCGGGCTGATCACCGGCGAACCAGGAGTCGGCAAGACGGCCGCCTTGCGCAGCCTGAGCGACGCGCTCAATCCGCACCGCTACCAGGTCATCTACCAGCCCGAAACCGACTTCGGCCGGCTCGACCTGTACCGCAGCCTGGCCGGCGCGCTCGGCGTCGAGCAGTCCTACCGGCGCGCGCAGCTGTGGCGCGACATCAAGCAGCGCATCCTGGAGATGGTCGACGGCAAGCAACTGCTGCCGGTGTGGATCATCGACGAGGCGCAGAACCTGCCGGTGGAGTTCTTCCGCGACCTGCCTGCGTTCCTGAACTTCGCGTTCGACTCGCGCGACCTGATCAGCGTATGGCTGGTGGGACATCCCGCTCTGGCGCAAACGCTCGAGCGCGCGCCCTATGCGGCCCTGCACGGACGCATCGCGGCACGGGTTCAACTCAGGCCCGTCGTTGAGCGCGAGCGCTTCGCCTTGTTGATCGGCCATGCGCTGAAGACGGCCGGCTGCCAACACACCTTGCTGGCTGACTCGGGCATGGAGGTGCTGCGTCAGGCATCGAAGGGCTTGCCGCGTATGGCCGGCCGGATCTTGCGCACGGCCATGCGTCTGGCCGTCCCGAAAGGGCTGAACCATTTACCGGACGAGTTGCTGCAACAAGCCATTGAGGAGCTACGATGAAACCATACAAATCATTATTGCCGCATCCGGACGACATCACCGATGAAGCCGCCGCCGTGCTGACCGAATTCCTGTTCTACCTGGCCACCGCAAGCGAACTTCGATATGGGTCGAAGCTTCGGCGCCACGCCGATGCCAAGAGGGCTGCGGAAATAGATAGATTGGATCCGGATCGTCCGTGGACCGGACGACCGCCACCGGCATGATCGAACCGATCGAACGCCCAACCTTCAACTGGACGCCCTCGACCTAACGCCGCTCCACCGGCGAGGGGCGCTCCTCCAGAACGGTCGGCCGATGATCGATGACGTACCTTCGCCAGCCTGCCGTCCCACGTTCGGCGAAAGGATCGTGCTATCTAAACGACAACGGGACACGGTCGGAAATTCGGCCTCGAATAGGGTGAGGCGGCGAGCCTAAAATACTGCGGTACGTAACACCAACGGCGATCACCGGCGACATGCACAGCGTCAACAAGGCCAACTTCGCCATCTTGTACTGGTTCGGACCGCGCTTCGAGCCGCGCTTCACCGCCATGGATAAACAACTGAAGGAACTGTATTGCGCCGACGACCCTGCGCTGTACGAGAAATACCTGATCCGCCCGGTCGGCCAGGTTGACCTGAAGCTGATCGTCGACGAAAACTCGAACATGAATCAAATCGTCGCCACGCTCGGGCTAAAGGAGATGACCCAGGGCACGCTGATCCGCAAGCTGTGCACCTACACCGCAACGAACCCGACGCGGCGCGCGATCTTCGAGTTCGACAAGATTGTGCGCAGCATCTACACCTTGCGCTACCTGCGCGATCCACAACTGGAACGTAACGTCCACCGCTCGCAGAACCGCATAGAGTCTTACCACCAGCTACGCTCGACCATCGCCCAGGTCGGCGGAAAGAAGGAGCTGACCGGTCGCACTGACATCGAAATCGAGATCAGCAACCAGTGCGCCAGGCTGATCGCCAACGCGATCATCTACTACAACTCGGCCATCCTGTCGCACTTGCTTACGAAGTGCGAGGCAAGCGGCAACGCCAAAGCCGTGGAGCTGATCACCCGGATCTCGCCGGCGGCTTGGCGGCACATCCTGCTGAACGGGCACTACACGTTCCAGAGCAGCGGCAAGATGATCGACCTGGACACGCTCCTGGACGGGCTGGATTTGGGGTGGCGGAATTTTCTGGGGTTCCGGCTTAGACCCCCATCATGGACTGGAATCCGTGCTGGTGGCCGTGGAGCTGGTACTGGAATCTGGTGCCACCAGTGCCGAACATATCACCAATGTCCTGGCCCGATTGCGTCAAAGTGATCCGCCGGAAAGCGTGGAAACCAACTTGCGACTCCAGGAGGAACCGGTGGCCGACGCCAGCCGCTATGACAGATTGCATCAAGAGGACAGCCATGTTTGACATCATCGCAGAACTGAAATCGATCAAGTTGTACGGCATGGCTTCGGCCTATGAAGAACTGGCAACGCAAGGGTCACTCATCATTGCCATATCATCGAAACCGGCAATGACTCGTTTCGCTTCAAGCACAGCAGCGCAACGGCCAAGATACGTATCAAATCTAGGGAACAAACCAGGCGTCAAGGCAAGGCAGGCAACGTCGTGCAGCCGGAAACAGACGCTGAGGAGGCAGAAGCTTTCTAGCGGATGGGGATTTCACTGCGGGGGGGGGGCTTCGCTGCGCTCNNGTGTATTCTGCGCCTATCCATCCCCTAGTCAATATTCAATGCACGCGGGGGGCAAATTTCAGTGCGAGCCAACACCTAAATAGACATTAATTTCGGCATTCTTCTCAGGTGGAGCGCCGCGCAGACGAGTTTCCATTCGGCTCTGACCTTGGTTAGACCGCGCATGCTGAATTGTCGAATGGTAGGTGGACCGCCAGACGCTTACAAATAGTCACATCACCTCATGGCAGCAATGCTAGATTGTTGCACAGGGCATCATAAATAATTCACTTCCCCCCATGAATAATAAACACCCCTATCAAAGAGCTGCTGGCTGGATCCTGCTGGCGCTGGCGCTGGCCTTGCCCTTGCTGTGGTCGGTCTCGCAACCGGCGCGGCAGGTAGTGATCGTACCGGCGACCTTTGTGTTCTGGCACAACGTCGTCGAGTTGTTCGCGGTGGTAATTGCGATGCTGGTATTTGTCACCGGCTACCGCGCCATTCTGTCGGCGCGCAAAGGGGCGGTAGTATTGTTGGGGATCGCGTTTTTCGGCGTGGGCTTGCTCGATTTCCTGCATGCGATGAGCTATGTCGGCATGCCGGATGCAATGAGTACCAACACGCCGCACAAATCGATGTTCTTCTGGCTGGCCGCCCGCACACTGGCCGCGAGCGTCTTGCTGGTCTATGTATTGCTGCCCCCCGGTGCCTAACATTACCAGGTCTGCCCTATCCACAGGATAGGAGTGCTTTGAGATTGAACAGTGATGAGGAAGGGATGGTCCCAATCGAAACACGGGGTCATGCCGCAACGTATTGCAGTCGTTGCCATCTTCGTAGCCGCAAGCAATCTGAAAGATGCGTTATTTGAGGATGTCGCGCAGCGTGTGGGTGATGTAGCTGTGATGGTGCGTGTCGTTGATTGCCGCGCACAGCCGTTCGGTCAGACCGATCCGACGGTCAACGCCCTTGAGTAACAGCGGGCCGAGATCGGAAGATAAACCGCCGCCTTGAAAATCAGCGCGGATGGTCCAGCCAGGAATTGATGCGAATCAGAGTTGTTCTGGCGTAGAATTCATGTCGGGCAAAGTCCTGTTGGTGTTGACGAATGCGTTTCTTGATAACTCTCATTCTATCAATCACTTACGGCGATCTTTGCCCTTTTTATGCAAAATTCAGGCTAGATCTTCCAGCCTTTTAGGCGGTGCCCGCACCTTTTTCCTGCCTCGGATCGCGGGTAATTCGGCAGGTTTTGGGAATTCTGCAAGTCCCTCAAAAATATATCATTGACATGAATCAGCCAGCAAGCATCTTCGAGACCTCCGTGACACACGCTTCGCGATGGCGGCAGCTACTCGCCTTGACAGCCTCGAGAACCGTGCGCCAACTTGTGCTGCTGGGCGCCGTGCTGTTGCTGCTGATCTGGAGCGCCGTGATCTGGGAGGCCGACCGCATCAAAAAGGAGCGACTGGCGGACTTCCGTCAGAACCTGATGCATTTGACGGAAGTGCTCGATGAAACCCTGGTGCGCCAGTTGCATGAAATTGATAATGCCCTGCTGATCCTGCGCAACGAATATATCGATGACAAACCGAACCTGATGCGCACCATCAGTCTGCTGCGGCACGGTCCGCTCAAAGGCCTTGATGTTCAGGTGACCGTCGTCGGCCGCGACGGCTACCCGGAAATGACCGATGTCCCCGGCAACCCCGCATCCGTGTATCTGGGCGACCGACCGTATTTCCGCTTATTTGCCGAGGGCGGCCCCGATCAACCCTACATCAGCGAACCGGTACTCGGCCGCCTCACCAAGCGCCGGGGCATGCAGCTGGCGCGTCCGATTCTCGCCAGCGACGGCAAATTCCTCGGCATCGTGGTCATTTTCCTGCCGCCAGACCTGCTGACCCGTTTCATAAAGCCGCTGGAAATCGGCAACGACACCATCATGTCTGTGATCTCGCCCAGCGGGGCCCTGCTCAGCCGCTCAAAAGATATCGAAAAATTTCTGGATACCCGTATAAGTCCCGAGCAATTGGCCGAATACCAGCAGAACAGGAGCGGCTTCGCCCTGCGCCGTTCAGTACTGGATCAGGTCGAACGCGGCTTGGCCCATCGCTGGATCAGCGCCTATCCTTTGCTGCTGGTGGTGTCGCGTACACCGGATACCGTTTACGAGGAAATCGCCGCTGCACAACAGCTGCTGATGGTTTTTGGTGGCGGCGCAAGCCTGATCGTTCTCGCCGCCCTGGTACTCCTGGGCAAATCATGGCGTCTACAAAAAAAGGCCGAGCGAGTGTTGCAGCGTGAGCATGCCAACCTCGCCGGGGCTCAGCGCATTGCCCAGCTCGGCAGCTGGGAAATGGACCTGGCATCAGGCAGGCTGAACTGGTCGGACGAGATTTTCCGCATCTTCGAGATTGAACAGAGCCAGTTCCCCGCGTCTTTCGATGCCTTCCTCAACGCGGTTCACCCGGATGACCGCGAAGCCGTCAACCAGGCCTACACCGACTCGCTAGAAAAACGCGAGCCTTACAACATCGTCCATCGCCTGCGCATGAGCGACGGCCGCATCAAATGGGTTAGCGAGCATTGCACTTCTGACTTTGATGCCAATGGCAAGCCGCTCCGTTCCTCCGGCACAGTACAAGACATCACCGAACGTAAACGCGAGGAAGCGGAACGTGAAGCCGTGTCCAGGGAGCGGCTGCTGCTGCTGGAATCAACCGGCGAAGGGATTTACGGCATCGACATCCAGGGAAATTGCACCTTCATCAACCAGGCTGCGGTACGCATGCTGGGTTACGACGTGTCAGAAACCATCGGGGAAAATATCCATGAGCTGATTCATCATCAACAGACCGATGGCTCGCCCTATCCCGTGACAAATTGCCCGATCTTGCAGACCTCCGTTTCCGGACAATCCTGCGAGAAAGAGGGTGAAGTTTTCTGGCGCAAGGACGGAACGCCGGTTCCTGTGAAATATGCGGCTTACCCGATCCGGGACGCCAACAGAATCATCGGTACCGTCGTCACCTTCTCTGACATCACCGAGCGCAAGCAAGCCGAGATAGAGCTTCGCATCGCGGCCACCGCGTTCGAATCGCAGGAAGGCATGTTCGTCACCGACGAGAACGGCGTGATCCTGCGCATCAACAGTGCCTTCACCGATATCACGGGCTACACGGCAGCCGACGTCGTGGGTAAAAATCCCCGCATTCGCAGTTCGGGACGCCATGATGCGGCCTTCTATGCTGCAATGTGGGAGCGGATCAAGAGCACCGGCACCTGGAAAGGCGAACTCTGGAACCGGCACAAGAACGGCGAGGTGTACCCCGAGTCAATCAGCATCACCGCGGTGAAGGCCGACGAAACGGTGACTCACTACGTCGCCACCATGCACGACATCTCCGAGCGCAAGGCCTCAGAGGAGCGAATCCACAACCTCGCCTTTTTCGACCCGCTCACCCAGCTGCCTAACCGGCGCCTGCTGCAGGATCGGCTGCAGCAGGCTTTGGTCACCAGCAGCCGCAGCAAGAACCATGGCGCGCTGATGTTCATGGACCTGGACAAATTCAAGGCCCTCAACGACACCATGGGGCACGACATCGGCGACCTGCTGCTGCAACAGGTCGCCCAGCGTCTGCTCAGTTGCGTACGTGAAGCAGACACTGTGGCCCGTATGGGGGGTGACGAGTTTGTGGTGCTGCTCGAAGAGCTGAGCGAGCAAGGTGCGCAGGCCAGCACCCAAGCCGGGAACATTGGGCAAAAAATCCTCGATGCCCTCAACCAGCCCTACCACCTGGGCGAGCATGAGCACCACAGCACCCCCAGCATCGGCGCCACCCTCTTCAGGGGTCAGCAAGAAACTGCGGAAGAACTCATCAAACAGGCCGATCTGGCCATGTACCAAGTCAAGGCGGCAGGCCGCAACGCTCTGCGCTTCTTCGAGCCGGCGATGCGCACCAGCGGCACCGACCCGCAGAAGGATTAGCGCCGAAAACACTTCGCCCACCATCGAGCATCCGCAGCTCACATATAGGTATATCAAAATGCTTTTCAAGGCCTTGAAAATCGGCCAACGCCCCTATAAAAAATCGTTTCCCTGATTAATTGGCGCGTCCGGCCATGCGCAGGCGATCATCTATTGAAGGTTACAGCTATATCACATCGTCCGATTTTGCTCCTGCCTTGTCGCCACTGAACATCGCAGCAACAAGATTCTCACGATGCTTGCAACTCGTGAACAAAACACCGGCCACATGCAGCACTATCAATGCCAGAAGCAAGCAGCCTAGCGCGGCATGCAAGCTGGCGAGCCAACCATATCCCCACAGCAAGTCGGTGGTGTAGAGCCAGCCCGTCAAGCCTAGCGCGGCCACACAGGATAAAAGTGCCACGACCATCCAGCCACCCAGCGGATTGTGTCCGAGGTGACGCGGCGCATAACCGAAGATCAGGCCGCGCAGGTATTGCCAGGTCGCTGCTGCCGGTCGCACGAATTGCGTGAAGCGCGCATAACGGTTGCCGAGGCATCCCCAGAGCAGTCGTGCAACCACGATGGCGCAGGTGGCGTAACCAAGATATTCATGCGCGGGACCGATACCGCTGCTGGTGATCCAGGCTGCAGCGACTGTCAGGACCAGCATCCAGTGCAACACACGCACCGGCAGGTCCCAGACCTTTTGCTTATTCTTCAATGCGCTCAAAGGTAACGGGGTCGAAGAATGCCTCTATGCGCTTGCCCTGCGGGTCTTTGGCATAGACTTCGTAGCAGCTGGACGTGACTTCCATGCGACGCACTTGCCAGCCTTCCTTGAGCAGTTTTTGGTAAAGCTCGTTGTGGGATTTCCATTCGGCTTTCGGATGGGCCGGGCATTGCACCTCGCCATGCGCCCACACGCTGCCGGCGGCAAGCGTCAGTACCAGGGCAGCAAGCCTTGCGATTACGGTTTTCATAAAAACTCCTTCTTGATACAGTGCGTAGAAATTGGCCCGCTGGCTCAGCCAGGCGCAAGACTCAGGTGATTGCCCAGCGGCGCAGCAGGTTATGGTAAATACCAGTCAGTTTGAGCAGGCTTGGATCCTGGGCGTCTACGCTCGGCGTGAGCTTCTGAATGGCTTGATCGAGATCGAACAGCAAGCTGCGCTCGCCCTCGTCGCCGACCAGGCTTTCTATCCAAAAAAATGATGCCACTCTCGCTCCCTCGCTCACCGGGGTGACGCGATGCAGGCTGGAGGATGGATACAGCACCATGTCGCCGGCTCCCAGCTTGACGGTCTGTACGCCAAATGCCGTCTCAATCTCAAGCTCGCCACCCTCGTATTCATCCGGCTCTGCCAGAAACAGGGTGGCAGCCAGGTCACTGCGCAGGCTGAGCTTGGTACCGGGAATTTGCATCACTGCGCTGTCGATATGCNNTTGCGCGCCAGGGTGCCAGCCGTACTCGCGCCATCTTGCCACTCGGCGCGGTCGAGATGGACACGAAACTGTCGTACCTCGTCTTTGCTCAAGACGTTTTCTATCGTGATCAGCATCGTGCTTGTTTCCTTGTCAGTAAGATAGCCACAGGTTCTTCAGCCAGCCGTGATCTGCTGCGCAACAGATGGCAGCAATGCAGCGCGACTGATATCGTGCAAGGTCGCACATCCGGCCTGCGCCATGCAAATTTCCAGCTCATCACGCAACAGCTTGATCATGTGCGCAACGCCCAAGGCACCGGCCACGCTCAAGGCGTACATTTGCAGGCGGCCTATCATGACGGCATCAGCACCGAGGGCAAGCGCCTTGAAGATATCCGTTCCCGAGCGTATGCCGCCGTCAAGCAACAGTGGAAAATAGTGACCGACAGCGGCGCGAATCGCAGCGAGTGCGTCAAGGCTGGCGGGGGCGCCATCGAGGCTGCGTCCACCATGGTTGGAAACGATCAGGCCTGTCACTCCTCGGGCTTGCAAGGCGCAAGCATCATCCGGATGCAATACGCCTTTGACCCAGATCGGCAAAACGGTTTGCGTCATCAACCATTCAAGATCCTGCCACGTCGGTGCGTCACGCATCACACCCTGAAAAATCCTGCTTTGTTCCGGGCTTTGTTTGCTTTGTTCTGCTAGTGCGTAATCTTGCAGATTGGCAGCGATACAGTCTGGTGGCATGCGGAAGTCTGCACGCAAGGCGCGCAGGCTTGCGCTCTGTATCGACGCATCCAGCGTCACGACGATGGCAGCATAACTGGCATCTTCGGCACGTCGCAGCAGGTCGCGCGTTGCGCCTCGTTGCTGCTGAAAATACAACTGGAACCATCGTTGTGGTCCGGCCTGTGCTGCGATGTCTTCCAGCTTGCATGAAGACAGTGTGCTGCTGACCAGGCAGCTTTGTGTCGCCTGTGCTGCGCGCGCCGTTTCCAGCTCGCCCTTGCGATGAGCCAGCTTTTGAAAGGCGACAGGGGCAAGCAATATCGGATGTGCAAACTCGGTTCCCGCAATCGTCGTGCGCGTATGCCCGTTCGTGAGATTGCCCAGCAGGCGTGGATATACCGCCCAGCGAGAGTAGGCAGCCAGATTGGCCGACACCGTTAGATCGCGTCCGCAACCGCCCGCAACATATTCATGGCTGGGATGTGCCATGAATCGCCGGGCCAGCACCTCATAGTCCTGGGCGCAGTGAATTTCCGGAGGAATTCTACTGAGCGGTGCTTGAGCGGCGGGAAAGGAAGCGTTTGTCATGAAAGGGAAATGCCGGGCTCACACCCGGCACATTATCCAGCTACTGTCATTACATTTCGTAGTTCAAGGTCAGACGTACGGCACGTGCATCACCCTTGTACAGGAAAGAACCTGAGCGATACACGGCTGTGTAGTAATCCTTGTCTGTTGCGTTGAGCACGTTCAAGCGTACATCCAGCTTTTTGCTAAAGCGGTAACCGGCAAACAAGTCATATACCGTGAAAGACGGTACCGGCTGTGAACACCGGCCGGCAGCATCGAAGCCTGCTGCCGAATCAGGTTGTCCGCCGCAGCGATCGCTTTCGTGACGCGCAACCGCACCAAAGGAGAAGGCATTGGTGAGCTGATACTTGGCTTGTGCGGAGAAGGTTGTGTCAGCAAAGTTGCTCAATGGTTTGCCGACGTTGGCAGCGGTGGCAGAAGCGAGTACCTTGGATTTCATGAAGGACACGCCGACTTGTGCGCTGAGCTTCTCAGTTACGTTCCCGGCCAATCCGAATTCCACGCCATGCACACGGTTCTTGCCGGTGTTGAATGTGCCTAGGGTGTCGTAATTGGCGCCTTCCATCACATCCGATTTTGTACTTTGGAAGAGAGCCGCTGTAGCCAGCAACTTGTCATTCAGCAAGTTCCACTTGGTACCCAGTTCGATATTTTGTGATTTTTCCGGTTTTGCTCCGGCTGCCTGATTTTGATACAGGACCAAGCCACCGTAGCCACTGTTGGTGCCTGAATCTGGTTCGCCACCATTAATGTCTTGCGCGCTGGCTACGCTCGCGTAAATGATGCCTTTAGGTGTGAGTTTGTAGCTCAGCCCCAAATGTCCGTTAATCAGTGTGTCGTTATAGCCGTAGGCGCCGGTAGTTGCACCTGTTGCGTTGTTGAAGCGCAGCAGTGATAGATCAAAGTGATCGGCACGCAATCCGCCAAATACCGTGACGCGCTCAGTCAGGTCCACCGTATCCATGGCCGACAAGGACAGGGTTTTGACGTGCCAGTCCTGGGTTGCGCCCTGTCGAACCGTGTTCCGCTGCGCCAGGGTCGTTGGGTCGCCGAATGACGCGCCACTGATGGCATTGAAGCAGTAAGCATTATTGGCGCCAACACCAGCGGTGGTTTTGCAATTGAAGCCACTGTTATTCAGATTGTAACTGCCGGAAATTACCTTGTGATCCGTGTACTCGGCACTGAAGATGAATTCATGCTTCAGGCCCATCAACTCCTTGTCCCAGCGCAAATTGGTTTGATTCGCAAAATAGTCGACTTCCTGCCAGCCGGTGTGACCATTGTCGATATAGGCAGTGCTGTAGCCCACACCCGTCGCGCCTACATAACGCGTGCCATACGAGGCTCCGGTCGTTACATAGTCATTTTTCGAAGTGCCATAACGGGTGAGATTGGTCAGATTCAGATTCGGTGCGAGCTTGAGCTTGACGCGCGCAGTGAAAGTATCAACATCGGATGTTAAAAAATCCGATTTTTGTGCGTAGACTGGCACATTGCTTACCGGCACGCGATTCGGCACCGTGCCGACGAGGTAGCTGCCGAGGTCGGGCATATTATCTTTTGCACGCAGACCATAATAGTCGAGCGTAACGGACAGGTCAGGATTCACTTCCCACAAACCGGACAATGCCATGCCCTGGCGATTGCGGCCGGAAGGCGCGCGGCCAGGCACATCTTCATCGCCATACAATGCATTGACGCGCAGTGCAAAGTTGTCGCCAAACCCTTTGTTGGCATCCGCAGTGACGCGCACATGATCATCCGAGCCTACACCTACCGAGAAGCGCGTAAAGTCCAGATCAAGTGTAGGCTGCTTGGTGATGGCATTAATTGCGCCACCAGCGGTGCCGCGCCCTGCGAAGCTGGAGTTGGGGCCTTTCGAAATTTCGATCTGCTCAATGGCAAAG
>CXWL01002440.1_pt1 | contig 29341 bp, 19 predicted proteins | sample 590931 | NCBI WGS metagenome assembly CXWL01 (sample SAMEA3498368, study PRJEB10139) | groundwater metagenome | biome: water well; material: biofilm material | place: Germany | collected 2015-04-27 | reverse complement strand
CAATTCCGCCACCAATGTCAAAACATCCAGTACGCATCTGTTTTGGGAAACCTTGCTGAATAACATCCGCGCCATATTGAACAACCAGGATAGTATGCGTGGCGATAAAGGCATGAGCGGCGCCAGCCCACAAACCCAAACAGAAAAATCGCCTACTGATGGCAGTATCATCGCTAACCAGGAAAGTGGGGTGATTGCGGTTAAAGCGTCAGAAAAACAGCACCGGGAGATACGTAAATATATCGATAATGTCGTGGAACATGCTTCGCGGCAAGTGTTGATTGAGGCCACTATCGTAGAAGTTGAACTGAATGACAGCTACCAAACAGGCATTGACTGGCGGGTGGTAGCCGCCCATGGCAAATTTCAGTTCGACCAAAATTTTCAGGACGTAATTGGCATCGCCGGCATCGCGGCAGCGGCGGCACCGCAGACTGCTATAGCCATCAAAGGCCAGGATATTTTGGCTTCAATCAAGCTGCTCGATACCTTTGGTAATTCCCGGGTGCTGTCCAGTCCCAAATTGATGGTGCTGAACAATCAAACAGCCGTGCTCAAGGTGGTCAACAACATTCCTTATTTCACGACTAAGGCCGAGATTAGCGGAGGCACCGCCACCACCACGCCTATAACTGCGTTCACCACAGAACTGCATACTGTGCCCGTAGGGCTCGTAATGAACGTCACGCCGCAAATCAGCGATAACAATAGCGTGATAATCAATGCCCGGCCTACTGTTTCCAGGGTTAATGGTTCCGTCCAGGACCCGAATCCGAGCTTATCGGGCGTCGAAAGCTTAATTCCGCAAATCGAAGTGCGCGAGATGGAGTCCATTCTCAAGGTGGATAACGGCGACATCGGCGTTATTGGCGGCTTGATGCAGAACAGTGTTGAAAATTCCACCTCAGGCACGCCAGGGCTAAGCCGGATCGATTATATTGACAACCTGTTCGGTTTCAAAAAACGGGCTAATAAAAAAACCGAGCTGGTGGTGTTTTTGCGTCCGCGCGTCATTAAAACCGCGAGCATTCAGGGTGAGCTAAAAGATTTTAATGCTTATCTGGAAAATCCCCCCGTCAAGTTTGACGTGCCGGAGTTCAAGTGAGTTTGTTACTGGACGCTTTAAGGCAGGCTGAAAAGAATAAAAGCCAACCAACGGATTCCATAGCGCAGGAAGTTTCGCTTTCGGTTGACCCCTTGCATGGACAAGATGAGCTACTTGCAGCCGACCCTTTATCGTTAACGCGTTCGGATACGCAGGCCGATACGATCGACGATTGGGTCAAAATCGATTTAATACCGTTTGCTGATTTGACATTTCCTGCTACGGATAATTTGTTATCGGAGGAATCGGGCGACATATCCATTTTGCCTGATTCTGACCCTGCAGCGTTTTCAACGTTCAACGACAGCGATTCTTTGGTTTCTGAGCATTTAGCCAATGCTCCGATCGAGCACGACACAGCGTTGTCAAAGGAGGTGGTAAACGCCTTCGGCACTGAGCTATCTACACCTGTGCAAGAGCTTGAAACTAAGGCTCGATTGTCAGAAAGCGCTGAACAAGTGACAGATCGAGCAATGGTGAGCGAACAAGATACCAAGAGAAAAACAGCGGAACCGGAACAAGCTAGCCGAAAACTTGCCAAAAGTGTCTTGTTGGCTGCTGAAAAACCCGGTATTAGCTCGAAGCAGATTATTGGAACAGGAGTATTAGCCGGTACACTAGCAGCGGTTGGTTATTTATATTGGCTGTCGTTGCCGCCGACTCATAGTTCAGCAGCCATAGCTCAGGTTGAGATGCCAGATAACACAGCGTTATCATCGTCAGACTCTGGTATTCAACCTGTAAACAGTGCCGATCCGGTTGCGGTGACAGTTACAGTGGATGAATCAAAGGGCCCATCTGAACCGGCTAGTAGGGAGGTGCATCCTTCTACGGTAGCTTTAACTACTGCGGCCACGGCGGTTGATAGAAGCCAACAAGCACCGCCCGTCATCAGTGCAGCCAAAACCAGTCCAACTAAAGCTGATAACCCACCAACACAAACAGAAGACTTTGTTATTGAATCGCCTAACCCTATTGAAATTAAAGTACATCGGCAAGTGCCACAAGCCGAAACTTATCTTAAGCAAGCCTATCAACTTTATCAGCAACACGATTATATTGGAGCGGATCGCTATTATCGTCTTGTGTTGACAGCGTCTCCGAATAATATTGATGCTTTGTTGGGTATGGGAGCGGTGGCTGAACAGCTGGGCAACCAAGCCAGTGCGGAAGCATATAACCAGAAAGTGCTGGCGCTCGATAATGCTAATATTTATGCCGGCAATGCGCTGATCCGGCTTAAACAAATTCAATTTCCTGCAGAAAAAGAAAGCAACTATCAGGGTCTGTTGCAAAAATTCCCGGATGCCGCCCAAACCCATGCCGCATTGGGCGATCTCTATCTGCAACAGGAACGCTGGTCTGAAGCTCAACAAGCTTATTTTAATGCCATTAGCAAAGCACCTGATAATGCAGAATATCACTATAATCTGGCAGTCAGTCTGGATCATTTGGGTAAAGAAGCCATAGCAAGGCGTTATTATCAGCAAGCCTTACAACTGGCTAAAATAAGACCAGCCAGCTTTGACACAGCCAGTGTTTACTTAAGATTACAGCAATTATCCGAGCAATAAGCTAATGGACAACAAGCATCCCAAACGCTTAGGCGACTTATTGATCGACGAAGGCATCATCACGCCGGATCAGCTCAAAATTGCCTTGATTGAGCAAAAATCCAGTGGTGAGCAACTAGGGCGCTTATTAGTAACGCTGGGTTTTGTCAGCGATGATATATTACGGGATCTACTGAGCGAATCTTTTGGCCATCACGGAGTCAGTCTGAAAAAACTGGTACCGGACCAGACTGCCTTAGCCATGCTGGATCAAAATCTGGCTCGTCAATTAAAAGTCTTCCCAGTCAGCTACGATAGCGAGCAAAGCCGTCTGGTGGTGGCGATGGCCGATACCTTTAACATCGTTGTCATCGATCGGATTGCTGCGACTTTGTCAACGTCAGCGGCTGTTTTAGGCTTAACTATCGAAATAGAGCCGGTTCTGGCCAGTGAAGCCGATCTGGAATATGCGCTGGATCAATTTTACGGTTTTGAGTTATCGATCGATGGCATTCTACAGGAGATGGAAAACCGCGATAGAGGAGGTCAGGAACCGGTCGATCAACAAGAGACCAGCCATCCTTTGGTGCGTTTGATTGATATGTTGCTGCTGGATGCTGTCAAAAAAGGCGCGTCTGACATCCATTTTGAGCCGGAAGCCAAATATCTTCGTATCCGTTATCGCATTGATGGCGTGCTACGGCAGGTTCGCAGTTTGCATAACAAGTATTGGACAGCCATGGCGGTGCGCTTGAAGGTTATTTCAGGCATGGACATCACTGAAACCCGATTGTCTCAGGACGGTAGAATATCGTTGACTATCGGCACTCACAATATTGATTTCCGAGTGGCATCGCAGCCGACTGTCTATGGCGAAAACATTGTGTTGCGGATTCTGGATCGGCAAAAAGGCATCGTTCCCATTGATCAACTGCAACTGAGTGATACCGCCTTCTCCCAGCTACAATTGATAATGGCCCGGCCGGAAGGCATCATTTTGATAACAGGCCCCACCGGTAGCGGCAAGACGACGACATTGTATTCAATGTTGAATCATTTGAATCATGAATCGGTCAATATTATGACGTTGGAAGACCCGGTCGAATACCCGATGCCGATGGTTCGGCAAAGTTCGATTAATCCGGCGCTGAAAATGGACTTTGCCAGCGGGATTCGTTCCTTGATGCGGCAAGATCCCGATATTATCTTGGTTGGTGAAATACGCGATCATGACACCGCGACGATGGCGTTTCGCGCTGCTATGACGGGTCACAAGGTATTCAGCACCTTGCATACCAACTCGGCTGCCGCATCACTACCCAGGCTCCAGGATATTGGCGTCAAAGACAGCATCATGACCGGCAATATTATCGGCATTATTGCGCAACGATTGTTACGCCGCTTATGTCTGCATTGCCGGCAGGCCTATAAACCCGACGGTCTGGAACTTCGCTTACTCGGCGTTGGCGCTCAGGCGCCGACCATTTACCGGCGGACCGGCTGCGATCAATGCTATCAGACCGGTTATAAGGGCCGCCTTGCCATTATGGAAGTCTTGCGCATCGATGCTGATCTGGACAGCCTGATCGCCAGGGCGGCTACGCCGCAGGAAATTGAACAAAAAGCGCGTGAACATGGCTTTAAAACATTGGCTGATGAAGGCATTGCCAAAATACTTGATGGTTCTACCAGTATCGATGAGTTGTCGCGAATCGTCGATTTGACGCACCGAATACGCTAAGTCATGGCACAGTTTCGCTATCGAGCGCTTAATAAAGATGGCAAAGTCATCGCCGGCACGTATACCTGCCTGACGGCGCGCGAAGTGGAACTGATGCTGGAAAAGCTCAACCTGTCTGTACTTTCCTGCCAGGAATATCGGCCGCTACTAGGTATGGTACGAAAAAAAGCCATCGGCCGCCGGGATTTGATCAACTTCTGTTTTTATTTGGAACAGATGACCCGCTCCGGTATTTCCTTGATTGACGCACTCACCGATTTGCAGCTCAGTCTTGCGCCGAGTTATTTAAGTGAAGTGATCAGCATTATCGTCGCCGAAATCAAGGAAGGTCGCAGTTTTTCCGAAACTCTCGGCGGCTTTCCCGATATTTTCAGTTCTTCATTTATTAGCCTGATCAATGCCGGTGAGAAAAGTGGTGAGCTTAATCATGTCCTGAAAGATTTGGCCGAATCCTTGCGCTGGCAGGATGAGTTGATCAGCCAAACCAAAAAGGCACTGACATTACCGGCTTTCATTGGTGTAGTGGTATTTGCCGTGGTGTTTTTTTTAATGACTTATCTGGTGCCGCAGATGCTCAAGTTTATTACCAGCATGACGGCGGTAGGTCATCAATTGCCGCTTTATACGCAACTACTGATTGCCGTGTCTGATTTTTTTGTGGCCTATTGGTATTTGATTTTGATCACGCCCGTTGTCGTAATGCTCGTGTTCAAGCAAGCACTCAAACATAATCCGGCGTTCAAGCTGATGTTTGATCGTTATAAACTTAAATTCTGGTTATTCGGTCCGATTCTGGAAAAAATCATTCTGGCGCGTTTTGCCAATTATCTGGCGCTGCTTTATAACGCCGGTTTGCCGTTGATAGAAAGCCTGAAAATTACCGAAGCCATCGTTGCTAACAGTGCAGTCGAGCAGGAGTTACAAATTATCAGAAAAATGATCGCCGAAGGCGCCGGTATCGGTTTGGCTTTTGAAATGCGGCAGATGTTTCCGCATCTGGTGTTGAGCATGCTGAAAATGGGCGAAAAGACCGGCGATTTGGGGAATGCACTAAAGAATGTCAGTTATTTCTATAAGCGTGATGTCGATGATGCTATTGAAAATATTCAGAGCTTAATCGAACCGGCGATGACCCTCATTTTGGGCGTTATTATTGGCTGGGTAATGATGTCGGTGCTAGGGCCGATTTATGATTTGATTTCCACGATAAAAATATAACGATGGCGGACAATGTCATTTATATAAGTAGCGCCGGTTTGATCTGGTATCAACGGTACCGGCACAGGCTTGATGAGCTAATGCACTGTATCGATGTTGCCTCGGCTGCGGCTCAGCTTCATGCTCATATTGCCAAATACGGTGTGAAACCGGCTACTGTGCTGCTCGATGTACTGGAAGAAAGTTATGTTCTGGAGTCGATTCCGCATCTTAATAGCCGGGACCGCGATGCATTGCTGGAACGTAAAAAAAACCAGTTATTTCCTAAAACACGTTTTAATTACAGCGCCGTGCGTGGACGTGATCAGACCGGGCGCCGTGATGATCAGGTATTTTTTTCCGCCATCACCGACGAACACGTTATCCAGCCTTGGCTTCAATTATTATACGACTTGCAAATACCGCTTGGCACGATTCAATCGTTGCCTATTCTCAGTGAAAAGTTGGTAGAGGATTTAGCTGGCGGTAGCCATAAATTGCTCATCGACATTACTGAAAACCATCTCGGTGTTGCATTGCGGCAAAGTTATTTTAAAAACAATATGCTGGCTTTAAGCCGTTTTCGACAGCTTAAAACCGCTCATGCGTCGGAGCTTGCCGCTATAATCAAAGAAGAAGTGGATAGAAGCCGGCGTTTTGTTTCGCGTCAATTCAATTTGACGCAGGGCGACCTTATTTACACACATTTTTTTTATTCCGGCACGATCACTGATGGCTTGTTCAAGACCATGGATTTTTCCGGCATGAGTCTGGAGGTTCATTTTTATCGCACCTGCGACTATGCGCTGAGCCAGGGGCTTACATTATCGGATAATAGCGGCATTAATCAGATTCTGGCTGCGCAGCAGCCAAAAATGATCGCGGTAAAACATTACCAGGATCAGCAAAGCCTTTATTATTACAAGCACTATCAATTAAAAAAAGTGCTGAACGCCATCAGCGCACTGCTGTTATCGGGAACGGTTGTTTATACTGTTTTTGCTGTCGCCGAAAACGTCCGGCTCAATGTCGGTATTGAGCAATTGCAAAATGAACTGCGTACTTTATCCGGGCGCATGTCACAAACATTGGATGCGCCCTTGATTAATAATTTCAATCCCTTTGAAATACGTGCACAGATACAGGTGGTTGAACAACTGCAGAAACACGTGATTACACCAGCGGCATTATTAAACCCGGTTAGCGAGATATTACAAAAGCATCCCGACATCGTATTGAAGACGGTTAGCTGGGGCGTTAAGGATGATGCCGGTCAGGTACAGGAAACGGAAATCAATGATCCGGCCCTGGCCAGTGACGATGAGCATAGGCGGGTAACATTGAATCTGAGCGCACAAATCATGCCTTTTGACGGTAATTACCGAAAGGCGCTGGCGTTGATTGAGCGTGTTGCCAAAGAGTTTGAGCAGAGTGCGCAGATTGGAAATGTTAAAATTGCCAAAAGGCCGATAGAAATCAGTACCGATAACGAGCTCAGCGGTACAATCAGTCAGCCGACACATGACAGTGAATTCAGGCTGGAGATGCAGTGGGAGCATTTATGAATGCGGCTCCTATAGACGCCCATTTAATCAAAACGCCCTTGCTGGTGTTTATCGGCGCTTTGGTTGTTACTTTCGCTTTGGTGCTGTCTGTGATGTCACTGCTTGACGGCACTCGGCAAAGCTTTAATCAAATCAACCAGGCCGTTAGTGCCGACCAGGAAACGTTACAAAAACGTCTGGAAGGCAATGAGTTATATCACACCCTTCAATCGCGATACCGAGCCTTGTTGACCAGTAATTTGAATCAGCCCGATAAATTAATGTGGATGGAACAATTGCAACTGCAAGCCGAGCACTTGTCATTACCGGCGTTAACTTATAGTATCAAGGCCAGGCAAGTGGATGCAGGCTTGAATGCCACGCTAACCGCTGGTTTTAGTGTTTATGCCACGCCGATAGAAGTCAAGCTCGGACTGGTACATGAAGGCCAGTTGTTGTACCTGTCCGATGATTTACTTCAGGCGGGCCTTGGTACCTTTAGTTTCGAGTATTGTGAGTTGAAGTTGAATGAAAAAATTATCAAGTTTCAGCCTGCTGTCGATAACATCAATGTCGAATGCCTGCTGAAATGGTTTGAAATTGTGCGTACCGAGACTATGGACGCCGAACTGGCAGCGGGAACGACTTCATGAGAAGACTGGCTTTTTTGTGGGTATTATTTTTTTGCAGCGATAGCCATGCGCTGGGAAGGTTATTCAGTACCGAAGAGCAACGCCAGCAATTGGAGTTTCCCGATAAATATGCACAGAATCCGCCGCCGGCGCTTGCAGATAAGACCAATACGGTGCTTTTAAATGGTTTCATTAAAAATGGGCAGGGTCATAAAACCGTATGGATTAATGGCAACATGCACGATAAGTCTGCTACCGGTATTATACCGGACGAGCTGAGTGCCGGGCAGGTTTTGGTCGATGCCATGGGCCGGCGCATCCGGCTAAAACCCGGGCAAATGCTCGATTTGCATCAGCATCAAGTCACGGATGTCTACGATAGGCCTACTGAGCTCCCGGTTAATGTCGAAGAAGCGCCGGCAGCCAATCCAGAGAACCAGCCGCCTGCGTTACCACTTAAAACGATACCGTGAATACTTGTTGTTTAAATCGTCATCGCGGCGCGGCCTTATTGGTTTTTTTACTGGTAGCATTGACTATGGGCGGTGCTATCGGATTTACCGCCATTAATAAGGCGATAACAAATTCACAGGTTAATAATTATCAGCATTTGCAGCAAGCTAAGGAAGCATTAGTTGGCTATGCCTTGGCTTATGCCGACACACATGCCAACAGCCTTCCCGGCTATCTGCCCTGTCCGGACACTAATGGTGATGGTGATGCTGAACTCGCTTGTGGTAGCGTTGGCCAATCAGCGCTTGGTTTTCTGCCTTGGCGAACATTGGGCTTGGCTCCATTACGGGATGATTCTGGAAGCTGTTTATGGTACGCCGTATCCGGTGCTTATAAAGCCGCGCCGCCAGGTGCTTTATCAACTGAAGCCAATGGTCAGTTGCTGCTGTTTGATGCGGCATTAAATTCTTTGAATGGCGCAGCGAACAGCGATGCAGGGATCGCCATCGTGTTCGCGCCGGGTAAGGTCGTACCCGGCCAAAGTCGATCGGTTACGCCGGCGGCTGCGACAAAATGTGGCAGTAATGTTGCAACGGATGGCATCAGGCAAGCACAAAATTTTATGGAAACAAGGGCCGGGATTAACAATGCCAATGGTTTTTATGGCGGCATGTTGGCGGGTGTTGCGATAACGGCCATACCGTCGTCGGGTTATTCTGCCTTTATTACGGCTGACATGCAGGATAGCTTTAACGATGCTTTAACCTTGATTCGCCCTAGTGACTTTCAGGCCGTGCACCAAAGAATACAGCAGTGGGTAGGTGAGCGGGTACGCCGATGTCTGGTGGCTTATCAAACAGTGAATGGGGGTAAATTACCTTGGCCGGCTTTGTTGGATCCTTTGGTTATGCCGGTTTATAGTGACAATAATAGCTCAAAACGATTTGGCCGTATTCCCGCTAATTTGGCGAATAGCGCTGCTGCTGGTTTAAACCCATCATGGCCGGCTGATCCTCAGCAGCCAGCCAGCCAGTGCTTTAACTGGAGCTGGTGGCCAAATTTCAGCGAAACGGTTTTTTATGGTCTTGATCTGTCCATTTCACCCGCAGGCAGCGCCGCGTCTCCGACACTGACCCTCGATACCTTGCCTGTTAGTGGTGTGGCGATGGTTTCCGGCCGTATTAGCGGTAGTCAAACGCGGACAGGCAGTCATGATAAAGGTACGCTAGCCAATTATCTGGAAACAGCCAATATTATTGATGCCGGCGTCGGCATGCTGCCACCGGGTGATGACGCTTTTGTTAGTCTGGATAATAGCGGTGCGTCCTTTAACGACTATGTGTGTACATTGGCCGCATGCCCTTAGAGAAATTCGACATGAAATACCAGCAAGGTTTTAGTCTTATTGAAATAGCCATGGTTTTGGTTATTATCGGCTTACTGCTAGGCGGATTGATGACGCCGCTGGCAACGCAATTCGAAAATTCCAGGCGGAAGGATACTCAACGAAGCTTGGAAACCATTTCGGAAGCACTTTATGGTTTTGCGCTCACGACGGGCCGCCTGCCTTGTCCAGATACCGATAATGACGGCCTGGAAAATCAACTTGCCGGTAATTGCGCCGCTATGTTTGGTACGCTGCCATGGGTAACATTAAACACCGGTAACAGCGATGCTTGGGGCCGCGCCTTTATGTATCGCGTGACTGCTAGTTATGCAGATACCACAGATGGCACCGGTTGTGGTGTAGTTTCACCGGGCGTGTCGATATCATTGTGTTCCAGCGGCGATATTCAAGTCCTGGATGCTGCCGCTGGCGCTGTTATCGCGTCAAGCCTTCCTGCTATTGTTTTGTCTCGGGCAAATAATGGTGCCGCTATTGGCGCAGATGAAAACGAAAATAGTGATAATGATAGCGTATTCGTAGCTAAGGAATATTCGACGCTGGCAGGCAATCCTTTTGATGATATGGTCGAATGGGTGGTTCCGGCTTTATTAAACAACCGGCTGGTTAAAGCAGGGCGATTGCCTTAAATCTACCATTTTGGCGGCTAAACTTCGGGTTCTTCGTGGTGAAAACTAAATAAACAGGATTTCGTCGTGTATCCGCTCGCCTAAAACATTAAGTACCTGTAGCACAGTTTTAATTGGAACGTTATCCACAATAAACGTGTTTGATAAGTTCTCGTTATCGATTTTGACCACTAATTGCTTAGTATTTTTTGATGCCGAACTATACCATTGCATGACTATAGCACCGTGTTTGTCACGAAAAACTCGGATCACTTGAATAGGTTGCAGCAGTTGTTGCTGGGAGTTGTACATCCTCAGGCCCATTTCACCCAAGCGCAGTAAATAACAGCGGCATGCATCAAAGAGTTGCTGTTGTTTAAGTTGCTGATCTCTGTCATAAGCTGCGTCAGGCGGTGACAACGATAAGACGAATTGTTCAGCCATATTCTTGGCCAAATTTTCCAGTTCCCGTGTCGATAACTCCCCATCGTTAAAGATCGAGCTAATCTCAGGCGATACCGAAATAAACATCAAGCCGTATTGAGTGCCTTTTTCTGCATCACGTCGATTGCATACCACTCCGGTGCCTTTGATTTCATGGTCTTCGATATTCAGCATGAAGTCGACTTTTTCGGGCACTTTCAATGTTAATGTGTCTGAATAAAAGGACAGCCCGTTAAGGCTTAAATCGACGGAGCGGCAAAGTTCGTAGCTTGGCATGCCAAGCCCGGTTTTTCTGATTTTTAACATCAGATCATGCAATGGTACGCGTTGTTCTCTACGGCGGTTTGGATGGGCTTTTTCGGCGTTAGGCATGATGTCTGGGCAGGATTCGTGAATGACGAGGCTTTGATAATGATCGGCGATTTAATAAGGCAGAGCTATGTTGCCGCTGTCTTATAGCCTGTAAGTTGTTTGTTTCTGCTGGAGCAAATAAAGCCGTTGTTTTGAAAATGCTGACGACTTTAATAAGCCTGAGCAGGCATGTCAAACTCAGAGGCTTATCGGCAAGAATTTAAATTTTCATGCACACCGTCCACGGATTAAGCTGAGCGGTTTCGTTGTAAGCGGCTAGTGCCGGTACGGCGGCAGCCGGAGCAAAAGGGTTGGTGGCGCTGGTGGCTCCGCGCAGAGCGCCGACAGTATTGCCAATTTGGTTTGCGGGCAACGGGCCGTCAATGATGACATCGATGGCAGAAGCTTGTTTGGTGCTCAAACCTGAGCTACACACAAAGGTACCGCTTTGTCCATACACGGTTCCGGTAACGACGCCAATCATGCCACCCGCACTGTGAATCGGCAGCGCAGCAGTGCCTGTCGTATCCGGATCACCCGTCATCAGTCCTGAAGCACGCAAGGCGCGCCAAAAAGCTGGCTGCTCACCCCCACCATTAGTGAATGTTTGTGCCGTTGTGATGGTGAGTACAGCATTGCCATTGCCTCCCGATGCTCCCCTCCATCCACGCTGGTTCATCGTTACCGCAGTTTCATCGCCGGGAATGGCTTTAAAGCGATCGATATAGCCATTGTAAGCAGCCTGTACCGCCTTCATATCATTGGTCACGGCTTTGATTTTGCTATTTTCGATTAATTCCTGCCCTTTCAATACGCCACCTAACAATAACCCGATAATGACAAGCACGATAGCCATTTCAATGAGGGTAAAACCTTGTTGTTTCTTCATACTGATAAACCTTAAAAATAAAAATGATTAATAGGGGACCTCTATAGTTAAAGACTATGCAATTACTATGTTTGCTTTTGTCTAGATTTGAAGTTTAGTGCATTTTTACAATCTTACCAGCTGCCTTGGCATTACTTTTGCCGAGCAAGAATTTTGATTGCACAAAACGAGTGTTGAAATGGCACGCGGAGCTGGGCTAATTTTTTCGACATTCCGGGGATTGCCGAAACTGGAAGTCATGGATGGCAAGGCTTCATTCACGTCCCTGTGGACTGGATACCGGCATTTTCCGCCGGCAGGACGGATTGTTTGAATGAAGTGACAGGTGTCAAGGGCAAAAATCATCTGCATGGCATTCGGACACGGGATTTGCAACCGGAATCGTCAACCAATTGGGGAATAGGGCATTAAATTTTTGAACGGTATTGTATGCGCATTGTGATAATGAGTAATGTGGTGCCTAATAATATTCCCGCAAAAAAAGCGGACGGAAAATGGTCGCGCAGTAGACCATAAAAGGACAGAGTTAAATAAACAAGCGGAGAACTTTCATACCAGATTTTTTCTAACATTTTAGCAACCTCAAAGTGAATAATGTGAACCGATGCTACTATGAATCAAAAACTGCGCCAATTTTTATTAGTCACAACAAATCAACGAGATATTAACAAATGTAAGGGTGCGCAGAAACAGTGGTGTAAATTTATCTGTCACAAATGTCAGGCGTCCTGTCAACTGTCATTTGAAGTGGTGACCATTTTGGCAGCTAAACGGGAGCTTGGTTTGTTCAAAAATAGCGCCGCTCATCAAACGAGGTTTGATGGTGGCAATCCGTGCACTGGTAGAACTTTCTGGCTTTAATCACACTATAGCGCCCTGAACCACAATGCGGACAACAAAACCCAGCAGGCCAGCGCTATTTAAACAGGGCTTCGATACACTGGCTTTCGGTTCCATAGTTTTTGAATAACTCAATCAAGCTATAACCTGTCTGAAATTGCACTTTGTTTTTATACATGTCTCTATCTCCCCTTTACTGCCTCGCTTCTTTGAGTCATATCTGCCTTTAAAGTTGCTGAAACTTGTAGGTATTAATAGTTGCATAAGTTTCTGCACTTTTGACAGTCCTGAGCACTATTCACGCCAGCATGTAACATGCAAGAACTTATGAAATTATTTATAATCAGGAAAACTTTTATCGTTTTGTCTTTAAACGCCTATACTTCAAATTCTTGTATTCTCTTATCCGAATTGATGATGAGCACTGCTATTGCAATACAGCAAGTTTTTTCCTGGATCCTACCGTTATCGGCTCAAAAGGATTATCAAGGGCTAACGCACGACTTTTTAGCCATGCTGTTGACAATGCCTGGGATTCAGCAGGCCGTTGTCTACGAAATGCATGGCTTAAAGAATAAAAGAGCGAGTGATGCGGGGAGTACGCAAGAACAGTTAGTTGTTCGCTTTCCGTTGGATTTTACCCGAGAAACCAGCGAGCGCCATAACACCTTACTGGATAACCTCGATCCGGCGACAGATCTCCATACCGATCTGATTGATGCGAATGGCCACTTTGCCTGGGTCATTTTAACGATCCGCGGTAGCCATGGACCCGATCGCGCCATACTGATTGAAGGCCAATTGTGTCATACGATGATTGACCTATTGATGAATCTGCGCGCGTTTTATCGGAATTTGGTGGTCTTGCATGATGCCAAAGAACGCGATGTATTAACCCGGCTACCCAATAGACAATCGCTGGAATCCCGATTATTGAGTGTTTGGGAACATTACAGTCAGCATCCGGTGGCGAATCCTGCCCAGGAAAAAGGCTCCTGGATCGCTATACTGGACATTGATCACTTTAAACGCATCAATGATGATTTTGGTCATTTATATGGGGATGAAGTATTATTGATTTTTAGCCAGATTATGAGTAAAACTTTCCGACATAACGATTTTTTGTTTCGTTTTGGCGGTGAAGAATTCGTTGTCATTTTAAACCTAGCGACGCGATCGGGCGCGGAAAGCGCTTTTAATCGTTTTCGATCGGCCATCGCCAATTATCAGTTTCCATCGGTAGGACAAGTTACGGTGAGTGTTGGCATGACACATATCAACAGTCAGTTTATGCACACCACTTTATTGGATGACGCGGATAAAGCCCTTTATCACGCTAAACAAACCGGGCGTAATAAAATTGTTGTTTACAACGACATCCTATCGAATGATACGGAGAGTGATAGCAACACCATAGAGTTTTTTTAACTCGTTGACAGGTAAGCCACTAGTTTGACTAGTGGACTCCCAAGGCTTGGCCTTTAGATTCAGTGTTTGAGATGGAGGGGAAAGAGATGATGTTGTAGTTTGGCCTTGGGCTTGGCGGTCACCAGGAGCAACTATCATGACAACATCATCTTACGAAAGCTTAAGCCATTCAAAGTGGGATTGCAAATACCACATTGTGTTCATCCCCAAATGCAGGAAAAAGGAACTGTACGGCAAGGTACGGAATTATCTGGGGCCGCTGTTCCACGAGCTTGTCGGCCAACGGGAGTTGCAAGATATTGGAAGGACATAGGGTGCAAGACCCTGTGCATATGCTGATCAGCATACCGCCCAAGTATTCTGTCGCCGAGGTGGTCGGCTATCTGAAAGGGAAAAGCGCCATATCTGTTGCCAGGCAGTTTAGCGGCAGGCAGCGGAACTTTAATGGGGAAAACTTGTGGGCGCGGGGCTATGCGGTTTCAACGGTTGGTTTTGAAGAAGCGAAGATCCGTGCGTACATCTAAAACCAAGAGCCGTTGGACAGCAAAGGTTACGATGAGAAGGGTAATTTTTAGGGGGTGATTTTTGGCAGCCCTTGGGGTTGCTCCAAACTTTCGCCCATTGGTACAATCTGGCAGCCCTTGGGGCTGCTAACATCCGTCAAGCCCCCTGCTTCGCAGGGACGTTCTGACTTTTGTATAACAGAATGACCGTCCTCAGATGCCGATGATTTCTTCAACAGTACACAGTTGTTAACATGATCAAACTGAATGGTTTGTTTGCAATCGGTTATTTTTTGGGCGGCTACTTGGGTACCTTGATCTCGATTCCGCCCAGCCATGCCAGCCCCATCTGGCCGGCGGCCGGTATTGCGCTCGCAGGCTTGGTCGCCTATGGCCGTTGGCTCATACCGGGTATTTGGTTGGGTGCATTCCTGACCCAAGCCTTCGCGTTTCTAGATCCGTCAAGCACTGACACGGTTTTCTTTTCCCTCCTTATCGGTACTGTCGCCAGCACAGCGGCCACCGCACAAGCAACATTAGGGGCCTGGCTCATCAAGCGTTATGTCGGTTCAGACAATCCTTTGATTGATGTCGGCAGCATTCTACGCTTTATGGCCTTGGGTGGGCCAGTTAGTTGCGTGATGTCGGCCTCGGCGGGTATCCTGACACTGACGTTGAAAGGAATAATTGAACTGGACAGTGTGCCTGCCAGCTGGCTAACCTGGTGGATAGGCGATACCATCGGCGTACTGATTTTTACACCGGTATTATTGTGTTTTATCGGTCAGACTCGAAACCACTTATGGCGAACTCGTATTCATGCAGTGGCTTTACCCCTGACCTTGCTGGCACTGCTGGTCCTCGTGATCCTGCATTTTGGTAAACAGCATGAACAGACCCGCCTGCGCCATCTTTTCGATGAACGCAGTCACCTACTGCAGCAGGCCTTACAACACGCCTTTTCAAATTATATTGAAATCAATGAACATCTAAAAGCGTTTTTTGACAACTCCAACTCCGTAACCGCTTCGGAATTCGAGCTGTATGCAAAAGCCCTTCTAACTCATCACCCCAAAATCCAGGCCCTGGTATGGATTGCTCGCCGCCCGGACACGTCAAACGGAGCCGATGCTTATCCGATTACCTATATCGTCCCTTTTCAGGGGAACGAGGCGGCATTGGGGCTGGACATTGCGCATAAACCGATCTGTTATGAGACGCTCCAAAAAGCGAGGGACAGGAATCAATCCGCGGTTTCCGGCCTAGTCCAGTTTGTTCAGTATCCGGATAAATGGCCGAGTATTGTCCTGTATTCACCGGTTTATCGACCTGATCAACCCTTACAAACGCTGGAACAACGCCGCCAGGGTTTTCGAGGCGTTGTCGCTACTGTGGTTCAAGTAAAAAATAAAATTAATGCGGTCAAACAAGAATTTGCGCCCTCACAAGTGCGGATAACCATCACGGATGCCGACACGACACTGTACCAGGATGCGTTGCCGGATAGCCAGCTGGCTTCGGGTTTTCAACAATTCCAGCAGACGTTGTCATTGCCGGTCGCTGACCGCACCTGGCAAATTACCTATACAGCCACACCGGCATTTTATCATGACCAGCTGTCCTGGAATATTTGGTGGCTGATTCTCGGCGGCTTTGCTTTGACCGGACTGACCGGTGTGGGACTTCTCTTGTTAACCGGACGCACGATATATACTGAAAGCGTGGTTAAGATCCGAACCGAAGAGTTGCAACAGGAAATCCATGACCGTATAACCGCTGAGGCGTCAGCGCAGCGCATTTCCCAGCTCTACGCCTTATTGAGCCATTGTAATCAGGCGATTGTGCGCTGTACTCACCGGGATCAATTGTTTCAACAAATCTGCCGTGATTCGGTCCACATCGGGGGGATGCAACTGGCTTGGATCGGCCTTATTGACTCCGACAAACAAAGGGTGCGCTCAATCGCAAGCGCCGGAGCCGGTGTCTCTTATCTCCATAACCTAGAGAGCGCCAGCGAGTCCGACTACCCCAGTATTCAAGGGCCTTGTCGTACCGCAATCCGAGAAAATCGGGCCGTCTGGTGCCAGGATTTTCTGAATGATCCGACCACTTTGCCCTGGCACGAGCGAGGCACGCGCTTCAACTGGCGCGCTTCAGCAGCACTCCCTATACAAAGTGAGGGCAAGACGGTCGGTCTCTTTAACCTGTACGCCGATAAAATGAATGCCTTTGATGAAGCCGTTCGGGAATTGCTGATGGAAATGGCCCTGGATATCGGGTTTGCACTGGATAATTTTGATCGTGAAATAAAACGTCAGCGCGCGGAAGAGGCCTTGCAAAAAAGCGAACAATACTTACGTACGATTATCGAGACGGAGCCGGAGTGCGTTAAGATTGTTGATCGTCATGGCAGGCTCATAGAAATGAACAAAGCCGGATTAACCATGTTGGAAGTGGATTCACTAGAAACGGTTAAACAACATAATCTGCTTGATTTTATTTTGCCGCCCTATCGTGATGCCTTTATCGCACTTCACCACCAGGTTCTCGGTGGCGCAATCGGCTCTTTGGTGTTCGAAATTGTAGGACTTAACGGTACCCGGCGCTGGCTGGATACCTACGCAGCGCCTTTGCCGGATAAAACCAACGGATCGGTGATGATGCTGGCGGTTACCCGGGATATCACGGACCGTAAACGGGCTGAGCTGCAACTTAAATTGGCAGCCAAAGTGTTTGAGCAAAGCAGCGAAGGCTTCATGATTACCGATGCGCAACGTAACATCATAAAAGTGAATACGGCCTTTACCGTGATTACCGGTTATAGCGAAACCGAAGTGTTGGGGCAGAACGCAGCCTTGCTCGATGCTGCGCAGCAGAGCCTGGAATTAAGGCAGGGCATCCTGGCAGCGATCGACACCTACCAGTTTTGGCAGGGTGAAATCAGTAAGCAACGCAAAAACGGTGAGGTATTTCCGGCATTGTTGAATATCAGTGTCATCCGAGATAATGCCGGCCAAATCAGTGAGTATGTCGATGTCTTTGCGGATATTACCTCGATCAAAGCTTCTGAAGCCCAATTAGACTATCTTGCGCACCATGACCATCTGACTGGACTACCCAACCGGCTGCAGCTGTTTTTTAGGCTGGAACATGCCCTGGGTGCCGCGAAGCGCGAAGGCAAGCAACTGGCTTTATTGATGCTGGATCTCGATCGGTTTAAAGATGTTAATGATAGCCTCGGGCATCTGGCAGGCGACCACCTTTTGCAACTCGTGGCAAGACGGTTAAAGACACGATTACGAGAGAGTGATATGGTTTGTCGTCTGGGAGGCGATGAGTTTACCGTCCTGTTGGATGAGATTAGCCAACCAGAAGATGCTGCTCGCATAGCACAATCGCTTATTGCCGATTTGAGCGAACCCTGGCATCTTCCTTCCAATCAGGAAGTGCTGATTGGAGCCAGCATTGGCATCAGTCTCTACCCGGACCATGGCGATACGCCACAACAGTTATTACAACATGCGGATGCGGCCATGTATAAGGCGAAAGAAAGCGGCCGTAATAGCTTTGCCTACTTTTCCAATGAGTTCACTATAGCCGCTCGCGAACGCATCGACCTGGAAGGCCGTTTGCGCCGAGCGATTGTCAATGACGAATTGCGCGTCTATTACCAAGCTCAAATCGATATTGCCAGCGGCGCGATTATCGGAGCCGAAGCGTTGGTCCGATGGCAATGCCCTATCGATGGGCTCGTTCCACCCTACCGCTTTATTCCGGTAGCCGAGCAAACCGGTCTGATTAGTGCGCTCGGTGCCTGGGTATTGAAAGAAACCTGCCGGCAGGGGAGACAGTGGCTAGAGGCTGGTTTAAAACCACTGACCCTGGCGGTCAATGTATCACCACACCAGTTACGGCAGGGTGATTTGAACATTCAGGTGGCCGATGTGCTAAAAGAAACCCGCTTTCCCGCAGGGCATCTGGAGCTGGAGTTAACGGAAAGCGGCTTGATGGAACGGCAGATCGAGATTATCACGCTGCTGAATGCACTGCGTGCCCAAGGCATTCGATTGGCGATTGATGATTTTGGCACCGGTTATTCCTCGCTGGCTTACCTGAAACGTTTTCCGTTGGATGTGTTAAAAATTGACAAGAGTTTTATCGATGATATTCCGCATCAACAAGACGATATGGAAATTGCCGCCACCATTATTGCGATGGGCCATACCCTGGGATTCAAGGTTCTGGCGGAAGGTGTGGAAACACAGGACCAGTTATCTTTCTTGCAGGAGAAAGGCTGTGATTATTATCAAGGGTATTTTAAAAGTAAGCCGCTTCCGGCCGACGATTTTGCCAAGCTGTTGCGGGGTAACTAAAGCATCCATATTTTAAGATCGATGAAAGTCAAATATTGGATATCAAGGAGACGGATTTGATTACAAATTTTAATATATCGACTAAACTTCGGGGAGTCATCGATACAAATGGCCACACCATGTCAAATTTAAGGCCTGCCGTTCAAATTCAAAGACGGCTTTTTTTAAGAAGCTTAGGTATTATTATTACTGTGATCAGTTTTTTTGAAGTTCTGATCATGTGTTTTTTCGAGTTTCTGTCCGGCCAATGGGGAATTGTGATCCCTCCGTTGCCGGAAGCCGCTTTGGATACCGGATTGCTGACCTTATTAAGTGCTCCTTGCTTATGGTATCTTTCGCTTCGGCCTTTGGCGATGACCATCGAACAAAAGCAGTTCGAAGTCGACGCGAAAGCACAGCGCAACATAGAATTACTAGCCGATTTGGAGATTTCGCGCGATGCCGCATTACAAGCGGCTGTGACTAAAAGCGAATTTTTGGCCAACATGAGTCATGAAATTCGCACGCCCATGAACGGTGTCTTGGGTATGCTGGATTTATTAAAAGATACCGAATTAACCGGCGAACAATTGGACCTATTGGCAACAGCGGCCAATTCCGCTGAAGCATTGCTGGATATCATTAATGACATTCTTGATTTTTCCAAATTGGAGTCCGGCAGGTTTTGCATCGAAGCCATTGAGTTTGATTTACCGTCTCTTGTCGAAGAAGTGTGTTCGTTGATGGCCAGTCGTGCTCATAATAAAGGTTTAGAGCTCAATTGTTTTGTCCAGACCCAGCTGTCTCAACACTGGCAGGGCGACCCCAATCGACTTCGTCAAATCTTGACCAATCTGATTGGTAACGCGGTTAAGTTTACCGAACTGGGTGAGGTTTCAGTTACGGTCAGTGAATTACCTATGCAGGATGGCCCCGGGATACGATTCGACATTCAGGATACTGGAATCGGCATTTCTGAAGGCACACAAGCGTGGTTGTTTCAGCCGTTTTCCCAGGCGGATTCATCGACAGCCCGGCGTTTTGGTGGTACGGGACTGGGCTTGTCAATTAGCCGGGATCTCGTCAACTTGATGGGGGGCGCAATCGGTTTGGAAAGTGTATTAGGCCAAGGCACAACCTTTTGGTTTACTTTACCGCTGGTTCCGATAGCCAGCAAGATCTCAACACCCTGTATCGAACTTGTCGGACAGAGGGTATTAATCGTCGACGATAATGCCACCAACCGAATAATTCTGGAACATTATTTGCTTCACTGGGAGCTAACTGTTGTTCAAGTCGACAATGCGGCCGCAGCGCTTGATGCCCTCGATGACGCTGTTTTGCGAGAGGAAGCGTTTACCTTTCTTTTGTCCGATTTACACATGCCGGATATGGACGGTTTTGCCTTGATGCGCGCGATTAATGCAAATCCGGCCCTAGCGCCTCTTAAGAAGCTGCTACTGAGTTCAGGCGGGCTTTGTAGTGAAGCTGAGCGTAAGGGGTTGGGAATAGCCCAGGCCCTTTTAAAGCCGGTCAGACAAACGCAATTGTATACTGCCATGGTCAATGCATTACAGACATCGCCAACGTTGTCCACAGCGGCTATCCAGCAGGAAAATAGTTTACCGGCTTACCACGATAAGCGGATACTGGTTGCAGAGGACAACAAAGTCAATCAAAAGGTCATTCTGGCCATGCTGGACCGGTTTCAAATTCAGCCGGACTTAGTCGAAAATGGCCAAGCTGTGCTCGATCAATTGGCGCAGCAAACCTACGATCTGGTGCTCGTGGATTGTCAGATGCCGGTCATGGATGGCTATGAAGCGACTCGACAGATTCGTGCACAAGAAATTAGCCGGGTTAAGGATCATCTGGATGCCCCAAAACATCTAACCATCGTAGCGTTAACGGCACATGTCTCCGAAGGTGAACGTGAAAAATGTCTGGCGGCCGGGATGGATGATTATCTGAGCAAGCCAATCGAAAAAGGTAAACTAACGTCTCTCTTGGAAACTTGGCTCGGCGGCGCTTCCGATCAACAAAGCAAACATCTTCCCGTACAAAGGCCTATCGTAGCCAATGGGCCAAGTGACTGGGATGAAGCCCGGACGCTGCAGGGACTGGACGGCGACAAAGCGTTACTGGGGGACCTTGTTGACTTATTTGTTGATGATGTGCCTGGACACTTAACTGCGTTAACTGAAGCCCGCCGTCTCAATGATAGGCAGGCATTGGCGGAAATAGCCCACCAGATAAAAGGCATGGCCGGGCACTTTTTCGCGGATACGCTGATAGCTCGAGCAGCAACCCTGGAAGACGCCGCTCGGCATTCGCCGCACGCCAATTTTACCGAACTGACCGATGCCTTAATCAGCGTTGCCAAACCTTTGGTAGCCTGTCTCTTACAATACCGTGCGAGTCGTCATGGCTAGCGATTTTAACTTTCATGGATTAAAATCGGCCGATCGGTTGCCCTCGCCGTCAGGGACCGCCTTGGCTATTATCAAACTGGTTCAACGCGATGATGCTACACCACAACAAATCGTTCAACTACTGAAAACCGATCCGGCGTTGAGCGGACGGATTTTAAGCTTCGCCAATTCCGCAGCATTTGGTGCCCGAAGACCCGTGGTCAGTCTTCAGGATGCCGTGGTATTGGTCGGCATGACCGCAGTCCGCAATTTTGCGCTCAGTTTGTCACTGGTTGGAAAACACGCCACGGGGGCCTGTTCGGGGTTCGATTATGATCGCTATTGGTCTCGAGCATTGATGCTTGCAGTCGCCAACGCGGCCGTTATCGCCTGGGAACGCACGATTCCACCGGAAGAAGGGTTTACTTTGGGATTGCTTACCGACATTGGCCGGCTTGCGCTGGCAACCGCATGGCCAGATAAGTATGGAGCCTGCTTAAGGGAGACCGATGAACAAGCGTTAATAGCGCTGGAGCTAAGCCATTTTGCCATCGATCATGACACCTTAAGCTATTTACTGATGGCAGACTGGGGATTGCCGGCAATCTTTATTGATGCCTTAAAGCAATGCCATCAACCGACCCCAGATCCCACCGATACTTCCCGCGTTGCCCGGCTGGCAAGACAACTGGCCTTTGCCCGTCGTCTTTGTGATTACTGTTTGGCTGATGACATGTATCGGACCATTCTGTTACCGGCTCTGGAAAAACAGGCCCGCCATTTTTCAATCGAGACCGGTACATTAGCTACTTTGGCGACATCATTGCTATCCCAATGGCAGGAATGGGGCAAGTTGATTCATATCAACACGGATCAACGGGAATCATCGCCTGAACTGACGGCCTCCATCGAGCCGGATTTGTTGGGTTTGGATATTTTGCTGGTGGATGATGATCCGATGATGCTAAAACGGCTTACCAAACAGCTGACCGACGCGGGTCATCGCGTGGGCGTATGCCGGGACGGTCATTCAGCACTAAAGAACTTAGTGGAGCAGTCCTTTCAATTACTCCTCACCGATTGGAGAATGGCGCACATGGATGGAGTCGAGTTAAGTCGAACGATACGCGCTTCCGCACTTGGTAAAAGCCTTTATATTATTATGTTAACCGCAACGGATAATGAAGAGGGTTTACTCGAAGCTTTTGATGCCGGTATCGATGATTTTGTGACCAAACCGGTCAGTATTCGCGTTTTATTGGCTCGCATTAGGGCCGCGCAACGGATTATCGCTTTACAACAGGAATTACAAATAGAACGACAGGAACAGGAACGGGCCACGGCCGAACTGGCGGTCGTGAATCGGCGCTTGCAACAATTAGCGAATACTGATTTACTGACCAAACTACCGAATCGGCGCTATGCCTTAAACCGATTGGAGCAGGAATGGGAAGCCGCCAAGCGGCACATCCGTCCTTTGTGTGTCTTCATGCTGGATCTGGATTTTTTTAAACTGGTCAACGACACCCTAGGGCATGATATAGGTGACCAAGTGTTGGCTCATACCGCAGAGGTGATGCGCGACACAGTACGAACGAATGATGTAGTCTGCCGGTTGGGCGGAGAAGAGTTTTTGATTATTACGCCCAACACGGATGCCGCCGCCGCCCTATTGCTAGCCGAACGCATTCGAAGTGCCATAGAAACCCGTCAACTGAACGGCGCCGCTTTGCCTCGCCCGGTGACAGCCAGTATTGGCGTTGCCTGTTCGACCAGTTTCCCGCAAGGCTGGCAAGACTTGGTTAAAATGGCAGACCATGCGGTATTTCAAGTCAAAAAAGCATCTCGAAATGCCGTGAAACTGGCGTCTTAACTCAATCGAGGCTTACAATGAGAGGTGGCTTATACCCCAAATCTGTTCGAGACTCAGTGCAAAGAGTTTGGGTCTTGGAATGACTTTTTCGATAGCAAAAACGTGTTCCTGTTCAGTATCACGTTTCCTGGGAATTTCATAAGGTACGCCCCGCGGACTGATGATGCTCAAGACGCGAGGGCAATCGGCTTTACTGGCGTTATGCTTTAAGACAATGGCTAGTTCGCCATTATTCAGCATGACAAACGCACCGGGTGGATAAATGCCTATTTCTCGAATCAATAGCTGAGCCAGGTTTTCATCGACGCTGCTGCCGCGCTGCATAAAGATATCCCGCAAGGCTTTTTTAACAAAAATGCCGTCTCTATATTGGCGGGGTAACACCATCGCACTGTAGATGTCGGCTAAGGCCAGAATACGAGCCGGTTCCGGAATAGTCTCGCCGGATAAGCCTTGTGGATAACCTTGACCATCAATGCGTTCATGATGGCAGCGAATCGTCTCCAGCCAGTCCGGATCGGTGATACCGAGGCGTTGCAACAGCCGGCAACTGAGCTCTGGATGGTTGTGTATGATTTTTCGTTGCTCCTGTGTCAGCGGCGTTGTTTGCGCACTCAATGTGCCCTGCTCATGCCACATGCCCAAATTTTGAGTGAGCGCTGCAGCGATATAGGATAATCGCTCCGACTCGGGGTATTGTCTGCGCTTGGTCAGCATTTCAGTCAGCAGCGCACAGAGCACGGGATGCAGATCGACGTAGGAGGCTTCCTGGCTCAAAATAATGGCGCCTAAAACAGCGTCCTTATGGTGGAGGCAAAGTTTTTGCACCACCACTGCCAATTGCATCAGGGCTTGGTTATAATCGAGTTTAACCGACTGAAAGCTGCTTTCGATGAGGTTTCTTAAGTCCTGCCTGAGCGCATCCAGAACTACAAAGGGGGATTCCAGTCCCAAAGGATCGTTGTCCGTTGGCTGTAGGGCAATTTCTTCATTAGGAGCAGGATAACGAAACAAGTCCTGGGTCAGCAGGGTTTCTTTTTGCATCTCTGTTTTCAACACGTAGCCCTCTGTCAGTAACAGCCGGCCATTCGTTGCATAAATTGACCAGGCCAGTGAAGTGCCGACGATCAGGTCATTCGGTTGTATCGCTATTTTTTCCATAAGGTGTCAGCAGGACAGGGTCCGAAGAAGATAGACGGCCATAGCATAAGCAGCTTTCATCGTGTCAAGTTCCTTTTGAGCGGTTAACTGTTTCAAACTCAAGATGGATGCAACGCTCAGACCAGGCCGCATTGGAACTCAATAGCGACTGGGTTTCCTGTTCTACACCGGATAACTGATCGAGCAGTTGCCGGTATTCTTTGGTAAAATGGGATTCCGCCAGCGTCAGTCACCAGCGTCTTCAAATTGTAGCCCGTCTCGTTCATACCGGCAATCACCGCACCAAAGGTGCCCGGGTAGCTTTTGTCAATAATTTGCGTCATGTCGCCCATAGCCATGGCATTGGACACCCGTAAAATATCCGTGAATCCGCTGTCGCAAGTGCCAATCAAGGTATTCAAATCAGTCAGAATATCTTTAAACATATAATGAAAGCGGCCCGCGTTGCTGCGTCTGGAAAAATCGCCTCTGGCGCCGGTTTCAGCCAGGTTTTTGATTTCGCTGGCCACCTCAAACAGAGTTTGTTTGACATCATCAATGGCCTGGGTAATTTTAGCTTTATCGCCCGGTAAGCGAGCCATGTCGACCGAAAAATCGCCTTGCGCATAGCGGCTGATGATATCGACCACTTGCNNATCGCATATAATAAACTTTTGGTATGGCCCGGTTCCAAACGGATGTCACGACTAAAATTGCCTTTGGCAATACCCGACGCATAGAGCGGATCAATCCCTAACAGCCTGCCTAAATAGCGCGTTAAGTAGATGGCAATCAATAGCGAGGTCACAATCAGAAATAATGCAATCAGTAATATATTTCGGGAGGACGCAATGGCGCTACTTAATAGCGTTTGCAACGAAGCGAGCGCACTTTCAGTTTGTTCCTGCTTGAATACTCCAATTTGTTGTTTCATGCTGTCCACGTCATGATCAAAGTTGGGCATAACGTGATTGCCCGCTTCAATCCCTTGAGACATATAAACCGAAACCATGTATTTCCCTGTCTTATAAAATTGGTCGAAGGCGGTCTTCACCTGGTTCATTTGTTTGATTTGCTGCGGTGTGATATCGCTTCGCTCTAGAAAGGCCTGGATGTCCTGTTTCAAATCCTGAGCAATTTGTTCGGCATGCTTCAGCCCATCTTCGTTATGGGTAGCCGATGCATCCGTTAGGTCATTTTGAATCGTCACAATATCATTGACCATATCGGATGCCTGCAGGACCAGTGGAAAACTTTTATCTTGTATCATCATCGCCTGTTTTTGGGTTTTGCTGAACTGACTAAGACTGGCACCGACCAGTATAATCATCATCATAATAATGGAACAAAAGCCAAGCACTATACGCTGTTGAAACTTAGATTTTTTAATTGAGTGAACATCAAAGACTCCGTAAACTTTGCTCAATAACGATTTTTTTTCAGAATAATGCCAAGTTAGACCCCCTCTTTTCGTTGGGCAAACAAGGCATTGATGGTTTCTGGCGATTGACTTAAATTTGATATAGCCGAAAATGTCCCGAGATAAACGGAAAATAGGAAAAAGAAAATCAAACATATCGAAGTCCAGCCTTGATAATAAAGGGTTGAAATTTATCGAAAGTATTTAATGAATCACTTCAGACGAAACGTCATCTTAATGATTCGGTACTAAAGTCAGATCTAACCAAATTGATATGGATAGTATAGATGGCTTCAAAATATCTACAATTGTATGAAAAATAGATATAAATTAGCCGGTAGTTAATGCGGGCGTAAATAACCCATTCGATTCCGGTTTGCCGAAGCGGCTAAGGGGTCTGAAGTCCAGTGGTACGAAAACGCACGTTAGCGTCTACTCTCATTCGCTTTTAACAGCATTATGATATTATCTGCCCCAAGCAAGCACTTTACAGACCCCAAAAAGATTAAATCCCCCAGGGGTTTAATTATCAGACGGTTGGTTTAGCGGGCTGAGTTGGCCTTGCTTGACCAGTTCCGACAGGGTAAATGAGTAGTGTCCCAGTACATTGATATGCCCATTGACCAATGGCGATAACCGTTCCTCGTTTTCTTTGCGGATGGCTTGTGATTTATTTAAATGATCCAGCCCGGCTTGCATATAGATAGTGTTCCATAAGACGACGGCATTGGTTACTAAGCCTAGTGCGCCTAATTGATCTTCCCGTCCTTCGCGGTAGCGCTTACGGATTTCTCCCCGTTGACCGTGACAAATAACACGGGCAACGGCATGTCGGCCTTCACCTCGATTTAATTGCGTCAATATCCGGCGACGATAGTCTTCATCATCAATATAATTCAGCAAGTACAAAGTCTGGTTGATGCGTCCCACTTCGATGATCGCTTGCGCCAGGCTGGAAGGACGGTCACTTTTCAACAAAGACCGGATCAGTTCTGACGCTTGTATGGTACCCAGTTTCAGCGATCCGGCAATCCTTAACATGTCATCCCAGTGCTGTTCAATCCGATGGGTATTGATAATTCTCCGAGCCAGGTCATTGAGTAGGCCGTAATCTGCACTTTTATCGATTCGCCAGAATACCGCTTCGCCTGCGTCCGCCAATCGGGGTGAAAACTGATAGCCGAGCAACCAGAATAATCCGAACACCATATGACTGGCACCGGCGGTATCGGTCATAATCTCCGTAGGTCTCAACCCCGTTTGCTGTTCCAACAAACCTTCTAACACAAAGATAGAATCTCTCAGCGTTCCTGGAACCACGATGCCGTGGAATCCAGAGAATTGATCCGATAAGAAATTATACCAAGTGATACCTTTGCTGGCCGGAAAAAATTTCCGGTTGGGTCCGGCATTAATCGTTCGGACTGGCGTCACCAAACGCATGCCGTCGGCAGAAGCCACTTCACCGCCACCCCATTTTTTAGCCAAGGCCAGTGTAGATTGATAATCAACCAATCGAGCATTGGCCCGAACCAGCGTCTCTGCCCGCAGGTAGTTTTGCTTGACCCAACTCAAGCGGTGACGGGTCAATGCCGGTATCTGGTGTTTAATTAAAGGTTCCAGCCCAATATTGCAGGCTTCAGCGAGAAGCACCGCACAGATACTGACCGATAAATCATCAGCACGAGCATTGGCTTCACTCACATGCGAAAATTCATCGGCAAACCCGGTGTGGGCATGAATTTCCAATACCAACTCAGTCAGATCAACCTTGGGCAGCAGACCGGTCACTTGCTCACTGAGCCGTGTGAGGCTGATCGGTTCATCAAGCTTGTCCAGGTTGGTGATGGTCACCGAAGGAAACTTGCCCGAACGGTCTACGCTAACAGCGGAATTATCCGCAAAATTAGCGGCGACTTGTTTGTAAGTGGCATCCAGCTGGTGTGTCAAACTAACAATGGCTTCGTGAGGTTGTACCGGATGATCAAGCGAGCGGCACACTTGGATGCGGTTCGCCTGCCAATCGGCACCTTGCAACAATTTAGCTCTGGGATCGCCCCAGCGGTCGCTGTTTTCGATATAGATATCCCGTCTTCGCAACGCATCTTGCAGTTTATCGAGAAAACACCACGTGTATCCTCGCTTGTTAATTTGACCCTCTTTATCAAAAACCAATCGTTTCCAAGACGGGGCAATAATAGCACGCGGCGGATTATCCAAAATCTGTTTACGGGATGCGCCCACATCGGCGAGATAATCGAGTGCAGCCAATATCATTTCCCCTGCAGGTGCGGCCTTGAAAGCAATGTCATTGAGTAGTCTGGGTAAAAATCGTTTGACCCTGCCAAACTGCCCAGCTAACTCATCGTGGAAGTTATCGTCACAAGGACGCGCTAGATTTTTAACTATCGCGATTGACTCTGCCAAACGTGTTTTAGTGATCCGGGTAAAACCAAATCTTTCAAAGTTCGCAGGCGATTTTTTTGGCCGAGCCTTTTAGCATTACCCGCAATCTCCGTGATCAGCATATCAAGGACATCGAGCGCATCATCCAGGGCAAGGTTTCAAAGGATTTTACAAAAGCCACCAAAATGCCTGTCCGTTTGTCCTCGGACATTCTGGCGTGAGTGACTGCTTTTGATTCATTGAATATCACCATAGGATAGATGCTAACGTACGTTTTCGTACCTTTGGACTTCAACCCCCTTAAGGGGCATTCAATCCGGAATTGACCTTTAAATGGGCATGTAAGATATTATTTGTACTTGATTTCAACCGCATTTGCGCCGAGCAGCCATTTTAACCGTGCAATGAGTTCATCGGTAGGATGCACCCGCCATTCATCTCCCATTTGCAAAATGGCTTTTGCTTTTGCTGAGGAATAGTTCAGGCTTATCGGGCAAGCGCCGCCTTTGAATGGTTTCAGTACAGCCTGTAATTTGCTAAAAAACTCACTGTTATCAAGCTCTGTGCCTGAGGCATTCCAGATTAACTGGATTGATCTTGAAAAAGTTTCTCGGGCTTGCTCCATGCTATAAAGCTTTTCTATAGTTAAGCGCAAGGTTCCCAGGTAATCATCCACGCCCAGCGATCCTTCGGCAACCAGCAGATTATCCCGATTAAAAATATCCCGGTATTTTTCGTAGATGTCACTGAACGCTGCGATTTCAAGCCGGCCGGTTCTGTCGTCAATCGTCGCGAAGCCCATGTTTTTGCCTTGCCGGGTCTGGCGCGTGCGAACTTCGACAACCAGCCCGGCTACACGAGCTGTCATGTTACCGCGTGAGCGTTCCGCTTCGGTTTGTAATGATGCGATGGTGCCATGCGTGAATTGTCTGATTTCAGCTTCATACTGGTTGATCGGGTGACCGGTCAGAAACAAGCCTAATGTCAGTTTTTCAGCGGCAAGCCTCTCGTTTTCCGACCACGGCTCAACGACAGTTGTATACGTT
>CXWL01091519.1_pt1 | contig 29359 bp, 29 predicted proteins | sample 590931 | NCBI WGS metagenome assembly CXWL01 (sample SAMEA3498368, study PRJEB10139) | groundwater metagenome | biome: water well; material: biofilm material | place: Germany | collected 2015-04-27 | reverse complement strand
ATTTCATGAAGGCTCCTGGAATTTCGATATTGTACCCGGCGCAACGGCTGCGTTGGGAGGGACTGCGTAGCTTTATCGCAACTAAGCAGGCAAAGCCAGCAATTCAGCAAGGGCTTGCCGCATTGTGTCAGTCCTGCGCGCAACAAGTCGTTACCGATTGTATCGAACGCGATTCCGCGGCGGCCAGGCGCCTGGTTTGTCCCTGCGAACTATGCATCAATGGCAATATGTATGGCAAATACGTTTTTTCTTGCTGATTTATATGTTTCAGGTATAGATAACGCGAACCGGGGTCAGACTTAGGTCTGACCCCGGTGGTGGCGCCTTATTCGCAGGCGGCCGGATTGAGGATGTTCAGGAAGGCGCGCACCACCGGCGCATCGTCCTGCGTCGTGTAGGCGATGCATAAAGCGAAACGGGGTCAGACTTAGGTCTGACCCCGGTGGTGGCGCCTTATTCGCAGGCGGCCGGATTGAGGATGTTCAGGAAGGCGCGCACCACCGGCGCATCGTCCTGCGTCGTGTAGGCGATATACAGGTTGGCCGACGGCGGGGCGGTCTTGATCGGCAGGAAGATCACGCCCGGCCAGCCGATCCGGCTGGTGGTCTCGGGCATCAGTGTGACGCCGAGCCCCGCGCCCACCATCGCCAGCAAGGTCTGCGGCTCGGACGCTTCCTGGAAGATGGTCGGCTGGAAGCCGGCATCGACGCAGCACTGGATCAGGTAGCGCGGGAACGCCGACTTGTCGAGCGCCAGCGTCAGCATCGGCTGGTCGGCGATGTCGATCAGCTCGATGTACGGCTTGCTGGCGAGCGGATTGTGCTCGTTGACCGCCACGCACACGTTCTCGCGAAAGCACAGCTCCTGGCGCAGGTTGTCGTGCTTGAGCTCATCCTCGTCGAGCTTCGGCTCGCGCCAGAAGCCGACGTCGATCTGCTTGGCGCGCAGCGCTTCGTACTGCACGTTCGGCCCCGACTCGTGCAAGGTCCAGGTCACGCGCGGGTACTTGGTCTGGAATTCTTCGAGCAGGCTGGGAATCGGCCCCCACATCGCCGAGCCGACGATCCCCACCCGCAGGCGCCCGACTTCGCCGCGGTCGATCTGGCGGATGGTGTCGATCGTCATGCGCATCTTGGCCAGCAGGTCGGACGCCTCCGCCATCAGCGCCCTGCCGGCCACCGTCAGCTCGAAGGTGCGGGTGGTGCGCGCGAACAGCTTGACCCCGAGTTCGCTCTCGAGCTTCATGATCTGCTGGCTGAGCGGCGGCTGCGAGATGTGCAGCCGCTCGGCCGCGCGGCTGAAGCTCTTTTCTTCGGCAACCGCAAGGAAGTACCTCAGCTGTTTCAGGTCGATGGACATGGCGGCCTTCGGTCAGATCGGTTTCATGCCGGGCAAATCGTGTAGCGCCAGCGCGAGCTGCGCGCCGACCAGCGCGTTGTGCCGGACCAGCGCGATGTTGGTCGCCAGGCTGCGCCCTTCGGTCAGCTCCTTGATGCGGCCAAGCAGGAACGGCGTCACGGCCTTGCCGGTCACGCCGCGTTCGGCCGCTTCGAGCAGCGCCTGGCCGGTGATGCGGTCGATCTCCTCCTTCGGCATCGCGAACGCTTCGGGCACCGGATTGCCGACCACTACGCCGCCGCGCAGCCCCAGCGCCCACTTGGTCTGGATGAATGCCGCCTGTTCCAGCGCGCTGTCGAACTGGAAGTCGGCCTTGAAGCCGCTCTCGCGCGTGAAGAACGCCGGGAAGCCGGGCTGTCCCACGCTGATCACCGGTACGCCGTGGGTCTCGAGGTATTCGAGCGTGAGGCCAATGTCGAGGATCGACTTGGCGCCGGCGCAGACCACCGCCACGCTGGTGCGCGCCAGTTCCTGCAGGTCGGCCGAGATGTCGAAGCTGGTCGCGGCGCCGCGGTGCACGCCGCCGATGCCGCCGGTGACGAACACCGCGATGCCGGCCATCGCCGCGCAGATCATGGTGGCGGCCACCGTGGTGGCGCCGAGGCGGCCCTGGGCGACCACGAACGGCAGGTCGCGTCGGCTCACCTTCATCGCATCCGGCGAGCTTGCCAGCTGCTCGAGCTGTTGGTTCGACAGGCCGATGCAGATCTTGCCGCCGATGATCGCGATCGTGGCCGGCACGGCGCCGGCGTCGCGGATCGCCTGCTCGACTTCGCGCGCCATCGCCACGTTCTGCGGATACGGCATGCCGTGCGAGATGATGGTCGATTCGAGCGCCACCACCGGCTTGCCGGCTGCGCGCGCGGCGGCCACTTCGGGCGAAAACAAGAGGAACTGCTGCATGGTCATTCCTGGTAAAGGGCGTTGAACGGTTGCGGCGCGCCGGGGGCGGCGCCGAAGTCGTGGATCTCGTCGAGGCTGTCCGCGCTCAGGTAAGGGCAGACCGTCTCTTCGCATTCGAGCGTCATGGCCGACAGCTTCAGGCCGCGCCGGCAGGCCAGCGCGAGGTCGTCGCTGCCGTGGAACAGCGACCAGCATACTGCCGCGGCGAAGGCGTCGCCGGCGCCGGTGACGTCGACGATCTGCGCGTCGGGCGCGGCCAGGTAGCCGATCCCCCCGGCGCGGGTGTAGATCACGCCGGCGCTGCCGCGCGTGACGATCAGGTCCTGTGCGCCTTGCGCCTGCACCGCGGCGCAGGCGGCGCCGAAATCGGCGTCGCTGGCGAGCGGCGCGCCGATCCGGGTTTCGAGTTCGCCCTGGTTCAGGATCAGCAGGCGCAGGCCGTGCAGCTGTTGCGGCAGGCGCGCCATTTTCGGCTGCGACACCGCCACCATCACCAGCGGCACCGCGTCGCGCTGGGCGTCGGCCATCAGCGCGGCCAGCGTATCGTGCGGCAGGTTCAGGTCGGCCACGGTGAGCGCGGGCAGGGCGCGGCGCGGCTGGCGATTGGCCATGAATTCGGGGGTCAGGGCGTCGTACAGCGCCATGTCGGCCAGCGCGAGAATCATCTCGCCATGGTGGTCCAGCACCGCCGTGTAGGTGCCGCTGCAGGCGTTCCCCAGCTTCAGGGTGCCGTTGGTGTCGATGCCGGCCGCCTCGGCGTGCGCGATCAACGCGCGGCCGGACGAGTCGTCGCCGATCGCCGTCGTCAGCGAAACCGGGGCGCCGAGCCGCGCCAGGTTTTCGGCGATATTGCGCGCCACGCCGCCGAACGATTCGTCCTGGCGCGCCGGGTTCGAGGTGCCCATCGTCAGCGTCGCGATCGAGCGCAGCTTGCGGTCGAGGTTGGCCGCGCCGATGCAGGCGACCGGGCGCTTGCCGGGCAGCACGTAGGCGCGGCCGAGCAGGCGGCGCTCGCGGATCAGGCCCGCGATGTAGCCGGCCACAGCCGAGCGCGACAGGCGCAGCTGCACCGCCAGGTCCTGCTGGGAGATGAAGGGGTTGGCACGAATCAGCTCGTACAACTGGTCTTTTTTGGGCAGGTCGCTCACGGCTGATATCAGTTGAGACAATTGTTTTTGATGGTAGACAGTTGTCTTGACGGTGTCAATCGATCATTCCTTTTCGCCCACGGCACAGGGATGGCGCCGTAGCGGGCGCCCATGACTCTTGTCGTGGATTTATAGCTATAGCATATAAATAGCGAAGACAAATGGTATTTGCCATACATATCCAAGTTCATGCATAGTTATAATATAAGGCTTGCCTATTGCCGCCGCCCCGCGGCCGCCCGCTCCCCGGCGCCAGCCACCTGTGTTCACGACCATCCTCACCCAACAAGGAAAACCGCATGTCCAACAACACTCCATTCGAAGCCGCCGACCTGATCCGCGCGCGCAAACCAGGTCTTGCGCCCCGCGTGGCGATGATCCTCGGTTCGGGACTGGGTGTGTTGGCCGAGCGGATGACCGACGCGGTGTCGATCGGCTTCGACGAGCTGCCGGGCTTCCCGATCAGCACCGTGCACGGCCACGCGGGCGAACTGGTGCTCGGCACCCTGGCCGGCGTCGAAGTGGTGTGCATGAAGGGCCGCGGCCACTTCTACGAAGGCTACGGCATGGGCGTGATGACTTCCGCCGTGCGCACCCTCAAGCTGCTCGGCTGCGAGATGCTGTTCGTGACCAACGCGGCCGGTTCGCTGCGTCCTGAAGTCGATGCCGGCAGCCTGGTCGCGCTGACCGACCATATCAACTGGCTGCCAGGCACGCCGATGGTCGGCCCCAACGACGACCGCTTCGGCCCGCGCTTCTTCAGCATGGCCAACGCCTACGACAGCGAGATCCGCAACCTGGTCAAGGAAACCGCGGCCGCCAACGGCATCACCCTGCACGAAGGCGTGTTCATCGCCTACGCCGGCCCGAACTTCGAGACCGCCGCCGAGATCCGCATGATGGCCAGGCTCGGCGCCGACGTGGTCGGCATGTCGGTGGTGCCGGAAGTCGTCTCGGCGCGCCACTGCGGCCTGAAGGTCACCGGCGTATCGGTGATCACCAACCTGGCCGAAGGCATGTCGCCGTTCCCGCTGTCGCACGAGCAGACCCTGAAGTACGCCGCGATCGGCGCCAAGGANNCTGGTCAAGCTGATCCTGGCCTTCCTGGAGAGCGTGGCGAAGACGCCGCGCGCCGACGCCTGACTTTTTCACAGCGAGAAAACACATCATGTCCCGCGCATTCATCCTGTTGCTTGACTCCTTCGGCCTCGGGGCCGCGCCAGACGCCGACAAATACGGCGATGCCGGCGCGAACACCTTCGGCCACATCGCCAGCTGGGCTGCCGACAGCGGCAAGCCGATGCAGCTGCCGAACCTCGAGCGCCTCGGCCTCGCGGCGGCGGCGCACAAGGCCAGCGGCGAGTGGGCCGCCGGCTTCGCGCAACGCGACGGCTTCACCGGCGCGTACGGCGCGGCGCGCGAGCGTTCCACCGGCAAGGACACCCAGAGCGGCCACTGGGAAATCGCCGGCGTGCCGGTCACCTTCGACTGGGGCTACTTCCCGCGCACCGTGCCCTCGTTCCCGGCCGAGCTGACCGGCAAGCTGCAGGAGCTGACCGGCGTTCCCGGCTTCCTCGGCAACTGCCACGCCTCCGGCACCGAGATCATCAACAAGCACGGCGACCAGCATGTCGCCACCGGCAAGATCATCGTCTACACCTCGGGCGACTCGGTGATGCAGATCGCCGCGCACGAAGAACACTTCGGCCTCGAGCGCCTGTACGCGGTGTGCGAAGCGGCGTTCGAGCTGGTCAAGCCGTACAACATCGGCCGCGTCATCGCGCGTCCCTTCCTGGGCGAAAACGGCAACTACCGGCGCACCGCCAATCGCCACGACTACGCGGTGCCGCCCCCGAGCGCGACCCTGCTCGACCACGTCAAGGACGAGGGCGGCGAAGTGGTCGGCCTCGGCAAGATCAGCGATATTTTCGCGACCCAGGGCATCTCGCGCGTGGTCAAGGGCGCCGACAACATGGCGCTGTTCGACGCGCTGCTGAAGGTCGCCGATGAAGTGGGCGACAAGTCGCTCACGTTCGTCAACTTCGTCGATTTCGACCAGGCCTTCGGCCACCGCCGCGACATCGCCGGCTACTCGAACGCGCTGCATCAATTGGACGAACGCCTGCCCGAATTCATGGTCAAACTGAAGCAGGGCGACCTGGTCGTGATCACCGCCGACCATGGCTGCGATCCGAGCTGGCCGGGATCCGACCATACGCGCGAACACATCCCGATGATTTTCTTCGGCCCGGGCGTCACGCCGCGCGAGCTGCCGGTTTCCGACACGTTCGCCGACATCGGCGCCACGCTGGCAAAACACCTGGGCGTCAAACCTCTCTCCAACGGAACACCTCTGCTATGACCCAACCACACGATTTCAAACGCAACGAGGCCGTCGGCCTCGATCTGGGCTGGGTCAACCAGATCAAAGTGAACCGCAATGCCGCCGACCGCCGCGCCGCCAGCCTGGCCAACCGCCGCACCGTCAAGAAGCAATACCAGGCCGCATGGCTGGTCCAGGCGATCAAGTGCATCGACCTGACCACCCTCGGCGGCGACGACACCCCGGGCCGCGTCGAGCGCCTGTGCATGAAGGCGATGCGCCCGCTGCGCACCGACATCATGGAAGCGCTGGGCCAGACCTCCCTGACCACCGGCGCGGTCTGCGTGTACCACGAGATGATCGCCCCGGCCGTCAGGATCCTGCAGGGCCGCTTGCCGATCGCCGCCGTATCGACCGCATTCCCGGCCGGCTTGGCCAGCATGGAAACCAAGGTGCGCGAGATTGAATTGTCGGTCGCCGCCGGCGCCACCGAAATCGACATCGTGATCACCCGCCAGCACGTCCTGAACGGCAACTGGCAGGCGCTGTACGACGAGATGCTCGCTTACCGNNCTGGAAAACGTGGCCAAGGCCTCGTGGGTCTGCATGATGGCCGGCTCCGACTTCATCAAGACCTCGACCGGCAAGGAAGGCGTCAACGCCACCATCCCGGTCGCGCTGACGATGGTGCGCGCGATCCGCGAATACCACCAGCAGACCGGCTTCCAGGTCGGCTTCAAGCCGGCCGGCGGGGTCAGCTCGGCCAAGGGTGCGCTGCAGTACCTGTCGCTGATGAAGGAAGAACTCGGCCGCGACTGGCTCGAGCCGCACCTGTTCCGGATCGGTGCATCGAGCCTGCTGACCGACATCGAACGCCAGCTCGAACACTACGTCACCGGCAATTACTCGGCGAACCACCGCCACGCGCAACCATAAACAGCAACGGATTCGTCATGCCAACTATTAACGAGATTCTCACCACCATGGATTACGGCCCAGCCCCCGAAAGCACCAAAGAAGCGCAAGCGTGGCTGGACCGGCACGAGCGCCGTTTCGGCCTGTTCATCGACAACGCATGGACCCCGGCGTCCGAGACCTTCGCCTCCGCCAATCCTGCCGACGGCAAGGAACTGGCGCAGCTGACCCAGGCCACGTCAAGCGACGTCGACCGCGCGGTGCAAGCGGCCCGCCGCGCCCAGCCGGGCTGGGTGGCGCTGGGCGGCCATGGCCGCGCGCGCGTGATGTACGCACTGGCGCGCCTGCTGCAAAAGCACTCGCGCCTGTTCGCCGTGCTCGAGACGCTCGACAACGGCAAGACGATCCGCGAAACGCGCGACGCCGACCTGCCGCTGGCCGCGCGCCACTTCTACCATCACGCCGGCTGGGCCCAGCTTCAGTCGGAAGAATTCGCCGACTACCGCGCCGTCGGCGTGGTGGGACAGATCGTCCCCTGGAACTTCCCGCTGCTGATGCTGGCCTGGAAAATCGCGCCTGCGCTGGCCGCCGGTAACACCGTGGTCTTCAAGCCGGCCGAATTCACCTCGCTGAGCGCGCTGCTGTTCGCCGAGATCTGCCTGCAGGCCGGCGTGCCGGCCGGCGTGGTCAACATCGTCACCGGCGATGGCCGGGTGGGCGAAGCGATCGTCAACCATCCTGGCATCGACAAGCTGGCCTTCACCGGCTCGACCGAAGTGGGGCGCCTGATCCGCAAGGCGACCGCCGGCAGCGGCAAGAAGCTTTCGCTCGAGTTGGGCGGCAAGTCGCCGTTCATCGTGTTCGAAGACGCCGACCTCGACGCCGCGGTCGAAGGCCTGGTCGATTCGATCTGGTTCAACCAGGGCCAGGTCTGCTGCGCCGGTTCGCGCCTGCTGATCCAGGAATCGGTCGAACAGCGATTCCTCGCCAAGGTCCGCGCGCGCATGGAAAACCTGCGCGTCGGTTCCCCGCTCGACAAGTCGATGGACATCGGCGCACTGGTCGATCCGGTGCAGCAGCAGCGCATCCACGGGCTGGTCGAATCGGCCCGCGCCGAAGGCTGCACCATCTGGCAGCCGAAGTGCGACATGCCGGAAGCCGGCTCGTGGTACCTGCCGACCCTGATCACCGGCGCCTCCACCTCGGCCGCCGTGGCGCAGGCCGAGATCTTCGGGCCGGTGCTGGTGGCGATGAGCTTCCGCACCCCGGCCGAGGCAATCCAGCTGGCCAACAACACCGTGTACGGCCTGGCCGCGTGCGTGTGGTCCGAGTCGATCAGCCTCGCGCTCGACGTGGCGCCGCAGATCAAGGCCGGCGTCGTATGGATCAACACCGCCAACCAGTTCGATGCCGCCTGCGGCTTCGGCGGCTACCGCGAATCGGGCTTCGGCCGCGAAGGCGGGCGCGAAGGCATGTACGAGTACATGACCGCCCTGTCGGAGGATGCGCGTCCGGCGCTGCCGCTGGTCGACGCCAAGGGCAAAGTCAAGTCGTCCGAATCGGGCAGCCCGTTCGGCATCGACCGCACCGCCAAGCTGTACATCGGCGGCAAGCAGGCGCGCCCTGACGGCGCCTACAGCCGCGCGATCGCCGGCGCCGACGGCGCCTTCCTGGCCGATGTCGGCGAAGGCAACCGCAAGGACATCCGCAATGCGGTCGAAGCGGCGCACAAGGCCTCCGGCTGGGCCAGGGCGACTGCGCACAACCGCGCGCAGGTGCTGTACTACATCGCCGAAAACCTCGCGATCCGCGCCGACGAATTCGCCGCGCGCCTGGCCGCGATGACCGGCTCGAAGAATCCCGAGAAGGAAGTGCAGGCATCGATCGAGCGCCTGTTCTACTACGCCGCGTGGGCCGACAAATACGACGGCCTGGCGCACCAGCCGCCGATGCACGGCATCACCGTGGCGCTGAACGAACCGGTTGGCGTGATCGGCATCATCTGCCCGAACGAAGCGCCGCTGCTGGGCTTCATCTCGCTGGTCGCTCCCGCGCTGGCGCTGGGCAACCGCGTGATCGCGGTGCCGTCGGAAGCGTATCCATTGGCTGCGACCGACTTGTACCAGGTGCTCGATACGTCCGATTTGCCGGGCGGCGCGCTGAACATCGTCACCGGCAGCGCGGACGAACTGGCGCGCACGCTGGCGTCGCACTCGGACGTCGACGCGGTATGGCGGCACGACGGATCGGCGGAAGGCTGCGCCGAAGTCGAGCGCCTGTCGGCCGAATCGCTCAAGCGCACCTGGGTTGGCGGCGTCAAGGGGCGCGACTGGTACAGCACCCGCCAGTCGGGCGGCCGCGCTGTCCTGGCGCACGCCAGCCAGGTCAAGAACGTGTGGATCCCGTACGGCGTGTAACCGGCACCGCGTACAAAGCTCGTCGTCCTCGCGCACGCGGGGACGACGAGCATTATATTTTTGAAGAGGCAGTTTATGTTCTTGAACCAAGAGATCATCCGTAAGAAGCGCAATGGCGAAGCCTTGAGCGCGCAGGAGATCCAGTTTTTCGTCGCCGGCATTACCAATGGCGCCACCACCGAAGGGCAGATCGCGGCGCTCGCGATGGCGGTCTACTTCAACGACATGAGCATGGACGAACGCGTCGCCTTCACGCTGGCGATGCGCGATTCGGGCCAGGTCATGGAGTGGCGCTCGCTGAACCTGCCGGGCCCGGTGCTCGACAAGCATTCCACCGGCGGCGTCGGCGACGTCGTTTCGCTGATGCTCGGGCCGATGATCGCCGCTTGCGGCGGCTTCGTGCCGATGATCTCCGGGCGCGGCCTCGGCCACACCGGCGGCACGCTCGACAAGTTCGACTCCATTCCGGGCTACTGCACCGTGCCCGATCCTGCGCTGTTCCGCAAAGTGGTGCGCGAAGTCGGCGTCGCGATCATCGGCCAGACCGCCGAACTGGCGCCTGCCGACAAGCGCTTCTACAGCATCCGCGACACCACCGCCACGGTCGAATCGGTGGCGATGATCACCGGTTCGATCCTGTCGAAGAAGCTCTCGGCCGGCCTCGACGCGCTGGTGATGGATGTGAAAGTCGGCACCGGCGCATTCATGCCGAGCTTCGAGAAATCGCTCGAGCTGGCCGCGAGCATCGTCGCCGTAGGCAATGGCGCCGGCACCCGCACCTCGGCGATCCTGACCGACATGAACGAGTCGCTCGGCCCGGTGGCCGGCAACGCGCTGGAAGTGCGCCTGGCGATGGACTACCTGACCGGACGTTCGCGCCCGGCGCGCCTGCATGAAGTGACGATGGCGCTGTGCGCCGAAATGCTGGTGCTCGGCGGCCTCGCATCGACTGAAGCGCAAGCCCGCGTCAAGCTGCAGGCCTCGCTCGATTCGGGCCAGGCGGCCGATCGCTTCGCGCGCATGGTGGCGGCGCTGGGCGGCCCGGCCGACCTGCTCGAGCGTCCCGACGCGTACCTGCAGCAGGCGCCGATCATCGTGCCGGTTCCTTCGCCGCACGCCGGCTTCGCCACTGCGACCGATTGCCGCTCGCTGGGCCTGGCGGTTGTCAGCCTGGGCGGCGGCCGGCGCCGTCCCGAAGACCCGATCGACTTTGCGGTCGGCCTGTCCGACCTCGTCGAACTGGGCCAGGAAATCGCCGTCGGCCAGCCGCTGGCGATGGTCCACGCGCGCACCGCAGCGGCCGCGCAGCAGGCAGTGCGCGAAGTGCAGGCCGCGTACCAGCTCGGCGCCGCCAGGGCCGCCCCCAACCCGGTCACCTACCGCACCATCCGTCCATAACAAGGAAGCCCGATGAAATACGCAAAACTGATCGACGAGGCCCGCGCCGCGCGCGAATTGGCCTACGTGCCTTATTCGAACTTCCAGGTCGGCGCGGCCCTCGAGTGCAAGGACGGGCGCATCTTCCGCGGCTGTAACGTCGAGAACGCGTCTTACGGCTTGTGCAATTGCGCCGAGCGCACCGCCTTCTTCAGCGCCATCGCGCACGGCTACAAGCCGGGCGACTTCAGCGCGCTGGCCGTGATCGGCTCGACCGACGGCCCGATCGCACCGTGCGGCGCCTGCCGCCAGGTGGTGCTCGAACTGGGCGGCAACGACCTGCCGGTAATCCTCACCAACCTCAAGGGCGACCTGCTCGAGACCACCGCGGCCGCGCAGTTGCCGAACGCGTTCGGCGGCTGGGACCTGAAGAAGTAAGTTGATGAAGACGATCGACGTCCAGGCCGCGGTGGCAATCGCGGCCAGCGAGGCAATCGCCGCCAAGGCGCAAGGCACCTTCGGCGTCGGCGGGGTGCTGCTGGACCAGTATGGCAACGTGCTCAAGTCGCTGCCGAACAACGTGGTGCGCGACGGCCTGATCTTCGACCCGACCGCGCACGGCGAGCGCCAGTTGATCGACTGGTATTTCGCCGAGCGCGCCAAGGGCCGCCAGCTGCCGCAGCCCCAGGACGTCACGCTGGTCACTTCGCTCGACCCGTGCGCGATGTGTACCGGTGCGATCCTGGCGGCCGGCTTCAACGTCGTGATCGCGGCGAACGATCCGAACGCCGGCATCAATTACGACAACGCGGGCGCCTTTTATTCGCTGCCGCCGGACCTGCGCGAACGCGCCGCCGCCAGTTTTTTCTATCCGGCGGTGCTGGGCGCCTCCGGCTATGCGCGCGAGGCCAGCGGCCCCGTGCCGAAGTCTTTTTTCATCGGCAAGACCATCGCCGAGCCGACCCAGGCCCTTTGCTCGCTGGCGTTCGAGGCGACCTCGGAGAAGGTGCAGGCCTTCCTCAGCAACGACCTGCCGCAAAGCGCGCTGCAGGATCCGGCCACGCTCGCGCCCAGCCATCCGGTCGTGCGCAAGCTGAAGTCGCTGTACCCGGACGCGCTGGCATACCGCTGCGCTGCGCATGCTCCCGACGCCGGCCTGGCGCCTTTCCTGCGCGCCGCGATGGGGCAGGACCGCAAACAGGGCGGCGACGGCGACGCCGCGGCGCTGCTCGACGGCTTCGGCAACCTGCTGCTGTGCGTGCCGGGCCGGCGCCGGCAATCCGCCATCTGCACCGCGTTCATGGAGTGCACCCGCCAATACGCGCAGCTGCGCTACAAGCTGATGCACGGCGCCAGTGCCGAGATGCGCGACACGGTGCGGCGCTACCTGGCGCATCCGAAAGAGGGGACGTTCGTATTCGCGCGCGGCCCGGATGCCGGCGCACAAAGCTTCATGAACCTGGGCGCCTACGGCTCGACCATGGAGGGCCCGCTGCCGGCCAATAATCCTGTGCAGTTCCAGTATGTGCTGCCGCGGATCGACCGGATCGAGTTGCACGCGCTGTGCGAAGCGATGCCGCCGCTGTACCGCGACACTATCCGGATCCGCCCGTCGCAGGTGGCGGACCTGGCCCTGGTCGAAGCGCTGGCTTAACCCGGCGCGCCCAGCAGGTTGGCGTCGCGCGCGAGCTGCCACTTGCCGCCTTCGACCCTGCGCAGGATCGACAGCGTGTGGCCGGTGCGCTGCACCGGCGTGGCGCCGTGCTTGGACGTCACCGTCACCGACAGGCGCGTGCGGCACCAGGCGATGTCGCCGGCCACGCAGATCTCTTCGATCTCGCTGGACGAATCGATTTCGTGCGTGGCGAGCATGCCGCGCAGTCCTTTTTCGAACGCCTCGCGCCCGTGCATGGCGGGCTGGCCGGCCACCAGGAACACCACGTCGGGGGTCATCAGGTCCAGCACCGTTGCGATGTCGCCTTCGTGCGTCGCGCGCAGCCAGGTGCCGATCAATTCGCGTATCGCCTGTTCGTCGTTGTTCATGCCCGCCTCCGTATGCAGCTTATGGTTGCCATGGGTCGTAGGTACCGATGCTCCAGATGTGGCCTTCGAGGTCGCGGCAGGTAAATCCGCGCCCGCCGTACTCTTCGTCGACGATCTCGATCACGATCGTGGCGCCGGCCTGCGTCACGCGCTCGTACACCGCGTCGGCGTCGGCCACCACCAGGTAGACGGTCTGGGTCTGGGCGCCGCCGATGTCCGCCGGCTGCACCAGCAGCGGGCCGTAGGCGCCTTCGTTGCTCGCTGAGCCGAGCATGACCATCCCGCTGCCGCTGTTGAGCTGCGCGTGCGCTATGGCGCCGTTCTCGGCCGATACCACCAGGTGCGGCGTGAAGCCGAACACCGCGCACAGCCAGTCGATCGCGCGCGGGGCGTCCCGGTAGCGCAGGCAGGGAATCACGGTGGAACCGGAATTGCTGGGGTTGGTCGGCATGTCACGCTCCTGGCCAGTGGAACATCGATACCGCTATGGTAAGCCTTTTTTCGGCGCAGCCTACATCTGCTGAAACAAATGGGCGTGATTGCGGCTCACTTCCAGCTCTTCTGCAAGACCGTGGACCTTCAGCATCTGGCGGCCGCGCATGTCGCGCGTCACCGCGGCGATGGCGTCCACCCGCACCAGGGTCGAGCGGTGGATGCGCCAGAACTCGTCGGGATCGAGTTCGTCGGCCAGCTCCTTGAGCGTTTTGCGGATCAGCAGTTCTACCTGCGCGGTCTGCACCCGCGTGTATTTTTCGTCGGAGCGGAAGAACAGCACTTCGCGCGTGCTGATCATGCGCAGGCTGCCGCCGACCTGGGCCTGGATCCAGCGCAGGTACGCCGGCTTCGGCGCGCCGCCGCGCTGCAGCGCGGCGTTGAGCTGCGCCAGCTGCCGGCCGATATCCTGCGGCGCCGCTTCCAGCCGCTGGCGCAAGCGCGCGCAGGTGGTCTCCAGCCGCGCGGCCGCCACCGGCTTGAGCAGGTAATCCATCGCGCCATGCTCGAAGGCGTCGATCGCGTACTGGTCGTAGGCGGTCACGAACACGATGTGGCAGCGCTTGCACAACTGGCGCGCCGCCTCGATGCCGCTCTGTCCCGGCATGCGGATGTCGAGGAACACGATGTCCGGCTCGTGCGCGGCCGCCATCGCGACCGCCTCCACGCCGTTCGACGCTTCGCCGACGATCGCCAGCGCCGGCCACACTTCGCGCAGGCGCGCGCGCAGCTGGTCGCGCATCGGCGCTTCGTCGTCGACGATCAGGGCGGTGACGGCCTTTTGCGAAGGCGCCATGTCAGGCCGCTTCCGTCATCGTGTAGGGCAGGCGGATCGAGGCCAGCGCGCCGCCTTCGGGAGGCGCTTCGATCACCAGCTCGGCATCCTTGCCGTACAGGAGGTGCAGCCGCTCGCGGATGTTGGCCAGGCCAACGCCTTCGTCGGCGTGCATGTTGAAGCCGGCGCCGTTGTCGCGCACGTCTACCTGCAAGGTGGCGTGCACCACCCTGGCGCTGATCTCGATGCGGCCGCCTTCGATCTTCGGCTCGAGGCCGTGCTTGATCGAGTTTTCGATCAGGGTCTGCAGCATCATCGGCGGGAACGGTGCGCTGCCGAGGAAGTCGGGCACCTCGAACTGCACCGCCAGCCGTTCCTTCATTCGTGCCTGCATGATGGCCAGGTAGGCGCGCGACAGCTCGACCTGCTTGCCCAGCGTGCCGCCGCCGGATGCGCGCATCTGCGGCAGGGTGGTACGCAGGTAGTCGATCAGGTGCGCGTGGATGCGCGCCGCCTCGGGCGGATCGGTTTCGATCAGCTGGCCGATCAGGGCCAGGGTATTGAACAGGAAGTGCGGCTCGACTTGCGCTTGCAAGGTCGCCATCTTCGCTTCCATCAGCTTGCGTTCGAGCGTGGCGACGTCGGCCTGGCGGCTTGCCGCGGCAGCATCCAGCTCGGCCTTGCGCTTGCCGCCGGCCAGCACCTTGACGCCGAACGAAAGCAGGATGAACCAGATCGCCAGTTCGGCCGACTGCATCAGCCCGCCGGCGACCAGGGCCAGCAGCCAGATGATGATCAACTGGCGCCATTCGATCACGGCCAGCCAGTCGACGAAGCGCCACCAGGTGGTCTTGGCGACCGCGCCGGCTTCGCGCAACAGGTCGATCGCGCGGTTCAGTTGCGATGCTTGCACGATTACTCCCGCTGGCGGCGCGTGTTGATCGCAATCGCCGCCACCGCCAGCTTGACGATCATGAAGAAGATGAACAGGCAGATCGCCAGCGGTACGATGGTGATCGCGAGCGCCAGCGCGATGCAGCTGGCCAGCAGCGCCGGCCAGGACATCGTGGCGATCGCCTGCGCGCCGTAGCGCGCGGCCCGGGCCAGCGCGCGGCCAATCTCTTCAAGCGTTGCGGTGAACGATGCGAAGGTCGGGTTTTTCATGCGGTGCTCCTGGGTGTCGGTTGTCGATAGCTGAACTCTAGCAAGGGCGCTTGCGCGATACCATTCGCGTCCGACGAAATGCGCAAACCTTGGCATGACCGGTCGATCGGGGCGATCAACGGGAGGCGCGCGCCTGCCAGTCGTTCCTCAGCAGGCCGTAGAAGTCGGTGTCGCAGATTTCGCCGCCGACGATCCAGCGCTCGCGCAGCAGGCCCTCGTGGCGGAAGGCGAGGCGTTGCAGCGCCCTGGCCGATGCGGCGTTGCGCGGGTCGATGTCGGCTTCGACCCGGTTCAGGTCCAGGCCGTCAAAGCCGTAGTCGAGCATCGCGCCCAGCGCTTCGCCCAGGTAGCCCTTGCCCCAGTGCGCCCGGCCCAGCGCGTAGCCGACCTCGCAGCGCCGGTTCTGCTGGTCGAAGTGGTGCAGCGCGGCCTGGCCGGCCAGTTGGCCGGTCGCGGCCACTTCGATGCCGAGGCGCAGCATGGCGCCGGCGGCGAGGTCTTGCCCGGCGCTGGCGATGTACTGGCCGGCCTGCTCCAGCGCGGTCCAGGGCGGACTGCTCCAGTAACGCATCACCTCCGGGTCGGAGAACACCGCGAACAGCGCGGCCGCGTCGCCCGGAACCAGTGGGCGCAGCAGCAGGCGCCGGGTGGCGAACGAGGTCGTGTCAAAGTTCGGCATGGCGCGCTCCGGCAGCGGGAATGGCGACCGCGCACAGAACCATATCGACGATCATTTTTTCGGCGTCGTCGAAGTCCTTGCGGGTCAGCTGCTTGCGGTTCAGCACCAGCGCCATCTGGGCCGCGAAATCGGCGTACGACTGGGTCATGGCCCAGATTGCAAACAGCAGGTGAGTGGCGTTGAGCGGGGCGATCCGGCCTTCCTCGATCCAGCGTTCGAACACCTCGATATCCTTGCGCAGCAGCGGCACCACGCGGTTGCGAATCTGTTCGCCGAACAGCGCGGCGCCGCTGATCACTTCCATCGCATACACCCGCGACGCCCACGGATGCTCGCGCGAGAAGCGCAGCTTGGCCTGGATGTACGCGCGCAGCATGTCGCGCGGCTCCTGCGCAGGGTCGGCCAGCAGGTCCATCCGCGCCAGCCATTCGTCGAGCACGTCGTCGAGCACGCGCTGGTACAGCGCCTGCTTGGTCGGGAAGTAGTACATCAGGTTCTGTTTCGACAGCCCGGCGTTGTCGGCCACGGTGGCGATCGAGGCGCCTTCGTAGCCGCTTTCGGCGAACACGCGTACCGCTTCGGCCACGATGTCCGCTTCGAGCTTGTCGCGGTTGAGTACCCGGCGCTTGACGGTGGCGGAGCGGATCGCGTTGACTGTCTTGGTAATCGTCATGGTCTCTTTCAGCGGATCGATCGGGCCACGAGAGACTTGAGGAAGTCGATCAGGACGGGCGCATCGGCCGCGTACGCGACGTTGAAGCGGAACCAGATCGAGCTCGATGGCCGCAGCATGAAGAATTCGTTCGGCGACAACAGGATGCCGGCTTTCAGCGCCAGATCGGCGATGACCTTGCCGTTCCAGTCAGGCGTCGGCGCCTGCGGCCAGCCGGCGCTGACGAACATGCCGCCGCGCGGTTTGGCGATCGGCGCCATGCCGGCTTCGGCCAGCCGCTCGATGGTGCGCTCGCGCCCCGACTCGAGCTTGTCGACCAGTTTTTCGACCATCCGCTTGTAGGGCCGCGCCGTCACCGCGTGGTACACCGCGCGCTCGTTGATCTCGGAAGTGGTCAGGCCCGCCAGCATCTTCACGCGCAGCAGTTCCGGCACCAGTGTGCCGGAGGCGCAGATCGAGCCGACCCGCAGCACCGGCGACAGGGTCTTGGAAAAGCTGCCGACCCGGATCACGCGGCGCAGCCCGTCCATCGCCGCCAGCGAGGCCTCGCCGCGGGCCGCCAGTTCGCGATAGATGTCGTCTTCGACCAGCCAGAAATCGAACTGTTCCGCCACGCCCAGCAGGCGATGCGCCTGCGCCTGGCTGAGCGAGGTGCCGAGCGGGTTTTGCAGCACCGTGTTGACGAACATGAGTTTCGGATGGGTAGCTGCGGCCTGCGCGCACAGGAAGCCGAAATCGAGCCCGGCCTCGTCGCGCGGGATGCCGACCGCGATGCAACCGTGGTGCAGGATCAGCGAGGTCAGGTTGCTGTAGCCGGGATCCTCGACGAACACGGTGTCGCCCGGCTTGGTCAGCGTCCGCAAAATCAAGTCGAACGCGTGGGTCGCGCCGTGGGTCAGCAGGACCTGGTCCGGCTCGGCCGCGAACAGCTCTTCGGCCAGGGTCGCCGCCAGGTGCTGGCGCAGGGTGGGGAAGCCGAGCGGGTGGCCGTAGCCGCGCAGGCGGTTGGCCGGGATCTTCATCGCGTGGCGCACCGCGTCGAGGATGGTGGTCTCGCCATACCATTCGGGCGGCAGCCAGCCGGCGCCCACCGGCAGCGCGTCCGACACGCCGGAATACAGGTCGGGCGTGAGCGCGTCGATCGCGCTCGGGGTGACGGCCAGCGCCAGCTGGGGCGCGGCGGCGACGTCGTTGCGGGCGACGAAAAAGCCGGAACCGCGGCGCGACGACAGCAATCCCAGGTTGAGCAGCCGGTCGTACGACTCGACCACCGTGAACGTGCTCACGCCGTTACACTTTGCGAATTGTCGCACCGATGGCATCTTTGTACCGATCCGCAATTCACGGTTGTTTACCATCAGGGCAATCGCTGCCACAATCTGATCGACCAGGCCGCCGCGCTTGGCACGGTCGATGGCCAGCACGGGCCAGCCCGCCTCGCCCTTGCTGGCAGAAATATTTTCAGTCGGTGCCGACCGGTCTTCCATCCACCGCTCCTTTTGCTGCGCCACACAGTAACTGTACAGTTTATGCTACCAATACGGTTGGCCGATTTTGCGATTTGTGTATATGTGCCATCGATGAGCCGCTGTCTATTATTGCACCATCATTTTGCCAACTGGTAAATAATTTTTTTAGCCGTAAAAACATTTGGAGAGCCGCATGAATCAATCCAGACCAGCCTCGATGTCCTCGTTTTGGATGCCATTTACCAATAACCGCGACTTCAAGGCCAACCCGCGCCTGCTGGTCTCGGCCGAGGGCATGTACTACAAGGATGTCGACGGCAACAGCGTGCTCGACGGTACCGCCGGCCTGTGGTGCGTGCCATGCGGTCACGCCCAGCCGAAGATCGTCGGCGCGGTGCGCGAAATGATCGGCCAGCTCGACTTCGCGCCGACCTTCCAGATGGGCCACCCGGCCGCGTTCGACCTGGCCGAAAAGCTGATCGACTACACCGGCCGCAAGTTCGGCCACGTGTTCTACACCAACTCCGGTTCGGAAGCGGTCGACACCGCGCTGAAGATGGCGCTGGCGTACCACAAGGCGCGCGGCGAAGGCAGCCGCACCCGCCTGATCGGGCGCGAGCGCGGCTACCACGGGGTCGGCTTCGGCGGCCTGTCGGTCGGCGGCATCGGCGGCAACCGCAAGAGCTTCGGGCCGCTGCTGCCGGGCGTCGACCACCTGCCGCACACCCACGACCTGGCAAACAACGCCTACACGCGCGGCGAACCTGAACACGGCATGAACCTGGCCGACGAACTCGAACGCATCGTCGCGCTGCATGACGCCTCGAACATCGCCGCCGTCATCGTCGAGCCGGTCGCCGGCTCCACCGGCGTGCTGATTCCGCCCAAGGGATACCTGAAGCGCCTGCGCGAGCTGTGCACCAAGCACGGCATCCTGCTCATTTTCGATGAAGTCATCACCGGCTTCGGGCGCCTCACCACGCCGTTCGCCACCGACTATTTCGACGTCGAGCCGGACATGATGACGACCGCGAAGGGGCTGACCAACGGCGTGATCCCGATGGGCGCCGTGTTCACCAAAAAGCATATCCACGACGCGTTCATGGATGCGCCGCCCGGCATCGAACTGTTCCACGGCTATACCTACTCGGGCCACCCGGTCGCCTGCGCCGCCGCGCTGGCCACGCTCGAGGTGTTCAAGGACCAGGACATCCTGGGCCATGCCAGGGACGTGCAGGGCTACTGGGANNGCCGGGATCGAACTCGAATCGATCGCCGGCAAGCCGGGCGCGCGCGCATTCGACGCATTCAAGAAAGCCTTCGCCGACGGTGTGCTGATCCGCACCACCGGCGACATCATCGCCCTGTCGCCGCCACTCGTTATCGAGAAGAAGCACATCGACGAACTGTTTGGCAAGCTCGCCACCGTACTCAAAAACCTCGACTGACCGAAAGCACATCATGAACACCCTCGATACGATCACCCACTTCATCAACGGCCAGAAGGTCGACACAGGCAGCGGGCGTTACGCCGACGTCTTCAACCCGGCCGTCGGCGAGCCATGCGCGCGCGTCGCGCTGGGCACCACCGAAGAAGTCAACAGCGCCGTTGCCGCCGCCTCGGCCGCGTTCCCGGCATGGTCCAACACGCCGCCGCTGGCGCGCGCGCGGGTGCTGTTCAAGTACCTGCAGCTGTGCCAGCAGCACATCGACGAATTCGCCGCGATGCTCACGCGCGAACACGGCAAGACGTTTTCCGACGCCCAGGGCGAAGTCGCGCGCGGCATCGAGATCGTCGAATTCGCGGTCGGCATCCCGCACCTGCTGAAGGGCGAATTCACCGACCAGATCGCGCGCGGGATCGACGCCTGGTCGATGCGCCAGCCGCTCGGCGTGGTCGCCGGGATCACCCCGTTCAACTTCCCGGTGATGGTGCCGATGTGGATGTTCCCGGTGGCGCTCGCATGCGGCAACACCTTCATCCTCAAGCCGTCCGAGCGCGATCCGTCGGCCTCGCTGCTGCACGCCAAGCTGCTCAAGGACGCAGGGCTGCCGGACGGCGTGTTCAACGTCATCCAGGGCGACAAGGTCACCGTCGATGCGCTGCTCGACCATCCTGAAGTGCAGGCGATCAGCTTCGTCGGCTCGACCCCGATCGCCGAATACATTTACGCACGCGGCAGCGCCGCCGGCAAACGGGTGCAGGCGCTGGGCGGGGCGAAGAACCACATGGTGGTCATGCCGGACGCCGACATGGAAATGACGGTCGATGCGCTGATGGGCGCCGCCTACGGCTCGGCCGGCGAGCGCTGCATGGCGATCTCGGTGGTGGTGGCGGTGGGCGACGCCGGCGACAAGCTGGTCGACGCACTGGCCAAGCGCGCCGCTGCGCTGAAGGTCGGCGATGGCATGGAAGCCGGCGCCGAAATGGGGCCGGTGGTCACCGCCGCCGCCAAGCAACGCATCGAGAAGCTGATCGGCGAAGGCGTCGAGCAGGGTGCGAGCCTGCTGGTCGATGGCCGCAACTTCAAGGTGCCGGGCCGCGAGAACGGCTTCTTCGTGGGCGGCACGCTGTTCGACCACGTCACGTCCGACATGACCATCTACAAGGAAGAGATCTTCGGGCCGGTGCTGTGCGTGATGCGTTCGCCCGACGTGGCCAGCGCGGTCAAGCTGATCAACGCCAACGAATACGGCAACGGCGTGGCGATCTACACCCGCGACGGCGGGGTGGCGCGCGAGTTCGTGCGCCAGATCCAGGTCGGGATGGTGGGCGTGAACGTGCCGCTGCCGGTGCCGATGGCCTTCAACAGCTTCGGCGGCTGGAAGCGCAGCATGTTCGGCGACCATCACGCGTACGGTCCGGAAGGCGTGCGTTTCTACACGCGCCACAAGGCGGTGATGCAGCGCTGGCCGAACACCGCCAGCGCCGGCGCCGAATTCGCGTTCCCGCAGATGAAGTAGTCGCAAGGTCCGGGGGCGGCGCGCCGCCCCCGTCGATTGTCATACCCATAAAACAGCCAGGGATGCCCATGATCGACTCACTCAAACACCTGCCGAGGTCCGGCGGGTCCGATAGCGCATTGGCAGAGCAATTCACCGACCTGGCGCCGCCGCTGACGGATCGCCAGGCCGCTATCGAAGCGGCGCGCTGCCTGTACTGCTACGACGCGCCGTGCACGCGCATCTGCCCGTCCGAGATCGACGTCGCCAGTTTCATCCGCAACATCCACGATGGGAACATCAACGGCGCCGCCCACGGCATCCTCAAGCAGAACATCCTCGGCGGCAGCTGCGCGCGGGTGTGCCCGACCGAGATCCTGTGCGAGGACGCCTGCGTTCGCAACCATGACGACGAAGGCCAGCCGGTGAAGATCGGCCTGCTGCAACGCCATGCGCTCGATCACGCCAGCTTCGCGCAGCACCCGTTCCAGCGCGCGCCGCTGACCGGCAAGAACATCGCCATCGTCGGCGCCGGCCCGGCCGGCCTGTCGTGCGCACATCGCCTGGCGATGCTGGGCAACGACGTGGTCATCTTCGAGGCGCGCGAAAAGTCCGGCGGCCTGAATGAATACGGCATCGCCAAGTACAAGCTGCCCGGCGACTTCGCGCAGCAGGAAGTCGATTTCCTGCTGTCGATCGGCGGGATCGAAGTGCGGCACGGCCGCACCCTCGGCGCGAACCTGACCTTGCAGGAACTGCACGCGCAATACGACGCGGTGTTCCTGGCGCTCGGCCTGAACGCCTGCCGCAAGCTTGGCCTGACCGGCGAAGATGCGCCGGGACTGATGGCGGCGGTCGATTACATTGCCGCGCTGCGCCAGGCCAGCGACCTGTCCGCGCTGCCGGTGCCGAAACGCGCGATCGTGATCGGCGCCGGCAATACCGCCATCGACATGGCGGTGCAGATCAAGCGCATGGGCGCCGAGGACGTGACCCTGGTGTACCGGCGCGGCTTCGAGTCGATGAGCGCGACCCATCACGAACAGGACATCGCCAAGGCCAACTATGTGCGGATGCGCACCTGGGCGGCGCCGCTCGAAGTGCTGCTCGACGACGCGGGCCGGGTACGCGGCATGCGCTTCGAGGAAACACGCCTCGATGGCGGCCGCCTGGCCGGCACCGGCGCCTTCATCGAGATCGCGGCCGACGCCGTGTTCAAGGCGATCGGCCAGAGCATCGACCCGGCCGGGCTGGCCGACCCGATGGCGCAGCAGCTTACGCGCAGCGGCGACAAGCTCCACGTCGACGCCCAGTTCCGCACCGCGCTGGCCGGCATCTACGCCGGCGGCGATTGCGTCGCGCCGGGCCAGGACCTGACGGTGCAGGCGGTCCAGCACGGCAAGCTCGCCGCGCACGCGATCCATAACGACATCCAAACCAAAGCGGGGGCAGCATGGCCGACCTGAGCATCGATTTTTGCGGCATCAAGGCGCCCAATCCATTCTGGCTGGCGTCCGCGCCGCCGACCGACAAGGCCTACAACGTGGTGCGCGCCTTCGAAGCGGGGTGGGGCGGCGTGGTGTGGAAAACGCTGGGCGAAGATCCTGCCGCGGTGAACGTATCGTCGCGCTACTCCGCCCATTACGGCAAGAACCGCGAAGTCCTCGGTTTCAACAACATCGAACTGATCACCGACCGCAGCCTCGAAATCAACCTGATCGANNTGCGAAGAAGCGCTGTGGGCCGAAATCCTGCCGAAGGTCGAGGCGACCGGCGCCGACGGCATCGAACTCAATTTCGGCTGCCCGCACGGCATGCCCGAACGCGGCATGGGCGCCGCGGTCGGCCAGGTGCCTGAGTACGTCGAAATGGTCACGCGCTGGTGCAAGAAGCACTCGAAGCTGCCGGTGATCGTCAAGCTGACCCCGAACATCACCGACGTGCGCGCCCCGGCCCGCGCCGCGATGGCCGGCGGGGCCGATGCGGTCTCGCTGATCAACACCATCAACTCGATCACCCACCTGGACCTGGACCGCATGATCGCATTCCCGATCGTCGGCAACGCCAGCACCCACGGCGGCTACTGTGGTTCGGCGGTCAAGCCGATCGCGCTGAACATGGTGGCCGAGATCGCGCGCGACCCGGCCACCCGTGGCCTGCCGATTTCCGGCATCGGCGGCATCGGCAACTGGCGCGATGCGGCAGAGTTCATCGCGCTCGGCGCCGGCTCGGTGCAGGTCTGCACCGCGGCCATGCTGCACGGCTTCCGCATCGTCGAGGAGATGAAGGACGGCCTGTCGCGCTGGATGGACGAGAAGGGCTACAAGAACATCGCCGAGTTCACCGGCAAGGCGGTGCCCAACACCACCGACTGGAAATACCTGGACATGAACTATCAGGTGATCGCCCGGATCGACCAGGACAAGTGCATCAAGTGCGGCAAGTGCTACGTGGCCTGCGAGGATACCTCGCACCAGTCGATCGCGCAGCTGATCGATGCGGCCGGCGTGCGCACGTATGAAGTGATCGAGTCGGAATGCGTGGGATGCAACCTGTGCGAAATAACTTGCCCGGTGGAGGCTTGCATCACGATGGTGCCGCAGGAGAACGGGAAGGCGTACATGAACTGGACGCAGGATCCGCGCAATCCGCACGNNATCCGCACGCTGTCGGATAAGGGCGGATTTTGTCGGCATGTATGCCGACTCCGCGCAATCCGCGGCGCGCGGCGTAAAAATTGAATTCCCGCGAACGCGGGAATCCAATTACCTGTAACCGAAGCCGCATTGCCAGAAAAACCTCATCGCCAGCCAACTGCTTTACGCTACACTCACCCTGCGATCAACACGATGGAGTCACCCACTGTGAGTAAAGACCTGTCAGCCAGCACGCAGCTCTGGAACGAAGACCTTGCCCCAACCACCGAGGCCCAGCGCACTTGGCGCTGGTACCACTTCGCCGCGCTCTGGGTCGGCATGGTCATGTGCATTCCTGCGTATACCCTTTCGGCCAGCCTGATCGAAGGCGGCATGTCCGGCTGGCAGGCGGTGATGACGGTTTTCATCGCAAACGCCATCGTGCTGCTGCCGATGCTGCTGATCGGGCATGCGGGCACCAAGTACGGCATTCCGTACGCGGTGCTGGCGCGCTCCTCGTTCGGCACCACCGGCGCCCGGATCCCGGCCCTGATGCGCGCGATCGTCGCGTGCGGCTGGTACGGCATCCAGACCTGGTTCGGCGGCAGCATGATCTACACCCTGCTCGGGGTGATGCTGGGGCACGAAATCGGCGGCGACAAGCTGCCCGGCCTCGGCATCAACGCCGCCCAGCTGGCCTGCTTCCTCGCGTTCTGGGCGATCCAGTTCTACTACATCGTGCACGGCATGGATTCGATCCGCAAGCTCGAAACCTACACCGCGCCGCTCAAGATCCTGATCTGCTTCGTGCTGCTCGGCTGGGTCTACAACCGCGCCGGCGGCTTCGGCCCGCTGCTCGAACAGCCTTCCCAGTTTGTCGAAGGCGGGAAGAAGGCCGGCCAGTTCTGGACCACCTTCTGGCCGTCGCTCACCGCGATGGTGGGATTCTGGGCCACGCTTGCGCTGAACATCCCCGACTTCACGCGCTTCGCCAAGTCCCAGCGCGACCAGGTGATCGGCCAGTCGGTCGGGCTGCCGGTTCCAATGGGACTGCTGGCCATGCTGGCGGTGATCGTCACCTCGGCCACCGTGGTCTTGTACGGCAAGGCGATCTGGGATCCTGTGGACCTGGCCAGCCGCATGACCGGCGTAGCGGTGCTGATCGCGCTGATCGTGCTGCTGGTCGATACCGTCAGCGTCAACCTGGCGGCCAACCTGGTCGGCCCGGCCTACGATTTTTCGGCGCTGGCGCCCAAGCAGATCTCGTACCGTACCGGCGGCTACATGACCGCCGCCATCGCGCTGGTGATGATGCCGTGGAAAATCCTCGAATCGACCCAGGGCTATATCTTCACCTGGCTGATCGGATACTCGGCGCTGCTCGGTCCCATCGCCGGCATCCTCATCATCGACTACTACTTCATCCGCAAGACCGAGCTCGATGTGGGCCAGCTGTACCGCCACGACGGCATCTACTCGTACGGCAACGGCTGGAACATGGTCGCCATCGTCGCCTTCCTGGCCGGCGTGCTGCCGAATATCCCGGGCTTCCTGAACGCTGCTTTCCCCGCATCCTTCCCGGAAGTAGGGACGACGTTCAAGACGATTTATACCTACGCATGGTTCGTCGGCATCGCAATTTCGGCACTGGTGTACGGCGTCATGATGAAGGGGCGCACCAGCCCCGCGATGGCTGCCGCATAGCGCTAGCCGCACAATCAGGAGAACCACATGAGTATCTTTATTCGCGGCGGGATGGTCGTCAATGCGGACCGCGCGTTCCGCGCCGACGTGGTGTGCTTCGGCGACAAGATCATCGCCGTCGGCGAGAACCTCGAGCCGCCGCCGCACGCCACCGTGATCGATGCGCGCGGCCAGTACGTGATGCCGGGCGGGATCGACACCCATACCCACATGCAGTTGCCGTTCATGGGCACGGTCACCGCCGACGATTTCTTCACCGGGACCGCGGCGGGACTGGCCGGCGGCACCACCACCATCATGGACTTCGTGATTCCCGACCCGAAGCAGTCGCTGCTCGAGGCCTACCACCTGTGGCGCGGCTGGGCCGCCAAATCGGCCGGCGACTACACCTTCCACGTCGCGGTCACGTGGTGGGACGATTCGGTGCATGCGGACATGGGCACGCTGGTGCACAAGCACGGCGTGAACAGCTTCAAGCACTTCATGGCGTACAAGAACGCGATCATGGCCGACGACGAAACGCTGGTGCGCAGCTTCACGCGCGCGCTGGAACTGGGCGCGATCCCGACCGTCCACGCCGAGAACGGCGAGCTGGTATATCAGTTGCAGCAAGACCTGCTGAAGAAGGGCATGCGCGGACCGAGCGCGCATCCGCTGTCGCGCCCACCGGAAGTGGAAGCCGAAGCGGCCAACCGCGCGATTGCCATCGCCAACGTGCTCGGCACGCCGGTCTACATCGTGCACGTGTCGTGCGCCGAATCGCTGGACGCCATCGCGCGCGCGCGGGCCAAGGGGCAGCGCGTGTACGGCGAGGCGCTGGCCGGCCACCTGGTGATCGACGACAGCGTGTACCAGAGCACCGACCTCGAATACGCGCGCGCCCACGTGATGAGCCCACCGTTCCGCGGCAAGCACCACCAGGCCGCGCTGTGGCAGGGACTGCGCGGCGGGAACCTGCACACCACCGCGACCGACCACTGCACCTTCTGCGCCGAGCAGAAGGCGGCCGGCCAGGACGATTTCACCAGGATCCCGAACGGCTGCGGCGGCGTGGAAGACCGCATGTCGGTGGTGTGGGACGCCGGCGTCAATGCGGGCCTGCTGACGCCGTCCGAATTCGTCCGCGTCACATCGAGCAATGCGGCGCAGATCTTCAATATGTATCCGCGCAAGGGCATTGTCGCGGCGGGTGCGGACGCCGACATCGTGGTGTGGGATCCGGAAGGCACCCGCACCATTTCGGCCAGGACCCAGTTCGCCAAGGGCGGCTTTAACGTGTTCGAAGGCCGCACCGTGCGCGGTATCGCTTCGCATACGCTGGCCGCCGGCAAGGTCGTATTCGAGCGCGGCGACCTGCGCGCGGTCGAAGGCGCGGGCCGCCACATCGACCGTCCCGCATTCACCACCACCAGCGCAATCTGAATGGAGCCATCGATGGACGAACTGCGAATCAACGGCGAGCGCCTGTGGGCGTCGCTGATGGAACTGGCCAAAATCGGCGCGACCCCCAAGGGCGGCGTCAAACGCCTGGCGCTGACGGACCTGGACCGCCAGGGCCGCGACCTGGTGGTCGGCTGGGCGCGCGAAGCGGGCCTGTCGATCACGGTCGACCAGATCGGCAACGTGTTCATGCGGCGCGAGGGCAGCAACCCGGCGCTGCCGCCGATCGTCACCGGCAGCCACATCGACACCCAGCCGACCGGCGGCAAATTCGACGGCAACTACGGCGTGCTGGCCGGCCTTGAAGTGGTGCGCACCCTGAACGACCTGAAGATCGCGACCGAGGCGCCGATCGAGGTCGCGTTCTGGACCAACGAGGAAGGCTCGCGTTTCGTGCCGGTGATGATGGGTTCCGGCGTGTTCTGCGGCGCCTTCAGCCTGGAGACGGCATATGCGGCCAAGGACACCGAGGGCAAGACCGTGAAGGACGAACTGGCGCGCATCGGCTACATGGGCCAGCAGGTGCCCGGCCAGCATCCGATCGGCGCGTATTTCGAGACCCACATCGAGCAGGGACCGGTGCTGGAAGACGCCGACAAGGTGATCGGCGTGGTGCCCGCGGTGATGGGCCTGTCCTGGTACGACTGCGTGGTGACCGGCATGGAGGCGCATGCCGGGCCGACCCCGATGGGACTGCGCAAGGATGCGCTGCAGGTCTCGACCCGCATCATGCAGGAAGTGGTGCGGATCGCGAACCGCTACCCGCCGTATGGGCGCGGCACGGTCGGCATGGTGCAGCTGTTCCCGAACAGCCGCAACGTGATTCCGGGCGAAGTCAAATTCAGCATCGACCTGCGCAACGTAAACGACGAGCTGCTCAACACCATGCATGAAGAGATGCTGGCGTTTATCGACAAGACGCGGGCCGAGAGCGGCCTTGCCATCAGCATCGAGCGCGTCTCGTACTATCCGCCATGCCCGTTCCATCCCGATTGCGTCGGTGCGGTGCGCGCGGCGACCGAAAAGCTCGGGTATTCGACCATGGACGTGGTGTCCGGTGCCGGCCACGACGCCATCTACGCGGCGCGGCTGGCGCCGGCCGGGATGATCTTCGTGCCGTGCAAGGACGGCATCAGCCACAACGAGATCGAGGACGCCAGGTCCGACCACCTCGAAGCCGGCTGCAACGTGCTGCTGCACGCGATGCTCGAACGGGCCAGGGTGGTCGCCCGCTAGAACGAGGTTTCGCGTTCAGGAGTGGCGCTGATATTGTGGATCGAGAGGTCGGCGCCGTCGAATTCCTGTTCGGGATCGAGGCGCAGGCCGACCGTGGCTTTCAGGATTCCGTAAACGGCGAGGCCGCCGATCGAGGCGATCGCGATTCCCAGCATGGTGCCTGACAGCTGCGCCAGGAACGATACTCCGCCCAAGCCTCCCAGCGCCTTGGCGCCGAAAATTCCCGCAGCCAGGCCGCCCCATGCGCCGCACAGGCCGTGCAGCGGCCACACGCCCAGGACATCGTCGATCTTCCATTTGTTCTGCGTCCAGGTGAACATCCACACGAAGATCACGCCCGCGACGGCGCCGGTTGCCAGAGCGCCGAGCGGATGCATCAGGTCCGATCCGGCGCACACCGCGACCAGCCCGGCCAGCGGCCCGTTGTAGACGAAGCCCGGATCGTTGCGGCCCATGATCAGCGCCGTGAGGGTGCCGCCGACCAGCGCCATCAGAGAGTTGACGGCGACCAGGCCGTTCATCTTGTCGAGCGTCTGCGCGCTCATCACGTTGAAGCCGAACCAGCCGATCATCAGGATCCAGGCGCCGAGCGCGAGGAAGGGAATGCTCGAGGGCGGGTGCGCGGCCATCTTGCCGTCCTTGTGGTAGCGCCCGCGCCGCGCGCCCAGCAGCAAGATCGCCGGCAGCGCGACCCAGCCGCCCACCGCATGCACCACGACCGATCCGGCGAAGTCGTGGAACGGGTGGCCAAACAGCGCCTGGAACGCCGCCTGCACGCCGAAACGCTGGTTCCATGCGATGCCCTCGAACAGTGGGTAGACCAGGCCAACCAGCAGGGCGGTGGCCATCATCTGCGGATAGAACTTCGCGCGCTCGGCGATGCCGCCCGAAACAATCGCCGGAATCGCCGCGGCAAACGTCAGCAGGAAGAAGAACTTCACCAGTTCATAGCCGTTCCTGGTTACCAGTGTGTCGGTCGCGCCGAAAAAGTCGATGCCGTAGGCGACGCTGTAGCCGACGAAAAAATACGCAATGGTGGANNACTGCGAAGTCGGCCAGGATTTTCACCAGCGCGTTGACCTGGTTCTTCTTGCGCACGGTGCCGAGCTCGAGGAATGCGAATCCGGCGTGCATCGCAAGAATCATAATGCCACCGAGAAGGATGAAGAGTGCATCCGCTCCGTTTTTGAAACCGTCCATTCAATCTCCCTGATTTAGTGCGTCTTTACGCGAATGTCTTTGACTAGAGCAAAAAACGTGCCTTTTCAGTGCATCTTTTCCGGCCCCGAAACGCGATTCCGCAAACAATTTGCACCAAGTGCGGCACGCGGATGCCCTTATATGGTGCAACGCGCATGTATGCGCTTATCCGGTCGTCGGTCGGTTCCTGCGTCAAAGACCGTGTTTCTGCGACGAACTGCGCTGATCAATATTGTCAGGTTTGCCATATATCGCCGACTCCATCGTCTGACGCGCGTTTCGGGGAGGACCGCCGCCTGTCGTCTGCCGAGGCGACTTAAGCATGCAAATGCGAGCGCTCACTTACCACGGAAGCCATGAGGTCAAGCTCGACCCCCTACCCGATCCGATCCTGCAGGAGCCGGACGACGTGATTCGAAGGGGG
>CXWL01019323.1_pt2 | contig 29360 bp, 25 predicted proteins | sample 590931 | NCBI WGS metagenome assembly CXWL01 (sample SAMEA3498368, study PRJEB10139) | groundwater metagenome | biome: water well; material: biofilm material | place: Germany | collected 2015-04-27 | reverse complement strand
TGGCCATCTGCGCCATGGTGCGACATGGTCTAGGCGTGGCCATCGTCAACCCCTTGACCGCGCTGGAGTTAGGCGGACCGAGCCTACTGGTCAGGCCGTTGGCGGTGAACATCCCGTTCACCGTCAGTCTGTTGCTGCCGCAAGTGGCGCCACCTCACCCGCTACGCGATCACCTGATCGCCGCCATCATCGACACCGCCAAGGAATTGGGCCGCTCGTTGACACTTGAAACGTCGAAGAAGTAATTCCGGAGCCCCGCACCGCCAACCTAAGAACTTGCGTGCCTTTGCCAGGCGAGTCCTTCTTTCCCCCACTCACAACGGCTCCGGCGCTCGGAACTCGCACCCAGAGTTCCTGCCGCGCCAACCGCAGATTTCAACCGTCCCCGGTTCGCCCGCTGCCGGACACCAGGAGAAAAATGAGGCCCCCCTTTCCGCCCTGGCGAGGGTGGAAAGGGGTTGGGGGATAGGGGGTGTGTTAAAGCAAAACAGCCGATCCACCCCACCCCGACTAAAATCAAAAGCTCCTCCCCAAAGCCTGCCCCCATGCCCCGCCAACTCTTCGTCACCACCGCCCTGCCCTACGCCAACGGCAACTTTCATATCGGCCACATCATGGAGTACATCCAGGCCGATACCTGGGTACGGCATCAGCGCATGCAGGGCAGCACGGTGCACTTTGTCTGCGCTGATGACGCGCATGGCGCACCGATCATGATCGCGGCCGAGAAGGCCGGCAAGACGCCGCAGCAGTTTGTGGCCGACATCGCGGCCGGGCGCAAACCCTATCTGGACGGCTTTCACATCAGCTTTGACAACTGGCATTCGACCGATGCGCCCGAGAACCACGAACTGGCGCAAGACATCTACCGCGCGCTCAAGGCCAATGACCTGATCAGCACCCGCACCATCGAGCAGTTTTACGACCCGCAGAAGGCGATGTTCCTGCCGGACCGCTTCATCAAGGGCGAATGCCCCAAGTGCGGCACCCAGGATCAGTATGGTGACAACTGCGAAGCCTGTGGCGCGGTGTACAGCCCGACCGACCTTAGGAACCCCTACTCCGCGTTGAGTGGCGCCAAGCCGGAGCTGCGCAAGTCGGAGCACTTCTTTTTCAAGTTGTCTGATCCGCGCTGTGTGGCCTTCCTGGAAGGCTGGACCGCCGACGGCAACCACCTGCAGACCGAGGTCTACAACAAGATCAAGGAATGGCTGATTCCGAAGGAAGACGGCCAACGCGACCTGGGCGACTGGGACATCAGCCGCGACGCGCCCTACTTCGGCATCGAGATCCCGGACGCACCGGGCAAGTACTTTTACGTCTGGCTGGACGCGCCGATTGGTTACCTGGCCTCGCTCAAGAACCTGTTCATCAAGCAGCACGGCGCGGTCGCCGGCGCGCAAGCCTTCGAGACGTTCCTGGCCGACCCGGCCACCGAGCAGGTGCACTTTATTGGCAAGGACATCATCACCTTTCACACCCTGTTCTGGCCGGCCATGCTGCACTTCAGCGGCCGCAAGACGCCTAACCTGGTGCACGTGCATGGCTTCCTGACCATCAACAGCGGCGAGAAGATGAGCAAGAGCCGCGGCACCGGGCTGGACCCCTTGAAGTACCTCGCCCTGGGCATGAACCCCGAGTGGCTGCGCTACTACCTGGCGACCAAGCTCAATGCCCGCAACGAAGACGTCGAGTTCAGCCCGGAAGACTTCATGGCCCGCGTCAACTCGGACCTGGTGGGCAAGTTCATCAACATCGCCTCGCGCGCGGCGGGCTTCATTGCCAAACGCTTCGACGGCAAGCTGGGCGGCACCTCGGCGCACGGCGCGGGCGTGCTCGACATCCTGCGCCAGCAGCGCGACTCGATCCGCGACGCGTTCGAAGCGCGCGAGTTCGCTCGCGCCCTGCGCGAGACCATGTTGCTGGCCGACCGCGTCAACGAGTACGTGGACCAGAACAAACCGTGGGAACTGGCCAAGCAGGCCGGCATGGACGCGCACCTGCAGGATGTCTGCACGGTATGCATCGAGGCGTTTCGCTTGCTCACCATCTACCTCAAGCCGGTGTTACCCGCGCTGGCGCAGCAAGTGGAGAGTTTCCTCAGGATCGAGCCGCTTTGCTGGAGCGACGCCGACCAGAGCCTGGGCGCGGATCATGTGATTGGCAACTACCAGCATCTGATGCAACGCGTCGATGCCAAACAACTGGAAGCCCTGTTCGAGGCGCCAGCCCTTTCAGAGACTTCCCAGGATGCTCCTGAAACAGTAGCAGTTACGGAAGCCGTGCCGCCCGGCGGCGCACCGGGGGGCGAGGCCATGGCGCCCACTATTGGCATCGATGATTTTTCCAAGATCGACCTGCGCATCGCCCGCATCGTCAACTGCGAAGCGGTGGCAGGCTCCACCAAGCTGCTGCGCCTGACACTCGACGTGGGTGAGTTACAGGCCGACGGCAGCCCCAAGACACGCAATGTGTTCAGCGGCATTGCCTCAAGCTACCAGCCACAAGACCTGGTTGGCAAACACACCGTGCTGGTGGCCAATCTGGCACCACGCAAGATGAAGTTTGGCCTGTCCGAAGGCATGGTGCTGGCCGCCAGCCACGCGGACGAGAAAGCCAACCCGGGCATCCACGTGCTGGAGCCCAGCCCCGGCGCGAAGCCCGGCATGCGGGTGCGCTGAAGGCTGCACGCCGCGGCGCAATGTGCTTCCGGCGTAAACTACACACCTGCATGCCTGCATCGCAACCCGTCCTCTCCCTGTTGACCAAGAAGCGCTTGTTCATCACGCGCATGCGCCACTGTGGGCCGCCCCCGACGATCTGAACCCTGCTCGTTCATTTCGTTGGTGGAGCCCCCATGAATCATTCTTGTCCAGCTAATCATCCCCATCCTGTCGTACCCAGGCACCTAGCCATCCAGCAGGCATAGCGCCATGGTGCTGCTGATCCTGGCGTCGAGCGTCCTGCTGATCGGCGCCGGACTCTGCTTGCTGCCCACCGGCAATGCGGCGCGCGCTGGCATGGCCATCGTGTCGCAAGCAGTGGCCACCGCGCTGGTGCTGGCGGCGGCCCTGCCGGTGCTGTTTGGTGCCCCCGAACTGAATGCCCAAATGGCGTGGGCGTACCCGGTCGGCGCCTTCCGCATGCGCCTTGACGCGCTGGGGGCATTCTTTCTGGTGTGGTCGTTGCCAATGACTTTGCTGGGCAGCATCTACGCCGTCGGCTACATGCGCCCCTACTTCAAGACGTCGCGCCACTTGGGCGTGCACTTCGCGCTGCTCAATCTGACTTCCATCGCCTTTGTGCTGGTCTACACCGGCGAACACGCGCTGATCTTTCTGCTGGGCTGGGAAGTCGCCGCTCTGGCGGCCTGGCTGCTGGTGATCTGGGACTACACCAACCAGAAGGTACGCTTCGCCGGCTTCAACTACCTGGTCTCGACCCACGTTGGCCTGATCTTTCTGGTGGCCGCGGTGATGATTCTCTACACCCATGCGGACACCTGGTACTTGAGTGATTTCGGGACCTGGTTGCGCGCCTACCCCGGCCCCCTGCGCAACGCGGTTTTCCTGCTGCTGGTGACCAGCTTCGGCCTCAAGTCCGCCTTTTTTCCGTTTCACTCCTGGTTGCCGCGCGCCCATGCGGCGGCGCCGGCGCACGTCTCGGCCCTGATGTCGGGCGTGATCCACAAGGCCGGCTTGTATGCGCTGGTGCGCTTTGTGTTGCTGATTGGCAAGCCCGACGAGTGGATGGGCTGGTTTCTGATTGGCCTCTCAGTGTGCTCCGCACTCATCGGCGGCCTGTACACCATGGGCCAGCGCGACCTCAAGCGCCTGCTGGGCTACTCGTCCACGGAAAACGTCGGCATTGCCGGCATCGGCCTGGGCGTGGGCTGCCTGGGCCTGAGCTGGGACCTGCCGGCCCTGGCGGCCCTGGGCTTTGCCGGCGGCCTGATGCACATCCTGAACCACGCGTTCTTCAAGTGCCAGCTCTTTTATGCCGCCGGTTCGGTCTACCAGGCGGCACACAGCGTGGACATGGAGCGCCTGGGCGGCTTGGCCCGTCTGATGCCCTGGACGGCGATGTGCTTCCTGATTGGCGGCGTGGCCATCTCTGCGCTGCCGCCGTTCAATGGCTTCGCCAGCGAATTTGTCATCTACTCAAGCCTGTTCCACTCGGCCGCATTCAGTGCCTGGGCCAAACTCGCCCTGTGTGTCGTGGCCGCCGCGCTGGCCTTTGTCGGGGCCGTCTCGGCGCTGAGCATCACACGCGCTTTCGGCGTGGTGTTCATGGGCGCACCGCGCGACCCGACGGTACCCGTGGCCCACGAAGCCAGCCGCTGGATGTTGTGGCCCACCGGCGTGCATGCATTGGGCACCGTGGTGCTGGGCGTGGTGCCGGCATGGGGTTTCGCGCTGGTGGCGGGACCGGTGGCGCTGCTGCTTGGCCATGCGCCGGCTGGTGCCCAGGCCACCCTGCAGGCGATCAGCGCCACCCTGTCGCGGGTCGGCGCCGTGTCCACCGCGCTGCTTGTGGGCGTGATGCTGGTGCTGTGGCTACGCAGTCGCCTCAAGACGCCCAAGCCGCAAAGCGGGGTGACCTGGGGCTGCGGCTACACCGCCATCAACAGCCGCATGCAATACACCGGCGCGAGCTTCTCCAGCGATTTCTCGGGCCGCTTTCGATCGGTGATGGTGCTGCTGCAGCGCAAGAAAGCCCCGGTTGGCTACTTCCCTGACGACAGCTACGTCATCACCGATTGCGTGGACGCAGTTGAGCGGCGGCTCTACAACGTGATAGGCCATGGCGACGACTCGGCAACCACCCTATCCAAGCAACTGCACGAGGACGACCCACGCTACGCCTTCGCCGCGGCGCTGGTGGCCTTGCTGGTGATTGCCGCACTGGTGCGCTTGAGCGGGGGGCCCGCGTGATGCGCGCGCTGTTGACGCTGTTGCATATGTTGCTGATGCTGGGCATGCCCATCATGATGGTCGGCGTCGTCAACCGCACCAAGTCCTGGTGGGGCGGGCGCCAGGGACCGCGCTTGCTGCAGTCGGCCCATGACCTGCGCCGGCTGCTGGGAAAACGCCCGATCTACAGCGCCACGGCGGGCCCATTGTTTCGCTCGGGCGCCTACATCACGCTGTTCACGGGTCTGCTGGCGGCGGGCATCGCGCCCATGCTGGGCGGCTTCGCGCCGCTGCAGTTCGAACATGATTTTGTTGTGCTGGCCTACACGCTGGGGCTGGGCCGCATGCTGCTGATGCTGTCCGCGATGGACGTGGGCAGCGCCTTCGAGGGTATGGGTTCGGCGCGCGAAGCGTCGTTCTCGGCCCTGGCGGAGCCGGCGCTGTTCCTGCTCATCGGCTCGGCATGTGTCGCCACGGGGCACACCAGCTTTGCCGCGCTGCTGGGCGGCCTGAACCAGGTGGCTGGCTTTGGCGCTCTGGTGGTGCCGGCCGTGTTTGTGCTGTTCATACTGCTGCAGGCCGAGGCCGCGCGGGTACCGGTCGACGACCCCCTGACCCACCTCGAACTCACCATGATCCATGAGGTGATGGTGCTTGACCACAGCGGCCCCGAACTGGCCGCCATGCAGTACGCGGCGGCGCTGAAAATGAGCCTGTACGCCGGCCTGATCGCCACGCTGCTCAATCCATTCGACCCCTTTGCCGCGCCGCTGGCCAGCCTCATCCTGACCCTGCTGCTGATGGTCAGCGTGGGGGTGGCAGTTGGCTGCGTCGAATCGCTGACAGCACGCCTGGCGATGCGCTGGGTGCCACGTTACCTGCTGAGCGCGTCGGTGACGGCCGCGCTGTGCCTGCTGCTGGTGGGAATGGTTCGGCCATGAGTGTGACACCCGCGTTGAGCCTGTTTTTGGCGGCCTGTATCCTGCCAATCTTCTTTGCCGGGATTCGCGCCGCGCCGCTGTGGCTGGCCTTGCAGGCGCTGGCGCTGGGTTGGGTGGTGCTGGCGCAACACGCAGAGCTGTCGCTGCACAGCCTGACTGCCGCAGTGGAAGTGATCGCCGTGCGCGCCTGGCTGGCGCCGGCCTTGCTGTGGCGCAGCCTGGCACGACACACACTGGGCCGGCATGAGCTGATGCCGTCCAACCTGTTCGCCTGGGGCGCCGCCGTCACCGTGATCATTCTGGCCTTTCAGTTCGGCGTGGGTGCCAGCATCGAAGCGCGCGCCCTGACCTTGGGCGCGGTCAGCCTGGGTGTCAGCATCGCGCTGCTCATTTTGGCCACCAATGCCGCCGCGCCGGCGCAATTGATCGCCCTGTTGTTCATGGAGAACGCGTTGGCCCTGTTCGAATCGACCATGCCCACGCCATGGCCCTGGCCGGTGCATGGCGCCTTGAGCGCGGTCTACCTGCTCACCGTCGTGGTGGGAAGTTGGTTGATCGCCAGCGACGAGCCGCCAGGGACCACGGTCGCCGAAGAAGCGAGGGACTACCCATGAATGCCCTGAAACAGGCCAGCGCCGGCCTGCTGGCCGCCGCAACGGTCAAGGAGCTTGCGCCGCGCAAGTGGGTGGCGCCCGCCTTGGTCGGGGTGGCCTTGCTGGTCTGGCTGGCTTCGCTGCTGCTGTTCATCACAACCCCGTTGAGCGAGTTGCCACGCTATTTCTTGCAACGCTATCTGGTGCTGGACGCCACCTCCCTGCTGTTCGCGCTGCTGATCAATACCGTCTTTCTGGGCATCGCGGTCTACCTGTTTTCACGCGAGCGTTCATCGCAGGCGCTGGCGCACGATATGTTGCCGCGTGCCGTGTTGTCGCTGGTGTTCATGCTGATCATGAACCTGGGGGTGATGTCCAACAACCTGGTGGTGTTGTGGGCCCTGATCGAGGCCAGCACGTTGTGCGCCGCGCCGCTGGTGGCGCGCGGCGACGCGGCCAATCCGCGGCAAGTGGCCTGGCGCTACATGCTGTACTCGGCCATGTCGCTGGCCATCACCTTCCTGGGCTTTCTATGCCTGACCGAATCGGCCCACCTGCGCGACATCGCCATCAGTTTTCAGGTCGATCAACTCGGCTCCGCGCTGTCGGCATCGCCCGATCGCTGGCAGCGGCTGGGCCTGGCGTTGATGCTGTTTGGACTGGGCAGCAAGCTTGGGCTGGCGCCGCTGTATGGTTGGCTGCCCGAGACCTACGAAGCCGCGCCCACCAGCACCAGCGCCTTGCTGGCGGCGGTGCAATTCAACATCAGCGTGGTCGCGGTGTTTCGGGTACTGCAAGTGTTTCGGGGCCAGGACAGCGGCTTTGTGTCGCAAGAGCTGTTGGTGATGGGCTGCCTGTCGCTGATCGTGGCCGCCGTTCAGGTGATGGCGGCACGCAACTACAAACGGCTGATCGCCTACGCCTGCGTCAGTTCGTCCGGCGTGATCGCGATTGGCCTGTCGGTTGGCAAGGCCGCCGCCTACGGCGTGGTGCTGTATGTGGTGAGCAATGCGTTTGTCAAGGCGCTGCTGTTTCTGTCGGCCGGTCGACTGCGCTCGGTCTACGGCACCAACCAGACTGCCGCGCTAAGTGGGGTGATCAAGGTGTTACCGTTCTCGGGCCTGTTGTTCACGGTGGGCATCTTCGCCTTGCTGGGCTTTCCACCATTTGCCAGCTTTCTGGCCGAAATGTTGATCCTCTCGGGCATCGTGCAGGCCGGCAACCTGATGGCGTTTGCGCTGTTGTGCAGCATGCTGACCATCATCTTCGTGGCCACCGGCCGTAGTGTGTTTCCGATGCTGTGGGGCGCCAGCGCGCAGCCCCGTGCGCCGCATCAGGAATCGATCCTGACGATCCTGCCCAAGCTGGGTTTTGTCGGCGTGCTGGTGATGCTGGGCGCCTACACGCCGGAGCCGCTCAGCCGCTTGCTGGTGGTGGTGGCCGAATCAATTGGGGGACGCTGATGGGGGAGCGTGAACCGGTACAACTGTTTGACCTGCACGCGCAGGAGGTGCTGGCCCTGCCCACGCTGGCCGAGCACTGTGCGCGCCAACTTGAGGCGGGCGCACGCCTGCTCAGCCTGTTGGGGCGGCCCGACGGCGATGCATCGTGGATCGTCACCGCCGTGTTGCAGGATGCGGAAGGCGATTGGCGCGTGCTGCGAGCCCGTGCCGACGCGGGCGTGGGCTACCCGGCGCTGACACCACGCCACCCCCAGGCCCAAATTCTTGAGCGTGAACTGTGGGAGCAAACCGGCATCGTGCCGCTGGGGCACCCGTGGCTCAAGCCGGTGCGGTTTGAGGGCACGCGCCAGCAGCAAATGGCGGACTACCCCTTCTTCAAGGTGCGCGGCCAGGAAGTGCACGAAGTCGGTGTGGGCCCGATTCACGCCAGCGTGATTGAGCCAGGGCACTTTCGCTTCATGTGCCTGGGTGAGCGTGTCTACCATCTGGAGATTCAGTTGGGCTACCAGCACCGCGGCATCGAAGCCATGCTGCCGCAGCGCCCACCGCTCACGCTGACCAGCACCATCGAGTCGATTTGTGGTGACAGTTGTGTGGCCTACGCTTGGGGCCATTGCGCCGCCATGGAAGCGCTCAGTGGCACGCCGATCCCGGCTGAGACTGAACTGGTGCGGGCCGTCGCGCTGGAGCTGGAGCGTATCGCCATGCATCTGGCCGCCCTCGGCGGCTTGGCCACCGACATCGCCTTCCTGCAAGGGGGTGCCAGTTATGGGCGATTACGCACCGCCATCATCAACGCCAGCATGCGGGTCTGCGGTAGCCGCTTCGGGCGTGGCTGGTTGCGCCCTGGCGGGGTTCGTTTTGGCTTGACCGATGCGCTGCGCCAAGACCTCGGTCAAACCTTGGCCACCTTTGCCAAGGACATTGCCGAAGTCAATGCGCTGATGCAGGGCGCACGCAGCGTGCAGGCGCGTTTTCAGGGCATTGGCCGGGTCAGCACGCAGGCCGCGCAAGAGCTTGGCCTGGTGGGGCTGGTGGCGCGCGCCAGCGGCGTGGCGACGGACCTGCGCAGCAACCGGCCCGGCATACTGCACCAGCGCTGGCCGATGCCGCTGTTGACAGAAACCAGCGGCGACTGCTGGGCCAGAATGGCGCTGCGCATGCGCGAGATCGACAGTGCCGTGAGCTGGCTGGGCGATGTGTTGGGCGATGGCATGATCGATCTGCAAGCGCACGCCACACCAATGCACGCGGCACTGCACGCGGACACCCTGTGTGTGTCCCTGCGCGAAGGCGCGCGCGGGCCGGTGCTGCACGTGGTCGAGACCAACTCGCAAGGCGCAGTGCGCCACTACAAGGTGCAAGACCCGTCCTTGCCGAACTGGTTTGGCCTGGCGCTTGCCGTGCGCGACAACGGCATCTCGGACTTCCCCATTTGCAACAAGAGCTTCGACCTCTCCTATTGCGGCAACGACTTGTAGGCCACCATGTTGAAATCCATCGCCGTTCGCAAGTCACAAGGCAGCCAGACCATCCCGAACCCGCGTCAGGCCAAGCCCATCGGCTTTCGCGGCAAACCGGTGATTGGCAGCGCCGCGTGCGCGCCGGGCTGTGCCGCCTGCGTCGCCGCCTGCCCGACCCACGCCATCACGCTGGACCCGGTTCAAATTGATCTGGGCCGCTGTACCCTGTGTACCGAATGCCAAAGTATCTGCCCGAGCGACAAGTTCGCGTTCTCCAGCGACTTCAAGCTGGCCAGCACCCGACGTGACGGCCTGACGGTGAGTGCCGCGCGACCGGACGTCGACCCGATCACAGTGTCGCGCGCGCTGCGCCACCGTTTTGGCCGTTCCCTCAAATTGCGCTCGGTGTCCGCCGGTGGCTGCAACGGCTGTGAACTGGAAGTCAATGCCATCACCAACGTCAACTTCGACATCAGTCGCTACGGCATCGACATTGTCGCCTCGCCGCGGCACGCCGATGGTCTGGTGCTGACCGGCCCGATCACCCGCAACATGACCGAAGCCCTGCAAATCTGCTGGGACGCCATGCCCGAGCCCAAGCTGGTGATCGCGGTAGGCGCCTGCGCCATCTCGGGCGGCCTGTTTGCGCACAGCGAGGCGGTGGACCGCAGCTTCCTGGAGCGTGTCAAACCCACCCTGTACGTACCCGGTTGCCCGCCGCATCCGCTGACCTTTGTCTGCGGCGTGCTCGATCTGTTGGGCATTGAAAGTTAACGCACGCGCGCCGCGAACGGGCCCGGACACTCACGCCAAACGCCGCACCGCGCTCAAGATGCCGCGCAAGATCTCCAGCGGTGGGGGCGGGCAACCGGGCACCGACACATCCACCGGGATCACATTGGCCACCGCGCCACAACTGGCGTAGCTCTCACCAAAAATGCCACCATCACAACCACAGTCGCCCACCGCCACCACCAGCTTAGGAGAAGGCGTGGCGTCATAGGTGCGCTTGAGCGCCTCCTCCATATGGCGCGACACCGGCCCCGTCACCAACAACAGGTCCGCATGGCGCGGACTGGCCACGAACTTGATGCCCAGCCCCTCGATGTTGTAGTAGGGATTGGTCAGGGCGTGGATTTCCAGTTCGCAGCCATTGCAGGAGCCGGCGTCCACCATGCGGATCGACAAGGCCTGGCCCAGGATGTCGAGCAGCTCGCGCTGCAATACGTCGACCTCGGCGCTGCGCGCTTGGGCGATCATGGGGGGCGCCTCGGTGCGAATCCCGTTGCGCGCAATTTGGCGAATGATCTTCCACATCAGAGGTCGTGCCCCGAGTAGCTGAGGTTGAAGGATTTGTTAATCAGCGGAAAGTCCGGCACGATGTTGCCCAGCACCGCGTGCTCCAGCACCGGCCAGTTCTGCCAGGATGGATCGTGGCAGTGGCAGCGCCGGATGCGCCGCGGCTGATGTTCGTCGGCCAGTTCCAGCGCCACCAACACTTCGCCGCGCCAACCTTCCACCCAGCCCGCGCCGTGGGCGGCGTGGGCGGGCAGTGGCACGTCGGTGCGGAGCGGGCCCGCCGTCAGGCTTTCCAGGATCACCCGCATCAAGCGCAGCGACTCGAACAACTCCTCAAAACGAACGATGACGCGGGCTGCCACGTCGCCGCCCCGGTGGGTCACCATGCGAGGCTGCAGGCGGTCATAGGGTGGCACGGCGCGGTCGCACCGCACGTCCCACGCCTGCCCACTCGCCCGCCCTGCCAAGCCGGTCAAGCCCAATTGCGCCGCCAACTCAGGCAACACGCGCCCGGTGGTCAGGAAGCGGTCCTGCAGGCCGGGATGCTCCTCGTAGATGACCTTCATGGCTTGCACCTCGGACTCGATGTACTCGCCCTGACGCAGCAGTTGCGCGGCCTGCGCCGCGTCCACGTCGCGGGCCACGCCACCCGGCACGATTACATCCATCATCAAGCGATGTCCAAACACCTGGGCCGACAGGCGCAACCAGTCCTCGCGCAGGCGCGAGAACTGAGCCAGACCAAAGGCCAGCGCCGCGTCGTTGCCCAGCGCGCCCAGATCGGCCAGATGGGCCGCCACGCGTTCACGCTCCAACATCAACGCCCGCAGTTCGTTGGCGCGCGGTGGCAGGTCGACGCTGCAAGCCGACTCCAACGCCATGCAATAGGCCCAGGCATAGGCCACGGTGGTGTCACCCGAGACCCGGCCCGCCAAGCGATGGGCCTGCAGGGGTTCGAGTTCGGTGAAGCGCCGCTCGATGCCTTTGTGGGTGTAGCCCAGATGCTGCTCAAGCCGCAACACCTTCTCACCCACCACCGAGAAGCGAAAGTGCCCTGGCTCAATGATGCCGGCGTGCACCGGGCCCACTGCAATTTCATGCACCCCGTCACCCTGCACGCGCACAAAGGGGTAGTCCCGGTCTGGCGCGGCGGTGGGCCATGGCGCCGCGGGATCGAGCAAGGGTGGGCGCGCCTGCGGCCACAGACCATGATCGAGCCAGGGCCGCTGATCCAGGCTGGCCGCGGGCCGCAGCCCATTAAGGTCCGCCACGGCCCGCTGCATGCGGGTCGCCGCCGGAAAGATGCCCGCCAGGTCAGGATAGGTCTGATCCACCGCGCCAAGCGTCAGCTCCAGCCACACCATGCCGTCGAGCACCACATAGGCCACCGACATGGCGGCTCGGTCAGGGTCGCTCTGTCCCCACAAAGCCGCCAATCTGCCCCCGCCCTGGCGCACCGTGATGGCCGTGCTGAGCCACTCATCGGCCGTGACCCGAGCGCGCCAGATTGGCAGCGGCCCCGGCAGGCGCCACAAGTCCAGGTTCATCATCCGCCGGACCCTCCCAGCATGCTCGCCGCCTGCACGTACCACTGGTTCAAATAGGGCGGGATGTACAGACCCAGCACCAGGCCCAGTGCCAGATGCAGAAACACCGGCAGCAAGGCCGGTGGATGCGCCAAGGGCTTGAGCGAGGATTCGCCAAACACCATGGGCAACACGCGGATCAGCACCGACGCGAAAGCCAGGCCCAGTGCAAAAAACAGAAACGGCGTGGCCCAGGGCTGCTCGCGCATGGCGGTGGTCAGAATCAGAAACTCACTGGCAAACACGCCAAACGGCGGCATGCCCAGGATCGCCATGACCCCCATCATCATGCCCCAGCCGACGGTTGGGTTGACCTTGATCAGGCCGCGGATTTCGCTCATCACCTGGGTGCCGGCCTTCTGCGCCGCGTGCCCGACCGTGAAGAAGATCGCCGACTTGATCAAGGAGTGCACCGTCATGTGCAACAGTCCGGCGAAGTTGGCCACCGGCCCGCCCATGCCGAAGGCAAACATAATCAGGCCCATGTGTTCAATCGACGAGTAAGAGAACATGCGTTTGACGTCCTTCTGACGCGACAGGAAGAACGCCGCCACCACCAGTGACAACAAGCCAAAGCCCATCATCAACTGCCCCGCCAGGGGCCGCTGCAGCGCCCCATCGGTCAACACCTTGCAGCGCAGCAGCGCATACATGGCCACATTCAGCAGCAGGCCCGACAACACCGCCGAGACCGGTGTCGGCCCCTCGGCGTGCGCATCGGGCAGCCAACTGTGCAAGGGCACGATGCCGACCTTGGTGCCATAACCGATGAACAGGAACGCAAACGCCAGCGTGATGATGTTGGGGTCGAGCCGATGCTTGATCTGGTCCAGGTTGGTCCACAACAAGGCGCCACCGTCCGGGCCGACCAGCTTCTCAGCCGCCATGTACAGCAGGATGGTGCCAAACAAGGCGATCGCGATGCCCACGCCGCACAGGATGAAGTACTTCCAGGCCGCCTCCAGGCTGGCCGGCGTGCGGTAGACGCTGACCAGCAACACGGTGGTGAGGGTGGCCGCCTCCATCGCCACCCACAGGATGCCCAAGTTGTTGGTGGTCAGGCCCACCAGCATGGTGCAACTGAACAACTGGTACATGCCGTGGTAGAGCCGCATGCGCGGCGGTGTCATCTTGCCGTGGTCTTGCTCCACCCGCATATAGGGGCGCGAGAACACCGCCGTGGTCAGGGCCACAAAGGCGGTCAAGGTCACCATGAACACGTTCAGCGGGTCAATGAAGAACTGCTTGTTCAGGGCAAACACCGGGCCATCCGAAATCACCTCGGCGGTCAACACGCAGGACGCCACGAAGGTGCCCAGGCTGAACGCCACGTTGATGTCGCGGGCGACCGGACGATGGCCCAACAGGCCCAACACGACGCTGCCCAAGAGAGGAATGCCCAGAACCAGATACAGCGCCTGCACCGTTAGTCTTCCTTCAGCGATTCAAGGTGGCGAATGTCCAGGCTGTCAAACTGCTCCCGAATCTGAAACAGGAACACACCGAGTATCAAGACCCCCACCAGCACGTCCAGCGCGACGCCAAACTCGACAATCATCGGCATACCACTGGTGACCGTGGTGGCCGCGAAGATCAGACCGTTCTCGATCGACAGGAACCCGATCACCTGGGGCACCGCCTTTGATCGCGTGATCATCATCAAGAAAGACAACAAGACACACGCCAGGGCAATACCGAGCGAACCGCCGGCGATCGAGCTGGACAACCGCGAAATCGGTAGCGCCAGGCTAAAGGAGAAAATCACCAGACCGATTCCAACCAGCATGGTGGTGGGGATGTTGAGCAAGGTCTCGACATCCCAGCGCACGTTCAGGCGCCGGATCACGGTGTGCAGCAGCCACGGAATCAACATCACCTTGAGCACCAGCGTCAGCGCCGCCGATACATACAGTTCGTTTCGGTGGGTGGCGTAGCCCAGCAACACCGAGGCAATCACCAGCGCCAGGCCCTGCAAGGTAAACAGGTTGATCAGCGAGACTATGCGCCGCTGCGAGATCATGGCAAACGAGAGCAACAGAATCACCGTGGCGCACAGGTTGATCAACTGCGGGACGTATTGGATCATCCAACCCCCAGCAAGATGTTGACCAAGAGACCGATCACCGCCAGCAGAAAAGCAGTGGCCAGAAACTCGGGCACGCGAAAGATCCGCATCTTGGCGCTGACGGTTTCGACCACGGCCAACAACACGCCGCCAATGGCCAGCTTGATCACCAGCACCGGCAAGGCCGTGATCAAGGCAAGGGGCGCATCGGCTTCGGCCACGCCCCATGGGAAAAACAAGGCCAGTCCAACACACGAGTAGGCAAACAGCTTGAGGCTGGCGGCCCACTCCAGCAGCGCCAGATGGCGCCCGGAGTATTCCAGAATCAGCGCCTCGTGGATCATGGTCAGTTCGAGGTGGGTCTCGGGGTTGTCCACCGGCACGCGCGCGTTCTCGGCCAGCGCCACCATGGTGAAGGCCACACCCGCCACCAGCAGGCTGGGGTAAATCGCCAGTTCCTTGTGCGCCAGGGTCTCGACGATGGTGGTCAGCGAGGTCGACTTTGAAATCATCGACGCGCAAAACAACACCATCAGCAGCGCCGGTTCAGCCAGAAAGCCCACCAGCATGTCGCGCCGCGCACCCAGGCCGCCAAAGGCGGTGCCGATGTCCATCGCGGCCAGCGAGGCGAACACGCGTGCCAGCGCAAACAAGCCCACCAGGGCGATGGCATCGGCGGCGGGCGACAGGGGCAAGTCGGTCGACAGCGTTGGCACAATGGCGCAGGCCAGCACCATGCAACCAAAACTGACGTAGGGCACGCTTCGAAACAAGGTCGAGGCTTGCTCGGCCAACACCGATTCCTTGTGGAACAGCTTGCGCAACACGCGGTAGGGTTGCAGCAGCCCCGGCGCCGATTTGTTCTGCAGGCGCGCGCGCCACTGGTTGACCCAGCCCGACAACAAGGGCGCCAGCAACAAGGCCGCCACAATGGCCATCAGTTGCGAGAACAAGCCCAAAGCGCTCATGACTGCCCCCACGCTCGGCACTGCGTGTGCTCGCTGCCCCCCGAGGGGGCGTTCGCTTGCTTGAAGCGGTTCTGCGCTGCGCTCATTGCTTCACCACCAATAGGACCACGATCAAGGTCAGGAAGCTGTACAACAAGTACACCGCAATGCGCCCCTGCTGCAAGCGCCCGACCAGGCGCGACAGGCGCTCAATAAAGGCCGCCACCGGCAGGTACAAGGCGTGCCACATCGGGTCTTCCACGGTCACCCGGTAACTGGGCTCGGCATCAAACGGACTGGGCAAGTGGCGCGTCATCCGAAACATGGGCTCGAAGATTTGCCTGATCGGTTGGCCAAAGCCCTCCGCGTTGTCCTGCATCCGCGGGGTCTGGGCCGCAAAGCCGCAGTCCCATGGCGGCGCACGACGCGTGCGGCCGTGGTAAAGCCGGCGCACCAGCAGGTAGGCCAGGGCACAGCAGGCCAGCACACCCAGCAAGAAGATCGCTGGCGCATAACTGGCGCGCTCGGCGTTGACCGGCACCAGCATCCAACTCGCGCCCGCTGTTGACTCGGGCAACGCCCCGGAGACCAGCAACTGCGTCACCGGGCGCATTAAAGCGATGACTTGATTGGGCATCAGCCCCAGGACCACGCAACCAGCCACCAGCCAGAGCATGCCGGCACGCTCCCAGAATCCGGCATCGTGCGCCTGCGCCAGCTTCTCCTCGCGCGGCTGGCCCAGGAAGATGACCCCAAAGTACTTGACCATGGTGTAGCCTGACAAGGCCGATATGAGCGCGATCAGGGCCGCCACCACCGGGACCAGCATGTTCAGAAACGAGCTTGGCAAGCCGGTGGTGAACAGAAAGCTTTGCAGCAACAACCACTCCGCCACAAAACCGCCCAATGGTGGCAAGCCGGCGCAGGCCAATGCGCCAATCAACGTCGTCCACGCAACCCAGGGCATGGTTCGAATCAGGCCGCCGAGCTTGCCCAGGCTGCGCTCGCCCGTGGCGTGCAACACCGCGCCGGTGCTACAGAACAGCAGACTCTTGAAGAAGCCGTGGCTGAGCATGTGGTAGAGCGCCGCAGTGAGCGCCAAGGCCGCTGGACCGACCATGGCGTAGGCTGAGAACAACAGGGCCAGGCCGAGACCCGCACACATCAGGCCAATGTTTTCGATGGACGAATAGGCCAGCAGGCGTTTCATCTCGACCTGCACGGTGGAGAAGACCACGCCGAACAAGGCGGTGGCCAAACCAATCGCCATCAGCAGCACACCCCACCACCAGATGCGCGTTTGCAGCAAGTCAAAGGCAATCCGCAACAAGCCATAGAGCGCGATCTTCAACATCACGCCACTCATCAGGGCCGAGAACGGCGACGGTGCGGCAGGGTGTGCCTCGGGCAGCCAGGCGTGCAGCGGCACGATGCCGGCCTTGGCGCCAAAACCGAATACCGCCAGCACAAAGGCGACCGAGCCCCAGAACGGCGACAGGTGCTGCGCGCGCATGCTCGCAAAGGTGTAGTCCCCGCTATTGGCCTGCAACACGCCAAAACACAACAGGATGCCCAGCGCGCCGATGTGGGCCACCAGCATATAGAGATAGGCGGCACGGCGGATATCAGGGATGCGGTGATTGGCCATCACCAGGAAGAACGAGGACAGGGCCATGGTCTCCCAGACCACCATGAAGACATAGGCGTCGTCGGCCATCACCACCATGGCGATGCTGGCCAGAAAGACGTGGTATTCCAGGCAAATCAAGCCTGGTGGCGTGCCCTCGCCTTTTCGGAAGTAACCGGCGGCGAAGGCCGATACCCCGGCCGACACACCACCAACGAGCAACAGAAAAAAGGCCGACAAGCCGTCCAAGCGTAAATGAAACGGCAACTGCGGCAAGCCAATCGGCAACACCGCCACCTCGGGGACGCCAAGCGCGGCGTCAAACGCCACCAGCAGCAGGACCAGCGAGCACAAGGCACTGAAGGGAAACAACACCGTGGCGATCAGGCGCAGTCGCCGCAAGGCCACCGCGCCGGCAACGCCAATCAGCAGCCAGGCCACCACTACCACCAACACCCAGTCGAGATGCACCCAGTCAAAGGGCGTCACCACGAGGCTCCTCGGCCTTCGCTCACGTCAAGGACCCGCACGTTCAACGGCATGGCAGCATCATGTTACAGGCCGCGCAGTGCGTCAGCGGGCCTTGTAATTCAAATCGACACGGCGGTTCTTGCTCCAGGACTCTTCGTCGTGTCCAAGCGCCATCGGTTTCTCCTTGCCATAACTGATGGCCTCCATCCGCCCGTCGGACACTCCCAGCAGCCGAAGCGCCTTAAGTGCCGCCTCGGCTCGTTTCTGACCCAAGGCCAGGTTGTACTCGCGCCCGCCGCGTTCATCGGCGTTGCCCTCCAGCCGCAAGGCCGCCGCCGGGTGGCCCGACAGGTACTTGCCGTGGTTGTCCAGGACAACGCTGTCCGCGGCATGGATCACGTAGCTGTCCAAATCAAAGTACACACTCTTGGCCGCCAGCGGCGATTTGGGATCATCCAGGGGATGGGCCACGACCGGCTGGACAGCGGACTTGGCCGCCGGCTGCGTGCCGCCGGCCCCCGCAGTCGCGCCCGAGCCGGCCGCATTGGCCGCGCTGGAGTCCAAGGGCGTCGTGGTGCCGCAGCCCGTGATGATCAACGCCAACCCGAGGGTGGCGCCGGAGAACAACTTTGAATACATGAACTGCTCCTGTGACAGGTTGCAAAACAGCGGACACAACCTTGAACCAAGGTGGGACAGTGCGCCCGTGAGATCACATTGTATTTGCCGCATGTTCAGTTGCAATTACAATTTGATTAACATACCAAAGCCGCCATGGAATTGAAGACCGCCCGACTTACCGTCTTGATTGATCCCGCCAAAAAGCGTGCCTTTGAGCAGTTGTGCGCGCGCCAGGACATGACGCCCTCGCAAATCGTGCGCAAGCTGATCCGCGACTACCTGGCGCTGCACAACGAGACTTTTGTTCCCAGCGGCTCGGCCGCCCCAAGCACAAGCCGTGCAACCAAGCCTGGCAAGCGTTGACTGCGCCACATCGCGCCGCGACGCGATGCGTCCAGGGCAATCGACGCCAACCACCAAGGGCTAAAATGCCTTCAAAAGGCCACCTCCATGAATATCTTCTACCGCCCCAAGTACCAGTCCGACACCACCCAGTTTCTGGAGCAACTCAAGGTAGCCAAGCCCGAGCTCGAAGCCGGCCAGCGCACCGGGCGTGAACTGCTGTGGGACAAGCAGGTGGACCGTGGGGTCTGGAGCGAGTACCGCCAGGCCCAGGTGCCCCAGCAGCCCTACGTCTACCAGACCGAGCCGACTTGACATGCTCTTTGCGGCGACAGCCCATGCTGAATAAGCGCCTGCAGCTATATTATTCATAGCGAACGATGAGCAACACGGCTGACGGCACGGCCTTGGACGAAGCGCCCACGTCGCATCTGGGTGGCATGCCGGAGGTGATTGACCACGTCGCCGTGGCCCGGCTTTATGGCGAGCCGCTGTTCGCCATGCCGCAGGACCTGTACATCCCGCCCGATGCGCTGGAGGTTTTTCTGGAGGCCTTCGAGGGCCCGCTGGACCTGCTGCTGTACCTGATCCGCAGGCAGAACTTCAACATCCTCGACATCCCGATGGCGGCGGTGACCCGCCAGTACCTGGTCTATGTGGACGAGATTCGCGGCCGCAACCTGGAGCTGGCGGCTGAATACCTGCTGATGGCGGCGATGCTGATCGAGATCAAATCACGCATGCTGCTGCCACCCAAGAAGGTGGCCGAGGGCCAGGAGCCCGAAGACCCGCGCGCCGAGCTGGTGCGCCGTTTGCTGGAATACGAGCAAATGAAGCTGGCGGCGGCCCGCCTTAACGCCGTGCCGCAACTCGGGCGCGACTTTCTCAAGGCCGAGGTTTACATCGAGCAGTCCTTGCACCCGCGTTTTCCCGACGTCAACATCGTCGACCTGCAGGAGGCCTGGCGCGACATCCTCAAACGCGCCAAGCTGATCCAGCACCACCACATCACGCGTGCCGAATTGTCCGTGCGCGAGCACATGAGCATGGTTCTCAAGAAGCTGCAGGGGCGCCGCTTCGTCGAGTTCGAAGATCTGCTTGACGCCGCCAGCGGCGTGCCCGTCTTGGTCGTGACCTTCATCGCCTTGCTGGAGCTGGCCAAAGAGACCCTGATCGAGATTACCCAAGCGGAGGTTTATGCCCCCATCTACGTGCGCCTGGCCTATTCCCCTTCCTGAGAGCCTGAGACCTTGTGGGACAGACCTTCAGCTCTGTCCCCAACTGATTAGAAAGACCCGGAGATGCCCCATCAATTTGACGTGCTGATTGTCGGCAGCGGTCTGGCCGGCCTGAGCGCCGCCCTGCTGCTGAGCGCCACGCAACGTGTGGCGGTGATCACCAAACGCGCGGTGCACGAGGGCTCCAGTGGCTGGGCCCAGGGCGGTATCGCCGCGGTCTGGGGCAAGGGCGACAGCTTTCAGGCCCACGTGGACGACACCCTGGTGGCCGGCGCCGGCCTGTGCGACCTGGCCGCCACGCGCTTCGTGGTGGAACAAGCACCCCAAGCGATTGCCTGGCTGCAACAAATGGGTGTGCCCTTTTCCGAGGAAGACGGCCAGTTGCATCTGACCCGCGAGGGTGGCCACAGCGCGCGGCGCATCGTGCACGTGACCGATGCCACCGGTGCCGCGGTGCAACGCACGCTGATCGAGCGCGTGCGCCAGACCCCCAACATCAGCCTGTTTGAGAACCACACGCTGGTCGATCTGATCACCAGCGCCAAACTGGCCCAGCACCGCACCCAGCCAGTGCCCAGACTGGCCGACCAGCCCAACCGTTGCCTGGGCCTGTACGCACTGGACGAGACCACCGATGAGGTGCTGACCTTCGAGGCACCGCACACCATTTTGGCCACCGGCGGCGCCGGCAAGGTCTACCTGTACACCACCAATCCCGACACCGCCACCGGGGACGGCATCGCCGCCGCGTGGCGCGCTGGCTGCCGCGTGGAAAACATGGAGTTCATCCAGTTCCACCCGACCTGCCTGTACCACCCGCACGCCAAGTCCTTCCTGATCAGCGAAGCGGTGCGTGGCGAGGGTGGCCGACTGCTGTTGCCCGATGGCACGCGCTTCATGCCGCAGCACGACCCACGCGCCGAGCTGGCACCACGCGACGTGGTGGCGCGCGCCATCGATTTCGAGATGAAAAAGGGCGGCCTGGACTGCGTCTACCTGGACATCTCGCACCAGCCGCTGGCCTTTCTGACCGAGCACTTCCCCAACATCTATGCGCGCTGCCTGGAGCTGGGTATCGACATCAGCCAGCAGCCTATTCCGGTGGTGCCGGCGGCACACTACACCTGCGGCGGCGTGCTGGCCGACCTGGCCGGCCGCACCGACGTGGCCGGCCTGTATGCCATTGGCGAGACCGCCTGCAGCGGGCTGCATGGCGCCAACCGGCTGGCCAGCAACTCGCTGGTGGAATGCATGGTGTTTGCCCGCGCGGCCAGCCAAGCCATCGCCGAGTCGCCACGCCCACCGGCGGTGCCCTTGCCGGCCTGGGACGACAGCCGCGTCACCGACTCCGATGAATGCGTGGTGATCTCGCACAACTGGGACGAGCTGCGCCGCTTCATGTGGGACTACGTGGGCATTGTGCGCACCAACAAGCGGCTCGACCGGGCCGCGCACCGCATTGCGCTGCTGCAAGGCGAAATTCAGGAGTTCTACGCCCACTTCCATGTCACGCGCGACCTGCTGGAGCTGCGCAACCTGGTGCAGGTGGCCGACTTGATCGTGCGCAGCGCCCAGGCCCGCCACGAGAGCCGGGGCCTGCATTTCAGCCGCGACTACCCACAACTGGAAGGCGCGGCGCAGCCGACCATTCTTTCGCCTTGAGTTGACCAGGCCAAGGCCGACCATGCTCACCCGCCGACGTGCTGCCCTGATCACCGCCGCCATGGCGCTGGGTGCGTGCAGCCCGCCGCAAGCGCTTAAGGTGGGGTTCATCAGTGGCCAGACCGGTCCTTTTTCGGACCTCGGCTCGGCCGGACTGAACGGCGCGATCCTGGCGGTCGAACAGCGCAACGCGCGTGGCGGCGTGGGCGAGCGCCCGGTCAAGCTGCTGATACGCGACGACGAACACAACCCGGCCAAAGCCCAGGCGGCCTTTCACAGTCTGCTGCAGGAAGCGGTGGTGGCGATCATTGGGCCGATGACCAGCGCCATGGCCACCGAACTGGCGCCCTTGGCCAACCAGGCCAATGTCGTGCTGATGGGCGGCACGGTGGTGACCCACCGGCTCAACGGTCAGGACGACTATTTTCTGCGCGCCATCGCCTCGACGCCGTATTACGCCGCCTACACGGCCGGCGTCCACCAGCGCCACTTCAAGCCGGCACGGGTGACGGTGGTCTTCGACGCCGCCAACCGTGACTATGCGCAGAATTGGGCACGCGACTATGCCAACGAGCTGACGCGCTTGAGCAACTTGCATCCCCAGATCATCGAGGTGGACTCGCGCACGCCGCGTGAGATGGCCTCGCTGGCCACGCGCATCCTGGCCAGCCGTCCCGAGCTGGTGACCTTCGCCACCAGCGCCAGAACGGCGGCGATGCAGATGCGCGATATCCGCCGCAAGGATGAACGCGCGCATTTCGCCACGTCCGCGTGGGCGGCCAACCATTTGCTGCTGGAGACCGCCGAGCAGGCGGCCGAGGGCGCGCTGGTCGAGCAGTACCACGACGTCGCGGGCACGGCGCCCGCGTACCTGGCGTTTGCGCAGGCGTACCGTGATCGATTCAAGCTGGCGCCAGACTATGCCGCGGTGGTCGCGTTTGACGCCACCAACATCGTCCTGCACGCGCTGAGCCTCAATCCGCAACGTCAAGGCTTGAAACAAGCCTTGCTGAAGCAGCAACGCTACACCGGACTTCAGGTCCCGATCGAACTCGACCGCTTCGGCGATGCCTCGCGCGCGGCGTTCACCACGGTGGTCAAGGCCGGGCAGTTCACGCCGCTGCCTTGAACCCCATCGAACACCCGTGGCTTGCGCTCCCCCGATGCTGAGCTTGCTGCCAAACTGGTTTCGCACCCGCACGCTGCAACTGGCGGTGCTTGGCAGCGTCGTGCTGGCTTTGGTTGTGCCCGGCGCCATCGGCGTGTTGATCGAAGCTGAACTGGCCCAGCGCCAGGCACGCGCCGACATGCAACAGGACCTGCAACGCACAGCCGATGTGCTGGCCGCGTCCCTGAGCTCACCGCTTTGGGAATTTTCGGTGCAGGGCGCGGAGGCGATCGTGCGTGCGATGGTTGTGGACGAACGCTTTGTCTCGATTGCCGTCACTGAAGCCGCCACCGGTCGGACCTTTGTTGAACTGCGCCGCGTCGCGGGCATCTCAACCGGAACACTGTCGCAGCACCGCGGCATCCTGCGCGAAGGCCAGCTCATCGGGGCGGTCGACGTCGTCATGACGATTGACCCCTACCTGGCCGCGGCCCACTCGCGCCTGAACCGCAGCGTCCTGCAGCTCTCGACCATTTTGCTGGCCGCGCTGGGGGCGATTGTGTTTGTGCTACGCCGAAAGTTGTTGGCGCCGATTCGGCAACTCACGGCACAGGCGCACCGCATCGCCGATGAACAGTTGACGGTGCCGGTGATCTCGGTGGGCGACAACGAGCTGGGGCGCGTCGCCCAGGCCATGGAGTACATGCGTCGGCGCCTGCTCGACACCTTTGGCGAACTGCAGGAGAAGAACCAACTGCTCAGCGAGCAGGCGGTCACGCTCGAATCACGGGTTCACTTGCGCACCACCGAGCTCAGTGTCGCCAACAGCGAGCTCAGGCAGACGCTGGATTCGCTCAGGTCGGCCCAGACCAGCCTGGTCGAGGCCGAAAAACTCGCCTCGCTGGGCCGCCTGGTCGCCGGTGTCGCCCACGAACTCAATACGCCAATTGGCAACGCCGTCACGGTGATCTCCACCATGGAGGAACTCGACCACGAACTGGCCACCATGCTGCGATCTGGCCCGGTGCGCCGCTCGACGCTGGAGGACCTGATTGGCCGGCTGCACCTGGGCCACGAGATCACGATTCGCAATCTCAACCGCGCCGCCGAGATCATCCACAGTTTCAAACGGGTGGCGATCGACCAGACCACCGACATGCGGCGCGTCTTCGATCTGAAGACCATGATCGAAGAGGTGCTGACGTCGATCCAACCGAGCTTCAAGCACACGCCTTACCGCATCGAGACCAAGCTAGAAGTAGGCATCCGCATGGACAGCTTTCCCGGTCCACTTGGGCAGGTCATCACCAACCTGGCCCTCAACGCGGTGATCCACGCCTTTGCGGATCGCCAGGACGGGCTGGTGGAGATCGAAGCCCGGCGTCACGGCGAGTCCAAGGCGCGCATTGTCTGCCGCGACAACGGCAACGGCATGGACGAGGCCACGCTGCGCAAGGTGTTCGACCCCTTCTTCACCACCAAGATGGGCCAAGGCGGCACCGGCCTGGGCCTGCATATCGTGCACACCATCGTCACCGGCTTATTGGGCGGCGGCATCGAGGTCGCCAGCCGGCCCGGCCAGGGCAGTGAATTCGTGATCGTCGTGCCACTTCAGGCGGTCGAAGCGCTGGCGCCCTAATCGGCAGGGTCGGGGTGCCAGACCGCGCTCAGCCAACCGCGCAAGCCATTTAAGAAGGCCACCGCTTGCGCCCGCCGCAGCTCGTCCAGCGTCAGCACCGCCTCGCTGATCTCGCCGCGCGCCAACAGGTCCGCCCTGAGCGTGCCCGCCAACAAGCCGCAGTGCCGCGCCGGGGTCAGCCAGCGGCCGTCCAGCTTCAGCGCCAGGTTGCCGCGCGTGAATTCAGTCAGCTCACCACGCTCGTTGCGCAGCAGCGTGTCAAACACCCCCGCTGCCGGGCGCAGACGCGCGTCGTAATGTTGGCGCCGCGTCGTCTTGTGCACCACGAACTCATGCTCCGGACCCATCGTCACCAGGGGACTGTCGCTGACATTGAAAGCCACCGGCTCCGGCGTAGACGCCAGCTCAACCGCCTGCGCCGATGGCTGACCGGTTGCCGAATACGTCAGGCGAACCCGGTAGACACCCGACTCGCGTCCCGGTAGCAATGCGTTTAGGCAGGCCTGCACCGCGGCGGGCTGCCAGTCAAAACCAAAGTAGGCGGCACTGCTGGCCATGCGTGACAGGTGGCGCGTCAACAAGGCGTAACACCCGTCCTCCAGGCGCATAGTTTCCAGCAGATCGAAGTCAGCTCGGGCGCGGTGCAGGAAGCGGGTCTTGGCCGCCAGTTCTTGCCACTCGGCCTGCGGCTCGGCGTAAAACGTGATGGCGCTGCCCACGCCGTAGCGAGCCGCCCAACCGGGCGCCGCCGCGCACGCGGGCAGGGCCGCCGCGCGTTCCAGGGCGACGGTGCGGATCGGCACGTTGAAGGTAGCGGCACCGCCGGGGCGCACCACCCCCACCGCACCACAGTAGACGCCCCGCGCGCCCAGCTCCAGCTCGGCTATCCAGTGCATGGCCCGCGACTTGGGTGCACCGGTTACCGAGCCACACGGGAACAGCGCCTCAAACAGTTCTGGCAAACCGACGCCGCAGCGCGTGCGCGCCGTGACGGTGGAGGTCATCTGCCACACCGTGGGTAGCGCCTGCACTTCAAACAGCTTGGACACTTGCACACTGCCGGGCACGGCAACGCGGCCCATGTCGTTGCGCAGCAAATCCACAATCATCACGTTTTCGGCTTGCTCCTTGGCACTGTCGCGCAGTTGCTGGCGTGACTGGGCGTCCAGGTCCGCGTCGGCATGGCGCGCCGCGGTGCCCTTCATCGGTTGACAGGTCAACTGACCGGTTGCGCCGTCGGGACGCCAGTCAAAAAACAACTCGGGCGACAAGCTCAGCACCTGCTGATCGCCCCAATCCAGCCAAGCCTGGTAACCGCCCGGCTGCGCCGCGCGCAGGCGCTCGAACCAGGCCGCCATGTCGCGCGCCTCGGTCAGTGGCCAATCCATGTGCAGCGCCTCGGTCAGGTTGACCTGGTAACACTCGCCCTCCAGCATGGCCTGGCGCGCGCGCTCGACTCTTTCGGCGTAGCCCGCGTAGGACCTGCCAAGCCGCCACTCGCCCATGGTTGGTCGCGGGGCATCTTGGCTTGCGACAAGGGGCGCGGGTGGAGCAAGCTGAGACTGCCGCTGTGGCTGCGGCCCAGCATCCATGCGCTCAAACACGGCAAACCGTGCCAGGGGCCAAGCGGGGTGCGGCTTGCGCGTGACGAGTGCCGGATCAAAGGCACCAGCCGCCTCATACGCCAACTCGCCCACGCACCAGCGCCCGGCCAGCGCATGCGCCTGGACCTGCTGCAGCAGAGCGGGCACCTCGTCGAGTTGCCAGGCAGTCAGAACTTGCAGGGGGTCTTCAAAGCGGGCTTGCCAACGAGTCGCCAGCGCGGCACCGTTTGCGTTCGTCACGCCCTCGGCAAAGTCAATGAAAGCCCGCACACCAACACCCCGAGGCGATTTGAAAGGAGCTGGATCATAGCGCGCCACCTGAGAGCGCCGCACAATCTCATCAAGCCGCGTCAGCGCCGGGCCTTGCCAAGCATCGTGCGCCCTGCAACACGATCAAACTCCACCTCACTTGACGGCAAGGTGGAACGCCGTCGATTGCGATGAACGAGGCACAGCAAGTCGCTAAGCCGCTTGCCACCTCTCGGCGTTGCGCAGGCTCTGGACGGTTTCGACGCAGGCCTGGGCAGCCTCTGCACCTTTTCTGACGAAGTGCTGGGCGAAGAACTGCTGGTGGTCATGGTGTTCGTGAAAGTTGAGCGGCGTCAGCACGACCGAGAACACGGGCACGCCGGTATCCAACTGCACGCGCATCAGGCCACTGATCACAGCGTCGGCGACAAACTCGTGGCGGTAGATGCCACCATTGACCACGAAGCCACAGGCCACGATCGCGTCAAAACACCCGGACCGGGCCAGTTTCTGGGCATGCAAGGGGATCTCGAACGCACCTGGCACTTTGAAGCACGTGATCGATTGGGCAGGTGTGCCCAAGTCAGCCGCCTCCGCAATGAAGGACGCACGCCCTTGGTCCACGATCTCATCGTGCCAGCCAGATTGAATGAAGGCCACCCGCACTGCCTTGGCAGAAGCAGAATTGGCTTGTGGCGCCGCGGGGATAACAGTAGTCTGAATCATGGAAACCCTAGAAAAGAAGGAGAACCAGAACTCAAGGCGCGCAATGCGGCAGCAGCCCCCCGCGCGCAAACGCGAGTGGCTGTGTGAACCGCGATCTCTTTCATCCGGACTGTGACCGTCGGCTTCGGAATCGCACCGAATCTGCTGACCCCAATTTGGCGTGAACCAAACCGGGCGCTCGCGGGCTTGTGCAGCCCGGTCAAAGGCCGCCATTACCGCCGGTGGGGAATTGCACCCCGCCCTGAGAACGCATGCCGGAGACGAAGCCCCGGCCCGCCAATTCTAGTAGCGAGGCGAGCGGCCGCAACCGCACCCAGATTCGCTGCAGTCAGATTCACACGACCGAGCAAGCAGCCGCTAGGCTTGCAAGGGCCGACCGAGCATCAGGACGGTGGTATAGCGAACGACGATCTGGTTGTTCATCGCCAGGGCCTGGAATATATCGCGCACACGGTCGACCGCCCGCCGCCCCGGCTCCGAGTCGCGAGCGGGCATGTATGAACGCGAGAAGACCAGGCTGAGCAAGCCGTCTTCGCTCAACACCTGATCGAGTGCCACGTGAAGCGGGTCCCCGAACAATCGGTCGTTCCAGATCAGGGCCACCTGCCCGTCCTCGCGCAGCACGCGCAGGCACTCCGAGCGCGCCGGTTCAACGTCGAACCAATGGAAGGCCTGGGCCGCGGTGATCAAGTCCACCGAGCCGTCCTGCAGCGGCATGGCCTCGGCGCATCCCTCCACGCTGCGGTAGTTCGGCGCGGCTTGCAACGCGTGGTCGCAGGCGCCGCGCATGGCTGCATTGGGCTCTACGGCAATTGCGCTGGCGCCGGTGCCCAACAGGCCGCCCGTGAGCAATCCCGTGCCGGCACCGACATCGGCAATGGTGGCGCCAGCACTCAGCCCACATTGAGATCGCAGCAGCTCGAACAAGGGCGCCGGATAATCCGGTCGGGACGCGCCGTAGTCGGCCACCTTCGGGCCAAAGATCTGGCCCACGCCACCGACTGGTTGGTAGAGACCATGCAACAGGTTTGCGGCATCTTCGGACATGGGCTGGCTTTTCAAAAATGGGGGTTACGACGAAAGGAGCCTCTGACAACACCGATGGCCGCGCGCATCGGACCAATGATCGGGCTCCAGCACCTCAAGGCAAACCACGTTGCACAGTGACACCATCCAGACCGAACACCGCCGGATGCTGCCTGCCATACCAGCCCTTCACCTCGCCATGGTCAAGCGCCAAGAAATGCCGAATGCCCGGCACCAGGGGAAAGGCCAGGGTGACCAGCAACAGGCTCAGGCCGAATCCGGTATAGACCGCGCTGACCTCCATCATGCCCAGCGCCACCCCCGCGATGGCCGGGCCCAACATCGCGGCCACCTGCATCACCATGATGTTGACGGACGCGAAACGTGCCCGGAAGTGGTCCGGCACCGCCAGCGCGCGGTGGGTTTGCCCGACCAATTGGCTGACCGACATCGAAAAGCCGGCAATGCCGAAACCAAGCACCAGAACCCAGCCCTGGGTGCCCAGCGCCACGCCAGTGATCGCCACGGCCGACACCACGATAGCCACCATGCAGGCACGAAAGCGCCCCAACCAGAAGATGACTCTCGGCGCTCCCCAAAAAGCGCCCAGCAACATGCCCAGACCCAATGCGGCTTCGATCGCGCCCAGCCAGTGGGCGCCCAGGCTCAAGGAATGCACCTTGACGGGTAGCAACATGCCAATGGCTGGAAACAGAAACAACATGGTGACGAAGGCATAGATCGTCCAGTTGCGGTCAATCGGAACCCGCCATTTGGCGCGCAAACCTGCGCGTACCTCCTCGCTCCAGTGCGCCCGCGCCACCCGAGAGGTGTGCGCAATGGCCGGGATAGCAAAGGCCGACAAGGCAGCCACGGTCAGCATGACGCTGTAGACCCACAACCCAAGTGACACGCTCCCCAGGGCTACCACCGCCCCACCCATCACCGGACCCATCAACCGACCCAAAGACTGCGCACTCTTTTGTAGCCCCAGCGCGTCCGCCAGGCGATCTGCAGGCACCAAATCCGCGGCAATGGTGGACACTGCGGGCATCACCACGGCAAAGGCAATCACGTCGATTGCGTAGATGGCGATGATCAGCTCGATGCGGTACACGCTCATGCTGGCCATCAGGGCCAGGCCCAGCGCCGTAATGACCGCAGCCAACAGACCCCAGGCCATCAAGCGCGACTTGGCATGACGGTCACCCAAGGCCGACATCAAGGGCAGCGCAATCAGCATCGTGAGCGCTGCCGCGATGCCAAAGACGGACAGGTGCGCCGCGCCCCCCTTGGTCACGATCCACCAACTGACCGCCACATTCCCCGCGCTCAGCGCCAATACCGCCAAGGCGTCACACAGCAGCAAGAACGGCAAGGCCGAGCCCAAGCCTTGCCATTTGTTACTGAAAGAGGCGCGCACCGGGCGTTCTCGCGCTCACGATTCGCTTGCCTTCTTGGGCAGCGTGTCGTGCAGGGTGACCCACGGCACATGCGTCTCGTAGTACACATGGGCCTGGGGCTCTCGATCCAGCGCATCCAAGAACAAGGCCCGCGCAATGTGAAGCTCCCCGGCCCAGCGCTCGGCCTTGAAGAACATTGGGCTGCCGCAGCGCCCGCAGAAACCGCGCGTGCCGCCTTCTGGGGCCACATGCCAGCGCAGCGCCGCCTGGTCGTCCTGGATGTCCACCGCCGAGGCCTCAAACCCGGCCCAGGTGACAAACGGCGCGCCATGCGCGCGCTGGCAGCGGGTGCAGTGGCAATGGGCCACCCACTT
>CXWL01006277.1_pt1 | contig 29369 bp, 29 predicted proteins | sample 590931 | NCBI WGS metagenome assembly CXWL01 (sample SAMEA3498368, study PRJEB10139) | groundwater metagenome | biome: water well; material: biofilm material | place: Germany | collected 2015-04-27 | reverse complement strand
CCGTAGAGCAGCACGGTCTCTTCGCCCACGCCCGGCACGTCGATGATGATGAGCGGCGTGCGGCCCGGGAGGCGCAGAATTTCTAGCGTCGAGCCGGTCAAGGCGGGGAGCTTGGCGCGCGCCCAATTGGCGAGCAGATCGACTGCGCGGTCCATATGCCCGAGCTTCTGCCAGTCGGGCTCAAAGGCGGGCGATTTGTTGGGAATGCGGATGTAGTCGATGAGGCGAGGTGTGATTTCGTCTTGCCAAATTTGGCCGACAAAATCTCTCAAGCGCGGGTGGTCGATATTTGGCATGGGCATATCCTCTGTCGCCGGCGCCATTGTGGCGCGGCGAACAATTTGATTTCAAGCTCCGTGCGCGACACGCCCTTGCCGCCCCCCTTTCGTTCGGGCATAAGCGCTGGCCTTGAACCGGCGTCGGCGCGGATGGCGCTGCGGCTGGCTCTTTGCTTTTTCCGCCCGCTGGTGGGTCTAGGAGTGTAGCTCAGCTGGTAGAGCATCGGTCTCCAAAAACGCTGCTGAGCCTTATTTTTCAAGGGCTTAGGTTGCAAACTGAGAGCGATTCCCTGCAAGGGAAATCAAACACTTAGGCCGACAACTGCAAACCGAGTTTTGTCGGACCGATCCCCGGCTGCGTCGCCTGATTGCGTCCAACATCGTCACTGTTGAGCGGGCATCGGGGCGCGCGAAGTTTCCCTTTGTTTCCTGATGTTTCCCGGCGCCAGGACGACCGCACACCTTTTCGAAGTTCGATGCCAGCGGCGCAATGAGCTCGGACTATCCATCTTGCTTCGGCACATACATCCGCGCGTGCTTGATCGCGGCGCTGAAGAAACCCTCAATGTCGTCCTTGGAGAAGGCGGCGGCAAGGGCGCGGTCGCGAAGCAATTCCGTCGTCCATATGAGGCGTGCGCTAGCGTCGCGTTGGAGTGCAATCGTGCGCGCGCGGCGATCATCGAGCGCGAGTGGCAAGCCGCGGCTCAGCGCCAGCGCGATCGAGGCGGCCTCGCCGTCGCCGACATACTGGGCGACGTCGACGAAATGCTCGATCTCGGCTGAGCTCAGCGTTACGACTTTGACATTGGGCGAAATTCGGAACGGGTGCTTGGCTTCGTCATAGTGGCGCCTGGTCACCGGACAGCGGCCCACTTCGTCCAGAACCTGCTCGGGGACATGCGCACAAAACTGAAGCGCTGCGAGAATCTTCCAAGGCTGCTCGGTGGCCAGCAGGTTGATCGCGACGCTGGCGTCCAAGACGAGCGGGCGAAGCTGGGCGCTTTTGTCAATCGCCATCCAGCGCGCCCACGGTGTCGAGCACGATCCTGAGCTCAGTGCGCTCGAGCGCCAGCATGTCGCAAAGCTGCCCCTCGCTGAGCGCCTCGCGCTCGAGGGCGATGGCGACGAGATTGGCGAGGCGGGGCGCCAGAATTGGCGGGCGCTCTTCCGGCTGCGGGTCACCCAGCACTTGGGCGTCGAACTCCGGCCCGTAGCCCCGGCGTTTGACCGATTCCCATTGTCCCTCAGGCACAAGGTCGAGTTCCTCAAGCCGCAAGCACATGGATTGCGTCGCCACGCCGAACGCGTGGCGCAGGATGATCAAGTGGCGGAGCTTGAAGCCGCCTTCGGCGGCGGCGATGTCTTCGAATCGCCGCCGCACGGTCGGCGCCGGCATCAGGAGCGAGGTGGCGAAGCGCTTGGCGAAGCGTTCTTCAAGCGCGACGTAGTGCTCGTCTTCCTCCGAGAACACATCGGCATGCGTCCGCGAAGCGACGAAGTGAGCACATTCGTGCGCGAGTGAATTGCGCCGCCGGACGCGCGGATGGCTTGCATTGATCAGCATGCAGGCGCCGACGGCGGGATCGTAGGCGTAGACGCCGGAGACTTTCGACGGCAGCGGCCGCATGAATACCCGCACGCCCAATTCGAACTCCAACACCGATGCGAAATCCGCGATCGGACCTAGGCCCACACCAAGGCGGTGACGGAGCGCGGCCGCGGCGTCCTCTGCTTGCGCCGGCACCGCCCCGGCGCGCAATTGCAGCGGCGACGGATAGTCTTGCCGAAGCGGCGTGCCGGCGATGCGTTCAAGCTCCACCGAGGCTGTAGCCATGCGCGTCAAGAGATCGATGGCGTGGCGCTCATCGGGTCCAAGGTCGGCGCCTTCTTCGACGCGGCGAAACTGGGCGGCGAGATCAACATGCACAGCTTCCGCGCTGACGAGGCGGCTGACGCTCGTCTTGTAGAGCTTGGCGAAGGCGACGAGTTCGTCCGGTTTGACTTTTCGTTGGCCGTTCTCGATTGCGGTCAGCGTGGTGCGCGCAAGCGTCATGGCGTTCGCGGCCGCGTCCTGAGTGAGGCCCGCTGCGGTGCGCGCGAGCTTCAGACGTTTGCCGAGTTCTTCCGGCGGGAGCATCTGGGCGTTCATCTGCGCGCCGCTCGTCAAGCGGCCATCGGGCGCAATACTGCGTCGTCCGGCAACGTCTCAGCGTAGGCGTTGACTTCGCGTCGATGTGCTTCGGCCAAGCGCATGAGGCGCGTCAGCGCGGTGTCGGGTGCGGAAGGGTCGATATCCATGCATTCGCCCTGAAGCCTGGTCAGACCATCGCCGCGCCCGGCCAGTTCCGCGAACTCGCGCATTGAGCGCAGGCTGTGACGCAAGATGTCAGCTTCATTGTCGCTGAAGCGCCGCCGGCCGCGGCGATCCGCGAGCGTGAACGAAGGACTGGCCGCATCGAAACCATAGGTGTCGCCGGTCGTGTCGAGCCGCGCCGCGTGCGCTGAAGTGCGGCGCAGCATGCAGCCACCGCAGAAGCCGCAGCCGGCCGTTCCGAATTTGTGGTAGTGATTGTTGGAGCACGATTGCGTCGCCGCCCACGCTACGGCGTTGGCGCCTGCGCGCTCGGCCATCAACGCTAGCACTTCGCCTTTAGTGCGCCAGAGCTGCGGCTGGACGAACTTCACCGGCGCCGGCAGCAGCGCGCCGAGCCATTCTTCCAGCCTGCGCACGAACACGGGATGGGTGCTTCGGAAGGGCCATTCATTGGCGAAGGGCAGGAGCGAGGGCGCAAGGCTGCCTTGGCCGTTTTCGGCGATCACCACGAGGTTTGCGCCGGACGCCGACGCCGCAAGCGCGGCAAACAAGAAGAACACGAAGGCGCGGGTGCGATAGCTGGGCTCTGGGTGGTCAACCCCCAGTACGCTCAAAGGCACGTGCAGCAGTTTTTCTTCGCTCTTCTTCTTGTTGCGCGTGGTCGTACGCACGCGCCAAATCTGAGCGCCGGGATGTTCGGCGCACAGCAGGAGGTGCTGCGCAAAGGAATCGAGCCCGTCCGAATAGGGCATGACCGCAGCCGGCGCCGGGCCAGGGAACGGCAAGCCCTGCACCTTCATCGGCGCGTCGGTGCGTGCTTCAAACCTGATGATCCAAGCATCGCCGGTGAGATAGCGCAGCACGCGCGCGAGCGCTGGCGCGGCGGCCGTCAACGACCCGTGCTCGAACGCTGGCACGGTGAGTTCTAGCCGGCGCGCCCAAGCGGTGGCGCGCTTTCTGGTGACCTTGCGGTCGGCCCACCAGATCGCGCCGCAGAGCATGATGAGATCCTGCGTCAGGGCGGTGTCGGCAGAGAGGCAGAAGTGGGCGATGCGCTCCTGGTCGATCGCCAGCGCTGGCGAAACAATAAGCGCGGCGCTACCGTTCTCGCTGAAGCGCGCGCTTAGATGACGGTCGACGTGAACGGAAGCGGCCTTGCCAACGTGCGCAATCATCGGCCTTGCTCCTTCTTGTTGTTGTCGCCCGGCGCCAGCATTTCATCGGGATTGAGGCCCTCGGCCTTGGGCTCGATCTTTTGCTTTCGCAGGAACGCGTCGCAGATTTCGCTGATGCGCGGGTTGGTGACGGCGCTGCGCAGCGCGGCCTCGACCGCGGCGCGGTCGTAAACCCGGCCTTCGACCATACGGCAGTCGAATTCGCGCATGTAGCTTTCGCGCTGATGTCCCAACGCGTTGTTGAGAGCCGCGCGAAAACCTTCCGCGCCCGTGGCGGCCCTGAGCTCTGCGACAAGCGTCACTTCGAAGGGCGTCGCCGGCTCATAGCCGGCGATCAGTTCGTGCGCGGCGAGAAAGCTGGGTTGATCCTGCAATTGCCGGAGAAGGGACTTTAGGCTGTTGCTGAGGCCAGCGTTCAGTTCGTAGTCGCAGGCTTTCACCGCCGCATCGTTGAGGCGGTCGGGGTTGGCACGGTCGGCCGCGTTGAGGCCGAGCCGAAACAGCTCCTGCCAAGCCGGAGGGCACTTGGCTGTCTTGTGGAGGTCGTCACGCATGGGAACCGTATATGGGTAGAGTCACTGCCCGTGTCAAATATTATGCTGTATAATATCTGACATTGTCGGACTATGTGGGCTTGGGATGCTTTTCTAAGCATCGAGTTATCCAGTTGATATCTTACTGAATGTCGAATTAGTTTGATGTTTACGGATGACGCGATATATAAAGTGATATCAGGCAGGGAAATTGATATCCCATGCAGTATCAAGTTCAATTGAGCGCCATCGGCGGCGCGCTGCGCCAAGCCCGAGAGGCCAAGGCCTGGAGCCAGCGTGAGCTTGCGGCGCGGAGTGGCGTCACTCAGGCTAACATCTCCAAGATCGAGACCGGGCAGGTGGATCCGCAATTCTCCACCATCGTCGAGTTGGCCCGCTTTCTCGATCTCGAAGTCACCTTGGCGCCGCGTCAGGCGAGCCCTGCGATCGAGGCGATCATCCGCAGCGCCAGCGCCGCGCACGTGCCGCCGCAAGTGGCGCGCGATCTCGATCGCATCAACGCCGCAGCGCGCGTCATGCATCAGGACGGCGAAGACCTGCTGGCCGAAGCGCCGGCGTCGTTTCATCAGACCGTGCAGCGCCTGGGCGAAACCGCGGCGCTTCTCGCACTTGCTGGCACGTCGTTCGCCGCGCCGTTCGCGGCGCGGGAATTGTCGCGCATCGCTGCGCAAGTGAACGCCGCGCAAAAGCTGGTGACGCCGACGGCCGGTGCCAGGAGCGACTTCGTGCGCCGCAATCCGAAGATGATCGAACAGGCGGAACGGCGCCTCGCCGAGGCTGTGCGCGGGCTGTCAGTGCTGCGCAACACCGTCGTTCACCGCGCCGATGATGCGCAACGCCCCGCCTATGTGCCCGACGACGAGGACGGTGTGTGATGGCGCCTTCGCTTAACATCCTTGAGGTTTTGCTTGGCGATCGCGTCATCGGCACGCTCACGCGTCTCGACGGCGACCAGGTGCTGTTTGCGTTCAATCAGGCCTATATCGACGACGAAGCGCGCCCAACGCTCTCACTATCCTTCAAGAGCGCGGCGGGGAGCTTGATCACCCAATCGCGCCAGACGCAGACCAAACTGCCGCCGTTCTTCTCCAATCTGCTGCCGGAAGGGGCGCTACGAGAATACCTTGCCAAGCGCGCCGGCGTGAACGCCGAGCGTGAGTTCTTTCTGATTTGGGTGCTTGGCCAAGACCTCCCCGGTGCGCTCGTCGTGCGGCCGGCCGACGGACAGGCGCTGCCGCCTGGTCTCGAAGACGAGCTTGCGCCGCGCGCGTCCAACGCGCCGCTGCGCTTCTCGCTTGCTGGCGTCCAACTCAAATTCTCCGCTTTGGAACGCGCCGCGGGCGGGCTCACCATTCCCGCGCGCGGCGTTGGCGGGGAGTGGATCGTTAAGCTGCCTTCACTCTCGCACGCGCATGTCGTCGAGAACGAGTTCGCTATGATGAGCCTTGCGGGGGCGGTTGGGATTGAAGTGCCAGAATTCCGGATGGTGCCGCTCGACGAGGTCGAAGGCCTGCCCGATGGGCTGCCGCCGACGCAACCCAACGCATTCGCCATTCGCCGGTTCGATCGCACGCACGAGGACGGCGGCAAGATCCACATCGAAGACTTCGCTCAGGTGTTCGGGCTCTATCCGACGCGCAAATACGGCACCTTGAGCTATGCCAACATCGCCAAGGTGATCTGGACCGAGGCGGGCGAGGACGACACGCGTGAGTTCGTGCGTCGGCTCGTGTTCAACGCGCTGATTGGCAATGGCGACATGCACGCGAAGAATTGGTCGCTCATCTATCGCGACGGGCGAAGCCCGCGGCTCTCGCCTGCGTACGATTTCCTTTCGACCCTGTCGTATATCGAGGGCGACGGTCTGGGCCTAAAGCTTGGCCGCGTGAAAGCATTCTTGGAATTGACCTGGGATGAGTTCGACTACCTTGCGGCCAAAGCAGGGCTGCCGCAGCGTCTGGTCTCAACAACGGGGCTCGAAACCGTTGAGCGTTTCCGGGAGGTTTGGGCGAAGGAGATCCGTCACTTACCGATGCCTGCCGCCATTCGCGCACCGATCGAGACACACATGGCAAGACTTCCCATCATGCGACCGATCTGATCGAACTATGGCGACGAGATCGGGCATTGCCTTGGCCGTGCTCTTTAACATCAAAACCGCATTCTAACATGACTGATGTTAAGGTGATGAAGGTGTTGGCTGGCGGGTCCAGGGCAATTTGAGGCGCTGGATACCCGCGCTTGGATGCTCATAGCGGACATTCCTTGGGTGAAGGCCAACTTATCGCGCCCAAATCGGCGACGCTTGCGGCTCCCCTGACACGAGCGGTCCCGTCACGCGACGCAACCGCCGGTGCGCCCAAGCTGGTGCCTAAAGTTTGGAGTAGTCGTAGTTTGGCTTGATGTGGGCGTTGAGATAGGAACCCTTCGAGTCAGTCTGCATCAGCTCGTCAAAACGCCATTGCTCAACATTGTAGTAGACATAGGTTTCGCCGGATTTGTGGAAACGGACATGCAGCTCCATCGTTGCAGGGTCATATCCGATCGCCTCAATATTGGTTGAATCAATGTATATCATCTCAGGCATTGGTTTCGTTCTCCTCCCCGTTGTTTTCGCCATCAACCTCAACGGACGTTGATTGCGCGCGCCAGTTGGCGAGCGCTCTGTGATAAAGCGCGCCATCGGGACGTGTTGGCGTCTGCCACACGTCGGGAAGTTTCGGATCGTCCCCGATCGGTTTTCGTGCCGCCTTGCGCACGCGGACCCGAGAAGGAATATGCATCACTTCGCCAAGGAAGATGCCCTCACCCGTACGCAGCGAGGGAAGCTGCTCGACCAGGCCTCCAAGGTCGTCGGGAACGGCGGCCGCGACTTTGGAACGATCGGCCGAGTTCGTGATGCGCAGCGCGATCATCGAGCCGCATTGGCTGAGTATCGTTCCGTCGATCTCGGAGGGGCGCTGCGTCACCAGCATCAGGCCCGTGCCGTATTTGCGGCCTTCCTTCGCAATCAGCGACAGCGTGCGGTGCGCGGAGCTGTCGCCGCCTTCCGGCACGAAGCGGTGCGCCTCGTCCAGCACGACAAGAAGCGGCTGCTGCCTTCCGCCAATCGGAAGGTCCTGCGCCCAGAACAGCATGTCGTAGACGACCCGCAGCATCGTGCCGACGACGGTTGGCAGCACTTCTGACGGCAGACCGGAAACGTCAAAGATCGTGATCGGCTTATCGTGACCGATCCAGTCGCGGACAAGCGAATCCAGGTCGCTTGCGACGTTGCCGTTGAGTTCCGGCGCGTAGCCGCCGCCCGGCGAGAACAGGAAGGAAAAGCGCGCGTCCTTGAGGCGGCTGCGCATAAGGTCGAGCTGGCGCTCGATATTGCGCTTGCGCGAATTCTTGTAGGGTGCCTGATTGTAGGCGCTCGCCGCCGGATATCGGTCTGATCTCAGTTGTTCGGCATCGCCGATGGCTTCAGCCGCATTCGCATTATCCGCTGTCTGGTTTTGGCTCACCGGGAAAGTGAGCCGCTCGAACTGGTCGAGTTCATACCAGAGCCTCTTGATGCTGAACGGAACCGGCGAGTCGGCGGTCAGCGTCTCCGGCGGCGGCGGAACCGCGAGGTGTTGTGCGGCCGCGACCTTCATGTCGAGAACTTCGTCGCGGATCGACGCCTCGTGATTGGGTTGCAGGCCGCCAAGGACAAGCTGCTGGAGCTCGGAAAACGGCAGCGCCCAGAACGGCACCCATAAGGGACGCTCGCCCGCTTGCTCGTTTGGCCGGACGCGAAACACGCGCGCCTTATCGCCGAGGGCCGTCGCATACTCGCCGTGCGGATCGATCACGATGGCGCGCGCATTCGGCAAGCTGCCGTCAGCGACGGTTTCAAGCAGCACGGTGACAAGATTGGATTTGCCGGCGCCTGTCGATCCGACGACGGCGCTATGGCGGCTGACCAGTCCGGCGACGCTGACATCGGCTGAAATGCCCGACGCGGCTGCAATCCGCCCTACGGAGATTGTGCCCTTCTTGCCTTTGGCCCAGCCATAAATGACCTTGAGGTCATCGTTGGTGACGAGGTGGACCTCATCGCCGACGGTCGGATATTGGCCGACGCCGCGCTCGAACTCACCGCCGAGCGCCTCGCCGAACAGCACGACAGTCATCCAGCGATAGCCGGAGAGCCGCAGGCGCGCGTCATCATCGAGCGAAGCCGTGACAAGCTCGGGCGAGCCGCCGGGCGGCGCTGCGTCTGCGCCGATCTGGGTACAGACGGCGTAGAGGTTCGTGTAGCCGAGCGGGACGCGTAAAAAGCCGCCGATCTGTCCGACACGGTAAGACTCGCCGCCGATCAGCACGAGAGTCGAGGGCATGTCCTCACGAAGGCGGACGCGAACGACCGCGCCGCTGACGGAGGCCACTTGGCCGATATATGTCGGGTCGGTGAGCGGCATGAAGTGTCAGCTCGCCGTCATCGTTTGCAGGAAACGGCAAAACCGCGCGAAATCGCCGATATTCATGCGGCAGGTGGTTGTGTCTCCGCTCTTCGTAACATCTATAATTCCTTCTGCGAATGCCGGGCTTTCGGATGCGGACCAACGGCCGCGCCGTGAACCCAGAATGCCGGATTCGGGGCCGATGACGATGAGATTGGAACGCTGATAGGCGCGCTTGATGAGGCCGTCGGTCTCGGGAAGTTCTTCAAACTGGAGCGCGTAGACATGCGTGCGCGGGCGGTTTTCAAGCGCGCCGAACATGAGGCTGTTGATGTGCTCGTCCCCGAAGCCGAAGCCGGCGACGATCAGCAACGCGTCATCCTGTTCAAGGAACCGGGTAAGGCGATCGGAGAAAGCCGAATACGGTTGCTGCCGGGACTCGTCGTACTTCTGGAATGAAGGAAGGATCATTTCCCCGGCGGGGTCCGGCGCACCGCGGATGACACGCGGGCGGCCGCCATGTTCGGTGCGCCGCCATGTGACGGAGCCGTGCATCTTCCAGAGCCGCGACCAGACAGCGCCCGGCGCCGCCTCCGGCCGCCGCAGGCTGTCGGGATGGAAGAACGGCTGATAAGCCCCGACGAAGCCATCGAAGAACGGGACGCGTTCCGCCTCAAGGGCATGTTCGATCAGCACGTCGTAATTGATGGTGAATATCTCAACCGGGTGCTTGCGCGCCGTCTTGGAAAGCCAGCGCGCAAAAAGCCTGTGCAGAAAATCCGGGGGAAGTTGGGCAAGGTCGGGCGTGACTATTCCCGCAATCGATTTGCGGACGCATTCCTCAAGCGTTTTGAGGTCATCCGTCTTGAGCCCGGCGAGCGTGTCATTCTGACCGATGGCGCTCAGCATCATGCGCAGACGGGAAAGGATGTTCTCGACATTGGGCGGCTGACCATTGACCGCGCATTGTGTCTCGATGGCGGCCCACGCAGTCGCATACTTCTCGCCCATCTCTGCTGCGTTCTGCTTGCAGAGGGTGGTCAGGCCGGCGACAGCCGGGATCAACGGCTTGGACTGTCCGCCACCGTCCGGGACGGGGACGGCGCAAGACGTCCCGGCGCCAAAGAAGAACGCGATAGGTTTGTCGTGGCGCGCTAGGTGATCGCGCAAGTCGGCAAGCGCCTTCTGCGCGTCGTGCTGCGGTGCGTGTGCGCTCATTGGGCGCCTCCATCCATGACGGGGAGGGCTTCGAGCGCGTCGCGCAATACACGCGTGGCGCGGCAGTCATCTTCGTTGTAATCGAGGATGCGCTGGCGAATCTGCTGGTCGCCGGTCTCGATCCAGCGATGAAACCATTCAATCGACGCCGCGCCCGACGGGTGCGTGTCGCGCCAGCCAAATCCGAGATACTTGGCGAGCGTTTTGATGGAAAAATCCCATGTCGGCCACTCGGTCAGCTTCTTCACCACATCGTTGTAGAGGTCGATCGCGTGAGCAGGATCGAAAAGCTCTTCGATGTCATCGGCGGTGCAAACGGCAGGATATTTTTCCTGAAGCGCCCGGTAGATCGTGCGCTCGTACTTTGAGTAATAATAGATGGTGCAGGGGCGGCGTTCGCGGATGTAGTTCCAGGCGCGCGCAAAGGCTTCTTCCTCGGCCTCGCCGGTCGGCTGTTCCGCAAAAGCGGCGACAAAAGCTTCACTCGCATTGTCGCGCCGTTGCCGCTCGACAAAGCCGTGCAGGTAACAAACATCCCGCATCGGATCGACCTCGATGTCGAAGAAAAGTTCGCGGTCGTGGCCGGGAAATGCGATCGGTCCACGTGAATAGGGCGTAGAATCGGGCGTCGCCAGCAGCTGCGCGCGCCTGTGAAACTTCTTGAGCGTATCCAGGCCAATGCCGGGGAACAGGCTCTTCTTGCCTTCGATAAAATCCTCCGGGGCGGCGCGGGCAAAGCCCGCCACCGTTTGCACATGACCGTACATCACATCGCGTTTCGAGCGCCCCAGCTCGGGGATCATGGTGAGATCGTCGGTTTGCTTGAGGCGCTCCGTGCAGGCCGTGTACCAATGGCAAAGCTTGCAGACCGCGCCATAGGCGGGAAGCGTCGCGCTGGCGCCGCTGATAATCTCGCGTGCCGCGCCGAGCGCGTCCTCGTACTCGTCCCAGAGCGTGCGGCTGCCGCGCTTTCCGTAGGCGACCTCGAACTCATACGGCACTTCGCGGCCGTGAATGTCCCAGACGAAGGCGCGGCGTCCGCTCGACAAGCCCATGCGCTCAAGGATGTCGGTGTAGAGCCCAAGCTGTACGGCGTAGTGAATCTTGGGCTTGGAGTCGTTTTCGGGGCCCTCTTCGCCTGACCCCGACTTGATGTCGCCGGCGCAGTATCCTGCGTCGTCCCTCCGAATCAGATCGGGTTCGCCCAACAGATCGCCAGCCTGAATGCGCCCGCTGTAGATCAACGGCTCGCCGCGCTCCATCGCATCCAGCGTACGCTGTTCTTTCTCTGCGGCGCTATAGCCGGAAAGGTCGACGACCGGCTCTGTCAGGCCGGCAATGACTTCTTTTTCGTAGAGCGAGCCCCGCTCCCACAACAGCTCGACGAAGGCGTTGGGCTTGTCGCGTTTCGCGGGATCGCCGGTGAGGTCCATCGTCACCCGGTGCGGACACGCAACGAGGTCGTATAAAAGCGCTGCTGTTACAGGCGTGCTTGTCACCGCGAACTCCGACGATCCATTGCCTTCCGGTTGACCGAACCTGCCCACCAGTCGCCAGTGGCCGATTCGCACCAACCTAGAATAGCACAACCAAGGCAGGTGCTGGGCGGCTTCAAGGCCGTAATCGTGGTGGGCGCTGCCGAGAGTCAGCAATCATGCGTCCCGGCGTTGCATCGCCGTGCGCCAAGGCCGACCGGCGAGCAGGTCCGCGTAGCAGTCGTTCGGCCATGCGCCGAAACGACGACGATATTCAAGCTCTCCTGGGAAACCTGCTTGAAGGGCGCGTGAGGCGAACCGAGATGCGCGCCCGCTGGCAATGGCGTCAGCGCAGCCAGGGCCTGCGCCGCCATAAAATAGATGAGGCCGCCGCGGTGATGATGGCCGCGTTCAATGAGCTGGCGGGCCTCGAGAGCGCGCTGGCGTTGGCCGCCTTCTATCAGAGCATCAACGCGCGCCTTCGGCGCTTCGATCGCCCAAAACCATCGGCCGTTCTCGACGTGGTCGATCAACGAACGCCGCACGATCCGCGTGGGATCGGCAAGAAGCGCCTTGAACAAGGCAAGCTCGGCCTCGGAGGGCGGCTCGATCAGCGCGCCAATTGCGGCGTCCCTGATCGTGGCGACGATGGGCTTCTGAAACGTCAGAAGTGCGGGTGCTGCCTCTGAAGAGTCATGCCCGCTGGTCTCTATCCTCGTCCGTTGACTGCCGTCGACGCTTCTCCACCCAGGCGTCCAGATCTCTAGGGTCGTAGCGGACGGCGCGGTTGGTGGACTTGATAAATTTTGGCCCAACGCCGCGGCAGCGCATTTTGTCGAGGGTCGACTTGGAGAGCCCAAGGCGTGTGGCCGCTTGACGAACGTCCAAGAGAGCGCCGACGGGCGGCGCATGGGTAGTGGGAGCAAGACGAGATCTGGAGGTCTTCGCTGAAGGAGGGGACGGTCGTGTGGCGGTGGGTCTGGGGGGCGATAAGCTCTCGCCGAACAGCTCCATCTGGTTGAGGGGCGGATTTTGCCGCGCGCGGCTACGCTTCTTTGCACGTTTCACGGCGCGGCCTCCGGGGTGTGTAGCAACCGCGCCTGCGCAGTGGATGTCGCCAGGCGCCCGTTAACGAAGGCGACGACGTCCCGGTAGCGATATCTGATCGCCTTGGCGCCGAGCTTGACGAAGGGCAGGTCGACGCGACCGCTTTCACGCCACTTCTCCAGCGTTGTCGTCTTCACGTCGAGCAGGTCGGCGACGTCGGACGGCGAGAGGAGCCTGTTTTCGTCGGCAAGCATGAGCGGCTCCATCATGGCGCGCGAGCGATGAGGATGGGACTGTGTTCGGCCGGCGGCGGCGCATCATCGCGGCATTCGCGAACGCTGCGCACGACGCGGCCGGCCGTGAGATCGAGGAAGCATTCGACCACATCGCGCACATAGCCCTCGGTCTCGGGAATGGCGGGCACTCGCCCCAGGCGATCGACGCGGCCGGGCCCCGCATTGTAGGCGGCGAGCGCTAGCCGCACGTCGCGATAACGCTCAAGCATGCCAGCGATGTATGCGCCGCCGCCGGCGACGTTCTGTTCGGGATTGAACGGGTCGTCCACGCCGAGGTCGCGCGCTGTGCCGGGCATGAGCTGCGCGAGGCCTTGCGCTCCCGCCCTCGAGACGGCGTCAGGCCGATACGCGCTCTCCACGATCAGGATCGCGTGCAGAAGATTCGGATCGAGACTGTGCTCGGTTGCTACGCGGCGCACGATCGCGTCGAAGGGCTGCGGTGAGGGCGGAGTGTTGGGAAGCGGCGCAGGCGTTTGGGGTTCTTCCGCTGCGTCGACAAACAGGCCGCCGCCGGCGCCGCGCCAATCGGCGGATTGCGCCAGGGCGGGCGACACGGCGGTGCTTGCCGCCAGGAGCAAGGCGAGCATTCTCACCATGTCACGACGCTCCGGTAGATTCCGAGCACGTCGGCTTCATGCACAGGTCCGAAATAGCGGCTGTCGAAGCTCGATGCGCCGTGACCGCCAAGGGCGAAGACTTCGTCGCTGGCGAGCGCGCGGCATTCGCGCCATTGCGGCAGCGGCGCGCCGCGTGGATCGACATCCATCACAGGACGAAGCGCCCCGCCCACGCGTACGCCCGCGTCTTCCCGGCAAGCGCGATCGCCGGGCATGGCCGCGACCAGCTTGAGCAAGGGCGCCTCTGCCGGAAACCCCAGCGTATCGCCGAGATAAGCTTGGGCCGCAGCGGGTTGGCGAAACGCGATGATCGCGCCGCGTTCGAGAGAGGCGCCGTAATCGCGCACGTAGAGGCCCGTCGGCACGCTCGGCGTCATGTTGATCAGGAAGGTGACGCCCAGCATGCGCGGCGCCGCCGCGATCAGCGCGAGCACGAGAAAGACCGGGAGGAGCAAGCGGCAGGCGCAGACAATTTTCGGCTTCATTGCGGACGCTCCCCGTAAGGATCAAGGATGACATCGCGCGTGAGCAGCACCCGCACTGGCGCGCCGGCGCGAATGCGAATGGTCGGCCGCACTTGCAATTCGCGATCGACGAGCCGACCGGCGACCTGTGCGGCTTCAGCGGCGGCTGCGTCGCCGGCGTTGGCGATCAAGGATTGATCGTCGTCATCCTGATCGCGGGCGATTTCGCCGAGCGTGGTGATGGCGCCGCCGAGACCGATGGCGGCGAGCAGGCGCCCGCTATGATAATCGACCTGGTCGCGAAGCCCGGTTGCGCCAGAAGCGTCCACAGCCGGCATACCGCCGAGCGACAGGCTGACGCCGTTGGGAAACAGTATGCGATCCCAGACCAGGAAGGCGCGGCGCTGGCCATAGGCAACGTCGCGCTCATACCGCCCGAGCAGCCGCGCGCCCTGCGGCACGAGCAGGATATCGCCCGACACCGTGTCATAGACGTTCGCGGTCACGCGGGCCGCGACTGTGCCGGCAAGGTCGGTGTCAATCGCGGTTTCGAGCGCAGCCGGAATGATCGTGCCGGCCTTGAGTTCGTTGCGCGACAGCGGCGAAAGCGGCGCGCGGTCGAGATAGACAGCCGAATAATCTTCTGCGCGCGTCAGCCGCTCTGGCGATTGCGATTGGGAAGGCTGTACGCGCCGTTCGCTCTGGGCGAACAGCAAGGGAGACGATAGAGCGCTTTCCGCATCATCAGCTCCACGGTCGCGCGTTGGACGAGGCGCACGCGTGTTATCCGCGGTAGCCTCGCCAGCGTTGGCTGTGTCGGTTCCGGCAAGGCGTGAAGGGCCGAGCGCATCGGCAGGGGCCGCTTGCAGGCGATCATAGGAGGCCGGCGCCTCGCGGATGTGTTCTCCTGGCTGCGACCCGCCCGGTCGAGCGCGTTCGGCTTGCGCTTCTTCCTGACGGGCCAGGCGTGCTGCTTCTTTCCATTTCGGTGCGATGATGAAGCCAAAGGCGAGCGCGGCGGCGAAGACCGCCGCGGCGATCGCGCCCAGCACCATGAACGCTTTCTTGCGCGCTCTTGGCGGCGTCGGCGGATTGGCCCGCGCGTTGAGCGCGTCTTCAATCGGCCATTTCGGAGCGGCGCTCATGAGCTTACTCCCGTGCGTGTGATCCGCACCACGATCGGCCGGCGCGCGCCGAGGCGTAGTTCGGCGCGTTCGAACAATTGGTCGACGACATAGGTGAGGCCGCGCACGCGATAATTGACGAGTTGGGCGTCGCCATCCGGACCGATGATGAAGAGCGGCGGCAATTCGCCGTGCGCTGCTACCGCCGGGAAGCGGATATAGGTCTTGGCGCCATCATCGAATACGGCCTCGGGCGTCCATGCCGGTGCGCGTTGTCCGAGCCGCGACGCCACGCGATAACGAGTCTCCAGGCGATCGAGCGGCAGCCGCGTGCCGGCCGCACTTGCGCCTTCAGTGACCAGCAAGGTCTCCAGATCGGCATGATCGAACGTGTCGGGATATTCCCAAGCAACTGCGGCGTTGAAGGCGTCCGCCTGCGCGGTGGCGCGCAACGCAATCATGTAAACCCGCTCGCTGGTAGTGAGCACGAGATTGGTCGAAAGACCCTGGCGCAGAGGCTTCAACACCACGTGCGCGCGCGCGTCAGCGCCTGAGCCGGATGTGGTTTCAGCGACCTGCCAGCGCACGGTGTCGCCCGCGACCATCGAGACGATCCGTTCCCCCGGACGAAGTGAGATCACCGTCACGCGTAGCGGCGTGGTGTAAATCTCGTAGATGCGCCCAGGCTCGTACGAGAACACCTGAACACCGTTGAGGAAGGCGTCGCCGCGCGATGGCGCCAGCGCGTCGGAGTTTGCGGCGCGGATTGCGGGCAGACCGCGCGGCTCGCGGCGCCGCGATGTTTCACGAATTGGCGCGGGCTCTGGTGGTGGCGTTTGCACCGCCGGCGTTTCGACAATGCGGCCGCGAATGGCCTCCGCGTCCTCGGCGGGCGCGACGACTGTCTCAGCCATGGGCTGCGTGCTGGCCGGCGCGTGGGCGCAGGCCGTGAGTGCGATGGCGAGCACGCAAGCGCTGGCGCCAGTTACGAAGCGTCGGTCGACCATGACACGTCCTCAATGTGAAGGCCCAAAGGATTGGCGCGGAGTTGCGCTTCGGTGCGCGGGCGATCGATGCGCACGGTGATCAGCGCCCGCCAGCGTTCGCTGCGCGCGCGCTGGCCGTTGACGAAAGTATCTTCCCGCCATTGCAGATCGAACGTCTGCTCTGAACGGGGAATGACGTTGAGCACCTCAACCGTCACGGCTTCGCGCCCGATATTGGCGAACGGATCGCGTTCTTGTGCAAACGCGTTGAGGAAGCCGGCGACGCGCGGCGTCGCCAGATCATAGGCGCGCAACCAGTTTTGCCGGATGACGATTGGATCGATCGATTTCGAGCGCACCAGCCGCACCCAATCGGCAAGGAAGTAGGCCGTCTGCGCTTCGGTTGGACGATAGCTTCCGTCAGCGGCGGTGATGCGGCTGGTTTGCCCGTATTGGTCGGTCTCGACGATGAACGGGGTCACGGTGGCGCGGCTTGCTTGCACCCACCAGCCGGCGCCCAGAAAGACTGCGACGCCCAAGGTGGCGAACGCCATACGCCGCCAGTTGCGCGCATGCGAGAGCGTCAAGCCCATGCGGTCGTCCCACATTTGCTGCGCTTGCTGAAAAGGCGTCTCCACGGCGATTGAGGCGCGATGGGTCGAGCGCGTTTTGAAGGGTGACATGGCCTCAGTCCTCTTTCTTCATGTTGGGCTGGATGGAGCCGGAATGTTCTTGGCTCGGCATGAGCTGGCGGGCGGTGTTGGCGATCAGGAAGGCGCGCAATGCTTGGTCCTGACGTTTGACGCGAGGCGTCTTCTGCGACGCGGTGGGAGATGAAGCAGCGCCGCCGCTTGCCGTTGGAGACGATGCCACTGCGCTCGACGGTGATGAAGCGCCGGAAGATGGTGCAGCGGCGGCGCCGGAGGGCGATGAACTGCTTCCGCCTGAAGGGGCGCTCCCGCCGCCGCTACTGGGTGACGAAGGCGGCGCGGGCGGCGGCGATTTGGGCGGCGGCAAGCTCGGGCTGTTCCCGCCGCGCGGACCGGAAACGGCGCCCGCCGCTGCGCGTGCGCTTTGCGCCATTCCGCCGGAGATGCCGCGCATCACGCCGAGAGCTGCGCCGCCTCCGCGCAGTGCGCCCCATGTCGCGAGAGCGCCCGCGCCGCCCATGACGAGGCCAGACGTGATCGCCGCACCGGCGCCCAGATTAGGCCCGCCGGTGATGAGCGAGGCCGCTAGATTGGGAATGAAGATCGCGAGCATGGCGAGCATGAGGCTCGCGGTCAGCACGGTGAGCGCTTCATAGATGTCGGCGTCGGGGCTCGGCGTTAGTTGGTCGAACACCGCCTGCGCGCCCGAGACGATGAGGGCGAGAGCGAGAATTTTGAGGCCGGCGGAGATGACGTAGCCGAGCGGGCGTTCGGCGAGGAACGCCGATTTCGACCAGATGCCGAACGGCAAGAGCACGAAGCCCGCGAGCGTCACGATTTTGAACTCGAGCAGCGCCACGACGATCTGGATCGCCAGGATCGCGAACGCGATCATGATGCCGAGCATCGCGAAGGCGAAGATGAGCGCATCGACCATGTTGCCGAGGACGTCGAGCGCCGAAGATGCCGCCTGCGGGCTTTCGCCGATGGCGCGGACAATTTCCCAGCCGGTTTCGATGATGGCGCCGGGATTGAGGAAGTCGCTGGCGCTCAGCGACGATCCGCCGGCGAGGAGGCCAAGCTCGATGAACCCGGCATAGAGCGTTTCCGAAAGACCCTGCCAATCGTTGATCAGATAGGCGAAGAAGCCGATCAGGAGGATCTTCGAGAAGCCGGCGGCCAGCGAGGCGCGGTTGTCGGAGAGCGCCCAGTAGATGCCGGTCAGCGCGACGGTCAGTACGATCATGATGCCAAAGAGGCCATTGACCGCGCCCGCGACGTTCGCGAAGCCGGCCGTGACGGTGTTGGAGAACACCGTCATCAGATCATTGGAGACGCCGCTATCAACGGGCATGTGCTCTGTCCTCAGCGCCGCGCGTTAGGGAGCGGATCGAAGTCGGGCGGCGGCACGTCGCTCGCTTCACGGCCCCAATTGCGATCATGGGTTTCGCGCGATTGCGCTTCGCGCGCCGCGCGCGCGGCGGCTTCAGCGCCGGCCATGCGGGTTTGCGCGGCGAGCAGCACTTCCAGGCTCTCCAATTGTTCGGAGAGGGCGCCGATGGCCTGGTTGGTTGCTTGAATGGCGCTGGTCTGACCCTCAGCGCCGCGAGAGGCGGCAAGCGCGCCGCTCATGCGGCCGGCGCGATCGCCGCGGCGCGCTTCGATTTCGGCGGCGATGGAAAGCGTGTCTGCGACGGTGTCGCGCGTCGCTTCGACGCGCGATTGCGCGTCGCCAACCATGTCCATCAGCGTCCGACCGGACAGATCGCCGGGATAGAGCGCTTCGACTTGATCGCGGAGGCGGCCGGCTTCGGCCGAGATGCCTTGGATGTCGGACACCAGGCCATTGATGTCGTCTAGCGCGGCGCGGATTTCGTTCGCCTGGTCGAACGGCGAGGTCGCCAGCATGCGCGCTTGCGCCTCCAATTGCGAAGTCAACAGCGTCACCTGCTCGATGGCGTGCTTCACCTGCAGCAGGTTTTGCGCAAGGTTCGTGGGATCGATAACCGTCCACTGCGCGTGCGCAGGCTGGGCCGGGGCTACGGCCGCCAAAGCGAGTGCGGCGGCGGCGACGTTAGGGAGCCAGAGCGATGTCTTCGGCATTATCCTTCTCCATAGGTGGCGCGAATGCGTCGATGAGGGCGTCGACTTGGGTGAGCCCCTGAGCTTTGAGGAATTCGGCGGCGAAGCTGTCGCGCCCGGCGCGCGCCAGGGTCGCATCGATCAGGCTCTGGTCTTGCGGCGCGGAGGCGCCGCAGATGGCGAGGGCTGCGCCATTGAGGCGAATGTCGATGAGCCGGCGCCCGCCAGGCTGGCGCACATAATAGGCGCGCTTCGGCGCGGCGAAGGCGATGAGCTCAAGCTGGCGGCGGGTGAGGCCAAAACCGTGATAAAGCTGGGCGCTTTGCGGTTCGAGCGCGCGCGGATTGGGCAGAAAAATCTGCGTCGGGCAGGATTCGATCAGCGCCGAGGCGATGGAGGAGCGTGCAACGTCGTCGAGGCTCTGGGTGGCGAAGACGACGGCGACATTCTTCTTGCGCAACGTCTTCAGCCATTCGCGGATCTTGGCCGCGAAGCGGGTCTCATCGAGAAAGAGCCAAGCTTCGTCGAGCACCAGCAGGGTTGGGCGCCCGTCGAAGCGCAGCTCGATCTCATGGAAGAGGGCCGAGAGCACAGCGTTCATCGCCGACGGCGCCGCCATGAGGCTCTCCATCTCGAAGCAGACAAAGGGCGAGACCGCGACGCGCGTTTCGGCGGCATCAAGCAGGCGGCCATGCGGCCCGCGCAACGTGAAGGGTTCGAGCGCGGCAGCGACTGCGCGGTCCTGCAGCAGCGAAGCGAAGATAGTGAGCGTGCGCTGCGACGCTGGCGCCGACGCCATCGTTTGCAATGTGGCCCAGATCTCCTCGCGCGCCTTGGGCGTGATCTCAACACCGGCGGCGGCGGCGAGGTCGGCGATCCAGTCGGCGGCCCACACGCGCTCGCTTTCATCATCGATGCGCGCGAGCGGCTGCAGCGCCATTTTGGAGGCCTCATCGGCGTCGGGGCCAAGCGCCAACCATTCTCCGCCGGCGCACAATGTCGCCGCACGCGCCGAGCGTCCCTTATCGAAAAAGAGCACTTGCGCGTTCGGATAACGGAAGAATTGCAGCGCCAGGAAGGAAAGGAGCGCGCTCTTGCCTGCGCCTGTCGGTCCGACGATCATGGCGTGACCGACATCGCCGACGTGAAGTGAAAACCGGAACGGCGTGGCGCCGGCCGTGCGCGCCAAGAGAAGCGGGGGGCCGCCCAGATGCGCGGCGTTTCGCGGCCCTGCCCACACGGCCGACACAGGCATGAGGTCAGCCAGATTGAGGCTGGAGACAATCGGGCGGCGCGGATCGGCATAAGGCTCGCCGGGAAGCGATCCAAGCCACGCCTCCACCGCATTGAGGTCTTCGACCTTGCCGATAAATCCCTGCGCGTTGAGCGCCGCGACGACAGCGCGGGCCTTATCGTCGGCGATGGCTGTGTCTGTATCCGTCACGGTGACGGTCAAAGTGAGATAGCCATAGGCGCAGGCGTCGGAGCCCAGGCATTCGAGCGCGCCATCGCATTCGGCGGCTTTCACTTCCGCGTCGGTATCGACAAGCGGGGCTTCTTCCTTGGTGATAGCTTCGCGCAAGAGCGCGCCCATGCCTTTGCGCTTGGCGAACCATTGCTTCCTGAGACGTGTGATTTCACGTTCGGCCGCCGCCTTGTCGAGCGCGATCCAGCGGCACACCCAACGCAAGGGGAAGGAGAGTTCTCCAAGTGCATCGAGCGCGCCGGGCGCTGTGTTGGCGGGGAAACCGCGCACCGAAACAATACGCAAATGCTGCTCGCCCAATTGCGGCGCCAGGCCGCCAAGAATAGGCGTGTCGGCGAGCGCGACATCAAGAAAGCTGGGCTGCGACCCCGACGCGACTTTGTGCGGGCGCGTCGATACACAGGCATGGAGATAGGTCAGCGTCTCCGCTGCATCCAACAGGCGCGCTTCGGGCAAGGCGGTGGCGAACACGTCGACCAGGCCGAGGACATCGCGTTGGAACTGATCGAGGTGACGGCGCCAATCGCGATCTTCGGCGCCGCGATCGAACAGCATGCGCTCGATGCCGCTCGCGCGATCTATCGGCGGCGCCCAGGTGAAGGTGGCGAAATAATCGGTCTCGAACGCGGCGCCATGGGCGTCAAAGCCGGCGCGGCGTTCTGCGTCAACGATGGCCGAGACTGCGTCGGGGAAGTCAGATTCTGGATAGGGGTCGGCGGGCCGGCGGCGCGCTTCGACATGCAGGCACCAATTGGAGCCCAAGCGCTTCATCGCATTGTTGAGCCGCGCCCGCGTCGCCATCAATTCTTCGGGCGCGGCGCTCTCAAGGTCCGGCCCGCGAAACGCGACGCTCACCTGCAGCGAGCCGTCCTTGTTGAGCACGATGCCCGGCGCGACCATCAGCGCCCAAGGCAAATGGTCGGCCAGATGTGCAGGGCGTTGGCGAAACTCGTCGAGGAAGCGCAACGTAGATCCTCCGTTAGGCGTCGAGAAAAGCGGGCAAGGTCAAATGGCGGCGCAGGACTTCGAGGAAGCGCGCGTCCTGGCGAGCTGCCCACAGACCGACAGCGTGCGCGATCGCCCACCAGATGAGCCCCAGCCACCAGAGTTTGAGCGCAAGCCCCAGGATTGCGGCGATGGTGCCCATCAGGATCGCGTATTCGCGCGGCACGCCGGCCATCAGCACCGGCTGCGTCAGCGAAACCGCGATCGGCGCCTCAAACCCTTCCGGGCGTTCATAGGCGCTGGTGAGGGAGCGCTCGCTCATGTGCGTTCAGGCCGCCGGGATGACGAAACCGCCACCGAAGCCGAACCAATCCAGGAAGAAGGACGCGGCCGCAAAAGCAATGGCGACGCCGAACAGGATAGAGATGCCGCGTCGCATGCCTGATCCACTTTCGGAGAACGCAAGGCCAAGACCGAACACGGTCACGGCGATGACGGCGGCGGCCTGAGCGACAGGGCCTGTGATGGAATCCACCACGTCCTGCATCGGCGTTTCCCACGGCATGCCGGAGCCGGCGGCGTACGCGGGCGCGACAAGGATCAGCGGCAGCGCCGATGCGATAAGAGCGATGCGCGTGCGGCGCTCAGTCGTGCGAGACATGAGTAGCGTCCTCCGTTCATGAGCGCGTTTCGGCTCGCACGGAGAGGCAGCAATCTCGGCGCCTGCGGCCATCAATGGCGCAGGTGCGTTCGTTGAAAAGAATTGTCACTGGTTGAATGGAATTCAACGAAAAGCGCGTGACAGCAGGTTGACTCGCGTCGCTATCCCGGTGTGGACGAAAAGAGCGCCAGATTGCTTCACTTTGGCGATTCCTACGGGGCTTTCGAGTGTCCGATTTTGGGGCAGCGGCCTTTGCACGCATGTTCGGGGCGCGGCCTCGGACGAGGTCGCGTCCGAAAAGTCTGGGAGGTTTGCGCCAGCAGCGCCTCAACAGGGAGTCCGGGGTTGCGCGTCGCTGACTGCGTGATTCGACGCGAGGTCGCTCGTCGCCGCGGCGGCTATCGCCGCGCGGTGGAGTGGATGATGGACTCGACGTGCCGTCCATCTCGAGTCCGGCGAATGAAAACGACGAGGTCGATCGCATGCGCGATCGCCCGTTTGGGAATCTGGGCGGTGACTTCGGCGATCAGATCTTCCATCCGATGCAGCGCGTCCTCGGCGGAATTGGCGTGGATGGTCGATAACCCGCCAGGGTGGCCCGTATTCCAAGCCTTGATCGTTTCGAGCGCGGCCGCGCCGTCACGGATTTCACCGATGACGATGCGGTCGGGGCGCATGCGCAACGAGTCGCGGACGAGATCGGCAACGCCGATCGGCTTTGGCGCGCGCCGCGTCAACGTGGGCACGCAGTCCCAAGCCGAGCACTGGAGCTCCGGCGTATCTTCGATCAGAAAGACGCGGTCCTCGGCAAAGGCGGGGAGGGCGAGCACAGCGTTGGCGAGCGTCGTCTTGCCCGACGACGTGCCGCCGGCGATGAGAACATTCTGCTTGGCGGCGACTGCGTCGCCGATTTGAGCGGCTTGTGCATCGGACATGACGCCGTCGCGGACATAGTCCTGCAGCGTGAAGATGATGGCTGGCCGCTTGCGGATCGAGAACGTCGGCGATGTTGTGATCGGCGGGAGAAAACCCTGAAACCGCTCGCCGGTTTCTGGCAGTACGCCCGACAGGCGCGGCTCCTCGCGCGTGACGGTTTCACCCACGTAGTCGGCGATCAAACGTATGACCCGCTCGCGGGCGGGCGCGTCCAACGTCGCCCCGGCATCGGATCGTCCGGCGCGCAGCCGGTCGATGACGATGCGACCATCGGGATTGGCGAGGATTTCGATGACGTCGGGTGTCGCTAAGGCCGTGAGGATGGCAGGGCCGAGTGCATGCCGCAGCGCTTCCAGCCGGCGTTCGACAATGATTGGATGTTCACCCGCCCGCCGCATCAGTCTTGTCCTTCGCTCGCCGCCGCGATGTCGCGGACGCGGCCTGCAGTAATGTTGGCGAGCACGCGCGCCAGCATGCGGTCGACCATGGCGTCCACACGCATCTCCATCGTCTCGCTGGTGTCCTCGTCAAAGCCGCCGTGGAGAAGAAGCGTGCGCGCGACTACGACCAGCAATTCCTGCTGAATCATCGCGTCGCGCGCCGAGGCCTTCATATGATCCCCAAGCCGCCGTTCGAGTTTAAGCAGGCGATCTTCCGCATCTCCCTTTCCGGCAAGCCCCCTCGCCAGAGCGCGGACAGCGGTCGCTGAAACGCTGGCGCCGCTCGCGGTCGCCTCGCGTTTCAGGCGTTGCAGTAGCGCGCCGCGCGGCACGTTGACCGTGATGCGCTCGAAACCATGGTCCGGCGTGCGCGGTTTGGCCGGGAGCGGGAGGCTTTCGTCCGTGCTCATGGCTTCTTGGTCCTGCGCGTCTTTTTCAGGCGCTTCAGGATTTGATCAGAGACCTCCAGCGCACCGCGCACGCGTTCGGCGGCCTCGGCCTGGTCCTTCTCGGCCATGGCGCCGCGCTGCTCCTTGAACAGGGGCAGTTCAACCTCCGTATCGATGCCAACCGCGCTGACATGGTCCCACGGATGTGGCGGGCGCCCCGGCGTATCCACCGCTTTGCCCTGGTCTGGTGCCGTAAACGCGGCGCGCTGTCTGAAAGGCTGTTGCTGGTCATAGCGTACCTTCTTCATGCGGAAGGGGCGGCGGCCGGCCACGAACACGATCTGCTCCTCGTCGGGAAGGCCGCGCACTTCTCCAGGTTCGAGCAGGGGCCGATCTTGTTCGCCGACGGAGCGTGAGCGTCGGCCGAACGCGAACGCGGTCTGCGGCGTACTCAATGTGGTCCGCGTTTCGGTGACCGCGCCGGTCAAACGCGAGACCTTGTCTTGCGTCATCGGGTCGAGCGCCGCGAATGCGGTGTAGATCAAACAATTGTCGAGAATGCCGTTATAGGGCCCGTACGTTTCAGCGATGTCGTTGAGGCTTTGCGCCACGAACATGGCTTTGAGCCCATACGAGCTCATCAGCCGCAAGCTCTTTTCGAAAAAGTCGAGCCGCCCGAGTAGGGGAAACTCGTCCATCACCATAAGCAGCTGGCGGCGCTTTGGACGGCCTGCGGCATCTTTGTTTTCGTCGAGCGTGAGCGCCTGGCTTGCCGCATAGAACATCATCCGCAAGACAGGCCTGAGCGCGACGGAATCGGCGGCCGAGACCTGCACATAAAGGCTCATCGGCGCTTCCGCGCACATGAGATCGCCTAAGCGGAAGTCGCTGCGAGAGAGCGCCCGCTCGATGTCGCCGCCGGCCAGCCATTTGAAATAGGAGCGCGCGGTGCCTTGCACGCTGGTGCGGAAGCGGTCGTGCATCGACACATAGCCGGTCGCGGCGTCGCGGATGAAGGGATGGGTTTCCGGCTTTCCGTCCGGTCCGATGCGATGCAGCGTCTTCAGCATTTCCGCGGCGGTCGCATCGAGATCGGCGAGCCGGCGCTTGACGGTGAGGAGGTTCTTGTCCCCGCTTTTGGCCGTGTAGCAGGTGTCGAGAATGACAGCCTCGACGATCTCGGACCCAGCCTTGTCCCAGATCGCTTCGTCTTGCGCACGCCCCGACGGGTCGGCGAGGATCGCCACCAATCGCTGCACTTGTGTGACTTCGTTCGGGCCATGCTCGATCTCGCCGAGCGGATTGAAGCAAGCCGAATGCGGGTCGCGCGGATTGAAGAAGAGCGCGTGTGAGAATTTTGAACGCCAGCCGGCCGTCAGCCGCCAGAGTTCGCCCTTGGGGTCGTGCACCATCACAGAGCCTGTCCAATTGAGCAGCGTCGGCACAACATGGCCGCGTCCTTTGCCCGACCGCGTGCCTCCGGTGACGAGCGTGGGACGCAGATCGATGGTCGTGATGAGGCGGCCAGCGAGCTTGCCAATAACGCAGCCTTGACGCCCGAGAAGCCCGCTGCGCCAGGCGTCCATCCATCCACCCCAGCCACGCCGCCGGCGCCGGTCGCGCCCCGCGTCATGGCTTCCACCGAAGCCCGACGCGATGACGGCGCCGGCCAATATCCCAGCGAGCACGAGACCCAGCGCGGCCTTGAACTCTTTCGGATGAAGTGCGCCGAATTCGTTCCGCCAGGCGATCAATGCCGCTGGCGGATAAAGTGCGACGTCGCCGATGATCCAACGCGGGCCTAAAGCCGGCGCATCGTGGAAGGCCCACGCGATGAATTGTGTCGCGGCGACGAGGCCGACGAGAAGACCAACACAAAGTGCAGTGATCTTGGCAAACATGAGTGTCGTGCAGCCTCAGGTCGCGGCGCTTCAAACGCCGCGCAGCGTCGTGCAGCACGGATGAGGCCATCCGGTCAGGTCGGGCATCGTCGGGCGAGGTCGGCCAACCGTGCGGAGACGGCGTGCGCCATGTTGACGGCGGCCGCCGCTCACGGAGCCAAAATGAAACAGGTGCGATCGCTGCGAGGCCCGCGCGCCGGCTAGCGGAGGACGAGGTGAGCGGCCTCCAGAACCTGTGCGCCCACCCATAGCGACGCCCCACCCGTTATGAAGATGGCGGAAGATTTAACGGTCACGTTCTGGGTCTCCAGCGCTGCAACCAGGGCCGCATGCGTTGCTGCACAAGCAAACATTCCCGCCGCAAAGGTCTCGATTGGGCCCCAGCCCGAACGCAACGCCAGGCCGCCGCAATAGAGTCCCATCGCCATTGGGATCGGATATCGCAACAGCGCGACGAAGATGTTGCCCCAACTCACTGCACCTAAGAACAGCGCGCCAATCATCTCAGCCTTCCAACGCTCGCGTGGGATCGACACCCACTTTCATCAACCCATGCGCCGCCGGCGTCAATTCGACAGCCGCGCCCAGCGCAAAGCCAGGCGCTTCGGCGACACGCCCGACAGCGAGGCCCGCGCCTCTATCGACAACCGCATAGATGCCCGATGCGGTCGAGATCGCGCCGGCATATGCGCCGCTCATCTGCACCTTGGCGACGGCAAGCAGCGGTTTCGAGGCGCCGATCTGATCCTTGAGCGCCGCGCTGATGTCGCGGTCGCGTAATGTGGCATAGCCCGCCGGTGTGAATCTCAGACCTTTGCTGTCGGCGAACGCGTGCCCGCTGGAGATCAGGTGCGCGGCGCGCCGCTCCAGCATGCGTTCGATCTTTTTATCGAACAATTCCGGCAGCCGCCCGGCCTCGATCTCGCGGCGACGATAGGTGAGTTCGCGGTCGAGCGGCGTCAGCCGATCACGGTCGATCTGGGCAGACGCCCGTCCAAGATCGATCAGCCGCGCGCGGCCGCGGGCGAACCGCGTCAGACGCGCCGCGCTCTGCAGAGCCGGCGGCTGCGTGCCCGCGGGCAGGGCCGCATAGTGTTCGCGGCCGTGGCGGTCGCGGATGATCGCGAACGGCACCCGTCCGATCTCGTCGTGGTGCCCGGCGCTCACAACCCGCCCGACGACGGTGTCCGCCTCGATCGGGCCGACCTCGTGCCTACCGGCCTTGATCCGTGCGTGCAGCCGCTTCAGCACATCGCGGTCGAGATCCATTTCGCGGAGCTTGAGATCGAAGTCGGCCGCCAGCCGCACGCCGGCCAAAGTCCGCTCGGCCAGCTTCAACCGCTCAAGATGAGCGATGCGCTTGCGCATGACGGCGCCATAGGAGTCCGCGCGTCCGAGCTCGCCTCCCCGGAGAATGACGCCATCGGCGTCCGCTAGGCTCTTCAATTCGCGGTCGAGCGCGGTCCAGCGATCGCTTTGCGCGTCGCGGTGCAGACGCCGTTCGGCGACGTCGCGCGACAGATCGCCCAGCAATTCCTGCGCAACGTCTTGGGCCCGGCCACGGAAGCCATAAGAAATATAGGCGCGCGGAATGACGAGGTCTCGCCCATCGGCGCGTCTGCCTCGCACCAGGACGTGGGCGTGAGTTTGGGCGGTGTCGGCGTGAACGACCGCGATCCAATCGAGATCGGGTTCGCCGAGGTCGCGCGAGACCCGCGCCATCGTCTCGCGCACATAGGCTGGCATGTCGGTGATGCGGTCGGCGTTTTCTGGCGAAATGATGAAGCGGAAATGATGCCGGTCTCCGGCCCAGCCGAGCGCGTGCGCCTTGGTGTCGAGCTGGTCATCCGTGGCGTTGAAGTGGCGCGGCTGCTCGCCGTCGATGCCCGCGCTGCTTCTCTCCAAATAGGCGATGTGGGACCGCAGCATCGCCTTCGCCGCCGCCGTCGTTCCATGCCGGGCAACGTGGGCCTTCACGATGACACGCTGCTTGGTCTGAACGGGCAGGGAGCGGGCGTGTGCGCCGCCATTGCGTAGCGATCCAGCGCGCATGCCGCGCGCGAATTGCCGTGCGACGCCGAGGCCCTTAATCAGACTCGTGCGCACATCGTTGCGCGCGTCAGGCCGTAAACGATTTGGCAATACGACGCGCAGACGATCATCCGCAATCGCGGCGGAAAAACCTTGGTGCAGGAGATCGCGCGTCAGCATCGAAGCAAATTTCTTGTGCTGCACCATGCAGCACAACTTCCTCATCGAGCTTGCGCGTTTGGCTATGTGAATCAAGGAAAAATGCGCGCCGAGACAATCTCTCTTTTATCTTGCGCTACGAGTCGATTGTAGTCTTCAGATGCCCTTGTCGTAACATTGGTCGTTGTTGTTTCCTCATGCGGACGTTCTCTCGGCTCCGACAAAGGAACGATGACCGACGTGTTAGTCCGCGAGGGCGCACCGTTTCCGAGAGTGTTCGTCCGGCTCCTACTCGCGCGCTGCACGAAAGGGCTCGGCGCCTGCTGAGCGTGTAGGACACTTGCATGTGACCTGGCGCGGGAGAGACCCTTATGCTGTGTGACAGTTGGCTCGAATTCATGCGGCAGCGGGGCGGACCCGTTCATGCGGGAGGGCCGTTTCCGCCGCACTTTGCGCCCGATATTCCCGAACTGCGCGAGTTGAAGCGCGCTCAGCGGTTCGTGTTCGCTCCCGATGCGGCACGCGTCGCCACTGAATTGGCCGACGCCGAAAGCGTCGAACGTGTGCGCTTCGCCGCCTTCGCGCCGGCTCAGGAGACTTGGCTCGAATGGTCGGATCCAGGCAACGGTAAACGGCTCGGCGTTCTGCTCACCGCTGATGGCGGCAGCAAGCTTGCGGTGGCTGGACGCGGCGTGTTTGTCACGGACGCCATCGCCATAAGCGGCTTAAGGGATTATGTCGCGCTGCCGATTTTCTGGAATCTCGCCGGCCCTGGTTCGACCGTGGTGCTAAACGCCGAGCCGGTCATTCTCGATATCGTCAACATGGGATTTCCCGGCTTCCTAGAGCGCCTCGACGTGGAGCAGCTCGGCTATTGGCTAGTGGCGGCCCTGTCCCTGTTGAACGCCCAGCGGGTCACGACGATGCAGGACGCGGACTTGTCGCGCCTTAACAAGAGGCGCCGGGAAAAGGGGCGAGTTGAGTTTCTCGCTCACCGCGAGATTATTCTGACGCTGACCGCTGAGCAGGTGATCGCGTCAAATCGCGGCGAGAGCGAGACTGAGCGGGTCGGTCGCGCGCGGCATCATGTGCGCGCGCACTTTCGCCTGCTGCCGGGCGGCGCGACGATCGTCTGTCAGCATTGGCGCGGCGACCCCAGTCTCGGCGTCACGCGCCAGCGCCACATCGTTCGGGAATTGAGGAGAACGCCTGGCGTTAACGATTGGGTAATGACCTGAGCAAACGCTCGTTGCATGCGCGGTTCGATGATTCCTGACCACGAGTTGGCGGCGGCTGCAGACAAAGTCACCGTCTGGGTCGCCAGCCCGCCGGGACCGAGAGACGTCTGGGCGCTGGCCGACGCGGTGGCCTGGGCCATGAAGTCTCCAGACAGGAACAGGATCACTTTGTTTCGTCCGCCGTCGATCGACATGCGTGCTGCTTGGGTCAAGGCCGATCAGATCGAACGCATCGCACTCCTGTTGGCCGGCCGGCAAGCAGCGTAGCGCATTTGGCGAGCCAGCAGGGCGGGAGGGTGGGTGTCGCGACAGGGATGGCCGCCCGCAGGGCCGAGACCGCAGGACTCGGTGCGCAGCACAACAGCCCGGCGCCGGCGTCAGCCGGCGGTCGTCCAAACTAGCGAAAAAACAGAGAAACTGCGACCGCTCTGAACGCGCAGCTTGGGCGGGAGGGCGGGAGTCTGCATGGTGGC
>CXWL01004260.1_pt1 | contig 29372 bp, 32 predicted proteins | sample 590931 | NCBI WGS metagenome assembly CXWL01 (sample SAMEA3498368, study PRJEB10139) | groundwater metagenome | biome: water well; material: biofilm material | place: Germany | collected 2015-04-27 | reverse complement strand
GCGCGCTTCACCGCCGCCCTGATGCCCAGAAACACGCCAGTAGCCGTCGAAGGGCCGGGATCGCCGCCCGCTTCGCCTGCCTTGGTTGGCAAGCCGGAAACGTAACGCGTTCCTTTTGAGATCGTGATCATGTCAGCAAGGCTCATCCCCACATCCTGCGCAGTCACATAGCGCCCACCAAGACTGTCCACCGCGTGCGCAAAGGCCGCGATCATTTCGGGCGTCTTGGTGCCCGCAGCATCGGACAGGATCACGGCCTTGCCGCCGCCCATGGCAAGGCCCGCCATCGCGTTCTTGTAGCTCATGCCCCGCGAAAGCCGCAGCGCATCGACGATCGCGGCTTCGCGGTCGGCATAGTGCCAGCAGCGTGTGCCCCCGCCAGCCGCGCCAAGGTGCGTCGAGTGAATTGCAATGATCGCAGTCAGGCCAGCGGCGGCGTCACGCACCAGGTGCAAGGCTTCGTGGTCGTCGAAATCGGGAAGATCCCAGGGGGCAGTCATCGGGCGACTCCATGCACGTTCGATAGTTACGAGCAAGCGCAATAATATTTCAAGATCAATTTCTCAAGGGGAAATGGGGCGACCGACGGGATCCGAACCCGCGACCTCCGGTACCACAAACCGGCGCTCTAACCAACTGAGCTACGATCGCCATGGCGGCATTCAGCCGCATATCGCTTCAGGATTGCGGCCCATAGGAGCGCGGCATGGCGGGCGTCAAGCGCGATCAGCGGAATGGGCACCGGTTGCCCCCATGCCGACCGATGCTAGAGGTGGCTGGGTCAGGAGAAATATATGGGTCGGTTGTTGCTCGTCGCGCTGCCCTGCGCGCTGCTTGTGTCGGGTTGCGTCGGAAGCATCGTCAAAACCGTTGTGACTGCACCGATCAAGGCGGCAGGAGCCGTTGTCGATGCGACAACGACCAGTCAGGCGGAAGCCGACCGCAATCGCGGCCGCGAAATTCGCAAAGCCGAAGAGCGCGAAGCGAAGGAGCGAAAGCGTCAGGAAAAGGAAGCCAGCGAACCGCCCGAGGGCAGTTGATTAGCGGATGGCGAGCCCCGGGCGGCGCCCCTTGATAACGGGCTGGCGATACCCCGGAATCGGAGCCGCGGCAGGCTTGTGCCGCGCAAGATGCGGGTCGATCTCTTGTTCGAATGTGATCCCCATGCGTGACGAGGTCGACCAGGCGACGGTTCCGCGCACTTCGCCAACATTCTTGAGCTGAACCGTCACGCCCAACCCCTTCTCCCGGGTTGTGCCGGTATCGATCATCATTCCGCCCGAAGAGACATTACGCACGCGCGCGGTCACTTGCTGCGGCGATCCATCAAATACAACGGCCGCGGTCAGGAACATGCTTTCACGCGATTTTTCCCGGTGCGTTTCCGGTGTTTCGTCTGTTTGAGGTGTGCCCGACATGTCCATGACGGAAATCGATAGGGACAAAGGGTTGGAAAATCGTAAACGTCGGCCCCGCCCGCCGCTATTCGTCGCGCGAAATCTTCTCGTTGCGCTCGTGCCGTTCCTGCGCTTCCACAGTCATCGTCGCAATTGGTCGTGCTTCGAGACGGGCGAGCGAGATCGGTTCCCCGGTCACTTCGCAATAGCCATATTCGCCGTCCTCGATCCGCCTGAGCGCGGCATCGATCTTGGCAATGAGCTTGCGCTGGCGATCACGGGTGCGAAGCTCGAGAGACCAGTCAGTCTCACTCGATGCGCGGTCGGTGACGTCGGGTTCGCGCAGCGATTCGTTCTGGAGCGTGACCAGCGTGTCATGCGATTCGCGGAGAATATCCTCTTTCCAGTCGATCAGCTTCTTGCGAAAATAGGCGAGCTGGGTCGGATTCATGAACGGCTCTGCTTCGTTCGGCAGATAGTCCCGATCCAGGAGGCCGTCGCGCGATGAGTCGTCCGATCGATCTTCGCCCGGGTCGTTCAGTGAGGTTTTCATGCTACGCTCTTGTCCTCTTACAGTCTGGCCGCCCCTGACGGTCCGCGGCCCGGCGGCCGATGATGCGCGCCTATAGTGAGGAGGGCAGCGACGCACAAGCCACTCAGGCGCCCTGTTTTCGGCGCCCCATATTGGCGAAGCAATTGCCACCGGTGTTTTGCGACCCAGCGAATCGATCCGCCAACACTCAGCCATTCGCGCAAAACGGGATTGGCGTTACGCATCATTCGGTTTCTGTTCAGACGCCCCCGCTAAACAGCCCCCAAATGAGACATTAACCATTTTGATTTGAAGAAGGCCTTGGTTAATCGACTCTAAATCGCGATAATCACGGTTAATCGGGTTGCAGGCATTTGGGAACTTCTGCACGTCTGCTTCTACTCATTAAGGCAACGTGCCCCGGATGGGCTGAAGGCACGAAAAAGTTTGTAAAACGGGAAAAAGATATGTCCGTAAAGATGGCTCTCGCAAAACTCTGCGCCTGCGCATGCGGCGGTGCCGTCATTGGCGGCGGCGCAATGCATGCGACCAGCAACCCTCCCAGGACGGCCTATGTAAAGCCGCACAAGGCGAAGAAAGTGGTTCGCAAGCGGGTTGCCCATCGCGCGCCGACCCGTCGCATCGTGAAGCGGATCAAGCGCACGACCACGACAACCACACAAATGGCCTGCGCGCCTGCGACGGTCACTTTTGCAAGTCAGGGCGCCCCTGTTCCTTATCCCGCTGACGGCCCGATGCTGTCAGGTGGCGGTGGCGGCATACCGGTGGTCGTTGGCGGCTCTGGCGGCTTTGGCGGAGGCTTTGGCGGAGGCTTCTTCATCGGGGGCTCGGGCGGCGGCAGCGGCGGTGGCAGCATCGTCGTTTCTTCGACGTCGAGCGGCGGTTCGACATCCTCGGGCGGCTCCGGCGGATCATCGGGCTCGAGTTCGACCTCGTCCGGTGGTTCGGGCGGCTCGTCAACTTCAACCGGGGGCGTTTCGAGCACTTCGGGCGGCGTCAGCAGCACATCCTCCACAGGCGGCTCATCCACTTCAACCGGCGGGTCTTCGACTTCGACCGGAGGTTCTTCGACGTCAACGGGCGGATCCTCGACGTCAACGGGCGGGTCGAGCACCAGCACCTCGACCGGCGGATCAAGTACGAGCACATCAACCGGGGGCTCAAGCTCCAGCACATCATCGGGCAATGTGAGCAGCACGTCGAGTTCGTCGAGCTTTGGCGGCACGTCGAGTTCCACTTCCAGCTCGACATCGTCTTCGACATCGAGCTCAACCTCTTCGTCCACATCGAGTTCTTCGAACGGATCGACTTCGACCTCGAGCGGCGGAACCGAAGTGCCCGCTCCGCCGATGGTGCTTCTGTTCGGTGCAGCCGCTTCCGCGCTGATCGCCCGACGGCGGCTCGCCAAAAGGGCGAAGAACGACTAGTTTCCCAAGCGCTTGGTCGCGCTAAAGAAGAAGCCCCCGGAGGTGTATTTCCGGGGGCTTTTCTTTGTCTTTACAATAGTTTTTTCGATGATCCTCTTACGGATTCAAATCGACATAGAGCAGCCAGAACTTCGCGATGTCGGCACGTGCGCCGCCCACAGCCGAGAAGTATTTCCGCGCCTCTTCCTTCTGGCCGGATCGCGCGAGCGCAATGCCGAGGCGCGTGTTGACCTGGTCGGCATCGACGCCGCCCTTCTGTAGCGCCATCTTGTAGTACGGAACCGCCTTGGCATCCTCGCCATAGCCAAGATAAGCGTCACCTGCCCCCGCCGCAGGCTTGCCAGTGGCGCCCGCCGCGTTGGCCTGCTTTTCGCTCGTGACGATCGAGGCACGGTCGGCGGGAATCCGGCTTGTCGCAAGCGTAAGCACTTCACTCACCGCCCGGCTGGACTTGCTCACGACGCCAGTCGCAAAGCCTTCCTCGATCGTTGACTTGGCTTCACCCGGAAGCGCACGATCGACGGCGAGCGAAGCATATTCGAAGAAATCGCGTTCGCCGGCGAGCGACTTTGTCAGCCGCATGAGCCGGAGCAGGTCGAGCGCCATATGCCCTTCCAACCTCGAACCATCGCGATAGGTCACGAGGGCGCTGCGCCAATTTTCTGCGGTTGGATAGGCTTTCACCTGAGCCCGGGTCCATTTGGCGACTTCGCTATTGAGCTTTGCCTTATAGGCAACCGAAGCCGCGCGCATATACCAGCCTTCCGGCGCTTTCTGGCCTGTGGCCTCTGATTCGGTCACCGCGCGTTCTACGAACGCCAGGCCCGGCAGCACCTGACCCTGCTTGAAATTGGCTTCGGCCAGCAACAGCAGCCGATCCACATTCTTCGATCCCAGCCGATCCGCCTCGTTGAACTTCGCAATCGCATCGGCATAGTCACCCGCTACATAGGCGAGGTTGCCCGAGGCAAAATTCAATTCGGCGCCGTTGGTGATGAGTTTGGAATTGCTGGCGATCATTTCGTTGATCGCCTTGCGCCCCATAACATTGTCCTTGTTGAGTTTGGACAGGTCATAGCGAACCACGCCGAGGTAGAATTTCTCGTCAGGCTGCAATGCGAACGGCTCCGCAACCGCGATTTTCGCAGCGGTATCCGCAGCATTGCCCGCCTTTGCGGCCGTCTGCGCCGCCGCGATCGCCACGCGGAATTCCTTGCTGAGCTGCGGCGCATATTGCGCTGGCGCTTTGGGTGCCTTTTTCGCAAATGCTGGCGTTGCGACACCGGTCGCGACCATGCCCAAGGCAAGCGCGACAACAAGCGAAGCGCGTGAAACCAGTTTCATACAGTCATCCTCCTACAAGCGGGGCCTTCCGCCCCCTGACCCATTGTGCCTCGCTAGTCCCACTGGCGCGGGCGCACAAGACGGCAACGAACCGCTCGCCCCTGCACCATATCGCCTGAACGACAATTGAACCCTGCGAAAGACCCGTCCGGGGGGTGGCATAATGACGCGTCAGCCGCTAGGTAATTTTGCAACGAATCTCATCAGAAAGACGCACCTTGAGCACCGACGAGACCATCCTCGCCGACCCTTCGGACATTACCCCGATCAACATCGTTGACGAGATGAAGTCGAGTTATCTCGACTATGCCATGTCCGTCATCGTTTCGCGCGCCCTGCCCGATGTGCGCGACGGACTGAAGCCGGTGCACAGGAGGATCCTCTGGTCGGCCTATGAGAGCGGCTATGTCTGGAACAAGGCCTATCGCAAATGCGCCCGCATCGTCGGCGATACGATGGGCAAATACCATCCGCACGGAAACCAGGCGATCTATGACGCCCTCGCACGCCTGACCCAGGATTGGGCCATGCGACTGCCGCTGATCGACGGCCAGGGCAATTTCGGTTCGATGGANNGCCGAATCGCTGCTCGAGGATATCGACAAGGACACGGTCAACTTCCAGCCCAATTATGACGCGTCGGAGCGCGAACCTCAGGTCTTGCCTGCCCGATTCCCGAACCTTCTGGTCAACGGCGCGGGCGGCATCGCGGTCGGCATGGCCACGAACATCCCGCCACACAATCTCGGCGAGGTCGTGAACGCTGCCCTTGCCTATATTGAAAACGGTGCAGTCACTGCCGAAGAACTGATGGAGATCGTGCCCGCGCCCGATTTCCCGACCGGCGGCCTGATCCTTGGCCTGCACGGCGCACGTTCGGCCTACACCACGGGCAAGGGCTCGATCGTGATGCGCTGCCGTCATGAGGTCGAAGAAGGCCGTGGCGACAGGCGCAGCATCGTCCTCACCGAAATCCCCTACCAGCAGGGCAAGAACGCCCTCGTTGAGAAGATCGCCGAAGCCGCCAAGGAAAAGCGCATTGAAGGCGTTTCGGACATCCGCGACGAATCGAACCGCTTCGGCGTGCGCATCGTCATCGACCTGAAGCGCGATGCCTCACCCGAAGTCGTGCTGAACCAACTGTGGCGCCACACGCCTGCGCAATCCAACTTCCCGGCCAACATGCTTGCGATCCGTGGTGGCCGCCCCGAAGTGTTGACGCTGCGCGACATGATCGAAGCATTCGTCAAGTTCCGCGAGGAAGTGATCACGCGGCGGAGCAAGTTCGAGTTGGCCAAGGCCCGCGATCGTGCCCATGTTTTGCTGGGCCTCGTGATCGCCGTCACCAACCTGGATGAGGTCGTCCGCATCATCAGGGGATCATCGAGCCCCGCCGAAGCCCGCGAAAAATTGGGCACGCGCGACTGGCCGGTGGCGGAAATCGCGCCCTATATCGCTCTGGTCGAAGCGGTTGAGGATCATGACGCGGTCGGCGGCGCCACCTATCGCCTGTCCGACGTCCAGGTTCGCGCCATCCTCGATCTGCGCCTCCACCGCCTTACCGCGTTGGGTCGCGACGAAATCGGCAAGGAGTTGAAGGAACTATCGGACAGCATCGCCTATCTGCTCGAAATCCTCGCCGACCGCGCAAAGCTCTATGCGGTGATGCGTGAGGAACTGATTGCTGTGCGCGACGAATTTGCGACCCCGCGCCGCTCTGAAATTACCGCGTCGTTCGATGGCGTGGATGATGAAGACCTTATCGAGCGCGAAGAGATGGTCGTGACCGTCACGATGGACGGCTATATCAAGCGCACCACGCTCGAGACTTTCCGGGCCCAGAAGCGCGGCGGCAAGGGCCGTGCAGCGATGGCAACCAAGGATGAGGATGTCGTCACCGAACTGTTCGTGACGTCCACACATACGCCGGTGCTGTTCTTCTCGACCGCTGGCAAAGTGTATCGCATGAAGGTTTGGCGCCTGCCCGAAGGCGGGCCTAACACACGCGGTCGGCCGATGATCAACTTGCTGCCGCTGGCCACGGGCGAAACGATTTCGACCGTCCTGACATTGCCCGAGGACGAGGCCGAATGGGGCAAGCTCCACGTCATGTTCGCAACGGCCAAGGGCGGCGTGCGGCGCAACTCAATGGATCAATTCACCAGCATCCAGACAAACGGCAAGATCGCCATGCGTTTCGAAGAAGGCAGCGAGGATCACCTGATCGGTGTGGCGTTACTCAGCGAAGAGGACGATGTGTTGCTCGCCACGCGCAGCGGCAAGGCCGTCCGCTTCAAGGGCACCGATGTCCGCGAGTTCCAGTCTCGCGCCTCGACGGGCGTGCGCGGCATGACATTGAAGGGCGATGACGAAGTCATCTCGCTCTCGATCCTCCACCGTTCGGGAGCGACGCAGGAAGAACGCGAGGAATATCTGCGTTACGCCCCGTGGAAACCCGAAAAGGACAGTGCGCCCACGATGCCGGCGGAGCGCTTCGAGGAATTGAAGGCCAAGGAACAGTTCATCATGACCGTCTGCGCAAACGGCTATGGCAAATTGTCCTCCGCCTATGACTATCGCCGCACCAATCGCGGCGGCCAAGGCATTACAAACATCGACAATATCGAGCGCAACGGCCTGGTCGTGGCCAGCTTCCCGGCACGGCACGGCCAGCAAGTCCTGCTGGTGAGCGACCAGGCCCAGATGATCCGCATTCCCATTGCCCTGCAATTCGAGATGAAGACGCCCGAAGATGAGGAAGGCAAGAACGGCTTGCGCGTCATCGGCCGAAATTCGGCGGGTGTCAGGCTGTTCAACGTTGCTGACGACGAGCATGTGGTGAGTGCCGCGCTGATCGACGAAAGCGATGATGATGAAATCGCGGAAGACGCTGCACTCGAGGCACCGGGAGCTGAGGATGCGCCTGCGGAATGAGGCCACCGCCTTCAAGATCCTGACGGCAGATCAATGGGCGCAATTCGAAGCTGACGGTGTCTTTCACGGTGCGCCGGTCGATCTTGCGGACGGATATATCCATCTGTCCGCCGCAGAGCAGTTGCAGGGCACACTCGACAAGCATTTTGTGGGCGAGACGGGGCTGGTGATCGTGGAGATCGAACTCGGCACGCTCGGCGACAGCGTTCGCTGGGAAGTCTCGCGCGGTGACGCCCTTTTCCCGCATGTTTATGGGGCTTTGCCAATCATCTCGGTGGTTGGGGTCGAGCGCAAATAGCCAAAAAAAGACGCCGGTCCCGCGATCGAAACCGGCGCCCGTTTGTTCGCAGATGAGGCTGCTAGCTGAACGCCACCGAAGTGTTTACGCGACGACGCGAACGCATCGACCGGCCGATGGCTGCAAAGCCCAAAAGCGCCATGGCCCAGGTTGCCGGCTCCGGCACAGGCGAACTGACCGTTGCGCGGACGATGAAATCATCATGATTGTCGTCCTGGTTGTTGATCTCATCGTCATAGCCAAGATAGAAAGTCGTGAACGTACCGCCAGCCCCCCTGGGGCCGAGGAAGATGCCAAATCCATCCTGACCGACCGTGGCAGAAACACCGCCCGAGCTTGTGAAATTCAACAGGCCAGCTAACGAACCGCCAGCAAAATATTGCGATCCAATGAGCACGGGGGCTGCAAAATTGTTAATCACGCCGCCGCTGGTTTCTGTATACGTCAGGCCGCCAGAGGTGCTGAACGTGTCAAAGAAGCCGCTCTCGCTACCCAGAAATTCAAACGTTATAACGGCGGGGCCGTTCAGGAAAAGCGAAGCGCCCACCGTCGTGTAGTTGGCAAATCCCAGACCGGCGAGAATGGCCTGAAAATCGTTATTGACCGGAATGGCGAATGTAGTGCCCGGGGTAATTGTTACGTCCGCGGCAGCCTGTGCCGTTGCGGGTAGCGCCAGCGCCATTGCCGTCGCGGCTAGAATCAACTTTTTCATTGCTATTCCCCTATGGATCAACAGAAAATCAAGTTCGATTCGACGTTGCGAATTGCGACCGCGCGCTTGCGACTCATCTGAGTCTCACAGGATAGTGATCTGGAGAATGGTTGCAAGCATGTTAACCATGTTCGCGTCGGTTGTACCGAAATAAGACACTGCACAGGGCAGGCAAAAACATTCCCCATTTTGCGACGCCCAACGTTTCGCGCCGCAAAGCGTCGTTCCCGCACGTCCAGGGCATTTTGATCGACCAACTCTGTGATCGACATCGATCCAAAATAGACAAAAAAAGGCGCCGGTTCCAGGAACGGAACCGGCGCCCATTTGTTTGTTGGTGAAGTTCCTAGCTGAACGCCACCGAAGTATTTACGCGACGACGCGAACGCATCGAGCGGCCGATGGCTGCAAAGCCAACGAGCGCCATCGCCCAGGTTGCCGGCTCTGGCACAGGCGAGCTGACCGTTGCGCGGATGATGAAATCATCATGGTTGTCGTCCTGACGGCGAACCTCATCGTCATAACCAAGATAGAAGGTCGTGTAGTTGAGGCCGCTGGTCGGCTTGGCACCAAGGAAGATACCAAATCCGTCATCGCCGACAGTTGCCGGGATGCCGAAGTTGCTTGTGAAATTCAGCAGGCTGGCAAGCGAGCCGCCAGCAAAGAACTGCGTTCCAATGAGCACAGGGGCTGCAAAATTGTTGATCACACCGCTGCTGGTTTCGGTGAGCGTCAGGCCACCGGAAGTGCTGAACGTGTCAAAGAAACCGCTTTCGCTGCCAAGGAACTCGAACGTGATGCTTGCAGGACCGTTCAGGAAAAGCGAAGCCCCGACCGTTGCGAATTCGAACAATCCCAGGCCATTTAGTTGGGCCTGAAAATCGTTATTGGCGGGAATCAGGTTGGTTGCGCCGAAGTTAATCGTCACATCGGCAGCGGCATTTGCCGTTGCAGGCAGGGCCAATGCCATTGCAGTCGCGGCCAAAATCAACTTCTTCATCTACTATACCCCTATGGATCTTCAGGAAATCGAGTTGGACTCGACGATGCGATTTGCGACCGCTCGATTCGGGGATAGCAGGAATTAAGAGTTTGTTAACCCGGAAATCGCCTTGAAACGGGCAAATTTTTGGACTGCCCCATTTTCGGACACCTTGATCGGCACCCATTAACGAAGCCAACTATTCGATGACAGGTCGCAACGAATACGCGCGTTCAACACTTACAAAGTTCAACGCCCCCCGAAGCGGCCCGCGACGCGCCCAATATCGGCATGTTACCTTCTCGACACTCTCCTGCGGCTACTCAAACCAGGAGAGCGGGAATGGCCTCCTTGCGCCCATTGCGGACAAATAGCCGATCTGCAATGACCAATGCCCGGGCCTGGGACGAACTTCAGAATTGTTGACGAGGGGGCAACAAAAAGATGACCGAACCTTTGTCGATTGTCGGTGGCGGACGGAATCCTCGCTTCCCGGAATTTGCACCAGGGACACAGATTCCGAGGATCATCCACCAGACATTTCCGCAATCAGCCCTGCCCAAAGCGCTTCGCAACAATGTCGAAAACCTGATTGCCCAAAACCCCGGTTGGGATCACCGCCTTTACGATGATGCCGCCATTGAGCGCTTCATTGCCGAACACTACGGGGCGGAAATTCTGGCCCAGTACATCCGGATCAACCCGGAATACGGGGCGGCGCGGGCAGACCTCTTCCGATACCTCGCAGTCTATCGGCTGGGGGGTGTCTATCTCGACATCAAAAGCCGCTTCACTCGCCCGATCGACGATGTCCTGTGTGGCGACGAACAGTATATAGTCTCACGATGGGGCCATAGCGAGGCGCACCGGAACTTTGGACGTCATTCCGAACTCGCGCATATCGTCGGGGGCGAGCTGCAGCAATGGCATGTGATCGCGGCACCAGGTCATCCGTTCCTTCGCGCAGTAATCGAGATGGTGCTGACGAACATCGACAATTACCGGCCCTGGCGGAACGGCGTGGGCAGGATCGGTGTCCTGAGACTGACAGGGCCGATCGCCTATACCCTCGCCATCGCACCATTGCTCGACCAATATCCCTGCAAAATCCTGACAGACGAACACGAACTCGCGCTCGAATACAGCATTGAGGGCGGGTATCGTCACAACGATGCGTTCAGCCGCCATTATTCACAACTGGACACGACGATCGTGGCGCTGTCGCCCGCTGGCCAGTTGCTGGGTGCGGCTTATACCCAGGCAAAGCGGTTGAGGGACTGGGTGCGCGGGCGGGAGATCAAATGAACCTTGATGCGCCCCTGAGCGGCCTTTCACCGCCCCGCCGCTCATCCGACAGGTTCGTGCCGAAACTGGTGACGGTTTTGCGCGAAGGCTATCGCTTTCCAGATTTGCGCGCCGATGTGCTGGCGGGGCTGACGGTTGCGATTGTGGCGCTCCCGCTGGCAATGGCACTCGGCATTGCCAGCGGCGCTTCGCCCGACAAGGGGCTGGTGACGGCCATCGTCGCTGGAGTCCTGATTTCGGCGCTTGGCGGGTCGCGCGTTCAGGTCGGCGGGCCGACGGGAGCGTTCGTCGTCGTCGTCGCCGGGGTAATCGCAACGCATGGCTATGCGGGGCTGGTGCTTGCGACACTGCTTGCAGGCATCATCCTCGTGATCGCGGGCTATGCCGGGCTCGGCAAACTCATGCGCTTCATTCCGATGCCCGTTGTGACAGGCTTTACCGCCGGGATTGCGGTGATCATCGCATCGAGCCAGATTGGCGATTTTCTGGGGCTGGATGTGGGGAAGGTTCCTGCCGAGTTCATCGCAAAATGGGGCGCCTATCTCGGCGGACTCGACACGATCAACTGGTCGGCGCTCGGCGTTGGGGCAAGTGCGCTGGCGGTGATCCTGCTTTTGCGCCGTTTCGCGCCGAGACTGCCCGGTTACCTGATCGCGATTCTGGCTGCCTCGCTCGGCGCCTGGCTGCTGAATGTTCCGGTCGAGACGGTGGGGGATCGCTTTCCGGCAATGCCGACAATGATTCCGCCGCCACACATCCCTGCCTTCTCGCTCGAACTGGTTCGTGCNNTCCGCTGTCGTTGCCGACGGCATGACGGGTTACGGCCATCGCCCAGGCCAGGAACTGGTCGGACAAGGTGTTGCCAATATCGCCAGCGCGCTATTCGGCGGATTGCCCGCGACCGGAGCGATTGCCCGCACCGCTACCAATATCCGCGCGGGCGGAAAGACGCCGATGGCCGGAATTTTCCACGCCCTTTTGCTGCTCGTCATTCTGCTGGTTGCCGGAAAGCTCATCGCCCATGTGCCGATGGCCGCGCTTGCCGCGATCCTGCTGGTGGTTGCCTGGGGAATGAGCGAGACCGACCGGTTCAGGATGCTGATGCGGATGGACAAGGGCGAACGCACGATCCTGCTCCTCACCTTCGGGCTGACGGTGCTCGTCGATCTCACCGTGGCGATCGGCGTTGGCGTCACGATCGCGTCATTGCTGTTCATGGCACGGATGAGCGAATCCGCGCACCTGTTGCCCGAAGGGGACGCCATAGAAGACCCGGCGCAGCGCGCAGCCCTGCCCCCCGGCGTGGAAGTCTTCCGCTTTGCCGGGCCAATGTTCTTTGGCGTCGCGGGCGAAATGCTCGACGCGTTGAGCAGGATCGGCCGGACGCCGACAACAATCATCCTGAGGATGGATCGTGTGCCCTATATCGATTCCACCGGAAACAGCGCGCTTGAGACCTTTGTCCGGCAAGCACAGCTGAGCGGTATAAACGTCATCCTCTGCGATCTCCTCCGCCAGCCTTGGGAGTTTCTGGCAAAGACGCGGCCGAGATTCGCCGGCGCAGGCCGCACGTCCACGCTTGCGGCGGCTGTTGTACGGGCACGGCGGCTGGGTTGAATTCGGGAGCAAGGTCAAGCCTTGCAGCGACTTCCACGCTCAATTGCGGTCGACAACTTTTCGCTGTCCTATCGCCATCACGTTCCGGTAATGTTCGAATCATGCCAAAGCCCCGCCTCAAATCCGAAGTCCGCGCCGCCGCCCTCCTCCACGTTGCTGCCTTGCGTGAAGCGGCGGAAGCGCAGGCGGCTTTCCTCAAACCAAAGCCGCGATCTTGGCATGATGCGTTCCTGACTGCGCTACGGGAGGGTGCGTCGGTGCGAGCGGCGACGCTGGCGGCCGGGATGACCAAATCGGGCGTCTACAAGGCACGAAAACACGAAGCGGGGTTTCGCTGCGCGTGGGATGCAGCGTGGTCAGAACGCTGGGTGCGCAGGCCTTCGGTTCAACGAGCGAAGGCCACGCTTCAACGTGAAAAACCGGGGTCAGGATACCCTCAACTTGGTCTACCGAAAGTAGACCATTTACCGGCACTAGATCGTGTCGTTCTCGCATTCGGCTTCCGCCAGCCGCCCGGTGACGCCCAGCACGATGAGCAATTGTCCGCCGAAATAGAGTGCCCACACAGCGAAGCTGGCCCAGGCCGCGCCCGCGAGCGGGCCCATGCGGGCGAAGATCAGCAAGTCCGAAACAAGAAACATCATTGCGCCGATGCCGGTGCGAAAACGCGGGAAGCGGCTGATCCACGCCGCCGCTGCCATACTGGCGACGAACGCAGTGTAGATCCCGATGCCCGGCCGGTCGGCGAGAGGCACCGTCCACACCGCGATCAGGACACCAAGCGGCAGAACGAGCGTCGCCAGCCATTTCTGGCTGAGCGTGAGATGGCCCCGCCGGTTGCGGAGATAGAGCGCAATCGCCGTGATATGCCCAAGGATGAAGGCCACCGCCCCCGCCGTCATGCTCACCGCATCGAGCAGCACATCCCCCAGCGCACCGAACGCCATAGCCAGCGCGATCAGCCAGCCATCGGTGTTACGAGCTTGCAACGCGGCATAGACGGCAAGCAATCCGACGCCCGCGCCCTTCCAGGCCACAAGCAGNNGCGATCAGCACCAATTGCGCCAGCGAACCACTTTGCTTCATGGCGTATCCCCCCTCGCCTTTTCTCTCAAAGCGCCATAGCGGTGGTTGTCATGGAACGCCAAACTCATCTGATTGGCTGGACGATCATTCTCACGGTCGCCCTTGCCGCAGCGACGCTCGGCCTGCTTTCGCTGCTTGGGCCCGACTGGACGCATTTCGCGCCCGCGACCTGCCTTGCGACACATTGCTTCTGCGAAGTGCCGCGCACCGGCGAACTGGTGCTCCAGCCTTCGAACAGCTGGTCATCATTCGCGTTCGTGCTGCTCGGTGTCGGGATCGCGCTGGTCGGCGCGCGGCGAAATGCAGGACTCCAACCGGCCTTTGCCGGATTGCCCGCGATCTGGTTCGGCCTGACCTCGATCGTTATCGGTGTGGGCAGCTTCCTCCTCCACGCAACCCTGACTCTCTGGGGCCAGTTTTTCGACGTGCTCGGAATGTATCTGACGAGCGCATTCCTGATCGCTTATGCCGTGCATCGCTGGCGCGGATTGAGCGGGCCGACTGCAATCATGCTCTACCTCGCGCTCTGTGCCGTGCTGACCGGATTCCTGATCGCCGTCCCCGAAACGCGGCGCTGGCTGTTTGCGGTGGTGCTGATCGGCGGCATCATTCTCGAACTGGGTTTTGCCCGACCAAAAAGGCCGCAGATTGAAGTGCTCTGGTTCGTCTGGGGCATCGCGCTTCAGGCCACCGCCTTCGCAATCTGGATCCTCGACCTCACCGGCACCTGGTGCAATGGCACCGACCTGATCCAGGGTCATGCGGTCTGGCACCTGCTCAACGCTGCCGCGCTCTGGTGCAATTATCGTTACTATCGGAGTGAGCGAGCCTGACCATGACGCATCAGGTTCACATCATCGGCGGCGGCCTCGCAGGCTCCGAAGCGGCGTGGCAATTGGCCGAAGCAGGCGTGAAAGTCCGCCTGTCCGAAATGCGCGGAGTCGAAGGCACCGCCGCGCACAAGACCGATGAACTGGGCGAACTCGTCTGTTCCAACTCCTTCCGCTCGGATGATTCGGAAAGCAATGCCGTCGGTCTGCTCCACGCCGAGATGCGGGCGATGGGTTCGCTGATCCTGCGCGAGGCGGACAAGCACCGCGTTCCCGCCGGTTCGGCATTGGCCGTTGACCGGGATGGCTATGCCGCCGGAGTCACGAAGGCAATTGCGGGGCATCCCAATATCGAGCTGGTGCGCGAGCGGGTGGACGTTTTGCCCGAAGGCCCGACGATCATCGCCACCGGCCCTTTGACGGCGATGGCGCTGGCCGACGCCATCGCAGCGGAGACGGGCGAGGAAGCGCTCGCCTTTTTCGATGCGCTGGCCCCGATTGCCTATCACGAGTCGATCGACATGGATGTGGCATGGATGGCCAGCCGCTGGGATAAGGGGGACACCAAGGATTATATCAACTGCCCGATGGACAAGGATCAGTATCTCGCCTTCATCGAAGCGGTGCTGGCGGGCGAAAAGACCGAATTCAAGGAATGGGAAGCGAGCACCCCCTATTTCGACGGCTGCATGCCGATCGAGGTCATGGCCGAACGCGGGGTGGATACGCTGCGTTATGGGCCGATGAAGCCGGTGGGCCTCGACAATCCCAAGACCGGGCGCTGGCCCTATGCCGTCGTGCAGTTGCGGCAGGACAATGCGTTGGGCACTTTGTGGAACATGGTCGGGTTCCAGACCAAGCTCAAACATGCCGAACAGGTGCGGATCTTCCGCATGATCCCCGGGCTGGAAAAGGCCGAGTTTGCGCGGCTGGGCGGGCTGCACCGGAACACGTTCATCAAGTCGCCCAAGCTGCTCGATGAAGCATTGCGGCTGAAGTCCAGGCCCAATGTCCGCTTTGCCGGGCAGATCACAGGCTGTGAGGGTTATATCGAGAGTGCTGGCATTGGCCTGTTGGCCGGACGGTTCCTGGCGGCCGAACTGGCCAGCGTGGCAATGCCCCCGCCCCCGCCGACGACCGCCCTTGGTGCACTGCTCGGGCACATTACGGGCGGCGCGGATGAAACGACCTACCAGCCGATGAACGTCAATTTCGGGCTGTTCCCGCCGCTCGCAGAAAAGGTTCGCAAGGCTGATCGCAAGCGCGGCTATACCGATCGCGGCAAGGCCGACCTTGCGGTGTGGCTCAATGGCTAGGCGTCGTCTTCTCCGGCATCGACAGCCGCTGGCGCGCGCAGCGGCGGCGGCGGGCAATTCCCCCTTGGCGATGATTTCCGCACCACGCGCGTCGTCAGGAATTCAGCAGCCGTCAGGGCGCCCGTCCGGTCGCGATCGGCGCCGTCGAACTTCTTCACCGTCTTCACGGCATATTCGTCGAACGACAATTTGCCGTCGCCATCGACATCGAGCTTGGCGTAATTCTTGCGCCGCGACAGGAGGTATTCGTCGCGGCTGACCGCGCCGTTCCTGTCATTGTCGTAACGGAAGAAGCGTTTTTCCTCGCGGGTCTTCTCGCTGGCCTCGAGCGGCGCGGTGACATCGGTCATCCCGAACGGGGCCACGGTTTCGCCCGGTGCGGACGGAATGTCGCCCCCCGATCTGGCAAGGCTGGACCAGAGGAAGGCCCCCGCCGTCATCATCAACAGGGCCGAAGCCACGCCCACCAGATATCGCCACATGAGTATCACCCTTTTCGCAACACCCTATAAACACGGCGCACGGCCCAATCCGATGCAGCATCAGGGCAATCCGGCAACAAATGCCAGCGCTTGCACGATCCCGCGGGGCGACCCGGCGGGGGTGAGGCGATCCAGCCCGGCCGCCGCATCGCGTTCCGGCGCGTTCCGTCTCCTCGGTGGCGGGCGAAGCAGAAATGGCAGAAGCCAGACGGAAAACCGCCCCGCCCTGCCCCCCCGGGCACGGACGATCAACTGGCTGTCGGACAGAGGAAATTCGTCCAGCAGGGTTTCCCAGCCATTTACCAAGCCCGCCAAATCACCCTGGTTGAGCCGGTGATTTCGGAGCAGCCCATGCAACGCGCCAAGCAGTGGATCGTTGCCGGTTGGCACCGATGGCAGCGCTGCAAGCTGCTCGCGCCACCAGGCGAGGCGAACCTGGCCGAGAACCGGCTCTCTCGCCAGGGCTACAGATCTCCCCAGAATCCAGTCAAGTTGCAGCAAGGCTGCAAATGGCTCCCGCAGTTCGCCTGCGGAATAGGCCAGGGCCAAAGACTGCTCAGGTGGAGTTTCAGGCAATCCGCATTCCTTGCGACTCAAGCACGTGGCAAAATTGCCGTTAACCCTATCGCTTCAATCCACATTAGCCGTCTCTGGTTCAATGCCGGTCGGTGAACCAGCAATCTGGTCAGGGATCAACTATGAACGAACCAGTCGATATGCAGAATAGCAAGCCCGACCGCCGGGGTCTTCTCCGCCGTCTCCGCAGCGATACTGCAGGAAACATACTGATGCTCGTGGCAGCAGCGATACTCCCGCTCACTGCGATGATCGGGGCCGGTGTCGATCTCAGCCGCACCTACATGATCAAGTCGCGCCTCCAGCAGGCCTGCGATGCGGGCGCGCTCGCCGCGCGCAAATCCATGGGCGGCAGTGCCACCCTTACAACCGCGGCGACCACAAACAGCCAGACATTCTTCGCAAACAATTTTCCCGCCGGCGCTTTCGGCACGACCAACATCAGCTTTACCCCGGCTCTCGACGCCAACGCGCAGGTGACGGCCACAGCCAACGCACGTGTGCCCGAAACGATCATGACGGTGTTCGGCAACAATTATACCGACCTTACTGTGCGGTGCGACGCCATTCTGGAAGTTGCCAATACCGACGTGATGCTCGTCCTCGATGTGACGGGTTCGATGCTCGATTGCCCGGACGATTCGGCCTGCGGTGGCGGGGTCGGCTCAAAGATCGTCGGGCTGCGTGCGGCAGTGCTCGATTTCTACGACACTATTAACGGCTCGGCGACCGCGACATCGCAAGTCCGGTTCGGCTTCGTGCCTTATTCGGCGAACGTCAACGTTGGTGAGCTTTTGCCCACCGCTTATTTGAACGACAGCCACACCTACCAGTCGGCCGTTGCCAACATGACGACGCCCAAATACCTGGGCACCCCCGGTAACCCAGTGGTAACAGTCGAAACCTATTCGACGACCCTTTCATCGGCCAACTGCAACAAATACGGCGTCAACAAGAACTATCCGACGCTCAACGGTAGCACGTTCAACACCGGCGGGCCGGCACCGGCCATGACGACAAAAACGGTTTACAGCTTCAAAAACTGGGGCGTTGCGCCGGGAACGACGAGCGGCACCAATCGCACCTGCCGTCGCAACAAGACAGTGACCGATACCACCTATACGCTGCTTGGCTATTCGCTGACCAACTGGACGTTCCAGCCGTCGAGCTACAATGTCAGCAACTTCAAGGCAGGCACCAACATCACGATCGCGACGAGCAATCCGACCGGTTACGTGCCGACTTCCGGACAGTATAACCAGCAACAGCTGGCGGCCATCGCGACGGCCGGAACAACCAACAGCAGCTATGCCTGGAACAGGTGCATCGAAGAGCGCGACACGGTGGCGCAGGCAACATTTGCGCCGGTTCCAGCCGCCGCCTACGATCTGAATATCGACCTCATCCCGAGTTCGACCGAAACGCGTTGGCGGCCGAGTTTTCAGCAGGTTATCCGCAACCGTCCCGGTCCGGCAACAGTGACCTCGGCTAACCTGACAACGTACAGCAATCCCTCGCACTCTTGCCCGAGGGCGGCAGCCAAACTGGCCGAGATGACACGGTCTCAAGTTGAGGCATATGTCAACTCGCTTGCCCCTACGGGCAATACCTATCACGATATCGGTATGGCCTGGGGTGCCCGCCTGATTTCTCCCACCGGCCTGTTCGCGGCGGAAAATGTGGTCGCGGCCAATGGCCGTGAAATCAACCGCCATGTCATCTTCATGACTGACGGGTTGATGTGCCCGAATCCGGGCGTGTACACTCCCCAGGGCGTTGAAAACATCGACCGCCGCGTGATGGGAGCTACGGCACCAACCAATTGCTCGGGTGAAATCATCACGCGGCACACGAACCGCTTTCTGGCGCTTTGCCAAGCGACAAAAGGGATGAACATCTCGCTCTGGACGGTGGCGTTTGGAACCAGCAATCCACCATCACTGGTCAGCTGCGCCAATGCCGGTCAGTCGTTCGTCGCGACCAACACAGCAACGCTGCGTGCCCAATTCCAGCTGATCGCTTCACGGATTGCGTCGTTGAGGCTTTCACGATGAACGCCTTCAAACTCCGCCGGTTGGTGAGCGACGCTCGTGGTTCGACGCTGATCGAGTTCGCCTTTGTCGCGCCTGCCCTGCTCGTCCTACTGCTCGGGAGCTTCGATCTGGCCTATCGCGCCTATGTAGAATCGGTGCTGCAAAACACCGTCCAGAAGGCCGGACGCGACAGCGCACTTGAGGGCGGGGGCACCGGTGCGGCTACTGCGGCAATCGACGCGGTCGTTCGCAATACGATGCTGCCGGTTGTCCAGAACGGGACTTTCACTTTTACACGCAAAAATTACTCTTCCTTCACCCGTGCCGGCCAGGCTGAGGAGTTTACCGATCTCAACGGCAACGGCCTGTGTGACAACGCCGAACCCTATTCAGATGACAACAATAACAGCACGCGCGACACATCCGGTAACGGTGCGGGTGGCCAGGGCGGCGCGCGTGACATCACCGTCTACACCGCACAGGTAAGCTATCCCCGCATCGTCCCGATGTACGGCCTGCTGGGCTGGTCTCCGACGGTCACCGAATCGGCAACCACCGTGCTCCGCAACCAGCCCTTCGGCACTCAGGCGGTGCGCACGACAAGGAACTGCGCCTGATGTCCATTTTCTCACGCACCCGGTCACTGGCGAGCAAGCTGCGCCGCAATACCAGCGGCCTGGCAATGATCGAATTCGCCTATTCGCTGCCCTTGCTGGTCGGCCTGTCGGGCTATGGCCTCGAGCTGACAAATCTGGCGAACGCAAACCTCAAGATCAGCCAGGCAGCCAACGCGCTCTCGGACAACATGTCCCGCGTCGGCCTGGAGAGTCCACTGGCACTCACCCAGCTGCGCGAAGCCGACATCAATGACGGGTTTATCGGCGTGATCCGACAGACCAGTTCGATCAACCTGACCCAGAATGGCCGTGTGATCCTTTCGAGCCTCGAACGGAATGCCAGCGGCGGGCAATGGATCCACTGGCAGCGTTGCATCGGTGCCAAAACATACTCGTCAAGCTATGGTAACGCGGGGGACGGAGCCACCGGCACCAGCTTTCCGGGAATGGGGCCCACAACGGCCAGGGTCACAGCGCCGGCGGCGGGAACGGCAGTGATGTTCGTAGAAATCATCTATGACTATCAGCCCCTCTTCGGGACAATGTTCTTCGGCGCCAAGCAGATCAGGTATCACGCCTCGTTCATCGTTCGCGACGAACGAGACCTGCCGGGCCCCGCCGGAGCGGGCGTCTACAACCCCAGTCCTGCAGCAGCAGTTCGCAACTGCGCCCTCTATTCTTCGACCTGATCAGCGATAGCAGGTGCGCTTGACCGCCTCGACGATGCGGGGAACGTCGATAATCGCCAGTTTTTCGAGATTTGCAGCATAGGGCAGCGGCACATCCTCATCGCAGACACGCGCAACGGGGGCGTCAAGATCGTCGAAACCCCGTTCCATGCAAACGGCGATGATCTCGCTGGCAATCGAACAAGTCGGCCAGCCTTCCTCGACCACGACGACCCGGTTCGTGCGTGACAGACTTTCCAGCACCGCCGCCGTATCGAGCGGGCGCAAGGTGCGCAGGTCGATCACTTCGGCGTCGATCCCCTCGCCTGCCAGCTGCTCTGCGGCCTCGAGCGAAAGCCCGACCCCGATCGAATAGCTGACGATGGTCACATCCTTGCCAGGGCGCATCGTGCGCGCCTTGCCGATCGGGAGGACGACATCGCCAGCCGGAACCTCGAAGCTGCGGCCGTAGAGCAACTCGTTTTCTAGAAACACGACGGGATCCGGCGACTGGATTGCCGCGCGCAGCAACCCCTTGGCATCGGCCGCATCGTAGGGCGCGATCACGATCAAGCCCGGCACATTGGCATACCAGGGGGCATAGTTCTGGCTGTGCTGCGCCCCGACTCGCGTAGCGGCACCGTTGGGTCCGCGAAACACGATGGGGCAACGCATCTGGCCGCCTGACATATAGTTGGTCTTTGCCGCAGAATTGATAATATGATCAATGGCTTGCATGGCGAAATTGAACGTCATGAATTCGATAATCGGGCGCAGCCCGCCCATTGCTGCGCCCGTTCCGATCCCGGCAAAGCCATATTCAGTGATCGGCGTATCGATGACGCGGCGCGGCCCGAATTCCTCAAGCAGGCCTTGCGTGACCTTGTAGGCACCCTGGTACTCGGCAACCTCCTCACCCATTACGAATATGCGATCATCAGCGCGCATTTCCTCCGCCATCGCGTCGCGCAATGCCTCACGAACGGTCAGCTTGACCGTCGGCCCGCTGTAAGCAGGTACCGGAACCGGCTTGGGCGGCTCTTCTGGTTTTGCCGTGGGAGGTGATAGAGGCGCGGCAGCGGCCCCTTTGGGCTTCGGGGCAGGTGCAGCAACTTCGCCCTCGCCGGTGATCGTGGCGATCACGGTGCCGACCTTCACGCCTTCCGAGCCCGCGGGAATAAGGATTTCAGCGATTGTCCCTTCGTCGACAGCCTCGAACTCCATGGTTGCCTTGTCGGTTTCGATTTCGGCGAGGATGTCCCCCGATTTGACAGTGTCGCCGACCTTCACCAGCCATTTGGCAAGTGTGCCTTCTTCCATCGTCGGCGAAAGCGCAGGCATTTTGAGTTCGATCGACATCAATAGGCCCCCACCAGCACGTCGGTATAAAGCTCTTTCGCTTCCGGCTCGGGCGAGCTTTCAGCAAAATCCGCCGCCTCGGTCACGATCTGTCGGATTTCCTTGTCGATCGCCTTCAGCGCTTCTTCGTCGATGCCCGCTGCGTAAAGTTCCCGCTTGACCGCCTCGATCGCGTCAGACTTCTCGCGCACGTCCTGAACCTCTTCGCGGCTGCGATATTTTGCTGGGTCGGACATCGAATGACCGCGATAGCGATAGGTCTTCAGTTCCATAATTACCGGCCCATTGCCGCCGCGGACATAATCGAGAGCGACTTCGGCCGCGCCGCGCACTTCCAGCACATCCATGCCGTTCACCTGCATCCCCGGGATACGGAAGGAAGTGCCGCGCAGGTGGAAATCGGTTTCAGCGCTCCCCCTTTCCACCTTGGTCCCCATCGCATAGCCATTATTCTCGATGACGAAGATCACCGGCAGCTGCCAGAGCGCCGCCATGTTGAAGGCCTCATAGACTTGCCCCTGATTGGCCGCGCCGTCGCCGAAATACGACATGCAGATCCCGCCATCGCCGGTATATTTGTGCCCGAAGCCTAGACCCGCACCCAGGGATACCTGCGCGCCGACAATGCCATGCCCGCCATAGAAGCGGTGCTCGGTCGAAAACATGTGCATCGAGCCGCCTTTGCCGAGCGAAATGCCCGCCGCACGGCCGGTCAGTTCAGCCATTATGACTTTTGGATCGATGCCATACGCCAGCATGTGCCCATGATCGCGATAACCAGTGATGACGCTGTCCTTCCCTGGCGTCAGCGCCGATTGCAGGCCGACGGCGACCGCCTCCTGCCCGATATAGAGATGGCAAAAACCGCCGATCAGCCCAAGTCCGTAAAGCTGCCCCGCACGTTCTTCGAAACGGCGGATGAGCAGCATTTCCTTGTAGAACTGCATCAGCTCGGCTGAACTTGCCTTGTAACGCTTGGGGACGCCGAGCGGCGATGCGTCAGCGGGTTTCTTTGCAGGAGCTTTGGCCAACACAGACCCTTTCGCCAGTTCGGGACGGGAAACGTGCAGGAGCTATAGGCAAGCGAGCACGGGTTGCGCAATCACCGGAGGGGTAAAAGTGACGCTACGGCACACTAATTGAGAGGAATAATGACCTCGTCCGGCTTGGTCAGGCCAAGCTCCTTGCGCACAAGCTCGTCGACCAGATCGGGGTTGGCGTGACGTGGATCGAGCAGGGCAACGCGGTTCGCCAACTCGCTGCGTTCCTTGCGGATCGCTGCCAGCTCGCTCGTTCGGGAATCGAACTTCTGGCTATAGTCGCCCCAGGCAAGTACGCCGTTCGATCCAAATAACGCGTATCCCCCGAAAAAAGCAATAATCGTCAAGGCCATAGCAGGCCACATAGCCGACCGCAGCAAGTTGAGGAGACGCTTCGCCTGTTTCATCTAGCCCCTTGAATCACAAGCGATTCGGTGAATCAACCCCCTAGCGCAAGAAAATTTCGCGGCCGGCATAGCGCGCGACGCTGCCAAGCTCTTCCTCGATCCGGATCAACTGGTTGTATTTGGCCAGCCGGTCGGAACGCGCGAGGCTGCCCGTCTTGATCTGTCCGCAATTTGTGGCGACCGCGAGATCGGCAATCGTTGAGTCCTCGGTTTCGCCCGAGCGGTGCGACATGACAGTCGAATAACGCGCGCGATGAGCCATATCGACCGCCGCCAGAGTCTCGGTCAATGTGCCGATCTGGTTGACCTTCACCAGCAGCGAATTCGCAAGACCCTGCTTGATGCCGTCGGCCAGACGCTTGGGATTCGTCACAAACAGATCGTCACCCACCAACTGGATCTTGTGCCCGATCTTGTCGGTCAACGCCTTCCAGCCCACGAAATCGTCCTCGCTCATGCCGTCCTCGACCGAACTGATCGGGAAGCGCGCGCAAAGGTCGGCAAGATAATCCGCCATCTCGACGGGCGAGAGCACCCGGCCCTCTCCATCCAGGTGATAGGCTCCGTCCCTGAAAAACTCGGTTGCGGCGCAATCGAGCGCCAGCACGACATCGTCGCCCGGCCTGTAACCAGCCGCTTCGATCGATTGCATTATAAAGTCGAGCACATCGGCGGGCGAAGCAAGGTTGGGAGCAAAGCCACCTTCATCACCTACGGCCGTCGCCAGCCCCTTTTCGCGGAGCTTGTCCTTCAATGTGTGAAAGATCTCCGAGCCGATCCGCACCGCATCGAACAGCGTTTCCGCGCCGACGGGCATGATCATGAATTCCTGGAAATCAATCGGGTTATCGGCATGCATCCCACCGTTGATGATGTTCATCATCGGCACAGGCAGGACGTGCGCCGAAACACCGCCTACATAGCGGTAGAGCGGAAGCCCGCGCGAATCCGCCGCTGCCTTCGCCGCCGCCAAGGAAACGCCCAACAAGGCATTGGCGCCGAGCCGGGACTTGTTCTCTGTGCCGTCAAGCTCGATCAACATCGCATCAAGTTCACCCTGATCCTCGGCATCATAGCCGGTCAGGGCGTCGCAGATTTCGCCATTGACGCCGTCGACCGCCTGCGAAACGCCCTTGCCGAGGAACTTATTCTTGTCGCCATCGCGCTTTTCGACCGCTTCATAAGCGCCAGTGGAGGCGCCCGAAGGTACGGCCGCGCGCCCGAAACCACCGTCTTCCAGCGTGACATCCACTTCAACCGTCGGGTTCCCCCGGCTATCAATGATCTGGCGGGCATGGATATCGAGGATGGCAGTCATTATATGTTGGCCTCAGACGGTTGTTCGGTGATGGGCGTGCCCCTTATCGGCCTTCCCCGTTTGAGGCAAATGGCGGGCTCTTCCGCTTACGTTGACCAAAGGAATTGCGTAACATGGCAAAGGCACCCTCCCCCGCTGCTTCTGCAAAGGCAGCCGTTAAAAAGGCCGCACCCAAGGCAAAGGCTGCAGCCGCCAAGGCGGTTAAGCCGGTTAAGCCGGTTAAGCTGAAGGCAGAAACGACCGCCGAGTCGATCAAGGAACAAGCATCCGCCTTTGCCGGCAGGGCAGGCGACAAGGCCCGCGATTATGCCAACACCGGCAAGGACAAGGCGACAGACGCGCTCGACGGCATTTCGGGGCTGGTCGATGACCTGGCCAAGACGGTCGATGAGCGCCTTGGCAAACAATATGGAGACTATGCGCGCCGCGCCGCGGATGCCGTTTCCGGCGCTGCCGACAAGTTGAAGCACAAGCAGGTCGATGACCTGGTTGAGGATACGCGCAGGTTCGTCCGCGAAAAGCCGGCCATTGCCATTGGCGCGGCGGCTGCCATCGGCTTCGTCCTGACCAGACTCTTCCGGTCTGGTTCAAGCGACCGCGACGACGCCTGACCTGGCCTGATCGCCGATGGCCGATGCCCCGATCCCGGAATTTGAGGAAATCCCCGAAAAGCCGGGATTGAGGGAGCTCGCGTCCCAACTGACCGACGACGCGACGGCGTTTGTTGTTGCCGAAACCAACTATCTGAAGGCCGAATTCGGCGAACGGGCAGGCTATGCTCGCCCCGCGGTTTACGCCGTCGGTTTTGGCTGGGCGATGATGATCGGCACGATGATTACACTGCCATTGGCGGCCGTCATGATGCTCGCGCCCCGGATCGGGATCATATGGGCAGTCGTTGCCGTTAGTGGCGGTTCGCTCTTGCTGGGCCGCTTGCTCGTCCTGTTCGGCATGCGTCGCATCAAGGCGGCGCTCAAACCGCCGGAGGAACGATGAACCCGGTCGATCAACGCAAGGCGGAAGCGGGTTTGGCGCGAAAGCGATTGGGCCTTACTTTCATTACTTTACGTGAAAGGGCCAAACCCGAATCGCTGCTTGGCGATGCCAAGGCAGCAGCCAAAAAACGTGCGGCGCAGGCCGCGATCACGGCACTTTCCAACTCAAAAGTACGCCCCATTGTTGCGGTCGGCGTCGCCGCCACTGCAATCGCCTACCTTTTTCGCAACCCCATTTTGAAAGCCCTGAAGAAACGTATGGGCAAAGGAGACCGACATGACTGACGATCTGCGCCAGAAAGCCGAAGCCCGCTATGCCGAGGCCCGTGACAAGGTAAGCGACGCGATCTCCAGCGGCCGCACCAAAGCCGACGAAGCGTTGAAGACTGCGCGCGCAAAGGCCGATGAGGCCTTGCAAACAGCACGCTTCAAGGCAGAAGACGCCGCCGCGGCGACCCGTAAGGGCGCGAAACATGCGGCAAAGCGCACCTCCGAGGGCATCGAACACAACCCCATTGTGGCCGTTGCAGGCGGTCTGGTCATCGGCGCGATCGTTGCCGCGCTCATCCCCCGGACGACGCGCGAAGACGATCTCATGGGCAAAACGGGCAAATCCATCCGCGCCAACGCCAGCAAAGCGGCGAAAGCGGCGCGCGCTGCCGGACAGGAACAGCTCGACGCGCTCGGCGTGAACGCCGATGCCGCCCGCGCGCAAGTGCAGGAACTGGTGCGCAAGGTCGGCAAGGCGGCTGGTTCTGCAAGCTCCGCTGCCGCTGAAGCTGTTCGCAGCAAAAAGTAAGACGTTTCAGCGCCGCCCGGCATGGATCAACCCAACTACATTACGCCGGAAGGGCTGGCGGCGCTCCGGGTCCGTTACGAGGCATTGTTCGCGGATGAGCGCCCCAAGCTGGTTGAGGTGGTCAGCTGGGCCGCGGGCAATGGCGATCGCTCAGAAAATGGGGACTATCTCTATGGTAAGAAGCGGCTGCGCGAGATCGACCGTGAACTAGGCTGGCTTTCACGGCGGATGAAGGCCGCAAAAACGATCAATCCTGCCGATCAGCCTGACAAGGCGCGCATCTGGTTCGGCGCGACCGTCACCATTGCCGACGAGGATGATCGCGAGCGTACACTGACGCTGGTTGGCGATGATGAGCAGGATGCTGCGGTCGGCCGAATCGGCTGGAATTCGCCTATCGCCCGGGCGTTGCGAGGGGCTATTGTCGGTGATCTCCGGCGCGTGACCCTGCCTGCCGGTGAAATCGAATATGAGGTTATTCTGATTCGCTATCCCGCTCCGTGACCTTCACGCCTAGCGCCGCTTCCGCCAGTTTCACGACCTCCGGATCGGCCTCGAGCGGTTTCATATCGACCTGCTTCTCCAGCGAATCCGCAATAGCGTTGAGCGCCGCGATCCGCGCCACCTTCTTGTTGTTGCCGTCGATCACAACCCAAGGCGCCCAGCGCGTGTCGGTGCGTTCGAACATGTCGTGATAGGCCTTGAGATAGTCGGCACGCCGCGCCCGGTTGCGATAGTCGTCCTTCCCCGTTTTCCAGCGTTTCCAAGGGCTTTCGATGCGATCCTTGAAGCGTTTATCCTGTTCTTCCTGCGTCACGTGCATGAAGATCTTGACCAAAGTCACGCCATTGTCGCGCTGTTGCGCCTCGAATTCGTTGATCTCGTCATAGCCGCGCTTCCAGTCGGCTTCTGAGCAAAAGCCCTCGACCCGCTCGACCAACACGCGGCCATACCAGGTGCGATCGAAAATGTTGATTTCGCCCTTGCCCGGCAAACGCTTCCAGAAGCGCCAAAGGAAATGGCGGGCACGTTCCTCTTCGGTCGGGGCGGAAATCGGCCAGACCTGGAACCAGCGCGGATCCCATCCCGACGTCAGCCGACTGATCGCCCCGCCCTTGCCCGAAGCGTCCCAGCCTTCAAAGGCAATAATCGCGGGCCGTCCACGCATGATATGCGCCACCTGAATGCGCGCCAGCCGTTCCTGCAACGCCAGCATGGCGGCGTCATAGTCACCGTCATATTTCTTGCTGCGTTCGAAATCCGAAAGGTCAATGGCCATGCGCCTGTTTCAGCACCCAAAAGGCGCCGGAACAAGTTGTATTCAGGGTTAACCCTTTGGCTGTTCCACCATCCGGATGTTCAACTCCCGCAACTGCTTGAGCGTCACCGGCCCGGGTGCGCCCATCATCAGGTCTTCGGCCTTCTGGTTCATCGGGAAGACGATGACTTCGCGGATATTGGGCTCATCGGCGAGAAGCATGACGATGCGGTCGATGCCGGGAGCCGAACCGCCATGCGGCGGCGCACCGAACTTGAATGCGTTGATCATGCCCGAGAAGTTGGTGTCCACCTCTTCCTGGCTGTAACCGGCGATTTGGAACGCCTTGTACATGATCTCTGGCCTGTGATTCCGGATCGCGCCCGAGGACAGCTCAACTCCGTTGCACACAATATCGTACTGATAAGCAAGAATATCGAGCGGATCCTTGGTCTCGAGCGCCTCAAGCTCACCCTGCGGCATCGAGAAGGGGTTGTGGCTGAAATCGACCTTCTTTGCCTCTTCGTCATATTCGAACATCGGAAAATCGACGATCCAGCAGAATTTGAAGACGCCCTGTTCGATCAAGCCGAGCTCCTCGCCGACCCGTGTGCGCGCGGCACCGGCGAGCTTCGCCGCCTGCAATTCCTTGCCCGCCGCGAAGAAACAACCATCATCAGGCCCGAGGCCCATCGCGTCATAAATCGCCTTCATGCCGGCTTCGCCATGGTTCTTGGCAATCGGCCCACCAAACTCGCCGCCTTTGCGCGTGACATAGCCGAGACCGGCATGACCTTCGGAACGCGCCCATTCGTTCATGTCGTCGAAAAACTTGCGGCTCTTTTCCGCCGTCTTCGGCGAAGGGATCGCGCGGACCACGCCACCTTCGCCAACGATCCGTTCAAACAGCCCGAAGCCGGACTTTTCAAAATGCTCCGTCACATCGGTGATCAGCAGCGGATTGCGCAGATCGGGCTTGTCCGACCCGAATTTCAGCATCGATTCGCGGAACGGAATACGCGGGAACGGCGCCGGGCTGACCGTGCGACCATTGGCGAATTCCTCGAACACACCGTGCAGCACGGGTTCTATCGCGGCAAACACGTCGTCCTGCGTCACGAAGCTCATTTCGAAATCGAGCTGGTAGAATTCCCCCGGCGACCGATCAGCACGGGCATCCTCGTCGCGAAAGCAGGGCGCGATCTGGAAATAGCGGTCGAAGCCCGCAACCATCAGCAACTGCTTGAACATCTGCGGCGCCTGCGGCAGTGCATAGAACTTGCCGGGGTGGACTCGGCTGGGCACGAGATAGTCGCGCGCGCCTTCAGGACTCGAAGCGGTCAGGATCGGCGTCTGGAACTCAGTGAAGCCCTGATCGATCATCCGCTTGCGGATCGAGGAGATGACGTTCGAACGCAGCACGATATTGGCGTGCAGCCGCTCACGCCGCAGGTCGAGGAAGCGGTAGCGCAGGCGGATGTCCTCGGGATATTCGGCGTCCCCGAAAACCGGCATAGGCAATTCCTGCGCGGAGGACTGGACGTTCACTTCGCGGGCGCGCACCTCGATCTCGCCGGTGGGCAGGTTCGCGTTTACCGTCGCCCCGTCGCGCGCCACGACGTCGCCGGTGATTGTAACAACAGACTCTGCCCGCACCCGGTCGAGTATCTTGAATGCCTCCGAATCTGTATCTGTGACAATCTGGGTCAGCCCGTAATGATCGCGCAGGTCGACGAACAGAAGCCCGCCATGATCGCGCTTGCGGTGGATCCAGCCGGACAGGCGAACGGTCTGACCAACATCGGGGCTGCGCAACTGGGCGCAGTTGTGGGTGCGGTATGCATGCATGAAGCGTCAATTCTCTTGGAAAAAGCGTTGCCGCGCCTAACAGCGGTGCACGCCCTGTTTGTCAAGCGCAACGGACGGGCTATGGGGCACCATGCATATCCATCCGTTGATCGAGGACTCCGCCACACTCGCCAATCTCTGCGCCCGCTTGGCCGAATCGCCATTCGTCGC